>JAABVA010004240.1_pt1 | contig 13344 bp, 19 predicted proteins | sample 5560331 | NCBI WGS metagenome assembly JAABVA01 (sample SAMN12812661, study PRJNA571458) | rock metagenome | isolation source: Antarctica rocks | place: Antarctica: Victoria Land, Mt New Zealand sud | collected 2016-01-07 | reverse complement strand
CGCCGCCGCCGCGCCTGCCGACGCGGCGCGTCGCGCGCAGGCTGGGGCAACGGCGAGCTGGAATGGTACACGTCGGCGCCGGCCAACGCGCGCGTGGCGGGCGGCGCGCTGATGCTGACCGCGCTGCGCAACGACTCCGGCCGCGCCTTCACGTCCGCGCGCCTGCGCACGGCCGGCCTGCGCGACTTTGTGCCCGCCGGGCCGCAGCAGCTGCTGCGACTTGAGGCGCGCGTCCAGCTGCCGCAGGGTGCGCCCCGGCGCGTGCCACAGCATGCGCTGCGGACGCTGCGGACTGCGCCGCAGGGAGCTGTGGAGCTGTGCACGCGAACACATATGACCACGCCGCTGCGCGCACCTGCGCTGCTGCGAGCGCCGCTCTCAGGAGCGCACCTGACTGGGCCCAGCGCGCAGGGGGCGACGGCATCTGGCCGGCGCTGTGGATGCTGCCCACGCCTGCGGGGCAGCAGGCCGCCGGAGCGTGGCCCGGCGCCGCCGCGGACGTGCCCAGCGGGCTTGCGTACGGCGCCTGGCCGGCCTCGGGCGAGATCGACATCGTGGAGGCGCGCACCCCGCGGCCTCCGCCCCCTGCTCATGGGGCGCTCATGGCGCGAGCTGGTGGAGGGCTGCAGTGGCCGATAGCGCGTTGGAGCGCGTTCGGAGCGGCCGCTCAGGCACGCTCCAGGGCGCGAGCGCCCGACGGAGCCACCGGCGGAGCGCGCAGGGCCCAGGCAGGGAACAGCCGCAGGAGCAAGGCAGGACCTGTGCAACAGCCGCAGGCTGCTCGCAGCGCCGCGCTGACAGGCCGCATGCGGCCGCGCAGGCCGTAAACGCCCAGGCGTCGGTATTCGGCACGGCGCACTTCGACAATTACCAGACGCAGGGCGGCGCGCTGGACGCATCCGCGGTGGCCGGCGGCTTTGCGGGCGCCTGGCACGTGTTCTCGCTTGAGTGGACGCTGGAGAGCCTGGCCTGGTGCGGCGCGGACCGCATGCACTGGGCGCGCAAGGGCGCCTGAGGGCGCGCCTGCAGGGCCGCTTGCCGCATGAGGCCCCCAGGCTGAGCAGCGCCCGCACGCGCACGGTGCCTGGCAAGTAGTGCCAGTATCAGGGTAATACTTGCATACTGGGCTGCATGCATGATATAGGCAGGCATGTGCGCCGCGGCTCCAGCTCGCCGCAGGCCTGGGAAGCGCGCGGCGCGCCAGCGCCGATTACTCTCGAGGGGACAGCGCCGCATGCGCATGCATGCATTAGACCAGCGGCACGCCTGCGCGGCAGGGCCGTGGATGGCGTGCCCATGGCGGCGGCGCGCCCGCGCTGCATTGCGCCGGGCGGCTGGTACACCAACGCGGCCGCGGCCGCGGGCGACTGCGCCGCGCCCTTCGACCAGCCCTTCCACCTCCTGGTGCGCTCACCCGTCGACGCGCGGCCTGGGCGCCCGCCCTCACAGGCGGATACACATGTCTGGGCGCCCCGCCTGCGCCCACCCACTCGCTGCAGGCAGCCGCACCTGTCTGCCTCCACTCTCCTGCCACCTTCGAGCATACATCCTCACGTGGCCCGGGCGCAACCTTAGCCAGGTCAGTGCACGTTTAAAACAGTCCCTGGCATGCGCCGCGCGCAGGTGAACCTAGCCATCGGCGGGCGGCTGGCCGGCGTCGCGCCCGGCCCCGACACGCCCTTCCCGCAGACGCTCGCGATCGACTACGTCCGCGTGTACACGTGCGCCCAGCACGCGTGGCCGGCACCCCTGTCCAGCGTTTGCAAGGCCGTGTGACGTTGCGTGCTCTGCCTGCCTCGTGCGCGGTCGTAAAGTGTTTCATGTTGCCTGGTCCCTGGTGCTGCATGGCATTTGTTTGTGCCTTGGCCCAGAGGCAGAGCGGGCAAGTCGCTGCATTCAGAGCGCCCTGGCCGGCCGGACGTGGTGCATGCAATGCCAGTATGTGCATATGTGAGCGCCGTGCTGTCCTGCCTCTTTCGTGCCGTCTGCTGACGAGGTGGAGGTGGGGGAGCTTTGCAGGCAGGCATACACGCCCGGCTCCTCATTGGGCAGCACCCGGCGGGAGCGGCGCCGGCTACAGTGACACCGGCGTCATTCGGCGCTGGTGTTAGTTTGGTCACCGTCGTGCAGCAGAGCTACATGGGTAATTGTTTTCTGTACCCCACTTGCTATTGTGTGTCGCCTGTCGGCACTACAGCTTCGCTATGGGACGCAATGCTGTGGGACGCAACGCTGCCTGACAACTACATGTAAGCCTGCTCAAGGCGGGCACAGCGCTCAATTTCAATCACTCGCAGCCTCCTGATGCCCGCTCAAAGACGGCCCATGCGACAAGGAAGCCGAACCCCTAGCTAATCAGCCCTCATCTTGCCACCAGGGGGGCTTTTAGGGGAAAGCCATGCAAAGTGCGTTGGGGGGTGAGGCAGACACCGCGGGCTTGCACCAGGACAGGATCAGGTCTGGCCGCGGCTGCGGAAACGAGCTGGCGAGCTGAGGAGGAGCCGAGATGCTGCGGCAGCTGGCGCGGCGCGTCTCTGTGCGTGCGATATCCACGTCCGTGACGCCGCTGGCCGAGGGCGCCGCAAAGGGGCCAGAGGGTGCGCGCCTGCGGAGCCCTAAGGCATCGTGCCCGCGCGCATGCGCTCCCTGCACAGCCCCCCCTCTCGCCAGGCTGCCTCAATGCGCCGCACGGGCCGCGAGCAGAGTTCAAGAAGCGCCTGGCGCCGCACGTGTCCTCGACGCTCGCGCCGCCAAACTTTCTGAGCGAGTTCATAAAGGACCCGAAGAAGGCGAAGGAGGACGCAGCCGCGCCGGCGGCGACGCCGTCCAAGGTCACGCTCAACTTCTTCCTGCCGTATGAGCAGCAGATGAAGGCCAAGGAGGTGCGCTGCTTACTGGCGGCGCCGCTCGAGTGCGCTGTCAGGCCGGCGCCGCCCTGATGTTCGGCAGAGCTTGCCGTGCTCAACTAGACGCTCGCCTTGCTCTGGCCTGCGCGGGCACCCACTGTGCTGCTCCCGCGTGCTCAGGAGCCAGCAACCCGTCAATGCGGGCTTGCGGCGCAGCTGCTGATCGGCCTCCCGTCCCAGCCAGCACCACACACCACGCGCGCGCCGCAGCAGCGCCGGGCGTGCGGCGCGAGCCCCCGCTGCCGCGCGCGCGCAGGTGGACCTGGTCCTGCTGCCGGCGGTCACGGGCGACTTTGGCGTGATGGCGGGCCACGTGCCGACGGTGGCGCAGCTGCGGCCGGGCGTGGTGACCGTGCACCACGAGCAGGACAAGAACATCGAAAAGTTCTTTGTCAGCAGCGGCTTTGCGTTCGTGCACGCTGACAGCTCCACCGACCTGTGCGCGGTGGAGGCGGTCAAGGTGGAGGACCTGGACCCCGAGGCCGTGCGGGCCGGGCTGCAGGCGCGCGCCCCGCGGGCTCCAGCGCCGGCACTGGCTGCAGGCACCCAGTGCCTGAGGCTCATGCACCGCAGCCTGTGGCGGCGCGCGTGAGCTCTCCGGGAAGGCGCCTCAGGCAGGGCACGCGAGCGCGTGGGGTGCCTTAGAGAGCTTGCTTGCTGGCCGCGCGCTGCGCGCGCCGCGCCCAGAGACGCGCTGCCCGGCCGGGGCCCCCCCACCCTATTCTGCCTTGCTGAGCGCGCGCGCTGCGGCGCAGGAGTACACGGCCAAGCTGGCGGCGCTGCAGGCCAAGGGCGACGACTACGAGATCGCCGCCGCGCAGATCGGCGTGGAGGTCTACTCCGCGCTCAACTCGGCGGTCGCCGCCTGAGGCCGGCGCGCCGGCGCTGGCCGCGCCGCGCGCTCTGTTGGGCGAGTGGCAGGCACGTTTGAGCAGGGATGCCGGCCAGAGCGCGTGCATGCGCTTTGGGGTGCCTGGGTGTGTCCGCCTCCGTGCCGAGCGCGGTGTGGGTGGGTTGGGGAGCGGTGCTGAGGCTCAGGGGAGGCCAAGTCGTAGGTGGCCAGGCTAGCATGCTCCTGTGTTGGACAGGGCTGCTGATGGCTACCAGCTGCGCCCAGGGTGCGCGCTTTAAGTCTGGAGCTGTCCCAAGCGCACACAGCTCGCACTGCGCAGCTTTCGTGCAGGGGCCGTCTGCCCATAGGAGCGGTCGCCCGGCTAGTCGTCCCAGCGGCATGGGGCTTTGTGAGGGCACGCACTGCAAACAACATGGATTGCGTGACATTTGGGATGTGGGAAAAGGAACAGTGCGGCTAACATCTATCATGCCGCGGTAACATTTTCCGTATCAAGCTGTGTCCAGCCTGGCTGGACAAGCCACACACTGACCGAGCTGCAGCTGTGTCAGCGTTTCAAGCTGCAGCTGTGCCAGCACATGCATAGGTGCTGGCGCAGTCAATACGGAGCAAGGCCTGCTGGACATGCAAACGGTGCAGCAGCGATGACAGCGCACTGAGTTCGCGGCCCACCAGCAGTTTCGCCACTGTCTTCACACCAAGTGTTTGCACATCATATTCTCTACAGTATACACCCAGGTAGCTCAGCGCCTGGCTGAACAAGATTGACGCTCCTGCGGGCCGCAGGGCACAGCGGCCGTCACGGCGCCATCTGGTCGATCAGCTCCTGCAGGGGCGCCAGCTCCTTTGCATCTATCAGGTCGAACGCCTGCCGGCGCCGGACAGCCGCCTCGGGCCGCGCGATGCATGGCGCTCGTGGCCTGCCCATGCTGTGCCAGGCGCTTGCAGCGCAGCCCTGGCGCACGTGCTTGCGCACAGGGATAGGTGAGCAAGCCGTGCAGTGCCAGGGTTGTCATGTCCGCCTAGGAATGCACCACAGCACAGCGCCCAGCCAGGCTGTACGCATGGCTCCGCGCCGCGCCTGACCGCCCAGACAGGGTGCTGTAAAGCGCAAACAGCGCGCTGCAGCTGCCCGCGCACGGTTGGGGCGCGCGCCGCGGCGCCGCGCGCGCGCGCCTGCGTGAAGTACGCAAAGTGCTTGAAGCAGGTGTTCAGGTGCGCCTCCTCGCCCAGCGAGCACACGTGGCGGAAGTGGCTGTGGTACAGGTGCGCATAGACGCGGAACAGGCGCTTGAACACCGTGCGCACGACCGCCCGGAAGTCCGGCGGGAAGGGCTCGCCGTACTGCTGCGGGAACATGCGCGGGTCGTCCATCTGCGCGGCCCCGCGGATTCGCATGGCATGCAGCTCAAACGTGTTGACGTGGAGCTTGTCGAGGCACGCCCGCAGCCTCCCATGCTGGAAACGCGTTGATGCATTGCGGTCGCGGCCGAACACGCCAGGAGGCAAGCGCTGACATGCTGCTGGAAGGACGGGCGCCGTGGGGCAGGGCACGGCCCAGGTGCCGCATGGAGGAGCACGTGCACAGGAGGGCCAAACAGCCAGAGTTGGGCCCGGGCATGATCCAGGCGGGCGGGCCCGGCACCTGCGCCTCTATCCAGTCGAACAGCGCGTTAATGTAATCGGGCGCGGCCAGGCGGACGGGCTTCCGCACTTTCAGGCCATCCGCCCACAGGTACTCGTACTGCGCAACCCAACTCACCAGTCACTTCTCCCCTCTGATGAGCAATGCTGTGTGATGCCCACTCAGCTCTTGGGCACCACCTCTGCATGTGAACCCCATGGAGGGAGGCACAGCCGTGCAGACGCACCACTCCTTGCGCGCCCGTGTATCACAGTGGTCCAGGTATGGTGGGCAAATGGCGCACTTGCAACTCTAGCCACCCTGGCTACGAGCAGAGCCGCAAGCATCACCGCGGCCGGGGCGTGGCGCCGCAGCCCAGCGCTGCCGAGCGCGGCGCCGCGCCGGCGGGGCGCGCACCTTCGGCCCGGCCGACATCTGCGGGCAGCTCGCGCGCGTGCAGAGCTCGGCCAGCGTGCCGTACAGGACGGCGATCGCGTTGTAGAAGTCGACCGCGTTCACCGCCAGCCACTCGTTCAGGTCCTCGCCCGGCGGCAGCTCGACCGCCTCGCGCACGCGCCCGCGGCCCAGCGTCGCGTCGATGTGCCGCTTGAGCGTGAGGCCCTGGCGCGCCGCGCGGCGGCGGGGCGGGGCTCAGCGGCGAGCCCTTCCGGCAGGGGGCACTGTCTATGGTGGAGCCCTGCTGGGCAGGGCGCGGGGTGGCGGCGCAAGCGTGGGCGCCGCCGCAGGGTGAGCCGGGGTGGTTGGACAGTCATTGACCGTGCCGCAGAGCAGCGGCACTCGTCCGCTTGCACCCACGGGTATGGGTCGTCACTGCTTGGGAGCTCGCCCAGCTAAACACACTCTGACGCGGCACCCATGCACCAGACCTGGCGAGCTATGGCGGCGCTGAGGCACCACCCCACAAGGCCTGGGCAAGCAAGACGCCGTAGCGTCCTGAAGTGTCTGAGCCCTGCCGTGCAGGGCAAGGCCCTTGCCGAACAGGCGGGTTGGAAAGGTGCGCAGGCGTCCGCTCTCCCAACATGCAGTGCTCGAGAGAAGCAGGTGTTGCAGCTGTAACAGCCTACCACACGTACACACCACTATCTCGGAGCGGGTGGGCGCGGCCGGAGCGCGCCAATCTGGACCCGTTGCGCAGGGGACCCCACCTTGCTGCCAACCGGTGTGTTCCTCTTGGGCCGGAAGGTCTTGGCATCCCTGCCGAAGCCTCCGCAAGCTTAGAAGAGGCAGCGCCCCTTTCCACAAAAAACAGTGTAAGATGCCCAGGCAGGTGCCGTACCTTGCGCCAAGGCCAAACAGGCCAGCCATACACAGCGCAAAGAGGAGCCGCAACCAGCAGCTTGCTGTGCTGCTCAGGCGCGACCAGGCTGGTCTGCCATCTGTGCACGCAGGCCAACGCTACACGCGCTACAAGGCTCAGACAGTACCAAAACAACCTGCAGGGTCCAAGGTTGGGAGTCTCAGAAGTTGCGGGGAGGCGTCGATGCCGGACGCAAAATGAAGAGGGCTGTTGGTGTGAACACCCTGGTCTGACACAAGAAGGCCCGGGCAGCCATGGCCACGCCGCAGGAGAGGGTGGTGCGATTCAAGAATCAGAAAGGCGATGAGCTCTGCGGCACGCTCAGAGATGCAGGCGGCAAGGCGCGCTGGTTCAAACATGCGTGTTGCAAGGCCTCCACCAAGTGCAGTGCTCACTTGCTTGCACTGCTGCAGCAGGCTGTTGTCCTCCTGGTGCATGGCCTCATGTCCCTGAGGGACAAGGTGCGCTTTCCAGAGATCGCGGCTGCGCTTGCTGAGCGAGGCGTGAGCAGCCTGCGCTTTGACTTCAGCGGCAACGGCGACAGCGGCGGCGACTGCAGCTATGCCAACAGCTTCGGGGATACAGCAATTTATTAAAATATTAAAATTATTAAAATATCACCCGCTGTTGTCATGCCCTTCGCATCGGCAGCCAGCCTGTCTGGCAGCAGGGCCACTCACCACTCATGCAAGCCGTTCACGCGCGCTCGCCAGCCTGTCCGCCCGCTCCGTGCGCGGCAGACGGTCAGGGCAGGCCTGTTCGACTTCCTGCCGAGAGGGGGCGGGGGCGGCCGCGCGTCGCCGCGCGCCAAGCAGCTGGTGGATTAACTGATTGCCAAGGCATCACCGACAGCCGGAGGAGCGCGAGCTTCCTCTGCAGTACAGGAGGAAATACAGGAGCTGGTGCGCTTGTGTTGAGCTCCTTTCGCAAGGCGAGGGGCGTTGTCACTCCAAGTCCAAGCACAAAAGCATGGGCTTGGCGGTCGCAGGTCGAGCAGCTGGCCTCCCAAGGGCCCCGGGCGCCCGTGCGCAGCCCTCTGGTTTCGGGCGCCTATGAGGTGCGCGCAGCCAGCCAGCCCTGTGCGCCCTGTGTTCTGCCCGCCCGCAAGCGGTCCGGGCACGCGGACCCATGCCGCACCAGAGCGACTCCCTAGTCCGGAGTAGCAGGTCCTGTACTGCAGCAACCCCAGCGCGCCGGGCGGCCCCGTGCTGCGCAGCCCGCCGGGCCAGCTGCTGGCGGCGGGCCAGGAGCTTATTCAGACGCTGTCGGCCGACGGTGCCTTCCGCAACCAGGCGCGGCCGCGGGCCGGCGTCCCCAGGGCGCGCGGGCTGCCCATAGCCGGCGCGCTCGCGCTCACAGCCCGCGAACCCCACAGGTGAACTTCCGGGCGCTGTGGCTCATCCCCGGCTCGACCGCTCAAGACGGCGAGTGGAAGGCGCTCGATGGGCAGCGCTACCAGGCGCGCGCCCTGCTCCCGTATGTATGTAGGGTCTTAACCCCTAAAGGCCAGCCCGGAGGGCCATCGCCAGGACCTCCGTGTTCACATGAGGTGGGGGAGGGCTGCTGCTGGCGAGCCCGCCTGACGGGGGCGCCTGGTCCGCGGCTGCTGGTGCGCTCGCCTGACGGGGGCGCCCGGCGCGCGGCCGGCGGCAGATCAGCCTGCAGTCCAGCGGGCGGGAGGTGCAGCGCGCGTTCGAGGTGCTGTACCTGGACGAGCGGCTGCGCGTGGGGCGCTTCTAGCCCGAGGACGGCCGCGCGCCGCAGCTGTTTGTCTTCCGCCGCGCCGGGGCGGCAGGCGACGAGGCCGAGGAGGCGGAGGCCGAGGTGCAGCGCTGCACGCCCTTGAGGCCGCTCCTCTTCTGTGTCTGCTGCGCTGTTCTTAGTGCGCGTGTGCCGACGGAGCGCAGGTGTTTCCATGTATACGCAGTCAGACACGCGCGTAGCCGAGCTGTCGCACCCTAGCCCGCTGCCGCGCTGATAGCAGCACGGCGCGGGCGCAGGAGGAGGAGGAGGCGGACGGGGGGGAGGAGGCTGCTGCGCCTCCGCGCAAGCGCGGCGCTTTTGGCTTCCTGAGCAGGCAGAAGCCTGCGGCTGCTGAGGATCAGGAGGAGGAGGAGGCCGCTCCCAAGGCCGCGCCGCGCGCCACCCAGCGGCGCAGCGGGGGCGCGCCGCCGCCGCCGCCCGCCGACGAGGCGTGCGCCCCGCGCCGGCGTAAATGCTCATGGCAGTGTGCGGAAGACTTTGCCTACTGTGTATAGGGAACCCTAACCCTAAAGTGTGTGTGTGGAAAATTTTGCCTGTTGTGTATAGGGCACCCTTACCCTATACATGTGTGTGGAGGGTAAGGGTGCCCTATACATGTGTGTGGAAGACCTTGCCTACTGTGTGCGCGCGCAGGAGTGCGCGGCGCGCCTGCGGGGGGCGCATGCCGTGTGACTGTCCGAGCAGCGTGCGGGGCGGCTCGCTGAGACCGGTGCGGGGCGGGCGGCAGGGCGGTCGTGCAGGAGGCGGCGGACGCGCAGGAGGAGGCGCGCGACGCTGTGCGCAGGCAGCTGCAGGCGCTGACGGCCGAGTTCCGGTCTGCGCGCAACCAGACGCGCGACGCCTCGCTGTCGATCAAGTGCGCCGCCCCCGCACGCGCGCAGCGTGCAGAGAGTTGGTGACCTACTACACCGGGAGTTGGTGACCTACTACACCGTACTGCCAGCGCAGCAGGTATACTGCCAGCGCAGCGAGCGCTCGCGCCGCATGGTATAAGGACGCGCCGGAGCCCGACACGGCGCCGCTTGCGGCAGGGAGCTGGAGCGCAGCCGCCACGCGCGCGGCCAAGCTGCTGCAGCGCCTGGAGGCCGCCGCCAAGGCGACCGGCGAGCAGGCGGCGCAGGCGAGCACCGCGGTGGAGCAGGCGCGGGAGCAGCTGCAGGAGGCGGTCGCCGCGCAGCGGTGCGCGCCCGTGCCCGGTCTGCATGCTGTGCTGGGGCAGAGCTGTTGCGGTGAAGCGCGAGCGCCAGAGTGTGTGCGGTCAGTGCTTGGGTTTTGAGGTGTGATGGCTGCTGTGCAGGGAGGCCGAGCAGCGCGTGCGTCAGGCAAAGCGCTGAGGAGTTGCTCCTCAGGGAGCAGCTCCAGGACTGGCTCGCACTGGCTCGCCGCCGCCCGTTATGGAGGCTGTGTGACAGCAGGAGGCAGGTGGGCTGCATGATGCTTGGCAGAACGACTGACTGTCATGTCCTTGATTGGGTGCCTGGTGCCGATTGCGGCGACCTCAGAGATGCGCTTGCTGTAACCTCTCAGCCACGAACTGCACCAGCTGCACCGTGCTGACGCAAGGCATGAGGCTCCTGTGACATTCCTTTGACTGCGCGCACTGGCCCTGAATCTGGCCGAGCGCCTTCCTGTAACAAGCGCTGCCGCCAGCCATGCAGCACGAGCTAGTGGAATGAAGCCTTGGAGGTCATCAGAGCAAGCATATGTGAGGTTTGCAGTGATCCAGCCTCTCTTGTGCCAGGGCACTGACTTACCACCAGTTAATGAGTTGCAGGACAAGCCGCCTCGATGTATACACTCGCTCTGCACAGGCTTGTTCTGGTATCGCATCAAGCCAGGGGGGCCTGAACACCACCCGTCTTGTGACAGCAACAGAGTACCCTGTGATCATGCTGCTGGGCAGGTCCTTGCCAAAATACACCGCTACAGCCTACACCGCTGCGCTGCATTGCATGCGGCGACTGATGTCATTTTGCTACAAACCCTCGCCCTTGCAGACACTCACTCACCAGCAGGGTTGCAGGCCGAGGTCGCGCACAGCCTGCGCGGCCGCGTTGTGCCCCGCGCAGCCCATCACGCTGCCCGCTGGATGGCAGCCTGCGCGCGCATGTCTGTTCCCGTGAGCCTGCTGGGGCGCGGGGTGCGGACGCAGCAGCAGCTGAGCAGCAGAGCGCGTGCGGTACTGGCGCCGTCGTGGCATACGGTCACCGTAAGACGGTGATGCAGTTGTCTGGGTCGCGCAGCTTCGAATGAGGTATGACGCGCCAGCACGTGCAGAGCGCGGACAGCAGGTCTAGGACAATCGCTCATAGAGGCAGACCGCAGAGTATTTTGCCAGGCAGCACGACTGCGCACCACACCAGCGCGTACCGGCCGAGGCGGAGTACAGGCCGGGCACGGGCGTGGCGCAGGGGAAGCGCTCGTCGAAGCCGAAAGAGTTGTCGATGTGGTGGATGTGTCCCGCCGTGATGCCAAAGTGGCTGGCGAACTTGGGCGGCGTGAGCGTGAAGGTGTCCGCCACCTGGGTGCAGAGCGCTGCGGGCCTCGCATGCAGGGCATCTGTGCGGGGCGTCAGCATGCCCGGTAAACTGCAGGGCACGCATGCACTGCGGCCGCAGGCCCCGTGCGCCTGCAACCAGGAATCTTCAGATGCGCTCCAAGCATATAGCATGCATGTCGCTGTCGCACCTACCGCGGGCTGAAAGGACGAGAAGGCTGCACGGCCGTCGTGCGTGGAGGGGAGGAGGGCAGAGAGGGCGCGGTGCGGGCGCGGGGCGGCGCGCACCAGGTCGGACGTCCCGGGTGCAAAGCGATCGCAGATGGACAGCAGGTGCCGCACGTACGGCGCCTCGGCCGCCTCCCAGCTGCCGCTGGTCAGCGTGTGCGGCACCTGCGCGCGCGCGCGGGTGGGCGCGGGCTGCCGCGCGCGGGGCTGCAGCGAAGCGTAACAGCTTGTTGCCCCTTAAAGGGAGATGACAGCGAAGCGTAGCAACTTGATATACACCACACCCTTATTATTTGGGTCCAAAATCACCAGGGGCGCCCTCGGCCTGCTTTGTAGGCCCGCAGCACTGGCTGGCATGGCTGGCCTGCACTGCTGGCCCGCACTGCCGCCCCGCCTTGCCGCTCTGCTTTGCTGCCGCGCCTTGCCGTCCTGCTTTGCCGCCCTGCTCGGCCTCGGCCTGCATTGCGGCCCTGCTGCGCCCCCGGTGCCCCTGAAGCGGCTGTGGGAGGCTGCACGACAACAAGCCTTCCCCAAAGGGCCTTCACCATCATCATCATCTTGCACCTCGCAGGGCTTCATGCGAGCGCGCGTCACGCCACGCAGCATGCCAGAATATTGAATGAGGGCAGAGCATGTCATTGAGAGCGGCAGAGGGCGGACAATGCTTGCGGCTCCATACGGGTTTGCTCTACTCCTCTACTGAAACAGCTGCAAATTGATAGATCGTGTTCACTTGTCTGCAGGCATGCAAGCGCACCCACTGCACAAAGAGCGCGGAGTTGTGGTGGCCGCCCGCGTCCTGCAACGGGCCGTCCACAGTGGTGTGGATGTACCTGCACGCGCGGTCCGGACTACGACCGCATGCGCGCCCTGCAGTACTGCAGGCTGTCGCCGCTGGCAGGGCTTGTGTGTCAGCCCCCTGGTGCAGCTGCACAGTTGCTTCCCGGGTTGCAAGCCCCTCTCACCCAGCGGCCTGTCCAGGAGCAACCGGAAACTTGTGGACTCGCTGCAGAGCATGCGCTGATGGCCGACCCGGGACACGCGGGCTCGCTGGCGGCAAGCGCAGCCAGTGCAGGACGGCAGGCCCGCAGCGCGCGCCACTCGATGGCGGGGAAGTCGGGCAGGCGGCCGGCCCGCGCGTCCGCAAAGCCGGCGGAGAGCGCGGGCAGCACGTCGCGCTCGTCTGGCAGCAGGTGGATGGTCGTCCATTGCTGGCGGCCGGCTCCGGCAGGCAGCGGAAGCGCGGCAGCCCCGTCAGCGCCATGTTGACCTGCGCGGCGCAGCGCCTTAGGGTAGGGCTTCAGGGTATAGGGTTATCTGAGTCAGAGTAGGGCAGGTTCAGGGCTTGGGTTCTGCAGAAGCAGGCAAAATCGATGTTAATATCACAAAGTGGTGCAGTGAACAACTGCTGAGCGTAGCACCCCGTGCAGCACCTCACGCGCGCGCGCGCGCCGGCTCTGTGCATGCCGCCTGGGCGCAGGGCAGGGCGCGCGCCTTGAGCGTGGTGCCGTCGCGGCGCATGGCGTCCAGGCGCTGGTTGAGGTCCGTGCCGAAGCGCTGCGCGCCCACCAGCTCGCGCAGCCGGAACGGGTCCAGGTTCCCGACGACCACCTTGGCCTCGACCTGCCGCCCGCCGCGGCGCGCCCCTTGGCGGTCAGGTTAGGGTTGGGGTCCAGGTTCCCGACGACCACCTTGGCCTTGACCTGCCGCCCGCCGCGGCGCCCCCATCGGCGGAGCGCGCCCAGGGCTCATGCAGCCCGCCGCGGCGCCGCCGTCGGCGGCGCGCGCGCAGGGCTCGTGCAGCCCGCCGCAGCGCCTTATTTGGCGGCGCGCGCCGAGGGCTCGTGTGGTGGGCCTGAAACAGTGCCGCGTTGGTGGCAGTCCACCTGGTTGCTTGCACCGCCTCTGCGTGATGCAGTGCGTGTCACAAGCACGACCGCAAGCAGACACGCGTCTAAGACAGTGTCCCGACTGTCTAGCTTGTCCTGAAGCTAAGACAGCGCTGATATGTGCATGGGGAGCACCGGGGCCCGGCGCGCCTCTTCGCCGCCGGCCAGGCGCACGCCCCGTGCGGCGCCGTCCAGCCCCACCAGCACCGCCTTCACGGGGCGCCCGGTCTCAATGCGCGCGCCCTCCCGCAGCGCTGCCTGGCGC
>JAABVA010004239.1_pt1 | contig 13346 bp, 13 predicted proteins | sample 5560331 | NCBI WGS metagenome assembly JAABVA01 (sample SAMN12812661, study PRJNA571458) | rock metagenome | isolation source: Antarctica rocks | place: Antarctica: Victoria Land, Mt New Zealand sud | collected 2016-01-07 | reverse complement strand
GATGCTGATGGGGTAGCTGCGGGGGAGGGTAGGGAGGGGTAGGGAGGGGTAGGGAGGTTTTGGTTTTTGGGGGGGGGTTGTGATGGGTGCGATGAGAAGGGGGGGTGAGATGGGATGGAGGCCAGACATGTTAAACGCCATACTATGTGTACCGATGCAACGAAGCATACACCATCACACCCATCACACCTCCTCGAAGCCCCATTTCAGGCTCCCCACGGGAACCCGACTGCACCAAATCCCTCAAACCCACCACCTCAACTCCCAACGCGAGCAAAGGGACCAACATCGTTCAGATGTCTTGTTTATTCGCTAAAAGCTGCCTATGAGGAATCTATCATACAGCTAGAGTATCAAGCCCCCCATCATCTCATCTGATCTCGTCAAGATAGATAGCACCCCGAGCGCCATAGCCATGCGAGAACGCTAACATATGCCCTTGGCCCTAACCCCATAAATCCTTTGCCTGGTCACACCAGCGCAAACCCTCAATCAATTAATCTCCATCCCCTCGTCCTCACCCTCCTCCACTTCGCCCTCCCCATCCACCTCCTCAACCGCCCCCGTTCCCAATCCACCACCCCTCCCCTTCCCCCCCTCCCTCCCCACGCCCCCAACCCCAAACTTGCCGCCCCCCAAACCCCCGACCATCTCCAGTTCCTCCCCACCCACAACGCGCCCTTCCACATCAATGACCTCGCACAGCTCCATCATGCTCTGCCTGCTCAAGCGCCGAAACGCCTCAGAACGCACGACGCGGCCCCAGTGCGTGAGACAGTAGTTTGCCGCACGTCGCCTGAGCCACTGCTCCCCGGCCGTGCCAGCGCGCTCCCAGACGACGGCGGCGGACTCGACGTCCATTTCCCTGCTGAGGCGGTGGATGCATAGTAGGCGTAGGCGGGGCATGTCGTAGACATTTGCCATGACAAGCAGGCCAGCGACGTCGCCGAGGTCGGCGCAGTACGAGGGGTGTTTGGCGATGCTGTCTGTATAGAGATAATAGAGGAAGGCGCGGACGACAGGATAGGGTTCGGGGATGTGCATTTTCTTGGTTTGGAACTCGGCCATTTGGGAGGCGTAGACACGGGTGAAGTGGGGCCAACGGGCTTGGAGGATCAGTTTATGGACGTGGATCGGTGGGGAGGTATGGACGGTGGAGGATAGGAACTGCGGGGTGTTTTCGGCCAACAAGGGGTCTATAGTTGTGTAGGAGGACATATCAATATCGTCAGCTTGGATGTCGTCTTTCTCGCCAGTGATGATAAAATCAGCACCGCTCCCGGATTCTGTGGGACGATCGAACATTGAAGCAAGGTCCGCACCAAGACTGCTGAGGTTGGAGGTCGGGTGTGTGTCTGAGGCCGGAATTTTGCCTTTTCCCATGCTGGGTTCAGAGGAGAGATCGTTGCCTGGTAGGCCAAATCTTCGGAGGTCGAGGGGGAGGACGTCGCTGAGGTATTCTTCAAAGGCTGCATTCCCTGGGGATTCGTTCGCGCACCCTAAGAGCCAGGCTTTGGTGCCGTCTTCGTTTACAGCACAGTAGTGCCAGCGATAGGTGGGATCGAAGATTTCGGGCCCTGCGGCTAGCTTTTGCCATTGTAGGGCATCGAGTTCTAGGGCTGAGAGGTTACATTCGGATGGGCGAATGGTACCTGCAGGAGTGACAAAGTCGAGCAGAGCGCCCGAGGAGTAGATGTGGAAATGCGTTCCCAATGCTTGTGATGGGACATTTGGTCCTGAGACGAACCTCATAGATGAAATTGCACCTGGGGCAACAGGCTTTGTAACCATCGAAGCAGCTCGGACCTGGACACTGCTGGAGTTTGCAGTATAGCCAGTAGACCCAGTGGCTATGTGTTGAGGCTGGTTGTATTGAGCGAACTGTGACGGTGGATTTGGTGTACGGTCTGTCGTCGGAGAATCTGATGAGCCTTGCGCCGGTACCGCCTTGAAAGCGGGACTACTCTTGAGATCCAGCCACCACATCTCTCCTGTCCGCTCCATGTCCGGCCCGAGCCCTCCGAACACCCAGATACGGCCTCCCCAAACCCAGGTTGAATGATCAAATCGCGCAACAAAACTCCATGATCGAGACCAAGTCCATGTTTTGAGATCCAGATAGCATATCTCGTCTAGTGTGTAGGTTTCGGTACCCGACAAGCCTCCAACGACGTACAGCTTGTCATCATAGACAGCAGCTGCATGTCGAGCTCTTCCTTTTGGTATTGTACCTCGAATATCTGGTTGTGTCCAATGTGCAGTTTTCAGATCAAATATTACTACGTCGGAGAGGTATTCCCGATGCTCGTTCTCTCCGCCATATATCAGAAGCTTCGATCCTTGCCATAAACATGCCGTATGACCTAGGATGAAGTAAGCCACTAACCATGAAGATAGACTACTTTACGTACCCATCCGCACACCAGGTATGTCGCCATAGTTATCGACCAAGCTCCATTGTAACGATCCAAGATCAAGTCTGAGAACATGGTTGTACACTACACGAAAGCAAGGTCAGCATTGATCTGAGGCTATTTATGTTCCCGAAAGAGATATAGCTGAGAGCACTGTACCTTCATCAGTATATTGGTCGAAACCACCAAAGGCGTATATTTGGTTGTTTCCACAATATGTGACTGAGGCATTGACCAAGCAAGCAGGCCGTTGACCACAAGTTCTCATGATTTTTGGCCTATAGCTCTCATTGGCGGTGCGAGAGGTCTTAGAGGGGCTGCTAGGCATAAGATAGGTATTGTTTGAAGAAGAAGCTGATGCTGGCGTTCTGTTGTGATTTGAGAAGCCACTCCATGCACTTGTGCTTGACTGCGGTTGCTGATACCCAGAACCGGGGGTGGTTCTACTTTGGTGTTGATCCATAGTTCTTCACATGTCGCGGCACCATTCGTGGGTCAGTTGACTTTGAGCGAGAGATGAGTGAATTAAGGGCCTGTGCAAATTTCTCTCCCTCTCTCGTGCGGCGGCTCTGAGATGCTTGAAGTGTCGAGTGGTCTCACAGTGACATTGGAATTTGATAACTATCGCCAGACTTCGGAGATTGTCCCGACTTCCCGGTGATTGGTAGATCCCTATTACTAAGCTTCGTTGCTCAGCAACTGCTTAGCGCATCGGTCTGTTGACTGGTACATAAACTTCGGGTCCAGAGTCTCTGTTCCTTCCTCTCTCTACATTACTTCTATCCGCATACCTCCTCTTCTCTATCTCCTCTGCATTTATTGCAAAACATTATTACCTTACGCAAGATTACTGTCTTCAATCCATTAGATCGTTCAAACCTGTTTTCAAGTCTGAATTGATCGACCCACCGATTGTTAGAACATCTCTGCGAAGGGACCTCGATTAACAGCATTTGCTCCGGTACAACATCAACTACTAACAACTATTTACCCAGGATCCATTCAGTTGAGACTCTTGGGAGTTCATTCGACACCGGAACATACAACCCTCGACAGGCTCGTTGGTTAATCGACTATTACTAACCTGAAGACCACCGGTCTTCTTCCACAGGACATTGATCGATACATTAAATTGTCCTTTCGATCAAAACATATCATACAATGGCAACTGCCTCGATATCAACTCCCCTCAAGAGCCATCATGGTATCTTCTCTACGCGAACCGCCGGTGGCCGTATGCCCTTGACGCCGTCGCCGCGCACACGAACTGCGAGCCTCGCCACCAACGCCTCGAACAGCTCCTCCCCCTTCACTCCTCCGAGACACGTATCAGACAGTATCCATGTAACGTCACAATCCACATATGGCGGCAATCTGTCACAGTACTTCGCTAGGTCGACCTCAAAATCGACCTACCGCGACTCTCCAAAATCCAACATTGCCAAGGCTAAGAACTCGCCCAGACATCTCGAACTTGGCGTGTCGGATTGGAATCTTACTGGTACTGGGCCTGTCGTTGGGCAAACACCCTCAAAGAGCTGTAGTCGGAAGAGAGGTCCTCTACGTTCAAGATCAGGCAAGACCACAGTCCGAATCGATGCAGGAGATCGCTTTATCCCGAATCGGACTGCAAGCGAAGGCCTAGCCATAGCTGGCTCAGGCAAACTCGATCCGGACAGCCAACGACCAAAGACTAGTGGCGAAGGTTCAACAGTCCTTGCGAATGCGGCAAGTGCTTTCAATCTTGGGGGCCACAGCTCTGATGATGATGCTACCGCTGCTCTTGAAAGACTTAATCTGGGCGACAACGAGGAATCCACATCATACGTGAAGCCCGCTCCAGAAACTCTTGCGTATGAATCGTCTTTGGCGTCCGCTTGTGGTGTCTCACTGAATACCCGTATTCTCGCATTCAAGCCAGCACCACCCGAGTCTTCCAAACCAATCGATTTGAGATCACAGTACAATCGTCCCCTCAAGCCTACAAATGCCGCGGCAGCACAATTTCGACGAAGAGTCCTAACTGCTCCAGAGCGTGTACTTGATGCTCCCGGCCTTGTTGATGACTATTACCTTAACCTTCTTGACTGGAGCTCAGGTAACCAGGTCGCAATAGGCTTGGAGCGCAATGTTTACGTCTGGTCTGCAGAGTCTGGCACTGTCAGCTGTCTGCTAGAAACATCACCGGATACCTACGTCAGCAGTGTCAAATGGAGTGGAGACGGTGCCTACGTCGGTGTCGGTCTTGGCACTGGGGAGATCCAAATCTGGGATGTTGAAGAAGGGAGCAAGCTCCGTAGCATGCACGGTCATGATACCCGCGTTGGAGTAATGGGCTGGAACAAACACCTTCTCTCTTCTGGCGCTCGAAGTGGCTTGGTTTACAACCACGATGTCCGCGTCGCTCAGCATAAAGTCGCCGAGCTAGTGTCTCACACATCTGAGGTCTGTGGACTTGAGTGGAGGTCGGATGGTGCTCAGCTTGCCACTGGTGGTAACGACAACTTGGTCTCTATTTGGGATGCCCGATCCTTGGGTGCTCCCAAATTCCAGAAGACCAACCATCGTGCTGCTGTCAAGGCCTTGAGCTGGTGCCCATGGCAGCCAAACCTCCTTGCTACTGGAGGAGGTTCATATGACAGACATATCCATTTCTGGAATACCACAACAGGAGCTCGAACCAACAGCATCGATACAGGATCTCAAGTGACAAGCCTACGATGGAGCAACCACTACCGCGAGATAGTCAGTTCAAGCGGGTTCCCAGATAACTCTCTTAGTATCTGGAGCTATCCGACCCTGGTGCGCAACGTTGAGATTCCAGCACATGAGACGAGAGTACTCCACAGCTGTCTAAGCCCAGATGGCCAGATGCTAGCAACAGCAGGTAAGCTACCATGTTCATTTTTCACCAATTTTCGCTGACCAGACTATTAGCTGCGGATGAGAGTCTCAAGTTCTGGAAGCTTTTCGAGAAGAAGCCCGGTTCAAGTTCAGCAATTTCAAGGGAAGGAGGTGTGACTGGCAAAGGAGGGGATATGGTGAAGCAAATGACGATAAGATAGGGATTGGGGCTCTTGTGTCTCAACCCATTGGATCCGTTGTTGCGTGTTCTTTTAGATTGTACTTAGCGACTGGTGTTTGAGGTTTGGCATAGGATTTCGCGGTTTTGAAGATGAACAGATCTGGCTATTAGAACTTGGCAGATCAATTTCGGTGGGGAAGTCATTCGATACAAATTACAATCTGAATTTGATCGATCCTAACTGAAATGTGCTTTGGGTGAGACAAGTGAAGCTTAAGCGCATTAGTAAGCGAGGAAGCTCTTTCAATTATTTCCTAGCAGACTGAACTTCCGTTTTACAACATCAACATCTAAGAGATTAACGAACCACAACAACTCACCACGCATAGTATGACACACAGACACGATAATTAGATCAAAGAGAAAGTAACAAAGTGAGACTTAGCTGGAACATCGGGCCTGGACATAAAGGTGGGAGGAAAGAGACTGGGCCTAGTCGGAACATCGACACCTCACAACGAATCCGTATCATCCCAAACACTTCGAACCAACACATACAGTCCTTTGCTCCAACTGGCCAACCAGGTCCAGACTGGGATTGGTAGCTTGCTGTCGGCAGGATGTCGAACCAGCTTGTGGTCAGTCTGCTCTTGCCAGACTGTTCAAGCCCTATGCACTATCATGTAACACAGACGCTGAAGAGAACAACTAATCGTAGGGTTCCGTGTACTCCAAGATCATGGACGATGTGATCGACAACTGTCAGGTAACCTTCGAGGAGGATGGGATCAACCAGCAGACACTGAACGATATGAAAACGGTTGGTCTCTTTTTTTTTCTTTTTTGACTGCATCGGTGTTGATCAAGTTTTCGCACATTCCTCTTTCGTCAATAAAGACACAGCTGCTTGATTCGGTGTCAGAAATGATCAATTATCGCATCTGCACATCATAGAGCATTGTCTTTGTGTTGCGAGGGCCGGGCGCAATCTTTCGGATTTGGGTGGGCGAAAGCGGGGGAATGTGGGAGTTCTTTGATTTTGGGGGGATTACCGACCCTTTGACTCATTTATACGCACCTTGCCCTTCGGTTTCAATTTCCGCACGCGCTTGCGCATTTCCGCTAACTGCAACTCCAACCGAGCCAAGCCTTTTTCTGCTAGAATCCTCCCATTACTATTGAGAGAAACTGTTGTTTATGGTAGAGACTGTGCTGATGACGATCATGCTATGTTATTCTGCAGACATGGCAAACCAAGCTCACTGCGATGCACGTCGCTTCTTTTCCATGGGAACCACCGCCAATACCTCAACCGATGGTCGCCAATCCTACCCCTGTACCTTCCAACGTTCCTCGACCGCAACAGATACCGTCAAGTGGACCCCCTCCATCTGCAATGCCGTTGCCGAGTAATAGTGGTGGTAGCGTACGTATCAAGACCGAACCAGGCTCTTACGACACTTCGGGAATCCCTCAAAACAATGTTCTTAATGGTAATTACGGGAATGCTGTCGCCCAGCAACGTGCTGCACAGAATCTGCAAGAAAAGTTCGGTGCCGGTGCCAATCTGCAGATTAATCAACTCCATGCACAGGCAGGTATGGGGATTCCGAGTCAGCAGCCCCATCGGAACCCACAGAACATCCAGCTTCCTCAACTATCTGAGAAGCAGAGGAGGGAGTATACCGCACAGGCACAGCAACAGTATCAAAGCTTACAACAAGCGCAGCAGCAACGATCCAACGCTGGCCATGCACAGACTGATGGCGCTGACGACTGGAGTTCAATGATAACTCAACGTCGGGCTGATGCTCTGGAAAACCCTAGCGGGACCTATGATGCGGATTTGACTATGAGGCAGCGTTTAGAGCAGATGAGCCAATTGATGGAGGGTGGTGGCGTGATGATGCCGCTGTCTGAGCAGGCAAAGCAGCCACTGGCCAAGAAGCGCAGGGCCGCCCAAAGCACCCCAAGCGGTTCAAACCAATCTCTAGCCGCCGCTCAATTAACGCCCACCTCCAAGATCCCTCAATACGACGGCCTAGACGACGAGGATGACGACGACAAAGCAGGCATCAAAGACGACCCAGATCTTGACGACGACGACGAAGACGCAATCAACTCCGACCTGGATGACCCTGACGACGACAATACCGTCGAAGTAGAGGGTGAGGAGGGTAAGGAGGGCCAGATTATGCTGTGTACTTATGACAAGGTTCAGCGCGTCAAGAGTAAGTGGAAGTGCACGTTGAAGGACGGGGTTTTGACGACGGGAGGCCGGGAGTAAGTGCATCGAGATAGTGTTTGGTTATGCATGACTGACGGTGATGGCAGATATGTCTTTCACAAGGCGCAGGGCGAGTTTGAGTGGTAGGGCGACTGAGATTGCTACAATTGATCCCCTTTCTGCCGTTTCTCTTCCAATTCTTGGGACCTGCGCTCTCAGCCGCTTTTCGTCCACATGGATACCAAATCCAACTACGACACCAGCTCTTTCTTATTAGCCTCTTAGATTGTTCCAGGCTTATTTTACTTTTTTCTCCAGGGCATAGCAGGCGTGCTCAAGATTACCACCAGTAAACTCTCTGACTATTTGACGGGAGGCAGAAGGAAGGGGTTATGACGAAGCAGATTGATTCATGACTAGGTAATAACTTAGTCGGTAGTTGCTTGGCTCGGCTAGGTAGGTAGCCTTGTAGAACTAGCATGAATTGATGAACGAACCAGACAAAACAAGTACGAGTGCTCTTGCTTGTATGTGATACTGAGATTTTCTCAACCCCCCCCCGACAATTCTCTCGAGATACCTCATCTTGACATACTCAAGTACATCAACAATCTTGTTAAATATTTGAAGCGAAAGAGTTGAGAGTCGAAGTCGGAATTGAAATTGAAATTGAGGTTAGAGTGATGTCTGAAGGGTTTGTATTATATAAAAGGAAGTTTTGCAGTTGCGGGATTTGAGATTGATGTATGTATGCAATTATGAATGGGAAGAAGTTGGTCGGTAGGTGAGTATGTATGTATGTATGTATGTATGTATGTAGATATGTAGGTAATTCGGTGGTTTTAAAATTGGAATTTTCGAGATGAGATATATAGATAGCTTTTTCCAAAGCTGGGATAAAATGCTTTGGGCTGACTGGTTGGTTGGTTGGTTGGCTGGCTGGTTGGTTGGAATGAGATGAGATGAGATGAGATGCTTAATGTTGGTTTGTGATTAATAAAGAACTACATAGGTTGAACGCTAAGTAAACACTTGTATGTGTTCGCCCCCCCTCGGCGGGGGTCGTCTTCTCTTGATGGTATTGTAAGTGATTGATTAGGTGGTGAGTTACATAGTTGAAAGACGGTTGAGGGCTGGGGGAATTTTTGTGCTGGAAGTTTTATGGGGATTTGATGGGAATTGATGGGGTGTATAGTAGGGTATGTATCTAGGGGATTACGGGGGTTTGTGGAATTCGCTTGGGGTTGGGAGTGTGGGTTTGAGGGTTGGCTGGACTGTGGAATGGAGCGAGGACTTGGGTATATGGAAAGTGGGTGTTGAGGGATTCAGAAGGGGTTGGCTGAGAATTTACGGGGATCGACCAGGCGAACTGTAGATGTGAGTAGATGGAGTTTGTTGGATTTGTTTTGGGTTGGTAGGGTTTTCTGGTAATGAGGGTGCTTCTGGGAGTGTTTGGGATTGGGTGATGGGTGTTTGATTTTCTTAGATGAAAGCGAGCACTTGGAGATAAGAGAATCCAAGTCTCGGGATCAGTGAAGGGGCACGAGACTGTGAGCAACGGTGAGAGCTATTTAGGATACAAGGATTTGGGTGAATTGGATGAACTGGAACGGTGCCCGTCGCAGAGGCTATCGGTTGTCGTTGTCGTTTACTTACTTTCGCCTCTCCTTTTCCCTTCGGGTAGCCCGTTATAAAGCTCTAGAGGGACTCTGAGGGGACAGTGGAACGTTGCAAATCAATAATGCTTTCTATTCGAGTTCATTTTCCAGTTTAGACTTAGTAAGGCTTGAACCGGCTTCCTTCTGTCTTTTTCCGCCTCTTTGACGGTTTCGCTTCGTCCTCTTCTTGCCTTGGAGCTTTAGGCACATTTTCGGAAATCCGCCATACCATTACAAGGCCGTCCTCTCCGCCTGTATAGATGTTACCAGTCTGTATTGGTTAGTAAAACCCCTAGAGCAAAGGACTTGAAGCATGGCTGTTTACCGCGCCGTTAAAGCACATGGCTCGAATCACGTCTTCCCCGTGAGCGCCAGGCAGTCGGGTGTTGTTCTCCTCTTGGAAGGACCACTCTAATTCGGAGTGGAGAGGATAGAGGTCAAGATGTTGGCTGCCGGCCGTTCTGTACTCGTTAGGACACAATGAAAGAAGAATCGTTGTAAATCCGCATACCGATTCGAGCCCGCACCGATAATGGCTTCGCCCTGGCTGAAACCAATGGATGTGGTTACGTCGACGACATAGTCACAGTTTAATCGAGGCCTCAGGTCACCAAACACTTTTGGGGGCTCCTCGGATGCATCACTTTCTGGATCTGTCTCCAATTTATAGACAGAGAAATGCTCATCGTGGCTCAAGGCGAATACATCTGTGGTCGTGAGAAACCCGGCATGGCTTATTGAGGAGTCATGGTTCATCACCTGGACGAGGGCATCGTCTTCATCGGTCATGGAGGTATCGTAGATGTTCACTAGGCCGTCGGTACTGCCCGAAAGCAGGCATGTGGGTATGTTTGGGTGGAAGCTTATCTGGGGTATCTGTCAGATGCCTGCCGATGGGACATGGTGGATTGTTGACGGCAGGAGAATTTGGGACAAGATGGAGAGGCGGACTTCTGTAACGTCATCGCTGTGGCTTTCGACGTATTGTAGGATCGGTGAGCTCGTAGATCTAGAATCCCTACGTCAGTCATCAGCACTCAAAGTGACTCGGGGTGGTTTTACGTGATATGCCAGTGCCTACCAAATCAGAACGGCAGCTTGAGCATTTTCTAATTCTGTCCCTACGGCTATATTGCTGCCTCGAGCATCGAGAGCAATGTATGGTGTTTTGGTCCCTGTGGAGGTTGAGCCCCGTCTGTTCTATCTATTGGAAACTCATCCTTAGAATAGGTACCATTCCCCAGCTCCAATGCCGCCTTCCCCGTCCTCGAATCCCAGCACCGGACCACTGCGTCTCTACCTGCAGTAAGAAAACACGCTGGATCAGCGTGCAACGGCTTTAGACAGGTGACGCCATCGTGCAGATTGTCAATCCTGGCGGCTAGCTGCAGTGTTGTTGGGTCAAACGTCCGCAGCACGTTGTCCGAGGACGTTGCGGCCAAGGTGGCCTTGTCACTGGTCAGCAGCAGGCGGTTGATCCATATGTCCTCTGGCAAGGGAGACGACCTAGCCAGCAGATCAGCCGTCTTCATATGATTATCGTGATTGTTGTTGTTGATTATCGTGACTGCGCTGAGGGCTCAAAGCTTGTCGGGAAAACGTTGTCAGTTGTGCCGGGTAGTATATTGTACTGTAGGCCAATCGATAAGGGACCCTCCTTTCTCTCCTACTACTTTATATATGCGATCAGCAGACTACTGGGGCTGGCCATCTCTCTCGTTCGTTGCACTGCCCTCGCCGTCTATTGTTAGAACAATAGACTTGATGTGGAATTAATCAAGATGGCATTCTAAGTGAAACATCATCGTCCATGCGCTTCTTCGTCTCCGCTACAACTTACAAGCACACGGTCCACCCATCCCCCTCCCGTACCTACCTTAGCGAGACTATGGATGTCCCCCCCCATCGGCACTGATCGCATCCACCGATCGTGCGCCGTTGTCGCGGAGATAATCTTCCTCCCCATCCACACTCTCTCACGTTCCACCGTTGAAGACGGAAGTCGACGAGGTGTGTTGCAGCAACACAGCATATGCCAACCGAGACCACGACCCAGTTCTGGCGGTCGCACCACATCCCTCTACGGCCTCCACATCCTCCACTGCTGGACCGGGTATGCATCCACCCATTTGTCCCGCGACTGATGATGCAGAGGGTGTCGATCTGGGTCATGGAGAGTACGCCGCCGTCATCTCTGTGAGACGTGATCGGGCACGAAGCAAGCCTTTTCCAGTGACACAATGATCGTTGCACCGACGATCCACAACCAAGCGAAGCATATTAATCGGACCAGGCAGGAACAGTGAGATTGAAAGCCAAGAGAGTGCCGCAAGCTACCTTACCTTGCTCTCTCTAGTCTCGACGTGTATGCAGTGTACCTTGTACATACACCAGCGGCGATCCAGAAGAGTCTGCGAGGGAAGAGATGGCCACTAGTCGAGCATGAATGCACACTTGCTATGCAACTCTGGGGGCGGGTCAGGATTGCACACCGAATGTACTAGTACTCTTTTCAGACGCTGATCAGCTCCTGACCCAGTGAGCTGGTAAGCACGAGCCCGAGCATTTGGGACCCTCCCGCATCAGAGGAAACTAACGGCGCAAGTGAGGCATCCTAAGGGAGCAGGGAGCAGGGATCGCTCTACCTTACCTTAGGGGGCGGCGGCGGGCCTAAGCAAGCTCAGTAGTTTCAGTCCCCAAGCCTGAAGATACTTCAGTAAGTATCCAAATGAACTACCTTGAAATTACGAGTAGATATGGACCACGTCTACGTGTCGGCTACGAAGGTACAGAAAGACTGATTGCATGGTTGGAAACCCACGGGACTTTCAAGCACGTTCATCATCTGCTGATCGAGATGACTCAGGTGTTCAGTCGGAGAAAAGCGTCGGCTCAGAAGCCGGGCCTTGTCCCCAAGCAGTAATTGGATGCTGGAGAAGGCGACTGGCATTCGAACATGATTGTTCTTATTGCCGCCAAGTGTGGTGGGGCTGATTGATTGATTGATTGATATTTGCCAAGGCTCACCGTTTCCATCCGCTGTTTGCAGCATTGGCCTTTTGATCGTGGTACTTCTCACCTCCAATAAAGAGCCCGATCAAGCGCTGCATTCCACGCTGCTGCGCTACCCGCACGTTGTTTCCCATGGGCGCACGCTTTCATCATGCATGATGAGATATGCTGAGATAGGCACATTCCATTATGCACGGTAGAGGATTGTGGGAACGATTGCTGACTGCCTCGTATCAGGTAAGGTACATACATGGTGAACCTACTTTACCTACTTTGATGTCGAACGGGTTCACTGTGTTCACTGAGAGCCGGTACTGTGTTGATTTATATTCTATGTAGGTACCTTAGGTACCTTATACTCGTACCGTTTGGGAGGTAGAATAAAGAATGCAGTGCGTTCGGTGTAAATGCCCAGGGCAACTCCGCTTCACTTACCTACCCCTAGGTATTTAGGCACACTAAAGCACTTACGTAGTACCTACTACCTTACTGCTACTACTACTACTACTACTACTACTACTACTATTCCGTACTACTACTACTACTACTACTACTACTACTACTACTATTCCGTACTACTACTACTACTACTACTACTACTACTTTACTCACTACTGGTACCTTACCGAGGTACCTACCTACGTAACGATGATCAAAGCCGTGGCTCACCTGCGGCGTCTTTGCCTCATGCCGATTCAAAGGCCGAGGTGCCTCTTTCTTAGTTCGAGGTCTAGTGATCCCGTACCAAGGAATTGTCGGGACACAACATCAACCTGTGGATCTGCTAGTTAGTACCCTTAGTCTGCCAACCGCCCAATCAAGCCCCTACCAGGGGTCCCCAGTCCTCGAAAGGGGAGGGAAAGACCCCACCCCTCCTCAAAGCATAAATCCAGTTCACTGACCCAGCAGACCGGTAACCCACCCGTCCCAGAACATTCACACTCACACTCACACTCACACTCACATTCACATTATCCAGAACAGAGTATTCCGTACCTGGAACTCCAGTA
>JAABVA010004237.1_pt1 | contig 13347 bp, 11 predicted proteins | sample 5560331 | NCBI WGS metagenome assembly JAABVA01 (sample SAMN12812661, study PRJNA571458) | rock metagenome | isolation source: Antarctica rocks | place: Antarctica: Victoria Land, Mt New Zealand sud | collected 2016-01-07 | reverse complement strand
CGTTAGAGCAATATTGTTATCTCTTTGTGTTTTAGCCACTGTAGCGACTATTATGTCAGACTTTGCCTTCTTCAGTGCGTTGTTCACTGCATTGCGCATTTTCATCGCTTGTAAGATTCAGTTCTCATTTTTCGAAGTGACTATCAATCTTCTTTCGCGATATGATATCTCTTGTGACTTTGGCGAGGGTTTTTTGGTAACCAGGTTTCATTCGCCTGCATTTTCATTCGCATTTGCATTTACGCTTGTGACTTGAGCTGCTTTTTGCGCATATGTGAGCTTCTGCGTTGATTTTTGCGAATTTTGCATGACTTGCGACGTTTGCGAAACCTGCGCCTTCTGCAAGGTTTGCGAATTCTCTGTCATTTGCTTTGCGTTGATTCCCTTTTTGATGTTTTCAGCATTTTGTTGAACCAATTGTAGAATGATCTTCAGTTTGTTGTTTGTTTGACTTTGAAGTCGATCAATTTGCTTCTGAATCGGGTTTTCTATACTTTCGTCGTATGCTCTTCGAATGTAGATTAAGCTATGATTTATAGCCTCTTTCTGTTCTGATATTGCTTGTCTTAGCTGATTGACTGCGAATTCAATTCTTTCGCGCAGTCTCTTTATCTGCATCTCTTTAAAGGTGACATCGTAGCACTTGCTAGTACTAACTTCGATGCTAGCTTCTTTTTGCGAACTTTTCATCGCTTTTCGCTTTTTTATTCCTTTGAATTTCACAATCGCTTGTGTTTGCTCTTTTTGCTGCGAATTTGCATTTTGCAGATTGATTGTATTCTTGTCGTTGTGCGCATTTGCATGTAAATTTAGCATCAATGCGTCGAGTGAACTAAACATGTACTGCGTTTTTCTATTTGCTGATGTGAGCGATTTTTGTTGACTGCGAAATAACTCAACAATGTCGTTTTGCAGTTGTTTGCTTGTTGGCGAACTCATGCTAAGTCCGTTTCATAGATCTGTTTCAACCTCTAACGATGACTTTTTGATTTCTATCGTCGGCGTTTTGAGTTCTGACGCTGAGCTATTGCTTCTGCTGAGTTCCGCGTTACTATTCGCGGAACGGGGCGAGGAAGAGCACATAAAGCGACTCTTTATATTTCTTTTCATAGAGGGTTTTTCCGAGTTTCGGGCTTCGAGCTCCTAGACAATTCACTTGACACCACTTAAATATTTCTTTAACCTCTTATTCAGAGCGTTTCACGTAGGCAGTAACTCTAGTGTAGAGGTTTCTCAATTTCTATTTCGAAACCTGCAATAGACCGTCTTCTATTATCGGCTTATGCCAGATGAAAATGATATAAATCTAGTCTACAAGAACCTAGATTACTCTTTTTGATAGAAAATGCTTGACGCAATTGCTTTATATCTCGTGTATCGAAGTAGTCGCGTTATCTCGCTCAGAATAGTAACGACTGATCTTGACTTATTGCCTTGCGCACCAAGAAAAGGTAAAACAGATAGTGATTTGATAAGAAACGCTGTACTTCTCTGAAACAATGTTGTTCTCTGTGCGACCTTCGGGCGCAAAAGAGTTCGATTTCGATTTTTGTGTCAGTACGCAGTCTTCTGTGCTGTTCTGAAGTCAATTGATGACTTGTTCTCTTCGTGTGAGTTTGCTCTTCGATTTATCAATCAAATTACTGTCTGAATTGATGATTCTTTCTTCTGCGTTGATGAACTCTCGTTTCGCCGCCGATTTTGGCCTGCGTGGGCGCGAAAATTTTGATTTTCGATTTTTGACTTGCGACGCAGTCATCTTTGAAGTTATTGAGTCGAATAGGGGCTTGTTTTGATCGTACGATTGTGTTCTATAACTTGCCGATCGATTTGGTATATCATATGCTTCAATAGGTCGCTGTCGCGAAATTTCTCTCTGATGCTTCAATAAAATCATTTATAGAGTTCATTCTATCTTTCATGTATTTCTTTTAAAGTCATATAATCGTAGGCTAAATGATGATTCTATACTCAACTATTTCATATTCAAGCTTATTGATAATGAGTAAGAATGAAAGATAGAAAAAATTCTACAGAAGCAAAAAAGAAAGAAAATCTTATATTATAAGATACAATGAAAAGAATATTTCATTGAATATAATCAATGAATATTGAGCGAAGATATGAAAGATGTTTCAGAGCTTATAGAAGCTTTCGAAACAAGGCTGAAACGTAAGCGAAAAGCATAATCACTCAATTTCAAGCATAAATTTATTATTAGAAAAGAAGAATCATTGTATTATGATAGTTTCGTTTCTTAATGAGATGATCACATATGTAAATTAACAGACAGAAGAAAAAAGCGCAAAGATGCTCAAATGCGTTTGACAAGAAAGCGTAATCATCATGACACAACAAACATCACTTCATTAAACATCTTTCACACGAAGCAAGATTGCAAACTTCTTCTTCTCTTTCATTGTCAAATTTACATTGAGACGTGAAGATAACGGTTTGAAAGATGACAGATTATGCTAAAATATATCAGAACAATTAGAAATGCTGACAAAATAATATATAATTGAGATTGAATATATCACAAAGCGCTTTACATTCAGAATTTCTCTGACAATGTCATTGGCAATCATTTATTCTGAGCGAGATAACATGACTACTTTGATATCTGAAATATAAAGCAATTGCGTCAAGCATCTTCTATCAAAAGAGTAATATAGACTCTTACAGACTAAATTTATATCATTTTCATCTGATATAAGTTGATAATAGAAGACGATTTATTGCAGATTTCGAAATAGAAATTGAGAAATCTCTACACTAAAGTTACTGTCTACGTGAAACGCTCTGAATAAGAGATTAAAGAAATATTTAAGCGAAGTCAAGTGAATTTTTAGAAGTCAGAAGCTCAAAATGAGAAAAAATCTCTATGAAAAGAAATATAAAGAGTCGCTTTATGCGCTCGTTCTTATCTTGTTTCGCGAATGATAACGTGAAACTCAGCAGAAGCAATAGCTTAAAGTCAGAATTCAAAACGTCGACGATAGAAATCAAAAAGTTAACATTAAAAATGAAAATAAATTTATAAAATAAACTTAGCATGAGTTCATCAACAAGCAAACAACTGCAGAACGACATTGTTGATTTATTTTGCAATCAACAAAAATCACTTACATCAGCAAATAGAAAAACACAATACATGTTTAGTTCACTCAATGCATTGATGCTAAATTCACATGCAAATGTGCATAACAATAATAATACAATCAATTTGCAAAATGCGAATTCGCAGCAAAAATAGTAAACATGAGCGATTGTGAAACTCAAAGAAATGAAAAAGCGAAAAGTAATGAAAAGTTTGCAAAAAGAAGTTAGAATTGAAGTTAGTACAAGCAAGTATTACGATGTCATCTTTAAAAAGATGCAGATAAAGAGACTGCGAAAAAGAATTGAATTCACAGTCAATCAGCTAAGACAAGTAATATTAGAACAGAAAGAGAATTGACAAAGCAGTAACAGCATGATGAGCGCATGTTATGCTCACATACACAGATTGAGCATCGCATTGCGATGCTCACAAACAACAAGATCATGTGATTAAACAGCGAATGAAAGTTCATGATGAAGTGATCAACTTTCACAATACACAGATCGAGCATCGCATCATGATGCTAACAAACAATTCAAAACTCATTTAGCCTGCTCAATTAAATAGTCAAACAGTGAACAAAAGCTCACGTCAAAGTAATCAACTTTCACAATACATCAATCGTTCATTTAACTCGCTCAGCTAAATGATCAAACAGCAAATTCGAAAGCTTACATTGAAGCGATCAGCTTTCACAATACACAGATTACTCATTTAGTTTGACTAACTAGATGATCAAACAGCAAATAAAAGCTCATGTTGAAGTGATTAGCTTTTACAATACACAGATTGTTCATCTAGTTTGACTAACTAGATGATCAAACAGCAAACGAAAGCTCACGTCAAAGTGAACTCATTTAGTCAACTCAACTAAATGATCAAACAGCGAACGAAAGCTTACATTAAAGTGATCAACTTTTACAATACATTGATTGCTCATTCAGCTAACTCAACTAAATGATCAAACAGCAAATTTGAAAGCTCACGTTGAAGTGATCAGCTTTCACAATACACAGATTGCTCATTTAGTCTGCTCAACTAGATGATCAAACAGCGAACGAAAGCTCACGTCAAAGTGATCAACTTTCACAATACATCGATTACTCATTTAGCTCGCTCAGCTAAATGATCAAACAGCAAATTCAAAAGCTTACATTGAAGTGATCAACTTTCACAATACACAGATTGAGCATTGCATCATGATGCTCACAAACAATTCAAAGCTCATTTAATCTGCTCAACTAAATGATCAAACAGCAAATGAAAGTTCATGTCAAAGTGATCAACTTTCACAACACATCGATTACTCATTTAGCTCGCTCAGCTAAATGATCAAACAGCAAATTTGAAAGCTTACGTTGAAGTGATCAGCTTTCATAATTTCAATTTGTTTATATGATTACTTAATTATATAAACATGTTGTGCGCTTGTATGTGCACTCTAACAATCTGACTGCTCAATGAAAAGATATACAGCAGCGATTATGACTAGATTACATGTAATTTAGCATACACACAGCGCTTCAATGCTACTATTTAGGTAAATAGCATCATGTTTTATAGTCTTAAACTGCATAAGCACGTAAAACTTGAAGAAATAAAAAAAAATTGCATATGTCGATTCTTTTATCTATGTATATTATATATATTTACAGAGACTTATTTATAAACAAATTATAGTATGAAGTGTTGCTATAATGAATGTCATCATTGTACTCACTTTAAATTTTCAATGATGATTCATTCTTTCATTCTTTAACATTATATCAACAACAGTTTAAACTCTTCTTTTATTAATTTTATCATTCTCATCACTATTTTTGACTTCTTGCAGTCTTCACAAAGCTCAAATTATTCATTATGAATGCATTGCAATGATTGATTAGACTCAACATGTTAACATTCTTTGCAATATTTCAAATTAATTTCACATTATTTAATTTGATTTAAGTTGTTGCATTTTTGATGATTTTGTTCTCAGTCATAGTGTGTAAGATCTTGAGTAATCACATATTTATCGTTTGCAGCAAATTCAATAACTCATTTAGCTTTTTCGTGATTTCATCATTATTTTTGAAATCATGAATCTGAGATCAGTCAACTATATTGATGTAAGCGAAATCAATCATTTACAAACGCGTCGTGAATATCATCTGTTTAACTCATGTTTTTGCTTGATGTGCAAGTAAATGATCTCACTCATCTGAAAATTGAGCTTTGCAGTAGTCTGACACAGCTGTTAGAAAGATTCTGTGAGCTAACATTTCATGATTTTCAATCTTGAGTTAAATCAACTGCGTGTGCTTAACTGATTTCAAAGCAGATACGCTGCTACTTTTTGAGTACATTGACAGAATGTTAAAGACTGATTCAATTGATTAAACTGTCATCGTACTTAAATCATAAAGACACATTGAATGTAATTTTCGAAATTGAGAATCTTTGTTGATTCGTAAGATCGAAAATCAAGAGACACTCAGTATATATGAAGAGATTGTAAGCATTGCATTTTGCAGTGAAGAAAATGAGTCATGTGCTCTATATGAAAAGCAGATAGAAAGATTTCGCTCTTGTGATTGTATAATGTCATTGTTTTGCAAATTTCTCTTTTTTATTCGATGCAATCGCTGTTAAGAATTTGATATTGCGATTTGCAAGTTCTTGAATAAACGCAGTGTATTCAGCGACAGAAAGTTTTTCTCATGTTCATGAGTTGATGATGTTAAGTGTGATGTCAAAGTTCATTGATCAGCATGACATGAACATTCAAGATCTTCAATCATATTGAGTATTTATTTGCTATCTTTAAAAAGATAAGAATACTCAGACTTTCTACAACTTACAACAAAAGTAGCTTCAAGATCTTGCAGAAAATGACTTTTTTTACAGATAAATACTTTGCAGTTTTGTTAGAATGTGATAATTCTGACTTGCATATCTCATCTTACATAAAAAATATGAAGAAAACATTCTTACAAAATTTAAACATGCGCGATCATGAAGATATTGAGAGACGCAATCAGAATGATTTCATTGAGTTAATTCATCACATTAGTGAACTTGATGCATGATTGATGACGAAGCACAAGATCGATTGATAAGACTTTCTGTTAATGATGAGTAGAGCAAGACAGTTACTCAGATACAAGTGATAACGTTTTGTATATCTCGATGAGCTGTATATAATTATGATTCTAGCTATATATATAATAATAAACAAAGAAAGCATTTCATCTTCTAATGTGCAACTTTGATGATTGAGTTCAAGTTATAGCTTTGAATGAGATGAGATTTGAGAATCAATATGTCGTTTTTGCAAGTTTGACTGATGTATGATTCATTAAATTGCAAAACAAATTCATTAAACTGATGATGTTTGCTCTGATATTATGAAATATGTAATCTTCAAAATGTATGAAAGTTATCAAGTTTAACACTTTCAATCATATTTAATATCTTAATAACAATCATTTGAAAATCATAAAACTTAACTATTATGATTGCGACTGTTACAATTCTAGCCTTCGTCTATTCTTTCTAGCTCTGACCTGAGTTTCATTCTAATTGAGTCTAGTGAGCATTTGAGCTAGTAGTGATGTCATTGAGACTCTGCATCATATGTGTAAGATGTCAATTCTTTCGAGTCTAGCACAGAGCTGAGAAACACATATATAAAGAATTGAGTTCTTTTCTGTAAATACTTTTCTTTCTTAGCATTTATCTATTAGTTAAATGACATTCATATGACTCGCTCTATGTTGATCTCTAACAGTAGATAAATGCTCATCAACTCTGCTATCAACGTGTAGACGATATGAAATAATCTACTTCTATTCAGAAAATTCGCAAGAAATTCTTTGAATTACTTTCATCAAAATACACATTCAAATTTACTCAAATTTATCAAATCAATCACTCAATCTTATCACAATTAAATCTATCTATCTATCTTTATCTCTCTCACAATGACACACGACTCTAAATCAGTTGAGTCACAAACAGCTCATCTGCTTAGAAGCATTGCTAATAGACGAGTTTCTCTTATTTCTTTCAATGCTTCAGCGAGATCTCAGAATGTCGTTATCTCATGAGACATCAACATGAATCAACAACTTCGTCAATGAGCTATTGATTAGTCAGACGAGATTATCAAGATGCTGATCGAGCTAAGAAATCAATGAGACATGACTTTGAAACTCAATGAGCAATGAATCAATCTACAAGTTGATCACATCAAGAAACTTGATGAGTTAAAGATCAATCAAACAACAATAAACACTCAAGAAGAAACTATCATCGAACTACAAGAGAAAGTATTGAGTCTCAAAAAGAAACAGCGTTCAGCGAATCATCTTCGATCTCAACAGTCTACGAAGTCTCAAACTTCTATCGAGAATCATACTTGACGAAAGTCGTTCACTCTATTCAACAACGATCATCACAAGTTCTTCAAGTTTTCAAACTCATTTATATTCACTGATAAAAATGAATTAACATGAGACAGCTGAAGAGTCAAGATAGACAACAAGCTTCAAACAAATGTTGATTACTTCAATAATGAGAATATCTGTATTGTTTATGTGATATTTAGACTAGAAGATGATGCTGCTGAGCACATTTTCGCTTGACGTTGACATGATGCTTTGCATTCATACATCTCAATCAACGAGCTATTTAAGCATCTGAAAGAAATATACAATAAACTGAATAAGAATCAAAAGTGTCGTCGTAAGTACAATGCTCTGAGACAAGCAGACAAGTCTTTCAATATCTTCTACTTCAACTTTATGAAGCTATTCAGCTATCTTGAATACGATGATTGCACTCTGATGAATGATCTTCAGAATAAAATCAATAATCGCTTGCAGAACGCTTTATCAGTCTGTTCAAAGAACTTTACTTCGCTCACTCGCTTAAGAATCTTTCTTCAAGATGTGAATAGTAAACAACGAGTCAAATATCAGCTTCGCAGCGAACGTTGCACTGTCATCATCAAAGTCACTGTCGTATCTGATAAACGCGTTACTTTTCTGTCAGTAACAACTTCGATAATCAATTATGTTAAGTCAACTATCTCTTCTACTTCTGAGTCAGCGAGATCATCAATTATCTGCTACATCTGCAAGACTCTCAATCATTTGTTCAAGAATTGTTCTCAGTTGAACAAGATCAACACTTCTGCATCTCATGCATTCATTTTGAAGAATAAAGAGAATGAGAAAATATCTTTCAAGAATAGCGAGGCAAAAAACTAGAGACTTTCATCAAAGATGCAATGAAAAATGTGTTAATTTCTTCAACAATGAGCATGTCAGATGATTCTTTTGCTTCTAAATCTTTGACTATTGAATGTATACTTTCTAGCAATGAAATTAGTTACTCATTGAAGTCATTGATTGACATCAAAGCTGCTGACTATTTGTTCATTGATGAAGTGATCGCGCAGATTGTTTGTGATCAGTTGCAAATCAAGTCTTTGACTTTGATCAAAGCGAAGTTAATTCGAGAATTCGACGATCATTATGCTAAGAAACTTATTACTCATGTCATTTATTCAAATCTGACTGTTCAAGATTATATGATTGACACAGCTTCTATATTGATCACTCGATTAAATCAACATCAAATGATTCTCGAAAAAACATGAATGAACAAAATCAATCTAGTAATTGATATGCAAATCAATTCTCTTCAATTTTCGAATTTTAATTCTACTAGTCAGAAATTGATTACTTTACTCTCAAGCAATAAATCAATCACGAAATGAAAGAGCTTGACTTCTACTCATATACTGAAGAGATTTTTCACTTTCGTTACATCTCAATTCAGTCAAAACAAGAAGTTCATTGAACAGTTAAAACAGCGTGACGCGACTTTGACTAACGTTAATTCTAAGTCGATGTTCAGTCTGAAATCAGTCTATTTCAGTCTGAAATCATTCTCTTTCAGTTCAATGAACATAGTAATGATAGAGACAGCAACATATAAAATGTTAGTCAAATGATCAGACGTCAAGATCTTTGCTGTTATCATCTTGAAAATCGATCGACTCATAACTACAGTTGAAAACAAGTCTGAAGAAGTGAATCTGCATGAGCTTTTTCACGCTGAAGCTCTTGAGCAAGTCAAGATCAAGCTTTTCTCTGAATATCACGACTATCTAGATGTTTTCGATCGAGCAATGATTAATCAGCTATCATTGCATCATTTCTATGATCACAAAATTGAGTTGATCAATGAAGAAACATCTTCTCGAAGCAGACTATATCAGATGTTCAATCATAAGCTTCAGAAGATAAAAAAGTATCTGATTGATCATTTAAACAAAGAATTCATTTTCTTCAGCTTCGCATCATACGTCTCGCTCATCTTGTTCATCAAAAAGAAAGACGATAGTTCGCGTTTCTGCATCAATTACAGAAAACTCAATGCTTTGATCAAACGAGATTGCTACTCTTTGTCATTGATAGACGAGACTTTCGCTCATATACAAGAAAGCAAGTATCTGACTTGATTGAACATCATTGTCGCGTTCAACAAACTATGCATGCACTCAGATAGCGAAGATTTGACTATCTTTATTATCTTCTTCGACTCATACAAATATCATGTAATGCTCTTTGAATTAATCAATGAATCTGCGTTTTATCAACATTATATGAACGACGTGTTGTTCAAGTATCTACATCAGTTTTGTCAGATTTATCTAAATAACATTATCATCTACAGCAAGATCTTGAAGCAACACAAGCGACATGTATGATTGATCTTGAATAGACTACAAGAAGCTGATTTACAGATAGACATCAACAAGTGCAAGTTTCATATTCAGAAAACTATCTTTCTAGAACTCTTAATATCAATTGAAGAATTGAAGATGAACTCGCGAAAGATGCAAGCAGTCGTTGATTGATTTACACTCAATAATTTCACTCAGATGCAGTTCTTCATTGACTTCTGCAATTTCTATCAATGCTTCATCAAGAACTTTTTGAAGATTGTTCATTCAATGATTCAACTCACTCAAAAGAAGATCATATTTGAATGAAATGAAGTCTGTCAGATCGTCTTCAATCATATGAAGAGACATATGATCAAGACTTCTATACTACGTCACTTTGATTAAACTCGTGAAACTATTCTTGAAATTGACTCATTCAACTACGTCAACGATGAAGTTCTTTCTCAATATGATGACGAAGAAGTACTACATTCAATTGTCTTCTATAGCAAGAACATGTCTTCTGCTGAATGCAACTACAAGATATATGATAAAGAACTTCTGATCATTATTTGAGCATTTGAACACTGATGACTTGAACTGAAGCTAACTGACATTTCTATCAAGATGTTCATCGATCATCAAGCACTCACTTTATTGATGAAAGATAAAGAGCTGAGCAGACGTCAGATGCATTGAGTTCAGAAGCTCGCTGATTTCAACTTCAGAATAATGTATCAATCTGATAAACAGAACATAAAGATCAATGCATTAACTTGTCAAGCTGACGTCGTGCTCAGAGATTCAGAAGATGAGCGCGTTTGCTATTAATGAATCACTATTCTGACTTTGAATTGAATGAAAATTGCTGATCTAAAGAAGAACATCAGTGAATCAATCTATAAACAGATTCTTGAGACTAATGAGATCGACGAGAATTGTACGCTACTTCGCGAAGCAATAGCAAGAGACGAGACACAATATGAAGATATCAAATTAAAGAATTATTGAACTCAGAATGAAATCTTGTATCATGATAGTCAGTTATGAGTCTCGTTCAATGAGCTTCTACAAATGAATCTGATTCATGAGATGCACGATCAATCATCAGTTGATCATTCTGATATTCTTAGAACTGTGAAAGTCATAAAGCGAAACTACTATTGATCATTTATGCGAAAAATGATAGATCAATATATTCAAAACTGCTATATCTGTCAACGTTTAAAGACATCTAGAGATAAATCAAATGACTTGCTTCAATCTCTATTGATATCTGAACAGCGATGACAAGACATAGCAATGAACTTTATTATTGATCTATTTGATTCAAGCGAGTACAACGCTATTCTGATAATCATCTGCAGATTGTTAAAAGAAAGACATTATATTTTTTGCATCATTGATGATGAAGATATCACTGTTGAAAAGACAGCTGAAATGCTGATTCAATGAGTATATTGAACTCATGATCTATCAAACTTCATAGTATCTGATCGAGATTTGCAATTCATCTCTATACTATGAAAGTCTCTTTGCAAATGACTGAGCATTTTTCTTCAATTGTTCATCGTTTATCATTCTCAGATCAATGATCAAAGTGAACGAGTTAATCAGAATGTCAAGCGATATTTTTGATTCTTCTGTTCATATATGCAGAACGACTGATCTAAGTGACTATTCATGATCGAGTTTGTTGACAATAACGTCTTGTTCTCAGTCATTTTCTTGATCTTCTTCTTCATGAACAAGAACTTTCATTCTCATATGAGCTTCGGCTCTGACATCATTGAGTATGAAAGCACTCGCGAACGCTTGCAGATTAATTGAGTCAAGAATATATCTGAACAAATGAACAAGACATTAATCTTCGCTCATGAAGCTCTGATCAAAACACGAGAACAAATGATGAATCAAGCTAACAAGCATAGAAAGAAAATCAATTATAAGATCAAATCAAGAATGTTTTTGAATGAACGAAACATCGTTACAGCGAGACTCTTCAAAAAATTGAATGACAAGATGCCCAATTCTTTTCAGATCATTGATCTCGTTGACTCATTCTATAAATTGAAACTACTCAAGACTATGCGTATACATGATGTATTTCATTCAGAGCTTCTTCGTCTTGTCATTAATGATCTTCTGTTTGATCAGAAGAATGAATTCTCGAAATTAATAGTGATAAATGATGAGAATGAATGAAAGATCGACGATATATTGAACTTTCAACGATATCGAAGATGACTTCAATATTAAGTTAAATGAAAGAGTTATGACAACAATCTCAACTGATATAACGCTGACGACAATGAATTTATGAACGCTCAAGAGATGATTGACGACTTTCATATCAAATATTCAACAAAAGCGCACTAAGAAATAACATTCATGCGAACATGAATATTCAAGAAGAAAAGATAATGTTACGATTCTAGTCTTCGTCTATTCTTTTCAGCTCTGACATGAGTTTCATTCTAATTGAGTCTAGTGAGCATTCAAGCTAGTAGTGATGTCATTGAGACTCTGCATCATATGTGTAAGACATCAACTCTTTCGAGTCTAGCACAGAACTGAGAAACACACATATAAAGAATTGAGTTTTTTTCTGTAGATACTTTTCTTTCTTAACATTTATCTATTAGTTAAATGACACTCATATGACTCGCTCTATGCTAATCTCTAACAGTGACGATGCAAAGTGCATCTGTGTTTCATTCAATCAAGCAACTGCATTGTTGATCTTGTTGATAATCAGCTGCAATGATTGTAATCAGTACATTCTTCAAGTCAGAATTTTTGCAAATGACTTTCATGAATTTAAATATTGCAAATTGTAACTTCTGCATTCATGATGATGAGCTTTTAATGAGTTGTTATCACAGAACATGAGTTATCTGTGATGATGCAAATTCGCAAATGAGCGAGCTAATAATTAAGTTTTTTTTTTATTTCTTCAAGTTTTACATGCTTATGCAGTTTAAGACTATGAAACATAATGCTATTTACTTAAATAGTAGCATTGAAGCGCTGTGTATATGCTAAATTACATGTAATCTAGTCATAATTGCTGCTGTATATCTTTTCATTGAGCAGTCAGATTGTTAAAGTGCACATATGAGCATGTGACATGTTTATATAATCAAATGATCATATAGACAAATCAAAATTATGAAAGCTGATCACTTTGACATAAGCTTTTGAATTTGCTGTTTGATCATTTAGCTGAGTGAGCTAAATAAATGATTGATGTATTGTGAAAGTTGATCAATTTGATATGAACTTTCGTTCGCTGTTTGATCATTTAGTTAAGCAGACTAAATGAGCTTTGAATTGTTTGTGAGCATTGCAATGCAATGCTCAATCTGTGTATTGTGAAAGCTGATCACTTCAACGTGAACTTTTGAATTTGCTGTTTGATCATTTAGCTGAGTGAGCTAAATAAATGATTGATGTATTGTGAAAGTTGATCAATTTGATGTGAACTTTCGTTCGCTGTTTGATCATTTAGTTAAGCAGACTA
>JAABVA010004236.1_pt1 | contig 13349 bp, 11 predicted proteins | sample 5560331 | NCBI WGS metagenome assembly JAABVA01 (sample SAMN12812661, study PRJNA571458) | rock metagenome | isolation source: Antarctica rocks | place: Antarctica: Victoria Land, Mt New Zealand sud | collected 2016-01-07 | reverse complement strand
GTCGGGTACGCGCGCTCGAGCGCTACACCGACGCCGCGATGGCCGACGACTATCAGCGCGCGATCGCCCACGTGCTCGGGCGCCCGATCCCGGGCGGCCCCGACGCCCCGGCCGTGCTCCTGTGAGGGTCCTGTGGCTCTCCCCGTGGCTGCGCACGCTGTCGCGGGTGCAGGTCGACGCGCTGACCGCGGCGGGTCACGAGTGCCTGCTCGTCACCACCGACCAGCACTACGAGACCGTGACGCCACGCCCCGACGAGCGCGTGCTCGAGCCGGCCATCAAGGACCCCCGGACCCTGCCCGCGCTGGCCCGGGTGTGGCGCGAGGCGCGGGCGTGGCGCCCCGACGTCGTCGTGTCCGAGCTCATGCACGACCCGCGCTGGCTGCCCCTGACGCGGCTGGCGCCGCTGGTACACGTTGTGCACGACGACCGCCCGCACGACACCACCGAGGCGCGGCCCGCCCACCGGCGCGCCGTCCTCGACCACCTCACCCGCACTGCCGACGCCGTGGTCGCCCCGAGCGCGCACGTCGCCGCCGTGGTCTCGGCGCGCTTCGGGCGCCGCGTCGACGTCGTCCCCCTGACCTCCGACGTCGGCGAGGACGCCCTCCCACCCGCGGTGCCGCGACCCGCCGGGCGGCGCCGCGATCTCGTGCTGCTCGGCCGGATGTCGCCCTACAAGAACGTCGAGCTGACGCTGCGGGCCTGGGCGGCGCACACGCGATCGTCGGGGTTCCGGGGCGACCGGCTGCTGCTGATCGGTGACGGCCCGCTCGACCTACCCGCGTCAGCGGCGGAACTCGGGCCGCACGTCCGGTGGCACCGTGAGCGGTTCGCCTACGCCGACGTGCTCGACACGCTCGCCCGGGCCAAGGCCTCGGTGGCGCACTACCGCGTGGCCACCCAGAGCGGCGTGCAGGTGCTCTCGATGCAGCTCGGCGTCGCGGCGATCGTCTCCGACGCCGGCGGCCTCCCGGAGTTCGCGCCCCCCGGGTCGCCCCCGATCGGGGTCGACGACGCCGACGGTCTCACGGCCGCGTTCGACACCCTCGCCGATCCCGACGCGGCCGCCGCGAGCGGAGCCGCCGCGCGGGAGCACTACCTCGCGCACTTCTCCGCCGAGCGTGCCGCGTGCACCTGGGAGGACCTCGCCGTACGCCTGCGAGATCGGGCTCACTCGCGCCGGTAGGCGGGGCAGTCGCACAGGGCGCAGTCCGACCCGCGCCGGTAGTGCTCGTGCGCGTCGCGCCCGTGCCCGCACGCGCACCGCCGGTCGGAGGTCCGGCGGTCGCGCAGGGCGTTCCACCAGCGGCGCGGCGCCGTCATGGCCGCGACCCTGTCATGGCCCCGCGTCGCCGCGGCGGCGACCCGCCGCGGCCCGAAGGGTCACCCCGTGTCGTCGCGCCCGGTCGATTCATCGTCCGCGGGGGCGGTGGGCGACGGGGTCGGAGCGGAGGACGCCGGCGTGGAGGACGCCGACGTCGCAGTCCGCGGGCCCGTACCCGCGTCCGGCCGCGGCCGGGGCGCCGGGGCGGATCCCGATCCACTGCGTGCACGCGCGCCGTTCTTCCCGCGCAGGTCGACGGCGACGGTGTCGGCGTCCGGCGGAGTCGATCGCGTGCCCTTGGTCGACGGCCCCGCCGCGCCTCCGGATGACGGAGCCTCGGCGGGCGAGGGTGTGGGACTGCCGTTCGGGGCGCCGTTCGCGGTGCGCCCGTTCGCGCCACCGCCCGCCGGGCCGGGCGACGGCCGGCCGGACGCGGGTCCGGCTCCACGAGCGTCGGTCGGCGTCCCCGACGCCGGCGTCACCGACACCGGCTTGACCGACACCGGCTTGCCCGGCGCGGGTTTTGCCGGGACCGGCTTGGCCGGGTCGGGCGTCGGCGTCTCGCCCCCCTTGGGCGACGCTTCGGGCGGCGTGGAGCTCGACGGCCCGGCAGGGGCCTGGTTCGGTGCACGGGGCGCCCCGGCGGGCGAGCTCCCGGACGAGGTCCCGCTGACGCCACCCTCCGCGGGCGCAGCGCCGGACGCCGTGGAGCCCGGCGCGGACGGGCCTGGCGTGTCCTTGCCGGACGCCGCGGGACTCGGCGCCTGTGCGGCGGCACCGTTCGTGGGCGCCTTCCCCCCGGCGGGCGCCTTCGCCCCGGCGGGTGTCTTCCCGGCCGACGACGAGGGTGTCGGGGTGGCGGAGCCCGACGTGCCCGGGGGGCCCTTCGGCTCCGTGGCCGACCCCTCGCCCCGTCCCGGGACCCGTGTGGTGTTCTCGTTCCCGACGCCACCGGTGGACCTGCCGACGCCCTGGAGCCCGGCCAGGTCGAGCGGGACGGGCATCGTCGGGGTTGGGTCGACCGCGGGCCACCGGGCCGGGGGTGGACCCATGGGACGTCCGCGCGGGGGGCCCATCGGACGTCCGGGCGGCCCGGCGAACGGGGCCATCGGCGGCGGCATGGCGCCCGCGGGCGGACCGTGCGGCCCCGCCATCCCCATCGGCGCCGGCGCCCCGGTGGCGGCCGTATGCTCCGCCGGGGCGGCCTCGGGCTCGCTCCCGAGCCAGTCACCCACCCGTCGGGCCAGCCGCCGGAACCAGGCCGAGAAGACGACGACGACGACGAGCGACATCACGAGGAGGCCGAGGAGCGCGGCGACGACGACGACGACGAGGAGCGGAGGGACGAAGCGCGACGCGGGCATGGACGGGTCCGAGATGACCTGGGTCGTCGCACGCGGCGGCTGACCGGGGGTCGTCTCCAGGGCGCCGAGCGCCGTCCCGAACGTGCGCGTGACGACGCGGGCGGAGTTCACCGCGTCCTGCGGGCTCGTCCCCCGCACCGACAGCGTCAGCACGGTGGTGTCACCCGCGACCGTCGCGCCGATACGCCCGGCCAGGTCCGCGGGATCGACGCCGAGCTCCCGCCCGGCGGGCGTCACGACCTGGTCGCTCGAGGCGAACTGCGCGTAGGTCGACATCCGCTGGTTGATGTACTGGTTGGAGTTGTAGGCGCTGTCGGACGAGTCCGGTGTGCCGCCCCCGGAGATGAGGACCTGCGAGGTCGACGTGTAGCCGGCCCCGACGAGCTGGAGGCCGAGGTAGAGGCCCAGGGCGGCGCCGAGGACGACGCCGAGCACGGGCAACCACCACGCCCTGCGCAGTGTGGATGTCACGGTCATCGGCGGAGTCACTCCTCCATTGTGCCCGCGGCGGGCGCGGGCGACCTCGGTCGTGCGGACGCGGGCAACGGGGCGGACGGCCGTGGGGTCCGGGGCGGCGTCCCGGGCGGGGACCACGCCGCGAACCCGGCGGCGGCGGCCATCAGCGTCACCGTGGTCAGGACGTTGGACCGGGCGACGAGTGTGGTCTGCAGGATCGCCTGCGCGGCCAGGCACGACAGGCCCATCCCCATCACCACGACCATCGGCCATGCCGCCGTGCGCCGCCACCAGGAATGGACGACGAGTGCACCGATCCGGACGCCCGCGAAGGCGTAGGCGAGCAGACCGAGCAGGCCCATGAAGAGCCAGATCCTCAGGTACTGGTTGTGGATGTAGGGCCGGTTGTCGACCACGGTGCGACTGTGCCCGCCGTCGTAGGTGATCAGCTCTCCACCGTAGGGCTGGCCGACGCCGGTCCCGACCCACGGGGACCCCTGGAGGGTGTTCAGCGCGGCCCCGTTCTCCCGCTGCCGGTCCGGCAGGCTGTCCTCCCCGTAGGCCCGGGAGGTGATGACGCTGGTCGCGCGGTCGGCGACGGCGCGGCCCTGGGTGCCGAGCGCGCCGCTGAAGGCCAGCCCGAGCCCGATCCCCCCGACGACGAGGAGGATCAGCGCGCGACGCACGAGACCGCGGCGCCCGTGGGTCACCGCCGCCACCGCCACGACGAGGACTATCAGCGGCACCCAGGTCGAGCGGTTGTAGCTCAGCGCCTGGTGCATCACGCCGATCACGACCAGACCGAGGAACAGCCACCGCGGGCGCCGCGGGACGAGGGCCGAGAGCAGCAGTACGAGCATCGGCGCCCACAGGTCGAGCACGGGGCTCGAGAGCCGGCTCACCGACGCCGTCGCCGTCCCGGTGATCACCGAGGTGCGCTCGTCGACGAGCAGACGCGACCATCCGGTGACGGCCGCGAGGAGGATGAAGGCGCTGCTGGTGCCGGCCACCGCCAACAGCACCGCGACGAGCTGGTGCGGCCTGCGGCCGAACGCGAAGTAGACCGGGAAGAAGCCGAGGACGACGAGGATCGCCCGCATGCCGTCGATCATCGAGGTGAAGTCGCCGCCGCGCGCTATCGCGATGGCCCCGCCGAGGACCGCCGCCGCCGCGATCGCCAGCACCGGCGCGGCGAACACCGACCGGGGCCGGGGGCCGGCGAAGCGGACGGCCAGGACGAGGGCCACGACGAGTGCGGCCTCGAGCACCGTCGGTGTGATCGGCCCGAGCCGGATGACGTCGACCTTCTCGGGGAACACGCCGATGGTCACGAAGAGCAGGGCGGCGGTCGACCAGCGGGCGTCGCGCGCCCGCCACGACCACACGCCGGCGGCCACGACCACGGCGAGTGGGAACACCATGGAGCCGGTGAACCCGTAGCCGACGATCGACACGACCGCCAGCCCGGCGGTGACGCGCCCGGCCGGAGTGCGCAGGCCGTGCACCAGCGTGCGCAGCTCGTCGCCCATCGCGCTGACGTTGACGGCGACCGCCTCGCCCCGGCTCGCCGTCGACACGGGCGCGATGTTGCGGGCCCACCGGCCGGGTCGCAGCAGGGAGCAGGCCCCGAGACCGACGACGAACCCGGCGACGATGCCGAGCACACCCCACCATTGCGCGTTCTCCAGCCCGACATCGAGGGCGGCCGTGCCCGACGACGTGACCCGCCCGTCGACCCGCGAGAGCGGGAGCCCCGGATAGCGCTCGCTCTCGGTGACGATCTCGGCGAGGGCCCGCGCGGCGTACGTCGCCTCGGCCGGGACGGCTGCGCGCTCGGCGGAGGTCACCTGGACCCGGACGATCTCGGTGCCCGACAGGTTCGTGCCCGTGACCGCGACCGTGGAGGGGTCGAACGGCCGGCCCCCCGGCTCCCGACCGAGAGCCGCGGCGCGGGTGGAGATGGCGTCGCTGGAGGCGACGGAGGCCCAGCTCGCCGCGCGGTCCTGCACGAAGCGGGACCCGGCCGAGGTGGCGCCGGACTTCTTGAGGTCGGTGGCGGTGAAGACGACGGTGGCAGTGCTCTGGTAGCGACCCGGTGCGGCGAGCGCGGCGAGACCGGCCCCCACCCCGCCGAGGACCATGCAGAGGAGGACGACGCCCACCCCGACCTGGAGATGCACACGCCGCGGCCCCCGGCGGACACCGGGACGTCCGAGCCCGGGCTCCCCGGACGCCCCGTCGGGTCGGGCGCCGTCCGCCCCGGCGTCGGGGGCGGCCCCGCTCACCGTCCGGGGCGGCTGGACTGCCGTCATCGTCGTCCCCTCGTGGTCCGGCTGTGACACCGACTGCGTGGTCCGCGTGGCGCGATACGCCGCGCTGACCCGAAAGTGTAGAGGGAGACACCGACAGCGGAGCCGAACGGCCGTCCGTCAACGTCTCCCACCCCGTTGGTGAAGGACGTTCGTCCTCCCGGGTCGTGGGCCTCAGGTGGGCGCCACCACACGGACGGACGGATCGACCACGACCCACCGGCCTCCCGCGCCCTCGACCTCGGGGAGCCGAGCGCGCACCTCTGGGAGCAGGTCGGTCACGAAGAGCACCACCTCGTCCGGACGGCGGACGGTGATCTCCTCGGCGCCGACGATGGGCTGGCGGGTGCCCGGGAACCGCCTGCCCCGCTTGGCGAGGAGTCGGCCACGGCCGGGAGCAGGTCGGCGCCGATCGCCGCGCGGTTGAGCAGCGGGACCGCGCGGGAGGCGGCCGCGTAGCCGAGCACGGTCCGGCCCTCGCGCCTGCTCACCTCGAGGTGGTCGCGCAACGCGTCGGCGCTGGCCCGGGTGGCGTCCTCCAGTCCGGCGACGACGGCGGGGTCGGTGACGCCGAGGGCCGACTCGCGCTCGAGCATCGTCGTCACCGAGGGTGCGTCGGACGGTCCGGCGTCGAACTGCGCCCCGGCCCGGCGGGCGGCGAGCAGCACCGTGCCGCCGTAGAGGTCGAAGAGGAAGGCGTGGGTCGCGGTGAAACCGACCTCGGCGAGCATCCCCACCAGCACCGGCGTCGAGTAGTAGGCGAAGTGGCCATGGCGCAGCGCGTTCCAGCCACCCTCGGCGAGGATCGCGGCGAGGGTGTGGAACTGGAGCAGCAGCGTCCCGCCGGGAGCCACGGCGGCGAGGCGCTCCCCGAGCCCGGCCGCCTGGTCGGCCTCGTGCATGAGTCCGAAGCAGTCGACGACGACGTCGGCCGGTTGCCCGGGGAGGGCCTCGGTGAGGCCGACCGCGGCGAGCAGGTCGAGCCACGACCCGCCGTGGGGGCTGCCGAACTCCCGCACGGTGCGCCGCCCGTCCCCGTGACCCGGCATCAGCCCGGCCGCCTGGACGCGGGCGACGGCGTCGCGGGCCTGCTCGATCATCGCCTCCGGCTCGGTCCCGCGCGGCTCCTCGGCCGCGAACGGGTCCTCGGCGAGCTGAGCCAGCCCGCAGGCGGCGCAGAGCCACATCCGCAGCGGGTGCACGGGGTCGGGGCCGGGGTCGTCAACGGCGGGGAAGAGGTCGGCGGCGGGCTGGTCGCCGAGGTCGAGCACGATCCGGCCGTCCCCCCGGCCGCACCAGCGGCAGTGCAGGGGCACATCGCGCGGGTTCACGGGCGGTCCTCCCGGGCGTGGATGACAGGCTGGTCGTCATGGAGGTTCACACCAGCGAGATGGACGGCGTCCTGGTCTTCGTCCCGGTGCCGCACCACGACGACCGGGGCCTGTTCACGCGCACGTTCGACGCGGCGATCGCCGCCGAGCACGGCGTGGACATGGGCGGACTCGCCCAGGACAGCCAGTCGCGCTCGCGGCTCGGGACGATCCGCGGGCTGCACGGGCGCACGGGTCGTGGCGAGGCCAAGCTCGTGCGGGCCGCGCACGGGGCGGTCCTGGACGTCCTGGTGGACGCGCGGCCCTCGTCGCCGACCTTCGGCCGCGTGGCGACGTTCCGGCTCGACGACGAGTCGTTCCACCACCTCTACGTCCCTCCCGGTCTGCTGCACGGCTTCCAGGCCCTCACCGACGTCGCCGACGTCTGCTATCGCATCGACCGCCCCCACGCCCCCGGTGAGGACGTCGCCGTCGCCCATGACGACCCCGACCTCGCCGTCCCGTGGCCGCTCCCGGTCACCGCGATCTCCGAGCGGGACCGGGCCGCCGGCAGCTGGGCATCCGTGCACGACGCGTTCTAGCCCACCGGACGCAAGGTCGCGTCGAGCGTCCCCGCCTCGGCGCGGTCGGCGAGGCGGGCGAGACGGGTGTAACGGCGGTCGAAGGCCTCCTGGGTGAGGCCCCGGGCGCGGTACTCGCGCACCAGCTCGGCGGCGCCCGCGGCCACCGACCACTCCGCGCGGAAGTCGGGCAGGTACTTGCCGATCTTGGCGAAGTCGACGCGGTAGGAGCGCGGGTCGCCGCCGGTCTCGCCGGTGATCCGCAGCTCGGCCTCCGGCACGGCCACCTTCACGGCGTCGGCGATGTCGGTGACCTGCACGTTGTTCTCCGTCGACCCGACGTTGAACGCCTGCGCCCGCACGGTCTCGGCGGGGGCGGCGAGCGCCGCGACGACCGCGCCGGCGATGTCGCGACCGTGCACGAGCGGGCGCCAGGGCGTCCCGTCGCTCATGACGTAGATGACGCCGGTGAGCAGCGCGTGCCCGACGAGGTTGTTGAGCACGATGTCGGCCCGCAGCCGCGGCGAGAAACCGAACGCGGTGGCGTTGCGCATCGACACCGGGACGAAGTCGGCGTCGGCGAGGTCGACGAGGTCGGCCTCGACGCGCACCTTCGACTCGGCGTAGGGCGTCACCGGGCGCATCGGGGCGTCCTCGTCGAGGACGTCGGGGGTGCCCGACGCCCCGTACACCGAGCACGTCGAGGCGTAGACGAACCGCCCGACCCCGGCCTCCTTCGCCAGACGCGCCAGGCGCGTCGAGGCGTGGTGGTTGATGTCGTAGGTGTGCTCGGGGGCGAGGGCGCCGAGCGGGTCATTCGACAGGGCCGCGAGGTGCACGACGGCGTCGAAGCCCGCGAGCCGGTCAGCGGTGACGTCGCGGAGATCGACCGCGATACCCGGCGGGTCGGCCGGCGCCGCACCCAGGATGCACTCCGCGTAGAGCCCGGAGTCGAGCCCGACGACGTCGTGACCGGCCTCGGCGAGGATCGGGGCCATCAGCGTGCCCAGGTAGCCCTGGTGGCCGGTGAGCAGGACGCGCACGGCGTCCTCCCTTCTGTCTGGCTCGGAGTTCGTCAGCTCGAGGCGCCGAGCACCAAGCGGGTGGGGTGGAAGCCCTCGGCGTACCGGTGTCCGCACTGGACGCCGCGCACACGGGCCAGGCCGCGGAACATCTCGTCGTCGAACCAGGCGCGGTCGGTCTGCGACGGGTAGTGCTCGTGCAGGAGCCGGCTCTTCTCCTCGACGACGGTGTCGTCGAGGGGCCAGAGCAGCGCGGGCTGGGCGAGGTCGGGCTCGGCCTTGAGGATCTCGTAGCCGAGCGCGAGGTGGTCGCGGAACACCGTGGGCACCAGCCGGGCGAGCCCCCGGTGGTCCTGGTGTTCGTCGTGGCGTGACGGGGCGAGGACCAGGTCGGGGTCGCAGGTGCGGCGGAACGTCTCGAGGGCTTCCTTGGCGCGCTCCCAGTGTGTGGGGAGCCGGCCGTCGGGGACGTCGAGGACGGTGACCTCGGGTGTCGTGTGCGGGCAGAACGCCTCCAGGGCCGCCCGCTCCTCGCTCTCCCGCGGTGTGCCGCCGCCCGAGAGCACGAGGACCCGCACGCGAAGCCCGGGACGGGCGTGGCACAGGGTGAGCACGGTCCCGCCCGCGCCGATCGCGATGTCGTCGCAGTGCGCCCCGAGCAGGACGAGCTCGTCGAGCGCCTCGGGGACCAGTGCGCGCATCAGCGCGCGGGTTCCCGGCCGGAGAGTTCCTGATCCACGAGGCCCTGCAGCGGGGAGCGGTCACCGTTGCTCGTGTCCCAGAGCATCCAGGGCCGGGTGCCGGCGCGGTAGGAGGCCTCGAGGGCGTTGCGCTCCTTGAGGGTGTCGGCGGGCTGCCAGAAGCCGTCGTAGGAGTAGGAGAGCAGGCGGCCCTCCTTGGCGAGGCGGGTGCAGGCGTCGCCGACGAGGTCGCCGTTCTCGGGGATGTAGTCGATGGCCTCGGGCCGCAGGGCGAAGTAGCCGCCGTTCTCCCGGATGTTCATGTCCGTGACCGGATAGATCGAGTTGACCAACTCGTCGGCGTCGACGGCGACGATGTGGAACACCGCCTGCGGCGGGACCGCCAGCAGCGAGGCCGTGGCGTCGCTCGCCCGGAAGCGCTCGATCATGTGGTCGAGGGGCGCGTCGGTGAGCACGTCGGCGTAGTTCGCGAGGAATATCTCCTCGTCGTCGACGAGATGGCGGACCCGGCGCAGGCGCTCCCCGATCGGCGATTCGAGCCCGGTGTGGACGAAGTGGATCGTCCAGTCGGCGATGTCGGAGCCCTGCAGCTCGACCTCACCCCGGCGCAGGACGAAGTCGTTGGACTCCGTCTCGTGGTAGTTGAGGAAGTAGTCCTTGACGTGGTGGCTGCCGTAGCCCAGGCACAGGATGAACTCCTTGTGCCCGAAGTGCGCGTAGTAGCGCATGACGTGCCAGATGAGCGGTCGTGGGCCGACGAGCTGCATCGGCTTGGGGACGTCGGAGTCCCCGCGCATGCGCATCCCGTAGCCGCCGCAGAACAGGACGACCTTCATGACGCCACTCCTTCGCGCCCGGCTCCGCATGCTCCGCGGGTGGGTCCGGGGTCGACGACCTCCAGGGCCGGGATCGGGAAGACGAGCCGGCCGCCCCAGTCGGCGACGTGGGCGAGCTGGGCGGTGAGCTCCTCCCGCAGGTTCCACGGGAGGACGAGCACGTAGTCCGGCCGGTCGGCGTCGATGCGCGCGGGCTCGTGGATGGGGATCCGCGTCCCCGGGGTGAAGCGCCCGTGCTTGTAGGGGTTGCGGTCGACGGTGTAGGCGAGCAGGTCCGGGCGGATTCCGCAGTAGTTGAGCAGCGTGTTGCCCTTGCCCGGGGCCCCGTAGCCGACGACGGTCTTGCCCGCGTCGGCGGCGTCGACGAGGAACCGCATGAGGTCGTTGCGGATGCGGGACACGTCGCGGGCGAACCCGGCGTGGCCCTCGACGGTGTCCAGACCTGCCGCCGACTCGTCGGTGAGGACCTCGGCGACCGTCGGCTCGACCGGCGCACCGAGCTCGGCGGGCCGCGCCCAGAGCCGGATCGACCCGCCGTGGGTGGGCAGCAGCTCGACGTCGACGAGGGTGAGCCCGCCGCTGGCCAGGGCCTTCTGCACCGTGCCGACCGTGTAGTACTGGAAGTGCTCGTGGTAGATCGTGTCGAACTGGTGGTGGCGCACCAGCGTCAGCAGGTGCTGCACCTCGATCGACACCCAGCCGTCGTCGGCGACCATCGCCCGCAGGCCGCGCGTGAACCCCACGACGTCGGGGATGTGGGCGTAGACGTTGTTGGCCACGACGAGGGCGGCCGGGCCGTGCTCGGCCCGCACCGCGGCCCCGCTCTCGGGCGAGAGGAACGCCGTCACGGTCGGGACGCCCTTCTCCCGCGCGGCCTCGCCGACGTTGACGCTGGGCTCGACACCGAGCGCGCGCATACCCTTCGCGACCACGTGCTGGAGCAGGTAGCCGTCGTTGCTCGCGGCCTCGACCACGAGCGAGTCGGCGGTGAGGCCGGCCCGGGCGGTCGCGTGCTCCACGAAGCGTCGCGCGTGCTCCACCCACGAGGTCGAGAACGACGAGAAGTAGGCGTACTCGGAGAACGTCTCGTCGGGGTCGATCAGCGGCGGCAGCTGCACCAGCAGGCACGATCGGCACACCCGCGGGTGCAGCGGGAAGGTCGCCTCGGGTGCCTCGAGGGCCGCAGCGGTGAGGAAGAGCTCGCACGGCGGCGTCGCCCCGAGGTCGACGAAGCTCTCCAGCTCCGCCGACCCGCAGAGACGGCAGGTGAGATCGGGAGCGGTGGTGCCCATCAGTAGGCACCGTCCCCGCGGAACACGGCCGAGACCGTCTTCCACAGGATCACCAGGTCCATCGCGGGCGTCCAGTTCTCCACATACCGCAGGTCCAACCGGACCGACTCCTCCCACGACAGGTCCGAACGGCCGCTGACCTGCCACAACCCGGTCATGCCGGGGCGGACCAGGAACTTGCGCTTGGCGGCGTCGGAGTAGACCTCGACCTCACCCGGCAGGGGTGGGCGCGGACCGACCAGTGACATCGAGCCGCCCAGCACGTTGAACAGCTGGGGCAGCTCGTCGAGCGAGTAGCGGCGCAGGAGCGTTCCGACACGGGTCACGCGCGGGTCCCGACGCATCTTGAACAGCGGTCCCGACCCGTGGTGGTCGTCGGCGGCGAGCTCCGACCGGAGCCGGTCGGCGTCCGGCACCATCGAGCGGAACTTGACGATGTCGAACTTGCGTCCGCGCTGGCCGACGCGTGTCTGCCGGTAGAACACCGGGCCGCCGTCGAGCTTCACCGCGAGCGCGATGGTCGCGAAGATCGGGGCGAGGACCAGCAGCAGCGCCGCGGAGGCGAGCCGGTCGAACATCAACTTGGCCAGGCGCGGGATGCCCGAGAGGCGCGGCTCGGTGAGCCGCAGCAGCGGCAGCCCGTCGACGGGGGCGACGTGCAGCCGCGGCCCGGCGACCTCCATGAGGCCCGGGTCGACCACAAGCTCGGACCCGGTGCCCTCGAGGTCCCAGGCGAGCCGGTGCAGCCGCTTCGGGCTCCAGCCCGGGGTGGTGGCCACGGCGACGACACCGAAGCGTCCGCTGCGCGCGCTCTGGGTCAGCGAGTCGAGGTCGCCGAGCACCGGAACGCCCGCGACCTGCAGCGTCCCGTCCTCGCCGTAGCCGGTGGGCGTGCACGCGCCGGTGACGACCCAGCCGATGTGCGGGACCCGGCGGCAGCGCTCGATGAGGTCGCGGACGGCCTCGTCGGTGCCGATGGCGAGCACCGAGAGCAGCCCCCGGCCCTCCTTGCGGGCCCGGTGCAGGATCCGGCGCAGGCCGTACCGGCCGGACATGGCGAGCAGCCCCGCGACGGGCAGGACACCGAAGACCCAGGGACGGACACCGAGACGCTCGAGCACGAGGCCGGCGAGGCCGAGCACGATCGCGGCGTTGACGAACGCGCGGAAGAGCCGGCTCCACTCTTCGGCGCCGTGCCCGAGGACCCGCAGGTCCCAGGCGCGCGAGGAGACCAGCCCGACGACGACGAGGCCGATCGACGCCGCGGCGAGGACCCACGGGTTGGTGCCCCGGTCGCTGCTGCCCGCCCCGAAGCCGACGACCGCGGCGAGACCGGAGCAGAGCGTGACGACCAGGAGGTCGGACGCGGCGACGGCGAGGCCGAACTTGACCTGCCAGCTCGCCGTGACGGCCACGCTGCCCGGCTGCCCCGGGCCGTCGTCGTCCCAGATGCGGATGAAGCCGGGCTGGGTGGGGTCGGGGTCGACGAAGGGCTGGTCGGCGTAGGGCTGGTGGGCGGTGCCGTTCCCCCGATCGTGGGCTGTGCCGGTCGCGGGGCCGGTCGCGGGGCCGGTCGCGGGGGCCGTGTCGTGCGCGGTGCTGGAGGTGCCGTTCGTGGTCGGTCCGACGCCGTCCGTCCCGCTCGGCGACGCGGGTACCGCGCGCTCGCGCGCCGCATCGTCCGACCGGGCGCGCGAGAAGAGCGAGCGTGCTCCGGACCGTCCCATCGTCACCGGCCACCTCCCGTCGAGACTTGACTCGATCGAGCGAGTCCCCCTGCGCGAGTGACGCGCCGGCCCCGAACCGGTTGTGCGTCGACGCCTCAAGGATCGCCCTAACGGGTCGACGGCCTTCACCCGGGGCGATGACGCGTACAGAGGGTTAAGGTTTGACCGAGCGAACAGGCTTACGTTCTGCGCCGTTAGAAGCAGTCGCCTTGTGCCGTTCGGGCGAAACACGCGGGATGACGGCGACACGACGGCAGGACAACGCCGGGGCCCGGACGTGACGCGCTTCGCTCGCCGCCTCACTCGACCGAGCTCGCGCCGCCCACCGTCCGGGCCGCCCGATCCTGACGTGCAACGATACGAGTGCACCGATCCGCCGTGGTGTAAGGGCAACACCTCGGACTTTGGTTCCGATGATCCAGGT
>JAABVA010004235.1_pt1 | contig 13350 bp, 11 predicted proteins | sample 5560331 | NCBI WGS metagenome assembly JAABVA01 (sample SAMN12812661, study PRJNA571458) | rock metagenome | isolation source: Antarctica rocks | place: Antarctica: Victoria Land, Mt New Zealand sud | collected 2016-01-07 | reverse complement strand
CCCACACACGGCTGTCGCTACGCCATGCGCCTCATGCGTTTGTGCAACATGGCAGCTGTCAGGTTGGCTTAAAAGCTGCAAAAATGGCCTTGACAACGGCTTAAAATCCTTAACTTGTAGAAAAAGTCCTGAGGCTTAACCCGGTTCACTGTTCCGCTGCTACTCGCGACCCATTCACGTCCCTGCGGGGCCACCCTTAGCGCCATGAATATGGGGCTATATATAGGTAGAGAAGCGAGAGGAGACAGGTGTGGGTACGAATCCGATACAGGTCCTTCAATACGGTCTTGGTCCCATTGGGGCTGCGGTGCTGCGTATCGTCGCGGAGCGGCCGGCACTGCATGTTGTCGGCGCTGTCGACGTCGACCCGGATAAAGTGGGCCGGGATGTGGGCGAGGTCGTAGGCCTGGGCCGCGCGCGCGCTGTGCGCGTGGATGGTGATGCCGCGCAGGCGCTGCAGCGCCTGCGGCCCGATGTCGTTGTGCATTGCACTGGATCGTCACTGGCGGCTTTCATGCCGCAATTGCGCGAGGTCGTGGCCGCCGGTAACTCCCCATCAAGACCCCTAAACTCGTAGCGAACGATCGTATGATTGCCAAGGGGAGGCGCAACGTAAAGTAATGAAGGCCCTCTCAAAATAGATAAACTTAATGGATCGACATTCGTCAGCGGGAGGAGAGACTGTAGGATGCATGTGCTGTTGTTATGTGACATGGAGGGGGTTGCCGGCATCGAAGCCTGGGAGCAGGTGATCGGTGGTTCGCCCCAGTACGAGGAAGGGCGCCGTTTGCTGACGGGCGAGGTCAATGCGGCGATCCGGGGCGCCAAGGCTGGCGGGGCCACGCGGATTGTGGTGGCTGACGGCCATGGCGCGGGCGGTGGCTGGAGCTTCAAGAGCCTCATCCCGGAACACCTTGAACGAGGCGCGGAGTACGTGTTGGGGCACCGTTGGGCGCGCTATACTGCATCGTTTGAGGAAGGCTGCGACGCGGTTCTCTTCGTCGGAGCCCACGCGATGGCGGGCACACCAGACGGTGTGTTGTGTCACACAGTGAGCACCGAAGCCTGGTATAACGCATGGATCAATGACACTTTGGTGGGGGAAAGCGGTATCCTGGCGGCCCTTAGCGGGAGTTGGAACGTGCCGGCGGTATTTGTCTCGGGAGATACGGCGACATGCACAGAGGTGCAAAATCTCCTCGGCGAGAAGGTTATGACGGCGCCCGTCAAACAAGGGCTCGGACGCTTCTCCGCGCGCAACTTAGCGCACGCGGACGCCTGCGCGCTGATCGAACGCCAGGTAGAACAAGCGCTACGCGGTCGCGATTGGCCCGCGCCTTACGTGCCAGCGTCTCCCGTGACGTTTAAGGTCGAGTTGGCAGCGCCTGACCACGCGCAATCCTATTATGGTCGCACGGGCGTGGAGGTGGTTAGTCCGCGCGTCGTCATCTCACGCGGACAGACCTTCTGGGAAGCCTGGGATCAGTTCTGGTATCGCACGGTGTAAGATGTGCATGAAACGACCGTTTGACAGTTCAGGACGTGCAGTGCTAAGCTGACCGTACTTTGCTGCTGTCTAGACCTCTTGGAGCCACCATGACGACCGAAGACATCAACCCACGGACCACCGAGATTGATGCTCTTTCTACACATGAGATTTTGCGCCGTATCAACGCGGAAGATGCGACTATTGCCCCTGTCGTTGCCCATGAAATCGATGCGATCACGGCGGTGACGGAACGCGTTATCGCTGCTTTCGATAGGGGCGGTCGGCTCATCTATGTTGGGGCAGGAACAAGTGGTCGACTTGGCGCCCTGGACGCTGCCGAGTGCCCACCCACCTACAGCAGCAATCCACGGCAAGTGCAAGCCCTTCTGGCAGGGGGACCTGCCGCGATGACAGCGTCAGTGGAGGCTGCAGAGGACGATATGGACGCGGGGGCGCGTGACGTCGATCGACTTGACGTTGGCGCCCATGATGTCATCCTCGGTATCGCGGCTAGTGGACGCACGCCTTACGTCGTCGGAGCGCTTCGGCGGGCTAAAGAGCGCGGGGCGTATACGGCGGCGCTTGTTGGCAACCGGCAGGGAGCAGTAGCCGGCATGGCGGAGCTTGTCATCGCTCCTGACACTGGTCCCGAGGTGGTGGCGGGCTCGACGCGCATGAAAGCGGGGACGGCGCAAAAGCTCATTTTGAACATGATCTCCACGACAGCCATGATCGCGACAGGGCATACCTATCGCAACCTCATGGTTGATCTTCGCGCGACCAACAGTAAGCTGCGTGAACGTGCCCGACGCATTGTGCGCGAGGCAACGGATGTTGACCGCGATACGGCCGCACAGGCTCTGGCCGAGGCGGATGGTGAGGTCAAGACGGCCATCGTTATGCTGGCGGCGGGCATTCCGGCGCGCGAGGCGCGCGCGCGCCTCGCGCGGGGGCATGGTGTTGTTCGTCGAGGACTGGAGAGCGGATGATAGGCGATGTGCTCCGATCGTGTCTACCTAGATGTGGCCTCGCTGTCGAGCATGCGCAGAGCGAGTAACACCGCGCCTTCCGCGGGCGATAGTAGCGGTGGTCCGACTATAGCGCGTGGACACAATCCCCGTACGCGCTCACGAAAAGGACGGAGCAGTAGCTCGCCAGCCTGCCATACCCCTCCACTGCAGGCAAGCCGGAAGGGCGCCTCACACAGGTCCAACCGCCGTGACAGCGTCAACGCCAGCCCAGCGAGCGCCTCTCCTGCCTCCGTAAGCACGGACCGCGCGGAGGCGTCACCCTTCATCGCACACGTCATCACAACTGGGGCAAACGCTGCAATCCGGTCACGCGGCAGCGCCGGCGGCCCATAGAGAATAGGGACGATGCTGTCAAAATCTGGAACGTCAAATGCCGTGACAAAGGCATCTACCAATGTCGACGTAGCCACTTGGCCGTCGATCGCACGCGCTGCCTCTTGCAGACCGCGACGGACGATCACATAAGCGCTTCCCCCATCGCCGATGAGGTAGCCCCATCCGCCACAGCGGAGGATGCGCCCATCACGACTCCGACCCAAAGCAATTGAACCCGTTCCAGCGACAACCACAACGCCCTCGTGCCCTGCCGTGGCGCCTGCAAGCGCAATCTCACCATCGGTATACACTTTTTTGATCGCTTTGCCTGGCAGGAGCGCCTCGAGCAACCGCTCGAGGCGCTCAACGTCAGCGGATACGTGCGCTCCAGCAATACCGGCGGCTATGGCCACTACCTTTTCCCGTATATGTGGACCATCGTGAACAGACGCCAGGGCGGCATCTAGGGCCGACCTCAGCGCCTCACGTGTGCCGTCTTCTCCGGCCACAAGAATGTTAGCCGGTCCTCCGCACCCTTGGGCAACGATCCGCCCCTCGCGCGTCGCGACCACGACTGTCGTCCCACTTCCACCAGCGTCGATGCCGACTACATATCCGCTCACTTCATACCTTCACCGTTCCAATTCGACATAGAAGCGATAGCGGTCGCTGCGATAGGTCGAGCGGACGTGCTCGAAGGGCGCCTCTTGCCCGTCCCAGCATGCGAAGCTGGTGCGCTGGATGTGCAGCACCGCCGCCCCCCGCAGGATGTCCAGCAGGCGCGCCTCCTCGGCGTCGGCGCTCCCCGCCGCGATCTCCTGCCCCGCCCGCGACAGCCGCAGCCCGCAACGCTCCTGTAGGAGGCGATAGAGCGACTGGTGCTCCAGATCCTCCTGCAACAACGGGAGGCCGACGTCGCCGCGCAGCGTACACGTCTCGATCGCCATGGGGCGCCCATTGGCCAGGCGCAGGCGCCGCAGGTAGAGTACGGGCGCCCCCACCGGCAGCGTGAGCAGCGCCGCCTCCTCCTCCGTCGCCGCCTGCCGCGCCCTGGCCAGCAGCCGGGTCGTGGCGACAAGGCCGCGGTCGCGCATGTCTTCGCTGAAGCTGGTGAGCTTGCTGAGCGACTGCCGCAGCGGGGGACGGATCACGAAAGTCCCCTTGCCGTGGACGCGCGTCAGCAGCCCTTCCGCGACCAGGGCGCTGATGGCCTGGCGCACCGTCATGCGGGCGATGCCATAGGTCTCGCGGAACTCGCGCTCTGACGGCAGCATTGTGCCCGGCGTCCACTCGCCCCGCTCGATCCTCTCCCGGATGACGTTCTGGATCTGCACATAGATCGGCGGCTCACCGTCCTGACGCGTCAAAGCACCCACCATATCTCGTGGCTCCCCGCTTACCCTTGCTGACTCTCCGGTCGCGCCTCGGCCTGCTGCCCGGTTCGATAGAGGCCCGGCAGGCTGACCGGCAGGCGCCCGCGCGGCTCGACCTCGCCGCACAGCACGCGCGCGGCGGCCTCCAGCATCGGAGCGGTGTTCTCGTACGTGGCGAGATAGGTTCCCAGTTGTGGGAACGCGAGTAGGTCGTACGGGTTGCGCACGGCCACGCCGACGACGCGACGGCCCGACGCGACGAGGCGCCGCATCACCTCCGCCTGCCGCGGATACAGGTGCGCGTTCACCGTCGCCATGATGACCACAGCGCTCTCCGCTGCGGCGCGCAGTAGCGCCTCTTGTTCGTCCTCCGATGGCGCTAAGGAGACGGGCATGTCCTCGACGCACGGGTGGCGGCGCCGCAGACACGCGGCGAAAACGTCCGCGAGCTCGCGGCTATCTTCAGCCCGCGTCACCGCTTCGCCACGCGGGGAGAGGACGAGCAGGCGCTCCGCCGGGCGCAAGCGCAGGGGCACGAGCCCGGCGTCGTCCCGTAGCAGCGTGACCGCGCGTTCGCACGCCCCGGCCGCCAGCCGGCGATGCGCGTCGCCGCCGACCCAGTCGGACACGGCGGGACCCGGCAGCGCGTCCCACGACAGGTACCGCTCCTTCAGCCGCGCCACACGGTCTGCCGCCGCGCGCACGGTGTCCTCCACCAGCTCACCGGACCGGACCGCAGCCCGTATGGCCGCGATGCTGTCCTTCTGGCGGGCGTAGGTGTGCGAGACGAAGATCAGGTCGAGCCCCGCTTGCAGGCCCAGCACGGCGCCCCGTTCCGTCCCGACCGTCTCCGCGACCGCGTCCATCTCCAGACAGTCGGACACGATCACCCCGGCGAAGCCCAACCGCTCGCGCAACAGCCCCCGCACGATGGCCGGTGAGAGCGTGGCGGGCAGCGCGTCGTGCGGCATGAGATGTGGGAAGTGGATGTGCGCCACCATCACGCTGTCGGCCCCCGCCGCGATGGCCGCCTTGAAGGGGACCAACTCGACGCGCTCCAGCCGGTCCAGGGTGTGCGGGACGACCGGCAGGTCCAGGTGCGAGTCCACCGCGGTATCGCCGTGGCCGGGGAAATGCTTGAGGCAGGTCATCACGCCGGCCTCATGGTACCCCCTAACCGTGGCCGCGCCCAGGCGGGCGACCTGTGCGGGGTCTTCGCCGAACGAGCGCACGCCGATGACGGGGTTGGCGGGGTTGTTGTTGACGTCGACGACCGGCGCCAGGTTCAGGTTGACGCCTAGCGCCGCGAGCTCACGACCCGTAGCCAGGGCGATAGCGTGGGCGACGTCTTCCGCGCCGATGGCGCCCAACGCCATGTTCCCTGGGAAAACGGTGGTTCCCGCCCCCAGGCGGCGCACCATCCCGTTCTCCTGATCGGTCGTAATGAGCAGCGGATGGCGATGCCCGGCCGCACGCGCGGCCTCCTGTAGCGCGGTCGTGAGGTCGAGCAACTGCCGGGCGTCGCGGATGTTGCGCGAAAACAAGATGACGCCGCCGACTTTGTCGTTCTGAATTAGGTCGACGATATCCGGAGAGACATCGGTCCCTGTGAACCCGGCGACTATCGTCTGGCCGATCTGCTCGTCCAGCGTCGGCTCCGCCGCGTGCGCCATGTATGCCATTCCATTACCTCGTGCTTAGTGTTTTCTCCGAGGGATTACTTTGCAGCGAGGCGTACCCCCTGGGACCGTCGGCAGGATGCCGGCAACGGTAGGCCGGCAAGATGCCGGCGGTCCCAGGGGCGCCACGTCCAACAAAGCTCCCTGATTCTGCATTAGGGAGATCTGTCACTGTTCCCGCGCCGCGCCCAGCGGAGCCCGCGCGCGGTCACGATCGGAGGGAGCGCGCCGCACGGGGACCGCTACCACGCGCCGCGCCTGCGGATAGAAGCAGGCGTTCAGCCGGCGGGGGTTCTCACTCATCACCAGCTCCGGGTGAGTGGCGCGGCAATGATCGGTCGCGAACGGACAGCGCGCGGCAAAGAGGCAGCCGGCGTCGCTGGCGTCGGCCTCCATCACCTCGGTCGGGACGTAGCGGTCCGGCCCCGGTTCCTCCAGGCCGCGCAGCACCGGCATCGCGCTCAAGAGCGACTGGGTATAGGGGTGGACGGGCGCTTGGATCACGTCGTCGATGGCCCCATATTCCATGATTTCGCCGCGATAGATCACGCAGATATCCCCGTCGCGCGCCACGTAGCGCACGGCCGCCACGTCGTGCGAGATGAAGACGACGCCGATACCCAGGCGGCCGCGCAGTTCGCTCAACACGCTCAAAATGCCCAGGCGCAAGGACACGTCGATCATGGAGACTGCTTCGTCGGCCACCAGAACCTCGGGGTCAACCGTGAGCGCGCGCGCGATGACGACGCGCTGGCGCTGGCCGCCGGAGAGATTATGCGGATACTTATACAGCGTGGACTCCGGCTCCAGGCCGACCAGGCTCAGCAGCTCGCGGGCGCGCTGTTTGATCCAGGTCGAATCCTTGCCCAACGCGCGGGCGCGCAGTTTCAACGGATCGAACAAGGACTGCCCCAAGGTGCGCGCGGGATTCAAGGCGGCGTAGGGGTCCTGATGGATCAATTGCACCTTGCGGAACAGGGCGCCCCGCTCTTTGCGCGGCAGGCGGCTCAGGGCGACGCCATCGAAGATCAACTCCCCGCCGTCATAGGTCTCCAGGCCGGCCAGGATACGCCCCAACGTCGTCTTGCCGCAGCCCGATTCACCGATCAACGCGATCGCGCCCCCCGTGGGCAAGGTCAGGGTGACGCCGCGCAAGGCTTTCACGGCGCTGGCCGCCAGCAGGCCGCCGCTCCCGGGGTAGGTCTTCGTCAGCCCCACGATCTCAATCATCGAACACTCCCCCGAGGTGGCAGGCGAACCGATGATCACGGTCGCCGCCCCAGCTCTGCAAGACGGGGTCGTCCGTGTCGCAGATGTCCATGCGATACGGGCACCTATCGCGGAAGACGCAGCCGGTTGTGGGGATCGAGGCCAGATTCGGCGGCAGGCCGGGCAGCGGCTTGGCGAGCGCGACATCGCCGGTCAGACGCGGGATCGCTTGGATCAAGGCTCGCGTATACGGATGTTTAGACTCGCGCAAAACCTCCAGGGCGGCGCCCTGCTCGACCAACCGGCCCGCGTACATGACCACCACCCGCTCGGCCAGCTCCGCCACCACGCCCATATCGTGCGTGATCAAGACCACGGTGAGCTGTCGTTCGCGCTGGATGTCGCGCACGATGTCCAGCACGGCCGACTGCGAGAGCACGTCGAGGGCGGTGGTCGGCTCGTCGAGCAAGAGGATTTTGGGGTGGAGCACCAACGCGAAGATGATGCCCACCCGCTGGCGCATCCCCCCGGATAGCTGATGTTGATACGCGCTCAGCACGCGCTCCGGGTTCAACGACATGCGCAGCGCCAGCGTCTTGGCCTCGCGCAGAAGGATCCGCGGGTCCTTGTAGCCATGCGAGCGCCCCAAGTCCAATATCTGCGCGCCGATGCGCTTGAGGGGATTCAACGAGCTTTGCGAGGCCTGGAACACCATGCCCACATGCGGCCCCCGCAGGCGGCGCAACTGATCCCCCTGCACCTGGACCACGTCGCCGATCCCGTCATACCGGACCGATCCACGCACGATGCGGCCCGGTTGCGAGACGGCGTTCATCATAGCCAGGGCCAGGGTAGACTTCCCGGAGCCGGATTCGCCGATGACCGCCGTGATGTTCCCGGCGTGGATATCCAGATTGAAATCCCTGATCGCGGCGAACTCGCCCTGGTCGAGCCGATAGGCCACGGTGAGGTCGCGAATGCGGCAGGCCACGGCGGCCGTCCCGATCGTATCGGTCGTTGCGGTCGTGTCAGTCGGGTCGGACTGCTGCGGATCGCCGTCCTGGAGCGGCGCTCCCAGATGGTTCCCACCGGGAAAGGCGGGGTGTGTGCCGCCCCCGCGCACGAATCTCATCCTCGACCCTATCCAGCCAGCCATTCGTCCTACCCTTACTCGCTACGCGGCGCCGGCCCGGCGTCCACGACATCTACATCCGGCGCAAGCGCGGATTCAACAACTCATCCACGGCGTCCAAAAAGAGGACAATCCCGAAGGTCAACAAGAGGATACAGGCGAGTGGCGAGAGCAGATAGAGCAAAGAGCGCGTGCTATACATGGCGCCGGCCTGCGAGAACGCCAGGTTCAACATGACGCCCCAGTTGTTGACCGAGAACGGCACCACGCCCAGGAAAAAGAGCCCGACTTCCGCGTAGATGCTGCCGGTCACCGACAACAGCAGGTTCATCGCGATGAAGGGGGCGATATTGGGCATCAACTCGCGCCCGATGATGTGCAGCGGGGAGAGCCCCAAGCCCCTGGCCGACTCGATGAAGTCGCGCTCGCGCAAGGAGAGGGTCTGCGAGCGCACCGCGCGCGCCAACCCGCCCCAGCCCGTGATGCCCAGCACAAAGCCCATCGAGAGCGGCGAGCCGAAGTCCCATATCGTGGAGAGCACCACCAGCAAGGGGAAACCGGGCACCGTTAAAAAGAAGTCGGTTACGCGCATGATGATGGAATCGGTCACGCCGAGGTAGTAGCCGGAAACGAGCCCGAAGACGGTCCCGAACAAGACCGTGAAGAGCGCGGCCAGCGACGCCGAATACAAGACATAGCGCGAACCGGTGACGATCAGGGCGAACACGTCGGTGCCCTCGAAGTCCGTACCCAGGGGATGGCTCAGGCTCGGCGGCGCGTAGATGGCCGAGACATCCGTGGGCAGCGTACTGGGATAGAGGGCTGGCCCGATCACCGCCATGCCGGCGAAGAAAATGATGATGACCAGCCCCAGCAGGCGGCTTGGCTTGCGGCGGATGACCTGCCAGACGACCGCCCAGAAGGACGGTCCGCGCCGCTCGAACGGCGCGGCGGGCGGGACGGGGACGGTGGCGGCTGACACTGACATGGCGCTTACCTTCTAATCCGCGGGTCGATAGCCGTATACAACAGGTCGGCCAGGATATTGGAGATGATGACCGCGACGGTGATGATCAGGAACGCCGCGCTCATCAGGGGATAGTCGCGCGCGCCCAGGCTCTGCAAGAGCATATAGCCCAGGCCCGGATAATCGAAGATCTGCTCGATGAAGATGGCGCCGCCGAACAGGAACCCCAGGGAGAGGGCAAACACCGTGAAAAGCGGCAGGATGGCGTTGCGGGCGATGTACCAGAAGCGGATGCGCGGCGTGATACCGCGCAGTTCCGCGGCCAGGATAAAGTCGTCGCCCAGCACTGAGACCACGTTCGACTTCATGGTCAAGGCCCAGCCGCCGTAACCGGAGATGGCATAGGCCAGCACGGGCAGCACGGCATGCACGCCCAGCGACGATAAGAACGGCCAGCTCACACCGGGCTTGACGGCTGCGTCATACGGGGCGCCGAACGGGAAAATGGGCCAGAGGGTGGTGAACAGATAGGCCAGCAACAGGGCCAGCATGAACTGCGGGATGCCGTGCAGGAAGGTCGAGAGCAGCGTGACCCCCCCGCCGATCCGCGAGGCCCGCTTGACCGCCGCGATCACACCGGCCAGGACGCCGAGAATAAAGCTGATCACGAGGCCGCTCAACACCATCAACACCGTCCAGGGCGCCGCCGACAGCAGGAGGTGCGAGACTGGAACGCCGGTGTACGAGATGGACTGGCCCAGGTCGAGGTGGGCTAGTTGCCAGAGATAATGGACGTATTGCGCCGGCAGAGGCTGATGCGGGACGAAGCCATACATCGACTGCACCTCTTCCCTGGCCTGGAAGAGCGGGACTCCCTGCTGTACCAGCGTCTCTAGCTTGGTCTGCACGGGATCGCCGGGCAACCAGTGGACCAGGAAGAAGGTGAAAGAGGCGACGACCAAGATCATCACCAGACCGCCGATCACGCGGCGGGCCAGCCGCCAGACAAATGTTTTCACGCTTGGTTTCTCCCACGAGGGGCCGCCCTCACCCCCGGCCTCTCTATGCCTCGTGCATTATCGTTAGTGCGCAGACGTATCGGGGCGTCTCGCCCGGCACTGGGAGCGCGGGCGCTCCCAGTGCCGGGCGAGCAGCGCAGCGACGTGCCCCTGTACCGCTACCGCGGTTGGACGTATCCCAGGTCCATCCACACCCCGACCGGGGGATAGAAGCCCTGTCCCGCCAGCAAGGCCGTTTGGTCATACAGAGGGAAGTTCGTGAAGTACTTGTCGTTGACGAAGCCGGCCTGCAGGAAGTTCCAGAGCGTGATCGCCGGCAGGTACTGGTTGCTGGCGGCGGCCAGCTTTTGCATGTCACGCTTGATCGTCGCCTGGTCGGTGGTCGCGTTCAACTCGTTCGTCACCTCGCCGACGTTGACCTGCCCGTAGCCCGACACGTTGACGGTTTGCGGGAAGCCGAGCCAGTTGCCGCCGCCGGTCTGCGACGACGTACCCCCTGAGCCGCCGGCCTGCGACGGGGGCGTATAGGTCAACTTGCCGCCGACGAGGCTGTAGCCATCGGGCACGCCGAACAGGCGGTCAAACGTGGAGTAGGGGTTCGGCCCCAACGAGCCGACCCAGAAGCCGACCGGAATCTTGCCAGCGCCCAACTCGCTCAGGTACTGCGCGTAGCTGGAGACAAGTTGCGGGTGCGCGTTGATGCCGAAGCTCGACAACTCGGTCGCCAGGATCTGCGACCCCTCGACCCAGTCGTTGAAGCCGTTGGGCACGTAAATCGTCAGGTCCCATGGCTTCCCGTTGGGCAGCATCCAGTGGCCGTTCGACTTCTTGAAGCCGGCGGACTGCAAGAGTTGGGCCGCCTTGCCCAGATTCTGGCTGTACATGTTCACGTTGGTCAGCTGCGCCGGGGTCAGCCACTGCCGCGCGGCGGCGTCGATCATCCCGGTGGACCACTTGGAGGCGCTGCCGCCGGTCGGTTCGCCCACGCACTGCACATCCTGCCGGTTCATCGCATAGGCAATCGCCTGACGCACCTGCAGCATGTTGTAGGGGGCGACGCTCTCGTTGAACACCATCTGCGTGGTGGCATACGACGGGACGCTGTAGAAGGTGTTGCCGGACGTGCGCTTCATCTGGTTGACCAGGTCCGTCGACATGCCGCCCGAGGTAGCCTGGTAGACCTGGCCGCCGATGATGTAGTTCCAGATCTGCTGGTTGCCGGAGTAGTTGCGCAGCGTCACCTGGTTGATCTTGATGGTCTGGGCGCCGTAGAAGTAGGGGTTCTTGACCAGAACCGCCTCGCCCGGATTGACCGCGCTGATCTTGAACGGGCCGGAGGCCACGTCTTGCGCGGGCGCATAGGCGGAGACTGTTTTGCCCAGCGCGGTCAGCGCCGTTTGCGCGGCCTTTTGCTTGGCCATCAGCGCCGCGTTGGTCCCAGTGTACTGGGCGGCATTGATCGTCGCCAGGATGTTCTTGGGCAAAAGATGCCCGAACACGGACGCGGGGGCTATCGTCTGCGACAATACCCCGTGCAGGAACTGATTAAAGCTGCTCGATGGAGCTTCCTTGAACACGATCTCCTTGTCGTTGACAATGGTCATCGACTCCAAGGAGAACGCTTGCGCCGCCCCCGTGGCGAAGTCCAGTTCCATGGTCGTATAGACGTCCTGCGCGGTGATCGGCCCGCCGCCCGACCAGCGCGCGGTGGGGCGCAGGTAGACGGTCACGGTGCGGCCGTTGTCCGACGCGCTCCAGCGCTGCGCCAGGGCCGAATAGAAGGCGTTTTGGTCGGTCCCGTTCTTGAAGAACCCGAGCGGCATCGAGTTCAATCCGCCCCAGGCCAGCCCGGTGTTGGTATTGAACAGGTTCATGGGCGCGCCGCTGTTGAGTACGGCGATGCTCACAAAGGGCTGGGTGGAATCGGCGGCTCTGGCCCCCGCATGGGCCGCGCGTGGGGTAGCGATCAGGCTGGACCCGGCGATGACGGTGGATAAGACCGCGGTTGAAGCTACTGCTGAGATCTTTTTCATCAAAAACCTCCCAGGATACCCCCGGCTTCAACCGTGGGGAGGAATGGGATCGGCGCAGCCGATAGGCCGCGATAGCGGCACAGTGACGCGCTCATCCGTGGTAAAATAAAAGGGCAAAGCCGAACGCAGACAACGCAAGGCACCCACGCGGTAAACGGTTTGTCGTTGGCTGGCTGCATGAGGTTCGGTGTCCTTTCTGGTCTCGGGTAACTGAGCGGTCGCGTAGCGGTTTGTGATCGACAGGAGGGCGGCGCGGTCCCACTTGTCGGTGGGAGGGGCTAACCACCCCTGTCAAGACGCGTATTGTGCTGCAAGGAACGGGTCTCAGGTTCCCCATCGCGAGCACAAGCCCCCGGATTTATCCGTGGGGTCCTTGACAGCGCACTCCTCACTTCCTGGCGCGCGCAACCGTTTAGGCACGACGCGCCGGGACAAAGAAACAATGCCGGTATGGCCGGTTTGACTAGTAGGACTCGCCGGTCTGTGTCGTGCGGAGCCTCCTTCGACTAGGGGGGCCAACAGGCGCCCGGTTGCCTCCGGTTGCGCGGATACCGTACCCCGGCGCCCCACCAACGGTGCCGGTAACCGCTACGATCACAAGCAGGCCTCAACGCCGCCCGATGACGCGCTTGCGGGCGTATGGGCCAACTTGTCCGTACCAGTTAGCACCGACTATAGCACCATTCGCGGGGGGTGTCAATACCCAGGGACACCAAGACCGTGTCAAGCATTGACTGGCCATGCAAATAATGGTATAGTCCGTCATAACTTGCTCATAACTGGTGGTATAGACAAGATTGTTCTTCAGATTGGAGTCGAAGGGCGATGGCAAGAACACCGGCTACCAGCTACCCGAACCATGAGAATGTCGAGTTACAGGCGATGCCACGCCAACGCAGTCTGCGTCAGCATCTCCGCAAGCGTATGTTTCTCCTTTTGCTGGTACCAGGGCTTGGCATGTACCTCGCCTTTATTGTTTGAGTGTGACCAAAATCTGTGGAGAGGGTCAAGGACGTTGAAAGCCATCGCACGATGGGCCATACTGTGGAGCATCACCCACCACAGTACCCAAGGAGACATCCGATGGCTTCCAACGTAGACCT
>JAABVA010004234.1_pt1 | contig 13353 bp, 13 predicted proteins | sample 5560331 | NCBI WGS metagenome assembly JAABVA01 (sample SAMN12812661, study PRJNA571458) | rock metagenome | isolation source: Antarctica rocks | place: Antarctica: Victoria Land, Mt New Zealand sud | collected 2016-01-07 | reverse complement strand
AGAAGAGAATGCCGCAGGTCGCGCCGGTGTAACCGCCAGGATTATGCCGACCCGCTGGACGGCTGAGTCTCCTTCGATAGGCAGACAGCTCCGGCTATGCGGCATAATCCGACACGCGGCATTATGGCTGGAATCATGCATGAGAGTTGGCGGGCATAGTACAACCGTCCGATACGGTGTAGGATTTGGGTGTCGAAGCCAATCCCACGCGAGAGCGTTCAAAATCGTGGAGGGGGGGTTGATTACGCCACGGCCGTCGTCGCCCGGTGGTCATCGTTGGCTGGCCGGACGTCCGGATAGCGATGGCGGAAGGCGTCCTCGAGCGTGTCCTTCAGCACGGCCATGCGCACGTCGAGGAAGGGCTGCACAGTGGTCCGGTTCCAGCGCATTTGCTGCTTCTTGTTCATACGTTTGGCGATGATCTCATTGACCGCGCTTTCCACGAATGCGGTCGAGATCGGCCCACCCCGCCGACGCCGGGCAGCGTAGTGCACCAGCGCGTCCTGGTTGCGTTCGAGGTAGCCCAGCAGCTCGCTTGCGTGCCGCTGGAGGCGGCCGATGCCGGCCAGTCACGCATGGGCTTGCGCTCCGTCCAGCGGCACAGGGCGAGCTTGCGCCGGCACCTCGACCAGCGCCCGTGCCACAAGCGCCACCTCGCGCGTTTCAAGCCGCGAACGGCCTCCTCGGCCAGGTGCGTATCGGCCGCAGTTCGCGTTCGCTGCTGTTGTCGTCGGCCGGCATCTCGGGATGGTTGAGGAAGGTGAACAGGTGCGAGCGAAGCTTGCCATATCGCTTTCTTAAGCGCTGGCCGTCACGGTGGGTGGGTGCGAGCGCCACGACGGCGTCGAGCGCACACTCCAGACGGCGTCGGTATTCGCGCCGGGTGCTTGGGGCTAGGTTGCGGTGCCGTCGCGCGAGCACGACAGCGCGCAGCAGCAACGCCCTCATGCGTGGGGGCGAACACGGCGTCGCCGGCTTCCATGGCGTAGGTGCAGTCGCGTAGCTGGTGCGCCAAGCAGACCTGCCATTCCTCGGCATGGCCCTGCTGCGCGCAGTAGAGGTCGGATACCCAGAGCGCCGACCGGTGCCCGTCCAACACTTCGGCCACCACGCCGGCACCGCGGCGGCTGCGGATCGCGTGGATGACCACCTCGCTGTTTTGGAGCCCCAGTTCCAACAGGTGCGGCCATGGACGTAGCAGCGCAACATCGACTCGTATACGGATCTGGTCTTCTGCCTTGGAGTGCTCACGTGCTCCTCGAGGTAACGTTCGGCGACCTCCGCCACCGTGGCAGCCGCACGCTCGGCGTGCTGCACCTCCATTCGATCCTCGCCGACATCCACGGCGCGCTTGAGGCGTTTGGCCGTCTCCCGCGCGGCCTGCACACACCAGTCCGGGTGCGAGCCGATCGTGATCCGGCGTTTGTGCCCGCGCGTCCAGAAGTTCAGCACGTAGCTCTTCGCGCCGGTGTAATACCAAGTCCCTTTAATCTTGACCTGTTCAACCCTGGTCAGTGCTCAACAGAGTTCAAACGCGTCGATCAAGATCGACGCGTGCACAGGTTCTAATTAACGAGCCTTGGTATAAGTAGCGCGGACGCCAAATCCGCATACGGCCGAAGCATAGTGTACCTGCTTGTCCGCCGTCGGCGCCGGCAGCGCCTTGATGATCTTTTCTGAAAACACCTGTGCCATCTTCGTGTCCGCTCCTCGTCCGTGCGAACTGTGCTGTAGTCGTCGCGCGATGTCCGCTCCTGTCCAGAGATGTCCGGCACGGATTTTAACATCGTCACATTCTGCTCGCAGAGGCGATGCTCGGGCGCATGCGGGGTAGATGGCCGCCTGGATGGCATTCAGGATGTCAGCGGTTCAATCCCGCTCAGCTCCACCATTGCTTGACCGCAGGACGGGTGCCGTCGCAGCTTATCGGTGGCTTCCCCGGATCAAGCCCACCACATCAAGCTTGCATCTCGTTCCATTTTCGGTATGAATAGCCGCGTAGGTGCCGATTTTGGCCCAGCCTGCCAACGCTGGAACGGCCGGAACTCATGCAGACCACCACGATCAATGACGGCGACGCGGTTGCAAGCGAGGACCTCTCGAGTGAGGTGCTTACGAGCGAGATCCTTGCCAGCATAATCGGCCGCGACGGGCATGTCTTACTTCCTGCCGACGCACCGCAGGTAGTGCTGGACCGAGTGGCCGCCCGGCTCGCCGCATTGCGCAGCCAGGTGTTGCGGCCCTCGACCATCGACGCGTTGACCTTGCCGGGATTGCTGGCGCAGCTCGTCGGACGCACGCCTGGCAAGAGCCCGGAGGCGCCGGACTTGGAGCGCGGCTTTGAGATGCTGACCGATCCCGGGATGGGCTGCGACCGAATTGTGCTGCTGCTTGACCGGGCCGACGCAATCGACCCGGCGGCGTTGCGCTATGTCCAGCTGCTCATCCGCGATGCGCCGCTGCGGCTGTTGTTCGTGGGGGGGCCCGTGTTCTACGGATTGCTGGTGCAGGAGGATTTCGGCGCGTTGCGACGTGCCTTCGTCAGATATGCAACGGAGACGCCGACCGCCACCGTTGGCCCAGCTCCGATACCCCTTGCGGGCCTAGCTGCCCCAGAAGCCTTTGCCGCGGCACCACCTTCGCTTCTCCAAAGCCGCAAGCTGGCCTGGTCAGGCCGCTGGCTACTGGTTGGGGCGAGCATGGCTGCGTCCGCCGTTGGCATCTCATGGCTGGTGCATTCCGGCGTCCTCACGGGCTATCTCGCGAGCACCGGGCTGCTCGCAGCGGTGTTTCCGGCCGTTCTGCACCCCTGAATTGGCGAAACCCCGTAGCGGCTCCGGCGTTTCCCACGGAAACCGGAGACCGCCACCATGACCGACGCGCCGAGCATCAGACCGTATAAGGGACCTGCCGGTGGCTGGGGTTCGGTGCGCTCGCTTGGCGCCATCCTGTCGAAGGAGGGTGTTCCTGTCAGCGGCGCCCTAGTTCTTACGCAGCAGAACAAGCCGAAGGGTTTTACCTGCGTAAGCTGCGCCTGGATGAAGCCAGCCGAGCCGCACGTGTTCGAATACTGCGAGAACGGCGCCAAAGCTACCGCGTGGGAGATCACCACGAAGCGCGTCGGCCCGGATTTCTTTGCCAAGCATACCTGCGCCGAGTTGGAAACCTGGTCCGACCATGATCTCGAGGCGATCGGCCGGCTTACCCATCCCATGCGCTACGACGCGGCCACCGACACCTATGTCGAGGTTGACTGGCAGGAGGCGTTCCAGGACATCGGCCAGCGGCTCCGCGGCATGGTCCCCAACAACGTCGTGCTCTATGCCTCGGGCCGTGCGTCGCTCGAGACGTCGTACATGTATGCCCTGTTCGCGCGCATGTACGGCACGAACAACCTGCCCGACAGCTCCAACATGTGCCACGAGCCCACATCGGTGGCGCTGCCGCAGAGCATCGGTGCGCCTAAGGGCACCGTCACCCTCGAGGACTTCGACAACGCTGATCTGCTGATTTTTTGCGGCCAGAACCCCGGCACCAACAGTCCGCGCATGCTGAACGAGCTGCAGAAGGCGCATAAGCGCGGGGCGCCGATCATCACCTTCAACCCACTGCGGGAGCGGGCGCTGGAGCGGTTCCGCAGCCCGCAGCACGTGACGGAGATGCTGACCTCGACCGACACGCCGATCAGCAGCCAGTATCACCAGGTCCGCATTGGCGGCGATGTCGCGGCGTTGACCGGAGTGTGCAAGCACGTGCTGGCGCTCGACGACGCGGCGCAGGCGTCAGATGGCCCGCGCGTGCTCGACGTCGATTTCATTGCCGAGCATACCCATGGGTTCGCCGAGTTCGCCGACGCCGTGCGCGCCCATCCTTGGGAGGCCCTGGAGCACCAGTCCGGCTTGAGCCGCGGCGCTATGGAGGCAGTCGGGACCGTATTTGCCCGCAGCAGCGCTGTGATCGGCATCTATGGCATGGGCCTGACGCAGCACCGCACGGGCGTTGAGAACGTGCAGATGTTCGTCAATCTGCTGCTGATGCGCGGCAACATCGGCAAGCTCGGCGCCGGAATTTGCCCGGTGCGCGGCCACAGCAACGTGCAGGGCCAGCGCACCGTGGGCATCACCGAGAAGCCGGAGCTGGCGCCGCTCGACAAGCTGAAAGAGCTGTATGGCTTCGAGCCGCCGCGGAACAAAGGCCTCGACACGGTTGGCGCCTGCATGAAGGTGCTGGCGGACGAGGTCACCGCCTTCGTCGAGCTGGGCGGCAACTTCATCCGTGCCGTGCCCGAGACCGAGGCGATGGAGCGGCATTGGCGCGACATCCCACTGACGGTGATGATCTCGACCAAGTTGAATCGCAACCACGTTATCCATGGCAAGGCGGCCTACATCCTGCCCTGCCGCGGCCGCATCGAGATTGACGTGCAGGCAACGGGGCCACAGGTCGTGACCACCGAGGATACGAGTGCCTGCATCCAAAGCTCGCATGGCATCCGCGAACCGGCCAGCGAGCACCTGATGAGCGAGCCTGCGATCGTCGCCGGCATCGCGCAGGCGACGCTCGATCCCAATGCGGCCGTCCCATGGGCGCGTTGGGTCGACGACTATAGCCTGGTGCGCGACGGGATCGAGCGGACCTACCCGGAGCTATTCAACGATTTCAACCAGCGCATGGAGAAGCCCGGCGGCTTCCATCTGCCGATCACAGCGCGCAAGCGGGATTGGCATACCTCAACCGGCCGGGCTAACTTCATCGTTCCGCGCAGCCTAAACGAGGACATTGCAACGCCGGACGACGAGCGGGACGCGCTGCAACTGATGACGGTTCGCAGCAACGACCAATTCAACACCACGATCTACGGCTACCACGACCGGTTCCGCGGCGTGCGTGGTACCCGCATGACGCTGTTCATGCACGTAAACGACGTCGACCGGCTGTCTCTGGCGGAGGGCGATATCGTAGCATTAACTACCAAGGTGGACGACGGCGTAGTGCGCCGGGTGCCAGGCTTCATAGTGACGCCGTATGATATCCCTGAGGGTTGCATCTGTGCATATTATCCGGAGGCTAATCCGCTTATCCCGATTTGGCATCACGCCGAGGGCGCAGACACTCCAGCCGCGAAATCGATCCCAGTCACCCTGGAAAAGCTGAGTCTGCCGGCCCAGCATCTGGCAGCGGATTAGGACAGACCGTCATCGCAAGCCGGCTTCGGAGCGGCAATCCGGGGCTGCTCGCAACAATGGAGAACTGGTGGTGCGCTAATCGGGCATGCTCGCCACGATTCGGAACAGCAACTCTTCACCATCTGGTCTTAGAAGGCGGACCAGTTCGCCGGGACGGAATACATGGCCCTCGAACGCCCAAAGCGGGTCGTCTTCGCTGACAATGCTCTGCAAGGCCCAACCCTCATCGAGGCGTATCAGTTCTGACTTTTTGTCATCGACTCCCGGGCGGTTGCGGGTCGCAAGCCAAGGGGACGGGTCGCTGTCATAGGCCATTGAATCGATCTGGCCTTGGGCGCTTAACGCTAGCCGCACCGTCAATCGATCTTGGAGATCACCGTCAGGGCGCCCCGGCCCCTTGGCCAGCAGCATCGTCAGCTTCGCCATCACCTCGCCTTAAACGCGCTCGGACAATGATCGGCGGGCGCGGCTATTCTGCAGGCGCGAGCGCAAGCATACGTCCGCTCGACCCTTGTTAAACCCTATTACATGGACAACGCGACAGGCTCAACCTAGGTTCGATCTAGAACGACATAGTCAGATTGCCACGCGCACGCCGAGTTCGACGACCCGATCGCTCGGGATACGGAAGAACTCGGTCGCGGGCACGGCATTCCGCGCCATGAACAGGAAGAGGAACAGCCGCCACGCCGGCAGTTTTGGCACCATGGCGCGCACCAGCACCTCACGACCAAGGAAGAAGCTCGCCTGCATGGCATTGTATTCGACACCGTGAGCGCTCAATTCTTCGAGTCCGCGCGGAATGTTCGGGCTTTCCATGAAGCCGTAGCGTAGTACGACACGGTGCACGCCGGGTGCCAGTTGCGACACCTCGATCCGTGCGTCGGCAGGCGCCTGTGGCATGTCTACGTTCTGCACGGTCACAAACAGGACCTTTTCGTGCAGCACTTTATTATGCTTTAGGTTGTGCAGCAGCGCCGCTGGTACGTAATCCGGGTTGCCGGTAAGGAAGACCGCCATTCCTGGAACCCGCACGGTACGGGACTGCGGCAATCGTGCAAGGAACGAAGCGAGCGGCAGGCTGTCCTGCTTCCAGCGCGCAAGCATGAGTTCGCGGCCCCGGTTCCACGATGTCATCATCGCCATTAGCGCAAATCCCAGCATGAGCGGCACCCAACCGCCTTCGGGGATTTTAAGCGCGTTGGCGGCGAAGAACGTAAGGTCGACGGCAAAGAAGAAGCCGAACACTCCAATGGCGGCGCTGCGTGGCCAGTGATATTGCCGACGGAACACCACCATTGCCAGCACGCAGGTGCATAGGAATGTGCCGGTGACGGCAATCCCGTAGGCCGCGGCCAGCGCGTCGCTGCTGCGGAAGGCCAATACCAGAATTAGCACCCCGACCAGCAGGGCCATGTTGACCTGTGGCACGAAGATTTGCCCCTCCTCGGAGTGGCTGGTATGCAGCACTGCCATGCGCGGCAGGAATGCCATCTGCATGCACTGCCGGGCGATGGAGAACGCGCCGGAGATCAGGGCCTGACTGGCAATGACAGTGGCGGCGGTGGCGAGCACGACCAAAGGCAGGCGCAGGCTCTCCGGCGCCATCAGGTAAAACGGATTTTCGAGTGCGGATGGGTCGGCCATGACGAGGGCACCCTGGCCGAAATAGTTCAGCACGAGGCAGGGTAGCACGAAAAACACCCAGGCGAACCGGATCGGCTGCGCCCCGAAATGGCCCATGTCGGCATACAGTGCTTCCGCGCCCGTGACCGCCAGCACGACGGAGCCGAGGGCGACGAAAGCCAGCCATCCATGGTTAAGGCAGATCATGACAGCATAGTACGGCGATACCGCCATGAGCACGTCGGGGTTACGGGCAATCTGGACCATGCCCATTGCGGCCAATACAACGAACCACACCGCCATCACCGGGCCGAACAGGCGGCCGATCGTGTCGGTGCCGCGCACCTGCACGGCGAACAGCGCAACAATTACGATGATCGACAGCGGTAGGACCAGGCTCTTGAAGGCGGGCGACACCACCTCCAGTCCTTCGACCGCGGACAGCACCGAGATGGCGGGCGTGATCACGCCATCGCCAAAGAAGAGGCAGGCGCCGCCGACGCCGATCAGGCCCAGCGCGGCGCGCATGGCGGTGCCGACCGTGCCGCGTTGCGCCAACGCCATCAGCGCGAGGATACCGCCCTCGCCATGGTTGTCGGCGCGCATGACCAACATGACGTATTTGACCGTCACGATCAGGATCAGCGACCAGAAAATCAGTGAGAGGATACCCAGGATCTCGACCTGGCCGAGGCCGAGGCCGGTGAAGTGGATCAGGCTGGCCTTGAAGGCATAGAGCGGGCTGGTGCCGATGTCGCCATAGACGACGCCCAATACGCCCAAGATTGCAGCAGCGCGTAACGGCCGGTTGGCAACGTTGGGAATGGCATTGACGGCCACGCTCATTGGCTTGGTCCAGAAGGCACGGCTATCGCGTTATGCTGCAACGTCATTCGACATCCATTAATCACGGAATCGGCATCAAGCCGAACCTGCAGCGCCCGCCTGAACCTCCTAACATCTCGCACATGAGGATGCCATAGGTCCATCTGGCTGCAAAGCGCAAGGTGGCGCAGAGTTCCTTGGTCCTCCCGCATACAGGCCCTGCATCGCAGCTTCGCGATCCCGTGGCACAATGCACGGGATGCATGTGGCGAAGTCGACCAAGCAAAGGGCTGCAGGCAGCATGGATGTGTCGTTGATGCCGGCGGTCCCCGTCCCTCCGACTGCAGCCGGTGTCGCCCGTAGCCCAGTATGGGCGTCAACGGGTTAACGTGGCCTAAAGAATGACACGCTTCGGTTTGAAATATAGGCTCCTGGCCAAAACTGGCTGAGCAAAGATCGCCCATACAGCAGCGCCGGCCAGGATATCGACGAAGTAGTGGCCGCCAATGGGAATTGTCGAGATCAGGATCAGGCTGCTCCAGCCAGTAGCGAGACCAGAGAGTCGCGGCAGACTGCGGCAAGCGAAGGCGATCATCAGAGCCATCGCGGCGTGGAAGGAGGGGAATTGGACGACCCCTTCCAGGTCCCGAAGATCGACAATGCTCAACGCTCCTGATCGGTAAGCTTCAAAGGTGGGCAGATAATACCGCCCCGCTCCAGGCGGCAGCAATGTCAGGATATCCGGCGGTATCTGGTGTTGGACGAACGTGCCAATAGCTGGAACGAACGCCGAGGCAAATGCGCATAAGATGGCCGAACCCGTGAACGCGAAGCAGAGCTCCCACATCTGGTGCTGGCGTCGTGTCAAGCCTAGAAAGACAAAGATCGCAAACAACAGGGGAACGGTGCTCAGGTAGGCAACGTCGAGCAGCAAACCAATCAGCGGGTGAAAAGCCACCCACGCCACAACCGCCGCGGTATCTACGCCCAGAGCCGCGTCGGCACGGGCGAGTGAGGCGTCGATCAGCGGAGCATGGGTGCGCAGCGCTGCAAGGGCAGTCATGCCGGCTATGGTTCCGGCCCATGTCATAGTCGCCAGGCCTCCTGCGACCGGGCCGATGAACGGATCAGGGCGAAACCACGTGTAAACGACGTGCAGACCAAATAGCATGAGGATGACGCTTGCCATCGCAAGAAGCGGCCCAACAGCTACATAGGTGCCTGTGGCCCAGAATAGCGCACACGCAGCGACAGTGGAGGCAAGGCAGATAGCCCAGCCACCCGAAGTCACGCCGGGTTGACCCGGTGCCGTGTTCATCCGCCATACGCCAAAGCTGTCGGGGCGGGCCGGGAACGCCGGACCACTATTACAAGCAACGCCGTGAGAACAACCGGCGCCACCGGTGCACCTGTATGCAAAGCCAACGGACCAGCCACCAGCGGCAGTGCGAACGCAGTAACTAGGACGAGCTTTTCCCAAGGCAGGTAGCCGCCGCGCCCGGCTCTTGCGGCGATCCATGCGAGCGGCACCGCGATGAGCATCAGGTCGTAGGTGAGCAGGAAGGGGGTGGCGAGGCAAGCGGCGACGGCCATCGTGGCGCCCTCGGCTGCCGCTCCGGGCCTACGGCGCGACACGCTCAGCACGGCAATCAATGCTGCAAGCGAGACAACGGACTGGACGCTCCACGCCGTGAGGGGCGTCGCGCCCAGAAGGCGCATCGCGGCGAAGGAGCTGGTCATCTTCGGGAAGCCAACCAGGCCGGCTTCTAGCGCCATCTTCGCAAGGGGTGCATTGGCCAGAAAGCCCTGCCAGGCTTTTTCTCCGAAAACCAGCAGGGAACCCAGGCACAGGACTCCGGCTGTCCCTGCGGCCCAGCCGAGGGAGCGCCAACGGCGGGCAACGACCAGCGCGGGCACTACGAGCAGCGCAAGCTGCGGCTTGAAGCAAAGGGCGCCGAGGCATGCGCCGGCGAAGCGGGGCCGGCGGTCGAGCTGAAGTGCGGCCGCTCCCATCAAGGCGGTAGAGAGCGCTCCGTTCTGTCCATTCCCGGCGTTCACCAGCACGGCGGGAAAAGCAAGGGCAGCTAGGGCGGCCCACTTGGACGGCAGCAACGACCGTATGACGGCAAAGTACGCCGCCCCTGTCGCCGCGAGCCATACCGCCAGCGCAGTGTTGTAGGGCAGCAATGCCAGCGGCAGGCATATAAGCAGGAAAGGCGGCGGATAGAAGAAGGCATAGTAGTCTGTCCCATACCCCGCATCCGGGCTGAAGCTCGCCTGCTGCGCCGCGGCGTGCGCCGCCGGGTTCCAGGCCGCCTCGGGCATGCCATCTGACGCCAGCCTGGCCGCAGTCCAGAAGCTCGTGAAGTCGGCGCTGAGGGGCCTTCCCCAAAAATCGGGAACGACTCCGCCATGGGTTGCGCCGATGAGCGCCAGGGCGACGAGGGCCGACGTGACGGCCAGTATCTTGCCCCATGCTGACGCACGCTCCGCAGAAAGCCACGGCGCATCGCGAAGAGCGGACATCATGGCCGTCATGCGCTTAAAGTGTTCAGAGAAGGCAGGTTCGGGTCGCCACCGCTGCGACGCATGCCTAACGGCGGCGGCGCAGCAGGCCGAGGCTGGTCAGCGCGAGGCCGAACAGGGTGACGTTGGCGGGCTCTGGCACGCTGGTCGACGGAAGCTCCCCCGCGAACACCATCACGTCGACGCCGTTGCAGTACGTGCCGTTCCGAAAGCCCGACTGGCCGTTTGTGCAGGTTTGTTGGAACTTCGCGGGCTCGGCGCCTGATGTAGGGATCTCATTGAGCCAGAACCCGACGGTGTAGGTATCCCCGATGGTCGTGCCGAACGTCTGATAGATGCCGTCATAGCCGCCGGTCGCGCCGTCGTCCCATTAGTTGTTTCCGGCATGCGGGCTGAACTTCGATGTGGCGCCGCTGACCGTTCCGCCAAAGGCGATGTTGGACTGCGTGAAATAGAGCCAGGGATTCGGCTTGAGGCCGAGGCCACGGCCCTCGAAACCAGGATTGCCGATCAGGTTGATGCTTGGGCTTCTGTTGTCGACCATGGTCGCGTCGTCAAACTCGATATGGCCAGGATCATCGCGAAACGTGAAGGTCAGATTGGTCGAGGCCTTGAGCGCCGTGAAAGAGGCACTGTAGTGCGTGTATGCACTCGGGATCGAGGTGCCTGCCAGGTCCAGGATCGCCGTCCCAGCAGGCGGCGGGTTGTTGGGCGTCGCCTGGGCTGACGCCGCAAGCAGCGCTGTTCCGCCAAGCAGCGAACCTGCAATCAGCTGTAGAGCCCATTTCATAACGTCATTCCTGGTGTGCTCGATCGGCCCGGTGCGGATCCGAAGTTGACCGGCAAAGGGGGTGAAAAGTTTCGGTTAAGCAAGAATATTTTTGTTCTGCAACGGATGCGCGTCTTTTTACCGGCAGGATTAACTTTTTCTAAGCAATTAATGCGTAGGCTTGGTCAATCAGGTTCGATACGGAGCAGCTCCGGGGCTGCCGATGTTGCCGATGCGCCGCACTCTGCGATGAATGGCCAATGATGGTCTGGTAGGTGATCCACCGGCCCGAAACCTTAGGACCTATAGCCTGATCACAAATTCGTTGAGAAAAACGTTCGAAACGCAAAAAAAACGTTTACATCTCATTCATTCCGATTTAAGAACTGTTTTATGGCCGCAAGTGGCTGCCATAGACAGCCTTTCGGGCCTTAAGCCAAAAAGCGCAAATCCCTGTGCTGGTTTCTAATAATTGAAAGTATTGAACATGTTCAACGTTATTCAGCAATTCAAAGAAGCCATTCGTCAGTTTCAGGCTCTTCATGCCAACCGTCGCGGCGTCACCGCGGTAGAGTACGGCATCATGGCGGCTCTGATTTCTGCGGTGTTGGTCACCTCGGTGGGTGTATTCACTAGTGGCCTAGCTGTTGTCTTCGCCCGCATCGCCGGCAAACTGACCTAAAAACAGGTCGTCTGACCCCTTAGAATTCTCCGCCTCAGCGCTGAAGGCCTATAGCGCGGGGCGGAGGCCTATACATAACCAACAGCAAACCTTCGTTGATAACTATCTAAACTGATAATTTGCCGCGTCTAATTTATCTTAAACTTTATGTATAAGCATCCCCGCCCAATCCAAGTCGGCGTCACAGTCGCTGCTTCTTCGATCTCATTGCTGTAGACAACTAAATGTATATATGGAGAGATACGGGTCGATGTCGTTCGTGCAGGCAACTCTTGTCCAAGCAGTCCCACTCGGGGCCGGCGTGCTGCTCTGCATGACCTCGCGCTGCGGACAATCCCGAACGCGGCCTCCCTGGGCCTCGTCGTGATCGGCCTGGCGATGCGCTTCCAAGAAGGCTCGGTCCTTCTAAGTCTCCTCATCGCCGCCGTCTTCGTCGTCGCAGTGCTATGCTGGCGCCGGGGATGGCTCGGCGGCGGCGACGTCAAGCTGCTCGCGGCCACCGCTCTCGTCGTGCCGCCCATGCAGATCGGCAGCCTTCTCTTTCTTACGACGCAATACGGCGGTGTCCTCGCCCTCATCTACCTCATCATGTCTCGTACTATCCTTTTAGCGCCGACAATCCAGCCCCGTAGCGCCCTGCGCCGCCTGCTGCGCGCCGAGCGCTGGCGCATCTGCCGCGGGTCGCCGCTCCCCTACGGCTTCGCCATCGCCGCCGGTGGCATCACGCTGCTCATTAAAGGCCCATAGCCATGTTTTTCCGTGTTGCAATCTTTATGATGCTGGCGATGGGCCTGGCCGGTTTCGGCGCGGTCGCATGGATCAGCACCCGCCAACCCGCGCCCGTGGTGGAAGCAAGCATCCCCGATGTGCCGCCGCCGCCTCCAGCGCCGGCACGGACAAGCATCTTGATCGCCGCTCCGCGCCGGCGCCCTCATCCGCGCAGAGGACCTCGGGGCCACCGAGGTCGTCACCGCCTCCCTGCGGGCCGATGCGGTCCTAGCCACGCCAGACAATCGGGCCGCTCTGGCCGGCGCCATGCTGCGCAACAGCTTTACGCTTGGCGAGGAGCTGCGGTCCGCCAGCATGATCCGCCCCGGCGACCGCGGCTTCCTGGCAGCCGTGCTGACGCCCGGAGCCCGCGCCGTCAGCGTTGCGGTCGATGCGGTGCTCGGCGTCGGCGGCCTGATCTGGCCCGGCGACCACGTGGATATGCTGCTGACCCAGGCAATCGAGGAGACCGGCATCGTCGCCGGCCGCCGCTTCGCCGGCGAGACCGTGCTGTCCGACCTGCGCATCGTCGCAGTGGACCGCGTCATCATCCAGGGCGCCGTCAGCGACGTCTCGGACAACGCGCAGAACAACAGCAACACCGCGCGCACCGTAACGATCGAAGTGACTCCGGAACAGGCCGAGCGCGTCGCCGTCGCCGGGCGGATGGGGCGCATCTCGCTCAGCGTTCGTGCCGCCTCCGGTCCCGGCGACGTCGGCCTGGCCCGGCCCGTGACCTGGGCCCGGGACATCTCGTCGGCGCTCGGCGGCCCGTCCGGCGGCACTGTCAACGTCTATGCCGGTCCTGCAGACAAGAAGGAGTTCAAGTTCTGATGCAACCGCACCCCGCATCCCGCATAGGCGCTAAAATTGTGCTTGACCCGCTCGGAGCGGCTTGGTTTTGGAGGCAGATGCAAGATGCAGCATCTGTTCTGACGGACCGGTTTTCCGAGGTGCTGGAGCGGCTTCCG
>JAABVA010004230.1_pt1 | contig 13358 bp, 12 predicted proteins | sample 5560331 | NCBI WGS metagenome assembly JAABVA01 (sample SAMN12812661, study PRJNA571458) | rock metagenome | isolation source: Antarctica rocks | place: Antarctica: Victoria Land, Mt New Zealand sud | collected 2016-01-07 | reverse complement strand
CTGTGCGTCGCTGCTGGTGGTGCCCGCACGAGAGCCGGTATCGACCTCGGTCTGAGCAACCCACCCCCGCAGGGTCTCGGGGTTGATCCCGAGCTGCCCACCGATCCGGGCACACGCGCCCCCCGGGAGACCGGGTCCTTCCGGGCGTCCAGCGTCAGCCGGACCGCCCGCTCCCGAAGCTCGTCCGGGTACTTACGTGGTGCCGCCATACTCCAACCTCCGTGGCTAGATGGTCTCCATCAAACCCGGTACAGGACAGAGCGCTGTCGCCGTCTGGGGTTCAGCTGAGCCAGGAGTCGAGCCAGGAACGTGCGCCATATTGACGGCCGATCACTGGGGTCATGGGTGCTGAGGGGGGAAAGCGCCCTGCTGGGCGACCGTTTGGCGCACGATCCGCAGGGCGGTGGTGAAGCTGACCCGGTCGTGCCCTGCATGCTCGGCGGCGTCAGCCATCAACGACCGGATCGCGTAGTGGCAACACAGATGGCCCCAGATCTCCTGCAGCACCAGGTCGGGGGACTTCGAGCGCAGCACTACCCGCGGGCCGCGTTGGTGGGTCTTCAGCTCGTCGAACGCGGACTCGATCTCCCACCGCTGCGCGTAAGCGCCGGCGAGCTCGACCGCGGGTGCCGCGACGGGATCCAGCATGGTGGTGAACAGCCGGTAGGTCACCCCGGCCTTGTCGCCGTCGTGGCTGTCGTGGCTGTCGTCGCCGCTGCGGTCGGCCCGTCCGTCGTCGAGGGTGTAGTCGATCACGCGGACCAGCATCGGCTCCGCGGCTCGTGCAGCAGCGGAGTGGGTCTGTTGCAGGTGCGCCAGCCAGGACCCGTCGGCCAGATCCTCGACGTGGACGGGTTTCGGTCCGGCTGTGTCGGTGCGGATGCGCCACAACAGGTCCGCACCCGTGGTAGCCGTCGTGCGCCACAGGGCGTAGGAGAAGAAACCGCGGTCCGCGGTCAGCAGCATCCCCGGCGCCAGGGCGCGTGGGAGGAGCTTGGCGGCCAGGGTGGCCTCGGACTCGGCGTAGGTGCCGACCTCGGCGGCGAAGATCGCATGCGTCCCGCACTCCGCGACCGCCAACACCCGGGCCATCGGAAACGCCGCCTGCTCGCCCTTGTTCACCCCCGGGCGACCGAAGTGGTCGTCGTTGGTGGCGCTGTCGGCCACCTCCAGACACGTCCCGTCGACCGCGACCAGACGCCGTCCCGCGACCCACACCCCAGGCGTACCCGTCGCAGCGTCGACCCCACCGATCGGCCTCGCGACCCGGTCGAACAGATCGACCAACGGCTGCGACCCCAACCGCTGACGGGCCTGGAAAATCGCCGACTTCGACGGCAACGGGTACTCCTGCGCCCACCCCGACGCCCACCCCGACGCCCACGACAACCCATCGGTGAGCTGGGCCAGCACGTCCTCATAGGAGCCCTCGGAGTACAAGCCCATCCCAATCGCGAAGTACGCCATCACCCGCGCCGGCAGCGAACGATGTCGCTGTTGAGTACGCCCCGCTAACTCGATCACCTCATCGATCAGGTCCGGCGGGAACACCCGAGTCAACACTCCAACTGACACCAGATCCGACAGCCGACGATCCGACTCGGGCTTACGCCAACCACCACGGGGCATGACCCCAAACTACACCCACGTAGTCTTAACTGAACGGTATTGGGATTAGTCCGCCATGCCGAGAAGGGCGTCGAGCGGCTCACGGGGGTGACCCGACGTCTTCTACGCGCCCCAGTGGGACGGTGGATACCTTGATTTCGAGCAGCCCAGGGCTCGTCGTCGACGAGTCTTGCCGTCACCCCCAAAGGGTTGAGAGCCACGACGTTGGATCCCCTGACCTCAAGGGCTGAAGCACCCTCGTACCGGCCGCCGCCGCAAGCAACTTCACCAGCTCGGCCACGGCGGCATGAACGGTAAACCCTACGGATGCAGTCTCCCCGCGGCGTCGGTGGTGGGCAAGCTGGCCCCTATGGCTGAATGTGGGCCAGCGACCCGGCCTGCCCGGCCTGCCCGGGATGTTGGACGTTCTGGAAGGACAACCCCTCCGATTCCGCTGGCGGTGCTGTTCGTCTGCCCGCGGAGGGGGTTTCGCGTACCCCGCCCAGCGGGTACAGCATGCGCATCTGAGGTTTCCGGTTGGTCCGGACGGAGACCTCGGCCAGGGGCGGTAACTCCAGCAAAGTGGGCTGCCGCTCCGCGCTCGGGGGGAGCCGCCTCGGACGAGGCAGCACCGAACCCGACTAGGGGAGGTCGCGGAGTGTTCGACGAGGATGGGGCACGGTAGGGCGGTCGCTGCACACCCAGGGACCCGCGTGCATGACCGGCTAAGGGGCGCCGCTGAGCACGCCGGTGCTAACCAGCTCGCTGGCGACCTCATGGAGTCTCACGTTCGTCTGCTGCGAGGCCCGGGCCAGCACCGTGAAGGCCATGTCCTCGGTGATCTTGTGCCGCTCCACTAGGATGCCCTTGGCTTGCTCGATGACTGCACGGGTTTTCATCGCCGTCCTCAAATGCGATAGCTCATCGCTGGTCTGTGCGGCAATATCAGCGTGACCGACCGCCAGGGCGATCCACGCGGCCACCTCCTCGGCGAGGGTACGGTCCTCGTCACCGAAGGCATGGGCGCGGAGGGCGTAACAGTTCAAGGCGCCGATGGTCGTGGTCTGGAACGGCAGCGGCATCGACAAAGAGCTTCCGATGCCGCCTGCGACGACGGCCTGACAGTAGTCGGGCCACCGCTGCTCGCTCGCCATGTCGTCAATCGTCAAGACCTGCCCGCCCAGACCGGCGTCGATGCACGGACCGTAACCCCGCTCGTATTGCAGCTCGTCGGCGTCCAACGCCATCTGCCCGTCGTAGGCGGCGGTGAAGGCCTTCCCCCCTCGGATCAGGGTGATCGACGCGGCATCCAGCGCCGGTATGGCCTTCCGGGCGGCACAAGTGATCTCGCCTAGGACGCCCTCGAGGTCGCCGCCCGTCAGGGCCACCCGGGCCAAATCTTCATGCAGGGCGATCAAGTTGGGCATCCGAGCCGCCTTCTCCCAGCCCACGTTAAAGACTGGCCCTGGTCCTTGCAAAGACTCATCAACTGGCGTCCCCACCGTACTGGCTCAGCGGACCCCGGATGACTCGGACGCCCTTCTCGATCATGCTCACCGCTGCACCCGTTGGCCGTTGACCTCCACGTCGACGCCGCCCGGCGGATGCTCTGGTCTCCACCTCACCTCGACCCAGCTGACCAACCACGCCAGCATGGCGCCCTGGTCTGGGGTCCGGTCGCCGAGGGTGCGGCGGGGTACGCGAACCATCCGGCTCAGGGTAGAACCGAACGAACGCCGCTAGGCGCGCCCCTCGACGCCCCGGGGTCGCGGGGGTGAACGGCCCAAGATGTTGTAGGCACCGCCCGGGCGTATCGTCGCGGCCCATGGTGAACGTTACGTCTCCGGAGGATTGGTGGGGCAACCTCAGTGAGGAGACGCAGGACCGGCTAGCCACAAACCCTGGCGGTCCGGTGCCTGGGGACCTTTGGGCCGAGGTTGTCGCCGCGAACACCGGCACAGATCTTCACCCGCCCTTCCGTTCCATTGAGGACCACGTGCTCAGGGGAACGTTCGTCGCCTACATTCAGGGGGACAACGAGGCATTGCTGGCGAGCATCGCGTCCTACGCGGGCGCGCCCCACTCCCCGATGGTGGAGGAATGGAAGATGCGGGCGCGCCGCCGTGGCCTCCTCGGATGAATCAGGCTGACGCGCACGCTGGCCGCCCGGTCGGAGCGCTTACGCCCGTGACATGGCCGGCGGCAGCTGCAACTCAGCGGGTTCTCAGCGAGGTGTCCCTAGATGGGGGATGGTGCGGCTCGCCGGGGGGCGCCGGGTGATGAGGAGAAACGTTGTGTTCATGCGTCGATTGATGCGCCTACCCGTCATTCTGGTGTGGGTGCTCGTGGCCGGCCTGACCTACGTGTCTACCGCCGTCGCCGGGGGGCTGAATGTGCGCGACGACGCTGGAGTGCTCACGGCGGCGGATCAGCAGACGATCCGCGACACCGCCACCCGGGCGCCGTTCTCGGTGTACGTGTGGACCGCCAAGGGCGGGTACACCGGCAACAAGGCCGGCTTCGTGTCCGCTGCCGACGCCTTGGTGACGAGCAACGACACGGTCGTCGTTGCGGTTGACACGGTGGACAAGTTCACCCATGTCGCGGCTCGGAATGCGCGGTTGACGACAGCGGCGACGACAGCGGCGAAGACGGCCGCGGACTCCTCGTTCGGCCAGAGTCAATGGGCGGCCGGGGTCACCGCTGCGGTGACCAGTTTGACCAGCGCCGCCGCCGTTTCCGAAGCCGGGGCGCCTAACCAGGGCGGCAGCCCTGCGCCGGTCCCGCCTCAGAGCTCGTTCCCGTGGGCCGGGCTGCTATTGCTATTCATCGTCGTGGGCGCCGCCGCCGCTCTGCTCGTCATGCGTTCTCGCCGGCGCCGCGCCTTGGTCGGCCCGCAAGACGCCGCTCCGGGCTACCCGCCTGGGCCGGGCTACGGACCCGGGCCAGGCTACGGTGGTGGGTCGGGTTACGGACCTGGCGGGCCTGGGTTCGGTGGAGGGCCGGGCTACGGCCGCGGCGGCGGTGGGGTGGGCGGAATGCTCGCTGGCGGTGCCCTCGGTGGCGTCGGGGGCGGACTGATCGGTTACGAGTTGGGCAAGGAAGCCGGCGAACACCAAGGCGGCGGCCAGGGCGGCGACTACGACGGTCAAGACCAGGGGCAAGGTCAAGGTGGGTTCGCCGAATCCGACCAGGGACAGGGCGGCGCCGACTGGGGAGGCGGCGGCGGGCAGGACGAATCTGGCGGCGACTTTGGCGGTGGCGGCGGCTCCGACTTCTAGCTCCACCCAGGACCCCAAAATCAAGGTGAGCCAGTGGGATAGTGCGTGGCTCAACGACGCTGAGGCATGAGGGCTACGCCCGGTAGACCCCTCGGCCGCCCGGCAAAGACCCAGCGCCCCGGCGCGCTGGCATCACCCGGGCCATCGGCGACGGCCACAGCCCCCCGCGGCACAGTTTAACGAAATCTCCGGGCTAGGTTGCGCGGCGATCGTCTAAAGCGATGGCTCGTTCGGTGGCTGCGGCAACGCGATCGTTCGCGGCGGAGGCGCGATCCGCGGCGGCTCCAATAGGCGGTGAGGCAGCATCCCTGTCACGGACTTCTGCTGCCTGGTCGCGGATGCCCGCGCGCTCGTCGCGTTCGCCGGCGATGGCGTCCCGGGCGGCGCCCAGCGCTTGGCGGTCCCGCCTTGACAGCTCGCCAGGCACGTTCACCGGCTGGTGGGGGGCCGGCAGGAGCTGATTCCGAACGACGTGGGCCGCCCGCAGGTCAAGGCCGTCCAAGTCGCCGTCAGCGCCCCCCGCGATCGCGACTACAGCGCGCGCCAGGTGCCTGACCTTGATGTTGCTGTGCTGGGAGGTCCGCTGCAGCAACCGCCACGCCGTGGCGGCATCAATACCGTAGGTAGCAATCAGCACACCGGTCGCTTGACCGGCGAGCCGGTTGCTCTCGACCGCTCTGCTTACATGATCGACCTGCAGCGTCGCGGCCATCAACGAGTCCGTCACAGGCTCAGTATGCGAGACTTGATCCCCATCCGCTGATCAAGCAGCGCCCCCCGCTCCTACCTCGAGCGGACGCGGACAATCGGCGAACGGGGCTGCGGACCTTCGCCCCGGAGCAGCGAGACCCAAACCTGCACCAGCGCATCGAGCGGGCGTAGGTTGTACTCCATGTCGACCCGACGTCTTTCGTAGGAAGTGGTGCCTCCTCCCCGATCGATGTACCAAACGCCGTGGCGCTGTTGCTATCCCCCAAGCGGGCGCCGCCACGGTCTTTGAGCGCAGCACCCCCGGATGTCGGGCTCATCCCAATTGAGGGTGTAGGTGCGGTCTGAAGCCGCCGGTCTCGAGCAGTGATCTGGCGACGGTATGTAGGCCGCGTGATTATGTTGACCGGCCCTCCGAAGTCGCTGGTGCGGTGGGGCTGCGGGGTCGAGCGGGTCAACATAACAATCGGTGGTGGAGTCGGGGTTCGCTTGATCTGGCCGGGCGGTCGTTGGGATCGCCTGGCATAGGTCGAGGAGGACCAAGGTGCCGATCCATCGTGAACCACGCCGCGCCGACGTGCGGGGCGTGTTGGAGGAGTTCGAAGAGTGGCTGCTGCGGGAGCGGTCCGTGCAGGAGCACACCGCTGGTGTGTATACCGCTCGTGTTGCGGGATTCGTGGCGTGGCTGCCTGCGCCAATCGAGGAGTCGCTGCGTTGTCTGAGGGCGGTGACGGTGATCGAGTGGGTGAATCTGGAAGCCGCGCGAGGGCTGAGGTCCTCGACGCTGGGTAAGCAGCTGGTGATGCTCCGCTCGTTCCTGAAGTTCTGCCGCCGGTCGGGCCGGACCGGGCAGGACCTGTCCGGGGTGGTGCCGCACGCGGCAGCTTGGCGATTGTCCTCGATCCCGGATCCGGTGCCTGCGGGCACGGTCGAGGCGCTATTTGACAGCCTCGATCTGCGTTCCCCGAAGGGGCTGCGTGACCGGGCGATCCTGCTTCTGCTGACCGGGTTGGGGTTACGGGCAGGCGAGATCGCGGCGCTGCGGCTCGATGACATCGGGTGGCGCACAGCAGTTTGCGCGTCCGTGGGAAGGGCGACCGGATCGACGAGCTCCCTCTGCCCGATGAGATCGGGCAGGCGCTGGAGGACTACGTGCTCCACGGCCGCGGCGGCAGGGTCGCGGGTGAGGAGGTGTTCTGGACGGGCTCCGATCCGGTTCAGCCGTTGTCGGCGAACGGCGTCTGCGGCACCGTTCGGCAGATCTGCGTCCATGCGGGAGTGGCGAAGTTCGGTCCGCACCGGCTGCGGCAGACGTTCGCGACGGGCCTGCTCGCCTCCGGCGCCACCTTGCAGGAGGTGCAGGGCCTGCTGAGGCACGCGCACCTGCGCACGACCGCGATCTACACCAAGGTCGACAAGACGCGGCTGGCCCGGCTCGTTCCCGAGTGGCCTGCGGCAGCCGAGGGCAGGCGGGCACGATGAGCGGCCTGCGTGAACTGCTGGACGGTTACTTGTCCACCCGCCGGGCGCTCGGGTTCAAGCTCACCGCGCCAGCGAAGACCCTCGATGCGTTCGTGGACTGGATGGGCGCGGCCGGCGAGCCCACGATCCGTCACGATCTGGCCACCGCATGGGTGTCGCAGTTCTCCCGCGGCACAGTGCTGGAGCGGTTGAACTACGTCAAGCAGTTCGCCGAGCACGTCTCCTGGTTCGACTCCGCGACCGAGATCCCGGTCTTGGACGGGCGCCCCTACGGCAGCCACCGTCCCCGCCCGCTGATCTTCACCAGCAACCAGATCGACGCTCTGCTGGCAGCGGCGGGCCGGCTGACGCCGCGGGTTCGCGCGGGCACATGGCAGACGCTGTTGTGGCTGCTGGTGGTGACGGGGCTGCGGATCAGCGAGGCTCGCACTCTCAACGACGACGACATCACCATTGACGAGTCCGGTGACGGCGGTTGGCTGCGGGTCACGGACACGAAGTTCGGTAAGTCCCGGCTCGTGCCGCTGCATGCGACGACGATGACCGCGATCAGGAAGTATCAGCGACTGCGCGATGCGACGTTCCCGGTCCCGAAGACGACCGCGGTGTTCGTCGCGCGTCGGGGCACCCGGATCGCCTGCTCGACCGCGGGGAACACGTTCCGCGAAGTCCGCACGATGGCTGGCTTGGCCGGCAGCCAAACCGAGCCGGCCGCTCGGCTGCATCACTTCCGCCACTCGTTCGCGACGGACACCCTGATCGGGCACATCCGCGCGGGCGGTGACGTCGACGAGATGATGCCGGTGCTGTCAGCCTGGCTCGGGCATGTTGGCCCGGACTCGACCTACTGGTATCTGTCAAACACTCCCGAGCTGGCCGCAGCCCTCGTCGCACGACTGCACATGGGCGGGGCTGATGATGAGTGACCTCGCGCCGCTGCTGCAACGGTTCTTCACCGACAAGCTCGACCGGCAGCTGAACGCCAGCGTCCATACGAAGGCCGCCTACGCCGATACCTTCCGGCTGCTGCTGCTCTACGCCCAGCGGGTCACCGGCATCACGCCCTCAGCCTTGAGGCTGACCGATCTGGACGCTGACCTTGTCGGCGGGTTCCTTCAGCACCTGGAGACCGAGCGCGGGAACTCGGCCGCGACCAGGAACGCCCGCAGGGCGGCAGTGCGATCGTTCTTCACCTACGCCAGCTACCGAGCTCCCGATGCGATCGCGACGATCAGCCAGGTCTTGGCGATCCCTGCGAAGCGCACGAAGAACACAGTCGTGTCATTCCTCACTCGCCCTGAGGCCGAAGCTCTCATCGCTGCCCCCGACACCAGCGCCTGGATCGGGCGCCGTGACCGGCTGCTGCTGCACCTGGGCATCCAGACCGGGCTGCGTGTCAGGGAGCTGACCAGCCTGCGCATCGACAGCATCCAGATCGGCCCGCACAGCCAGCTCGAATGCCTGGGCAAAGGACGCAAGCAGCGCGTCATCCCGCTGCAGAAGAACACCGTCAAACTCCTGACCGTCTGGATCAGCGAACTCCCTGCCGCGCCGGATGGACCGCTGTTCCCGACCAGCACCGGCGTTCCGCTGACCAGAGCGGCGGTCGGCAAGCTCGTCGCCCGCCACACCGCCACCGCAGCCGAGCTCTGCCCGAGCCTGGCCGGGAAGAACATCACCCCGCACACGCTGCGGCACACCTGCGCGATGAGCCTCCTGCACGCCGGGATCGACACCGCCAGCATTGCGCTCTGGCTCGGGCACGCCACGATCCAGACCACGCAGGTCTACCTCCACGCCGATCTGGAACTGAAACGCCGAACCCTTGAGCGCGTCCCCTCGCTCGACGAGCGGCCACCAGCCCGCTACCAAGCCTCGGACGCTCTCATCGCGTTCCTCAAGAACCGGTGACACTACCCCGATTATGTTGACCGGCTCGACCCCGCAGCCCTACCGGACCAGCGGCTTCGGAGGGCCGGTCAACATAATCACGCGGCCTACATACCATCGCCCGATCACTACTCGAAACCGGCGGCTTCAGACCGCACCTACACCCTTAAATCGGATGAGCCACCAAAGCCGAGCCGAGCCGAGCCGAATGGCGCACCGAAGCGACCCATGCCTGCGGAGCTCGCTGTCTGTTCGGGTCGATGTACGCCACGAGGTCTCCAGGGCAGGCCAACAGCGACGACGGCAATAGGCCCCCCCATGCCGCCTAGCTGACTACCCCGGACGTCAATCGCACATGCCCGCGCCCATTTGCTCCGCACTTCCTCAGATGCTCCCGGCAAAGTGATCGTCGCCCGAGTCCGGGATTAACGCTAACGGTTATCGGACGCTCGGCGGGAACGATCATGATCGACCACCCTCCGGCCGGCCTCTTCCCGGTCGCGACTCGCTCGATCGCGTTCCCGCGCGCCTCGACCCGTAAGGCGGCATGCCAGTGGGCCCGATCGTCGCCGCCCATTCCGCGCTAGCCACGCAACCTCGGACCTCGTCTAGCTGGAGCAACCCGCCTTCCGGTCCGCCCCGACCGACGCTGCGAGCACCCGGTGGAGCCCGGCAAGCACTCCAACCCTGGCCAGCCCCAACCAGGACCCAGACCGCGTCTGCGCGGCCCGCGATCGGGCTTGCCCAGACAGGCCAGCGACCTGCTGACCAGACCATCTACCACCCCGCGACACCCCTAACCCAGAGAGAGAACTCATCATGAAGATTCGTTCCGCCCTTGCCGCAACCGCCCTGACAACCGCGGCCCTGGTCGCCGGTGCCACGTCCGCCGACGCGGCAACCACCACTGACCGCCACATCGACACCCATGCCGCCTACTACCAGACCCAGTCGCCGACCACGATCGTCAACTCATGGCACGGCCACCCCGTTGTCTACATCGCCAACCAAGGCTCCTACGGGTACGTCACCTGCTCCGGCGGGATCGCCAGCCCGATCTACGTCGAGGACGTCGCCCTCCGCGACGGCATCGCACTCAACGTCGTCAAGCACGAGTTCACCCACGTGCTGGAATGCTGGAACGGCGACTACAACACCGGAAGCCGGTACTCCAGTGACGCCCTCGAAAAGGTCGCCGAGGCAGGGCAGATGCTCCAAGGCGGCACCGACAAACGCACCGAAACCGCCAACACCTGGTCCCACGCCCGCTACCTCCTGACCAAGTTCCTAATCACCGGCTGACCTGATGTGGCGTGCCCCCGCCCTACACGTCCTGACCCCCACCACCGCCCAGCTCCCAGCCGATCAGCTGTGGAGTGCCCCAGGTGCTGGGGCCACAGGGCAGCCCGCTGCGCCGTCACGTCGACCCGAACCGTGCTCACCGCCGCCAACCGGGGTCTGCGGCTGCCTGCCGCTCCCCCGCACGCGCCTGAACCGGACCCGCTGACAAGGCGCGGCCTGTGAATGCTGATGTCTGGGCCGACGACGAGGTGACCCAGGTGGGGTGCCGACGTCGCCGCGAAGGGTCCGGCTAGGGTTCGGCCTGCGCCATCGGGAAGACCAGTCCTAGCCGCGCCCGATGCGGTGCATCCGATCGCCGCGTGCCGGCGTCTTAACGCGCGGGTAGGCCTCCTCGCGGGCGGAGAGTCCAACGCTCGGCCACTGTTTCAGGGGTGGTCGCTGATTCGAAGTGTCGGGGTTGCGGGTTCGAGCCAGCGGGGCTGCGTGTTGAGACGCCTTGCGGTGCCCACCCGCACGTCCACGAAGTCAGGCAGGGCGGCTGTGGTGTATCGGACCAGTCGCCGACTCATGGCGTCGCAGATTCGGGGTCAGGGGCAGCGGGGGGCTCCCAGGGTTTCTTGGTCTCGGCGCACTTGCGCCCTGTGGGTGGGCTCGGGACTGGGCTGAGAACGGGCGGGGCGGGGCCGTTCAGGGGGCGCGTTTGGCGGCCAGCCGGGCGGGCTTGGGCCAGCGCACGTCCCTCACCCAGCCCAGCTGCTCGAACCAGCGGATGATCCGGGCGCTGGAGTCGAGCTGACCAGGCAGGACGCCGTGCCGGGCGCAGGTCGGGTCGGCGTGGTGCAGGTTGTGCCAGGACTCGCCCATCGACAGCACCGCGAGCCAGGCGACGTTGCCGGCTCGGTCGCGGCTGGCGAACGGGCGTTCCCCGATCGCGTGGCAGATGGAGTTGATCGACCACGTCACATGGTGCACCAGGCCGAGGCGCACCAAGGTCCCCCAGAAGAAGGCCGTGGCGGCACCGATCCATGAACGGGTCACCAGCGCGCCGGCCAGTGGGGGCAGGAGCAGAGAAACCGTCAGTAGCGCGGGAAACGCCTTCGAGATGCGGACCATGTCCTTGTCTCGGAGCAGGTCTGGGATGTACGCGCTCTTGTCGCTCTGTTCCGGCTCGAACAGCCACCCCACGTGCGCGTACACCAGGCCCTTGGCTAGGGCGGGCACGGTGTTTCCGTAACGCCACGGGGAGTGCGGGTCACCGGCTTGGTCGGAGAACTTGTGGTGTTTGCGGTGGTCCCCCACCCACGTGTTGACGGCGCCCTCGATGGCCAAGCTGCCGGCGATCGCCAACACGATCTTCAGCGGCCGGGTCGGCTTGAACGAGCCGTGCGTGAAGCAGCGGTGGTACCCGATGGTCACTCCATGCATGCAGACCACATACATCCCCACCGCTACCGCGATGTCCAGCCACGAAACCCAGCCGAACACCCACGCGACCGGCAGCGCGCCTACGAGAGCCAGGAACGGCACGGCAATGAAGACGCCCAACACCAGCCGCTCCCACAGGGCCTGCCGTTGCCCGGTGTGAACGACCAGCCGATCGGGGTCGGGTTGGTTCCATGGCTCCACCGGGCGGCCCACATCCATGACACCGCCGCGGGGCGACGCCACCACGTCCGTCTCGGATGAGGACGCCCCCCCCGTTGACGTGCCTAAACCGCCTCCCCGCCGACCCAGGGTCACCATTGCCACGAAGGGAGCGTCGTGGCTCTCGGAATGGATCCGGATCGGCATTCGACCACTTTCGACGCGTCGTCAGCGGCCGGGTCCGGCGCTACTTTTGACCGAAGCGTACGCCAGCGGGACAAGGGTCGCGAGGGATGCGGTCTCCGCGGATCGAGTGGGCAGCCTCAACACACAACCCGGCCCGGTCGCCGAGACGAGCCCGGAGTCCTTCCCAGGTTGTCGGGCACAGAGGGCACAGGGTCGCCAGCCGGATGCCTCACAAGCTCGCTCGAAGCAAGGCCATATCGCCCTGGGCCGACCACAGATGCCCCACCCGCAGACCGGCGTCGTCATCCAGCAGGGAGGCGCACAAGGTGGGTCCTACCGCCGCGTTCCGGGCTGCGCCCTTCATAACCTTCCGACGTGACTGCGCGCCTGCTTCACGGCTGCCTCCAAGTCAAGCCCGTAGGCCTCGCGTCCGGTTGCAGCAAACGTGGTCAATCGCTCCGCGGCGCGGCCGAAGAGCCGATCAGCACCAACCATATTTCCGGGGGCCGCATGCGTCATGGCCACACAGACCTGCGCAAGCCCCTGCCACAGGTCTCGTTCCTCGACCGGTCCCGCCTTCCAACGCGCCTCCAGCACCTCGTGGGCGGAGAACGGACGGCCTGCCTCCACGGAGCTCCCGGGCGGCTTCAAGTGTCTCCTTAGCAGGAAGAGGCTCCTCTGACACCGGCTCCACCCCCACAGCGCCGTACGGCAGCGGCCGGCCCAAAGCGTCGCGAGGCCGAGCTTGACGAGCGCGGCCTTCGCCGTTCCGGTCACGATCACGCCCGGTCATACAACCAGTCTCTCAAGAGAGGCCGCACAGACGCGCCGAGGAGCGTCACTTCACCGCGTGAGGGCGGTTACGGTTGCCCGCTCTTGCCACAGGGGTGCGCCGCGAGAGGCGGCGTCGAGACCCAGCCGCCCGGCTTCGATCCATTCGGCTGCATTGGGCTCAACTCCAGCGGAGGTGGACGACGACGCGGCCGCGGTGGTCGGGATCCTTGTCAACGCGGTGGTTGGGCGCTTGATCTCGGAACCCTCTTCTGACGACGGCTCTCGAGTAGGTCGAGGTGCCGGGGCAATGGGGCCGGCAAGCTATGCACCCTGGTGGAACGGTCGATTGCGAGGGCAAGCGGTAGGTCGTGTCCTCGCTTTGAGAGTGCAGCTGTGTCGGCAGTGTGCGGGCCGCCCTGTGGCCCGGCGACGCTCTCCCGTCCATGATGACCCGATACACCTTCAGGGGCCGGTCTGACAGCGGGCCCGGCCAGCGGCGCCACCTCGATGTGTGCCGGGGCGCGACCTCACAATCTCGTCGAC
>JAABVA010004229.1_pt1 | contig 13360 bp, 22 predicted proteins | sample 5560331 | NCBI WGS metagenome assembly JAABVA01 (sample SAMN12812661, study PRJNA571458) | rock metagenome | isolation source: Antarctica rocks | place: Antarctica: Victoria Land, Mt New Zealand sud | collected 2016-01-07 | reverse complement strand
CCGCCGCCTGTGCGGCCCATCTCACGGGCACGCCGTCCCCGTCTCTGCTGCCCCAGGTGCAGCCGACCACGCTCAGCGCGCCGCTGCCGCGCGCCGCGTAGCGTTTCGCCCCAACTGAGCGATTACCAAATCCTTTCCATCCTTGAATGTAAAGACGTCGAGGGCGCCATGGATCTTCAAGAGGTTGATGCCCTGATGTCCACTTTGCCAGAAGGCCATTCCCGACCTGTCAAGTTCCTGTTCGGTGATAACCTCCGTGTCCAATGTCCCTACTCTACCTTTGCAGTTTTTAGGGGGGATTGAGGCATGACGCTCCATCTGGTACCACGAGGGTGCTCAAACGCCCGTGTCGCCAGGAGGACCGCCATGCCTATCCCGATTGTATGCCTTGACGCCCGTGTCCGCCAGTGGGCCGCTGCCTTCGCCGCCTGTTTCAGCAAGCCGCAATACCAGCACTTCGTGACTGTGCTGCTGGGGCTGCTGTTGTGTCAGGAAGCGCGCACGCTCACGGGCCTGCGGCGGCAGGTCGCGGGCGGCCCGAGCATCGCCAGCCTGAGCCGGTTCATCGCGCGGGCACCGTGGGACGAGGATGCGGTCGTGCGGACGTGGCTGGCCCGCTTCCAGACGTAGGTCGCCCCGCTGGTGCAGGCCGAGCGTGCACGTCAACGCCACGCGCGCCCCCGCCGGGTGGGGCGTCCCACGGAACCCCTCGTGACCGGGTACCTGATCGGCGACGACTCCACGCTGGCTAAACCGAAGGGCAAGAAGATGGAAGGGGTCGGACACCACTACTCCAGCACGGTGGACGCGCGGGTGCGCGGGCACTCCCTGGTCCAGGGGTTCTACGTCCTCCTGGGGCGGCGGTGCCCCCTCGCGCCCCAACTCTATCAACAAAAGAGCGTCTGCGCGGCACGCGGGGTCCCTTTCCAGAGCAAAATCGACCTGATGGAGCAGCACATCCGCACCTTCGCGCCGGTGGCGGGGACGCGCACGCATGTCTTGCTCGATAGGTGGTACGGGGCCAAGCGTCTGTGGAAGGCGGCCCGCGACCGCGAGTTCCTGATCACGACGGGCTTCTAGCCCTCAAACTGCTTACTATTAGCAACTTTGTCCCTGACAAACATTCGTCCAAGAGGCCTAATGCGCGCATTAAGGGTATGAGCAGGGTACGTGTAAAAATAGGACATAGAAACGACTGTTTGGGGTCTCGAACGGGCACTTTGGCCGTTGCGAACCTATTAGCAGACATCGTTAGAAGGGCTTACAATCGGGATTAGCAGATATCAGGCTGCCCTTTTGGGCTCTACCATGTCTGCATCTGTCAATTAGCAGATATCGAGCCGGGCGTTTGGTGATTGGACGCCGTCGGAAGGGCAAAACTGGCTCCGCTATGTCCTACTTTTACACGTACCCTGCTCATACCCCTGTATGAGGCGCGCCCCTGTGTCAATGGTCCTATCCCGCCTTGACGACGCGCAGGGCGGCGACGGCGTGGGCCTGCGCCCAGCGCACCTCATCGACGCAGGTGGGCGAGCCCACGCCGCTCACGCTCTCATCCGTCGCCATGACGGTGGTCCTCCCGCTTACCCCGCCGGCCACGGCTACGCACAGAGAGGGCGTCATGGTCAGGCGCGTCCAGGTGTCGCGCGGGGACGGCCGTGTTAGGCCGGGATCGTGGGTATTTGGTTGGAACGTCGATGTGCGGTTGTTCGTCATGTCGCCGGCAGTGGCGCCGCGTGCGGTGCGATATACCTGGACGGCGACAAAGCCGAGGTCGCCGGGGTAGCCGGCGTCGGGGTACTGGCGGAGGGTGAAGGGTGGGTGCGCCGTCTGGGGCGCGCGCGTCGTGGGGTGGTGCGCCGCCGGCGCGAGGGCGAGGGTGAGCGCCAGGGCGACGGGTGCTGCTCTCGTCATGGACCAATAGGTTCCTTTCTCCCTTCAGGCTACAGGGTCACGGGCAATCGGTCCGACCGTCCGCGAGCCGACCGATAAAACGGCCCATCCTCCACCGATGGTGTCTCCGTCGCGCCACCGGAGATTCGCTATCACATCATCGGGGTATAACCCGTATAATAGAACCGAAGTTCTATATTGCCTATGACCGTGTTTCGCTACGAACGCGCGTGAAGAGCCATGCGCGTCGCCGGCGTACACAAGTCCCGCATCGGTATCAGCGGAGCTTCGCGTGTCTATAACGCGCGCCGAATGGGCTATGGCAGCGATGCGCGATGCCCTGTATCGTCCCACTAAGCGGCGGGTAGCGCGCCGCGTGTGCGGCCATCAGACGACAAGGAGGACGGGTCATGGGACAGAGAGCGCTCGTCTGTGCGCTGACGATTGTCGCGCCGGTGCTGGCCGTCTGCCTGCCGCTGGGCGATCAGGAGCTGGTGCTCCATCCGGCCCCCACGGTCTGGCGCACCGCGTCGCTCGGTCGTCCCGGTCCCGCGGCTCCCGACTGGCCGCGCCCCTCAATCACCCTCCACGACGCTCAGGGCGACACGGAGTATCGCTGGGGCGTCATCCCCGCTGGCCTGGGGTTGGCCGGCGCGTTCCTGGATGCCGCGGCCTGGACGTCGGACGCCGTGGCCGCACGGCGCAATACGCAGGCCCGCGCCGACAGCGCGCGTGGGGATGGTGGCAACATCGTGCCCCTCCTGCGGGTTCAAAGGGCCGTCGCGTCGACGGAATGGGTGCGCGGTTATGACACGCCGACTCATTGTACGCTGCTGGGCGGCGAGACGTACGGCAACGTGCAATTCACGATCGCGCTCTATAGCGATCACAGGCCGCGGACCTGCGCCCCCGAACAGCGCTGGATGGAGCGTGCGCTCCGACTGTTGTGGGGCCAGGCCGACGCCTATGGGCGCGCGGTGGCCGTGACACCTCCGGCGACACCCGTGACCCGTCGTTCATCGGCTGCGGGTGCTGTTGCTGTTCTACTGTCATAAAATCCGTACCGTCGTGTGGCGCGTGTGGGCGGGGGTAGGGGTGCCCGCGCGTAGACAGGGCAAGCTTCTGACGTGTGACGCGCAGGCCCTGCGACGATATGCGTCGCCGGGCCTGTGCACGTATTCCGCGCCGACTGTTTGAGATAGTCGCTGTCCGGGTCGCTCACGCGTCCTGGGGCGATGCTGGCGGGCTCTCAGGGGTGGTCGCTGGCGCGGGCTCGTCGCCGATCACGGATCAGCGCGAGCGGCGCGTCTGGTGCGAACGTGAGGGTGAGGGTGCGATCGTTGGGCCTGTGGGACGCGGGGGACGCTACACTGATGCGGGGCTCGATACAGGTGGTCATGGCGTTTACCTTGTCGGGCTCGGTGGCCGGCGCGCGAGGGTAGCCTCGATCCGGGCTTGCTGCGCGGGGCTGCGGCACGTCGCCGCGGCCTCCAGCTTTCCGTTGAAGGTGGCATAGGCCCTATCGACGTAGATGTACAGTGCCCAGGCCGGGGTGTAGGGCGTCGCGGCTGTCGGTAGCTTTTGCTGTGCGGTCATAACGCGGCGCTCCTGCTGGCCGCGCTACGGGCGGTGATCATGGTGGCGTACTCATTCCAGGCCGTGACTTCGCGCCAGGCGGCGGCATTGGCGGGCTCGAACGTACCGCTGCCCACGTAGCGATAGGCGGGGCGGTCATCGTCGACCGGGGCGGCCAGCGCGATGCTGGCCGCCGTGGTGGTGATTGTTGCAGGACTCATCTCAAGCCGCTCGCATGGCTTGGTGGTTGAGCGCCGCGACCGCGCGCTCGGCCTGGTTGACCTCCCGAAGAAGGGTGGCGTACGCGTCGCTGCGGTGGTCGGTGTCCCGGAGCGCCTGGCTCTTGATCGCGAGGAGCTGCTCGGCTTCGGCGAGTTGGGCGTCAAGGGTCGCGCTTGGTACGATGGAAACGCCGGTGGTGGGCTCTTCCTCCGTTGGGCACACCGCCGGTGGCGTCGTGGCCTCCTTCTTCACGTAGAACGCGATGTTGAGGCTGCGCACGAACTTCATGTGACGACAAGGTTTCCGAGCGGGGCAGGTGCAGGAGTTGGCGCTGGTCTCGTAATAGACGTTGGGATTGGTGCCTGACTGGACGCGGTACCAGCCGCGATGAGCGGTGAGCCGGACGGTGGGCTTGTAGGTCTGCGATACTTTGGTCTGCATGGCGACTATTCCTCGCTGTGCTCTCACCGTCCGGTTGCTACAACAGCCGGACGGCTCTTTTTGTCTGTGTGCTGTGTGCCTCACCCTTTTATTTTAGCAAAAACCAACAACTCTTGTCAACAATAATTGTTGGTGATTTGTGGTAGTTGCCCACTATTGGTATAATCTGACAAGTAGAGGAGTGGGGAGGAGAGCTTATGCCTAATGACACGGCTGCTCAGGAAGCCAAGAAGCCGTGGGTGACAGCGCAAGTCGAGCCAGAGGTGCAAGCGACGATTCGCAGAATCGCTAAACAGGAGAACCGGTCTGTGTCGGCGCAGATCAGGCAATTCATTATGGAAGGCATTGAACAACGGCAAGCGAAGCGGGAGCAGGTCGGGTGATCACCGAGGAACACATAGTTTACGAGATCATTCCAGTGGACGCAGAGCGTGGCCAGCGTCGAGAGATTGCGCGTTTCACAGAGGAGCAGATGCCTCTTGAACATACACGCGCCTATGCCTTTGGTCGAGACTATACGTGGAAGACTGGTCACGGTGTAGAGGTAGATCCCTGGCATACTTTTGTTTATCCAGGTCCGCGCCTTCTCGGCTATCGCATTGGCGAGGAACTCGTTTGCGTAGAGTGTGGACTCAAGAGGCTTGATCCGAATCGCGCTGCAGTCGTTGATCATGTACGCAGCGGGCGTATGGAGCGCGTACGAGAGACCAACGGCGAAAGGCTCGCATGCCAAGATTGTGGCGAATAGATTTTCTCTCCTAAACCGCTCTTTCCTCAACAGAGAGGGGCATTGGAGAAAACCGAGCGACCCACCTGACGACCATCGCACCATCCGAACTCTCATCCCTATCACTCGACGGTCGCCGGGACCTACCAGACGTACCGGCTATCTATTTCGTGCTCGCGGGCGATACGGTGCTCTATATTGGCTATTTTTGCCCAACGCACCGAAAAGGTAAAATTTCGCATAGGAGGCTCTGCTGGCCCCCCCTTGTCCCCTGTGGCGAGTCTGGCACCACAGGGGCGGCGGTGTGTAGAAAGTCTACTTTGTGCACACCGCCGTAACCCGGCCTCAAGGGAGCAGATGTGTCCCATTTCGTCGCGCCAATACCGTTGCCAAAATCATCGTGCAGGTATTTGCAGAGGAGGTAGCTTCTTGCGCACATGAGGTTGACCCCGGGATAAAGGATTACAGGGGCAACAACGCGAACTTTTACCTTTTCGGTGCGTTAGGCAAAAATAGCCATATTGGCCAGTCAACCTCGCCGCGCCAGCGGTGGTTCGCGCATCATCGCCTAAAACAACTCAACGAACAGGGTGGCTGCTGTATCGCGTGGATGGAGGTAAGCGACATTGGCTTGCTCGATGATCTGGAGCGGGCTTGCATCGAGCATTTTAGCCCAATGCTCAACAGGAGCCCTGTCCTCGACCGCCGGAGCGAACGTGTGCAGATACAAGTGTCGGAAGAGACAGCCGAGGAAGTAATCGAAGCTGCCCAGAAGGAGCACCGCGCGCTCTCCCAAATGCTCCGTGTCATTGTTGAGGAGTGGGCTGAATCTCATAGACGCCAGAAGTAAGATGTGGCTGCTGCGGAACAAGAATGAGCGGTTAGAGCGCGTGAAGAGGGAGTATCTCCAGTGACCAGTGCCGCTTCATTAGAGGTGCAGGCAATCAATGACGTTCGACGGTCGTTTATCATCTTCGCTGGTAATCACCGCGCGCTGAAACAGATCCTCGTGACTCTTACAGAAACGCCGGCTGGAATCGTAATGCTCGCCCAGTCTCAGTTGAATGACGCAATTCAGGAACTTAGCCGTAGGTTGCATAATTTCGTAGCCGCGGCAGTGTCCCTTATTGAGCATACCGAGAACCTGCACAACGACCTGTACAACCGCAATCGTGTATTCCAGGACTATTGGTTGGAGCGCCGCCGTGAATTTGATGAGGATCCCCTAGCACAGTTCGTCGAGAAGTTGCGCAACTATTGTGCTCACTTTGCAGTAGCGGTGCCTATTTATCAAATTCGCATGGAGAGGGGGACAGAAGGAAGCCAGCCATCTACCGATATGTTCACTCTGCTAAAGGTGTCGGATTTGCGCCGCTACCCGAAATGGAATGCCAAGGCCAGGGCGTTTATGGATGGCAAGGAAACCATCGACTTGGTCGAGGTGATCGATCAGTATACCGATAAGGTGAAAAGCTTCTACGATTGGTACTGGCAGCGACAGCAAGAAGTGGGTCTGGCATCCAATAATGGCCTTAAGTCATCGGAGAACAAGCAATCATGACCTATCCCCTCACCATCTCACCATCCGACCTTCCATCCTTGGTGCTCGATGACCGCCGCGATCTGCCCGACACGGCCGCGATCGACTGTAGAGATGCAGAGTCGTGGAGGAAAGCAGGTGTAACCCTGAGACTGAGATGGCCCTAAGTCCATGGACTGTGTGACGTATGCCATCTCTGCCTCTGACCTGTGCGCCCTCTCATCGCCTCTGCGCGCGCTCGTCACGGTTATGCTGCACCCGTATATCGGTTCGGCCCCCACCTTTGTCACTACACAGCACGGGGCGCATGTGCTACCGTTGCGTGGTGACGCATCGCGCGTGCGACGGGCGATTTTTCGCGCGCAGGTCATGGCTCCAGCCACGACGCCGGTGCGCTTCTACAAGGCGTACGCGCCGGGGCGTTGGGACCTCATTCCCTCGCTGGAGGCGGTCGCGCGGATGCGGGCAGAGGAGGGCAGTGATGGCGGCGTTTAGAGACGAGATGACATCCGTGTTTGGCTCCGGCAAACGGCCTTCGGGGGCGCGCCACAAAAGCAGTCGGGTCGGACCGGCGCGCGACGCCGATGGGCAGCCGACGATGGCCTACCGTGCGCTGGAGGGGCTGACGTGTGGGCAGTGCGGCAAAGAGATCCTGGCGGGTGAACTGTTCGTCCGGCGCGCCGTGTCGTTGATCGCACGTCATGGACGGGGATTGACGCAGGCGCCGGTCTGTGCGACCTGTCGTCCGCTGACACGCATGAGTGACGGGGGCGGGGATGAGTAACGCGGGGCTCAAAGGCACGGTGCTCGTGGTCGACGACGATCCTGATATCGTCGACTTCCTGGAGACCGCACTGGAAGATGAGGGCTACCTGGTGCTGGCTGCGGTGGGCGCCGAGGCGTTGGGGGTGGCGCATGAGACGCAGCCCGATATCATCCTCCTCGACATCAACATGCCAGGGATGAACGGCGTGGAGGTGAGCCAGCGCCTGCGCGCCAACCCGGTGACGGCCGACATCCCGATCGTGGTGATGTCGGCGCAGGACCGTCTGCGCACGACAGGGGCGCTGATGCCGGTCAACGATCGGCTGCCCAAACCGTTTGATCTGGCTGGTCTCTATGAAGTGGTCGGGCGTTGGGTCGCGGCGGCGTGAGGGGCGCTATGAGTGAGCAGTATAGGCGTCAATCGGGGATGCTTAGGGTATGGCGACTCCTCCGCGCTCCCTCAAACAGTGGCGCCCCGCGACCCACGACTTTACCGGCCAGGGCGTCAGCCTCTACGATGACGCGCTTTTGCTCGTCGACGCCGCGCACATCCAGGTGGGCGATCACGTCCTGGTGGGCTCGCCGCAAGGTGTGGCACGGTACCGCGTCCGTTATGTCTCATACAGCCCTGGACACCCGGCGTATTGGCGCGTGCAGATCGAGAGCCTGGAGAGCGCGCCGGGGGCACGGTCCGAGAGGGTTGCATCATGATGGGTAAGTGGGAGCGCAAGAGTGCGGCCCTATGGACGTATCGCCTCGCGGGCGCCGCACGACCGTATGGGTATGTGGGGCAGTACAAGGGATCGGGCCGCTCCGATGCCGACTGGGATGCGACGGTGACGGCCATGCGGCTTGACGACGACGTGACCATCGCCGAGGGCGTATCGTTCGATGAGGCCAGGGCCGCGATCGAGCGGCCCGCCCAGCAGCACGCTGCCCCCGTAGACGGTGCGGGAGATGGAGGCACGGGTCTATGAACGGGACTGAGCGGGCATCCGCAGCGATTCACTGGCTTGAACGCTCCCCCTACCTCCTCGAAGCGCGCGTCACGACCGCCGACGGCGCGGACCTCTACGCCGGCTATGTCGCCGTGACGCCGGGGGCTGATGTGTGGCGCGGGTACGTAGGCCGCGGGTTTATCCCGCTCGGGATAGGACCGCGCACGGCGATGCAGGCGGCCGTCGAAGAGCGCGTGCGCGACATCCTGGCCCAGGCGGAGAAGGGAGTCAGTCATCATGCCTCGTGAGCCCAAGGACCGCGCGGTGATGCCCGATGACTACAGCGCGCTGCTGGGCGAGATCCAGGGCCTGCTGCAAACGGCGCGGGCGCGGGCCTATCAAGCGGTCGATAACATCAAGGTGCAGGCCTACTGGCAGGTCGGCGCGCGCATCGTGCGGGCCGAGTTGGACCATAAAGAGCGCGCCGACTATGGCGCCCGCGTCGTCGAGCAACTCGCCCGCGATCTCCACATGACGCGCAGTACGATCTTCCGCATCGTGCGCTTTTACCGGTCCTACCCGATCATGACCGCGCTCTCGTCGCAGCTCTCGTGGAGCCATTACGAGATCCTGGCGACACTTGATGACCGGGCCGAGCGGGAGTTCTACGAGGCCGAAGCCATACGCAACGCGTGGGGCGTGCGTCACCTCGACGAGCAGATCAAGGGCGGCCTCTATCACCGCGCGCTGCCCGGATCACGGCCATCTATCGTCGTCCCTGGGCTCCTGCCTGCGGCGCGGCCGGAGGACGTGTTCCGCGGCCTCTACAGCTTCACCGTGCCGGGGCTGCCGTCCGGCTTCGACGAGGCCCAGTTAGAGAGCGCATTGTTGGCTAACTTCCAGCGCTTCCTGGAGGAGCTGGGGCCGGGCTTCTACGTGCGCCGCAGCCAGCAACCTATCCTCATCGACGGCCAGTATCACAGCGTCGACGTGGAACTCTATAACAAGGACATTCCGGCGACGGTACTCTGCGACTTGAAACTCGGCCCCTTCAAGGATGCCTACGTCGGGCAGATGAACAAGTACGTGTCGTACTACCGGGAGCGCGTGCCGCGGCGTGAGTGGGAGAAGCCGACCATCGGCCTGATCGTGTGCGAGAGCGCCGGACGCGACGAGGTCCGTTACGCGCTGGCCGGCCTGGAAGAGCGCGTCTTCGTGGCCGAATATCAGGTACGTCTGCCGACCGTGGAGAAGATCAAGCAACGCCTGGAGGAACTCGCGGACGGCAACGACGGAGGTAAGGAATGACGCGTAGAGATTGTCGCCACACTGTGGCGACAATTCCGACTGAGTGTGAGGAGAGGACATGACGCTCATCATCGCGATAGCCAGCCGTAAAGGTGGCGCGGGCAAGACGACTACGGCTCTTAACCTCGCCGGCGTCCTCGCTGAGCAAGGGGTACATGTCCTGTTGGTCGATTTAGATCCCCAGGCGTCGCTGACCCGCCTCGTGCTGGGCGATGACGATCAGGGCGCGCCGGGCATTGGTGAGCGCCTCCTGACCCGACATGCCGGACTGGATGGCCTCGCGCGCTCCGTTTATGAGAGCGTCGATCTTGTGCCCGGTGATCGTACCATCGAGACCGCCGCGTTCAGCCTGGCCGATGACCCCACGGGGCCACTGCGTCTGCGCAAGCTCCTGGCCGGCGTCACGGGCTACGATGTCATTCTCCTAGACACGCCACCGGCGCTCGGCTTTGCCCTCAACTCCGCGTTGCTTGCCGCCTCGATCGCAGTCCTGCCGACGATGCTGGCCCAGCAAGACTTCGATGCGTTGGATGACACCCTGGATATGTGTGACCGCCTGGCGGAGCTGGGAGCGGCTGAACGCATCATCATAGCGCCCAACGCCTATCGCGGGGACGGCAGCGACCGCGCCAATATCGCCGTGTTGGGCGACACCTACGGCGCCCTCGTGGCCGCGCCCATCCCGCTGGCGGTCAGCATCAAGTACGCCCTGACCGCGCGCCAACCCGTCGTGCTGCGTGAACCGGTCGGAGCGGCCGCCCTGGCCTATCGCGCCTTAGCGAACCGCATCCTCGCGGGGAACGCGGCGCGCACGGCGGAGGAGGCTCCCCATGCCTAAAGCGCCTTCTCCTGCGGCGACCCTCGGGCGGCGGCAGCGGGAAAAAGCGGGCATCGACACCGCGCCAACGCAAGCGCGTGGGCCGCGCACTTTTCACAACGCTCTCCTCCTGCCCATTGACCAAGTCGAGCCCGATCCCACTCAACCGCGCCGCACGTTCGACGACGAGGCCCTGGGCGAGTTGCGCGACTCCATCGCCCAGCACGGCGTCCTACAGCCTCTCATCGTGCGCGAGGACGGGCTCCTCACGGATCGCCGCACGCGCTACAGTATCATCGCCGGCGAACGGCGCTGGCGCGCCGCCCAGGCGGCCGGCCTGACGGTCGTGCCTGCGGTCGTGCGCGATATCTCCCCCGACCAGGACGCCCACGAGATCCGCGTCTTGCAGCTCATCGAGAACCTGCAGCGAGAGGACCTCAATCCGGTGGAGGAGGCGGAATCTCTGCGTGACCTGCGCGCTTTGCGCGGGCTGTCCATCCGTGATCTGGCCAGCCTGATTGGACGCGCCCCGAACTACGTCCAGCGTCGGCTTGACCTGTTACTCGACGAGCGGCTGACCGCGGCCGTCGCGAGCGGCCGGTTGAAGGCGACGACCGCGGGGGAAATCGGGACACTACCCGCAGCCGCACGGGAGGACGTTGTCGCGCGTGTCCAGGCCGACCCGGACTATACGCCGGATGTGGCGACGCTCCGCGGAGTGAAACGGCAAGAGCGCGCGCGCCGGCCGGGATCTCCGCGTCCACAAGGCGCAACGGTCCCGGCCGCCCTGCCAGCCGATACGCGCCCCGGACTCGCCGAGGGGTTGCCTGCATCTTCGATAGATATGCTACCTGTACTACAACAGTACAGCCCAGAGTCGCCGACAGACGGCGTGGACGGTCTGGATACGGCGCTACGGTGGCTGCACAGCGAGGCGCTCGAGTCGGTGATCACGTATGGCGTGGAGCGTGGGTGGTCGTGCCAAGACCTGCTGCAGGCGATACAAGAACGGCGATCTCGGACCGCGACTGGGACAGACGATTGCTTCCCATAGGTGTGTGCATTGTCCGCAACCAGATGGACGGGCCAAAAATGTACACGTCGTCAGGCGAATGTACACGTCGTCAGGCGAATGTACACGTCGTCAGGCTGTCCAGGTATCCAAACGGTATGCAACGCAGGCTGCCCTGCTTCGATCCATCCAGCGCTCGGCCGCGCCGTCGTCGTGTCTGCATTGATCGCCCATGCCCATGCGTCGCGCACTCCGCACCCACGAACAAAGCTAATTTTATAGGAATAGGTGCGAATACATCGCCTCTATGTGCGATAAATACGCACATGCCGCATGAAGAATTCCTAAAGTGAACATTGCGGATAGAAGTTTATGGCATCCTATGCATCGCACGCAGCCACGGCGTGATGAATGATGGCAAGAAAAACGAGCTTCCATTGGCCGGCCGCTCGTTTCCGCCACCCGCCCTCATCCCTCCAAAATACCCCCCCCTTTTATTTTTTGTGTCGCTATTTAATCCACATTAAGGGCGAAATTGGGTGTTTTTGAAGGGTGTTTTAGGTCTCCTTAATGTGGATTAAATGGTAAGAGAAGTTTTTGCCAAAAAATACGAGAAAAGACACGGATTTACGCGTAAATCCGTGTCTTTTCTGCCCGTCTCGGGGACCCCGAACACCTTCCCTAAGTAATACTTTATTCCCCCAATCCCCACTATCGCCCTTTTGCCGCCCTGCCACCCACTTTGCTGCCGCCTCCTGTCTCCGTGCGTCCCTCCCTCTCCCCTTTCGCTGCCCTTTGCTGTTCTCACCCCCTTCTCCCCGTCCTGTTGCCCTTTGCTGTTCGCCCTTTCCTGCTGGCGCTCTGTTTCTCCGTCCTGTTGCCCTTTCCCCCTCTCCTCGTGGCCATAGGCACCGCCTGTGCATGGCCGTCATCCACAACAGCCAGCCGCGGGTGCCGCAGGGTCTTGAGTGTGGCACCGACGAGACGCAGGCGCTGCCTACTGCCCTTCAATGGTCGCGGTTAGCCGCAGGCGCTGTGAGGTCCCATAGGCCAAGCCCATGAACCGATCACCGGTGACCATGCCTATGACATGGAGGAGGCCGCTGGTGCCGTCGTCTTGCGGGTAGTCACTCCTTACACCTTCTCAGAGAGGTGAGGTGTGTTGGCGGTATGTGTGTGCCTGGTCGCTCATCTCGTTAGGGACTATGCATCATCAAAGCGCCGCGGGCACCGCGGTGCCATGCATTGTGTCCCCTGGCTATCGTCAGTGAGCCGATGGCCCTCAGATTGTCAACGCCAGTGAGATTTGACCCAGTGATCGCGAGACTCCGTAATTGACGTTTGTAGAATGCATAAATATGCAAATGGGACCTGCCAATGGAGGCGATGTAGGTGCCAGAAGGCCTGTCGGACCCGACAAAGCGCGCTTCATTGGCTGGCGGCGTACGGGTTCCGCGGATGAATATACAGCCACAAACGTCAATTACGGAGTCTCCACTTATTGAGGACCACGCCGAGCTTGCCGCCAACGATCCAGCGGTGATTGGAGACGCCTTTGCGCCCGATGCGCGCGAGGCGACGCCGGCGCTGCTCGCGGTAGGGATGGGTCAACTCCACGCCGTAACTATCGGCCACGCCGAAGACGGTCGGCTCCGCCAGGAAGCGCGCGGCCCCGTCCTGGTGGGTGGCGCACAGGCGGAACAGGCGCGTGCGTTCGGGCAAGCGCGGGAACAGCGGACGGTAATCGCGCTCCAACCAGCGGTAGAAGGCCCGCTCCCCGCCTCCTTTAAGCACGAACAACAGGGACAAGGTCACCACCTCACTCGGAAACAAGTGCGCCTGTGGGTGTTTCGGGATGTCTGTCATGGCTTCATCCACACGGCAAAACAGATCGGTGATAAAATCGACGGTGGTCATGGGGTGCTCCTCTCTTCTGCTGTCTTGACACCATCAGAATCGAGGACCCCCCATGTCCCTGTCAACTAGCACCAAAGGTTAATAGTCCCGAACTGACGAGACTCCGTAATTGACGTTTGTAGAATGCATAAATATGCAAATGGGACCTGCCAATGGAGGCGATGTAGGTGCCAGAAGGCCTGTCGGACCCGACAAAGCGCGCTTC
>JAABVA010004227.1_pt1 | contig 13362 bp, 15 predicted proteins | sample 5560331 | NCBI WGS metagenome assembly JAABVA01 (sample SAMN12812661, study PRJNA571458) | rock metagenome | isolation source: Antarctica rocks | place: Antarctica: Victoria Land, Mt New Zealand sud | collected 2016-01-07 | reverse complement strand
CGGATAAATAAGTGGGTAAGGCATATGCTATAGATGCCGTAATGTGCTCCGACGACCCTCGCAAGGAAAGTGACAACGGCGGCCAGACTGTGTGGGACCGCAATGAAGATAATAACCGAGGAGGATGTAGGCTCTCCATTGCAGCCTGCTGCTTTGGCTTGACTTCAAAACAATATAGAGAAAGAAGTTGGGCTTCTGTCATAGTGAGAAAATGTGGGAAGTTGTATGCAATCGCTGATATCATGCCATTAGAGGACGGTGGATGTGTGTACTGGTGGACAAAGATACTCGCATCTCGTTGCAGCTCGTATATGCCAAAGTGACCGTCTGCGAATCCAACAGCCACTCTGATCCTATCGTTCTCTTCGTTGTGAACATCAATTGCTAGAGCGGTTGGTGCGCTCTCGCTGACACGCGTTGCTTCATCGCTTTCAAGACAGGCAGTTGCAATGAGCTTCTGTTCTCCTCTCAAGCTCCATGCTCGGAGTCCGGCCGTGCAGTCAACAGTAAACACAACACCTCTATGCAATCTGACAAGCAGAGGCGGCACAGGAGGTTGCTCAGCGACGTGGATCTCGCTGATCTCGCATCTTCCTTGGGACCAGTTGTGGCGAAGCTTATACTGTCTCTTCCAATTCGGGTTCCTCCCTTCGCTGACCAAGTGGCTGTCGTCTAGCCATCTTGACCCCCTTGACGAGTATGTCAGATTGCGTACGAAACCATCATTGTCTCTGATGCCTGGTATTCGGGAAGCCCGCGGGCGCACGAAACGATTGTAGTACGCCGACTTCCATAGTTGAGAATCGCCTGCTATCGCGTTGAAGCGACGAGATAGCCTAATTGATCAGTAAGGCTTAACACGCTGTATGCCGACCAGCGTACCTTTGGCATGTTGTCAGATTCGGAACTGGTAGGTGGGATAGCACTCTTAGTATAAGCTCGTCGCTCAAACCTGATAGTCTATCGACATGGCTGTAGCGTGCACGTTTTGAAGTAGGGTCCTCAGAAGTCACATCCGATCGAGCTCGCTTCGGCATACCTACAATAAGAGATCTATGTCCTTGTGAACGCCTGTGGATTACTACATGTGGTAGAAACAGCACAGCGTCATAGTGGTGCTGGAATGGTTGCCGCAGATTGATGACAAAGACAATCCTTGGAAGGGCCAGACTCGCTTACATAATGCAGCCGTTACGGATGCAGGTCGGTTGGTTTGAGGTCGGTTGCTCTCGACAAAGGTTTTGGGAAGACCAATGGATGGAATCTTCAGTCAATCAATGAATGACTCCAACGAAACTTTTGAGTACCAAGATCTCGGCTCTGATGTCACTTTCTTCCTCGCTCTCCGGCTTGAAATTTGGTAGGTAGTTCAAATTTGGCAAGCCACGAAGAAGGCAGCAGGAGGCCACGGGAATCGGGCACAGACAGGGCTCAGTAGGGTCGGTGGGTTCAACCTCTGATCCTATTCTGGGGAACGGCGTGTTCGTTTCAGATCTTATAACCGCCACTATTGTTGTTATTCATCCTTTTCGTCATTGCTTGTCCAAAGGGAATTTGGCGCGACTTTGGCACCATAAGTTGTGTCAAACATAGGAGGAGTGGCTAGTGGAATGAACATGTAATCATAAGTGTCTAGCTACTCTATGGAAATGTGGCCCTATAAGAAGACCTTCAATCAGCAAAAGAAAAAACTTTTATTCATAACAAACTGTTTGTTCTAGCAAACTCTGCATGTTTCTGAAACCTTCATAAAGCTCTGAATCACTAAGATAAGAAAATGAGACTGAAAGTTTGACACACTCTTTCAGCTTATTTTGATGACAGTGAGATAGAAAATGAAGATATACTTTCTTTATTCATAAAGTTGAAAAAGATGTGTTATGTTTCTGATTCAATTCAAATGAATATCTCTTAAGTTTTGAACTTAAGTGTCATATCATTAGATTACAAGATCTTTCACTGACTGATGAGATTCATAAGATTTGTAAAATAAGTGAATTTCAGTGTTAAAAGTGACTTTGTAAGTCTGTTAATGATTATGTTGCTTGTAAAAATGTAATTAAGATGAATAAGTCTGCAGAATTTAACTTTTCTTATAAAGTAATGATGTATATCAATGTATTTTGTTTTAATGTGAAATTCAGAATTCTTAATCAAGATTATAGCTTTCTAATTATTTATCTGAATTATAACTGTCTCAAATTTCTTTAACTTTAACTTTTTAAGTAACTTCTTTATTTAAATTGCTTTCTTTGTAGTCTCTGTTAAGATCATGTATTCTGCTTTATAAAAAAATAAGATAATAATTTTCTGATGTTTTAAACTTCAGAATATCAGTTCATTAATTATCTTAAACATGTATTTTGATGTAAATCTTCTCAATTTGAGATCTTTCTCTCAGTTTGAGTCTGAATATTTTAGTAATTTGAGTTATTCACTCAATTTATACTTAAAAATGATGTCTAAAGTCTTTTACACATATTAAAATACTCACTTTAAAGTCTTTCAATGTGTGTCATTAAAATTATGTGCAAACTGACTAAGAGTTAACATCATATATGTAATGTTTAATTAAGTTTGTGTCATAATGTACATAAAAGATTTTATGATCTTCTAATATTAAGTTATTAACTTTAATTCAGCTGTTCTAATAATCTTTGTAAGATAAGCTCTGAATTTCATTGAAATTATGACTGTCTTAACATTCTGTAAACTAAAGTCTTTGAGCATCTCTGTAAAATAGATTCTTTATGACAAATTAAAAGTTCATAAAGTTTTGTTTTGTGTAATTAACATTTCTAAGTAATGCTTACATGTTCTGCAGTTAGTCATTTCAAAATAATTACTTAATTTAATCTTAAGATCTAGAATTTTGTTTTTATCTAATTTACATATAAAAATATTGTCAACATATACAGCAACAAATAAAGTATCATTTCTAAACACATTATTGTCTGTGTAAATCTGTGTATATCTGAGGCTGTTAAGAAATTGATGCATTATCTTATATCAAAGACAAGAGAACTATTTTAACTCATATAGAACTTTCTTCAATTTATATATCTTTTCTTTCTTCTTCTCATATTCATTAAGTTAAATTACATAGACTTCTTTTTTCAAATCACTGTGTAAGAAAGTTATTTTGATGTTTATTTGTTTCAATTTGTAGTTGTAAAATGTAACTATAATGAAGATAACTTTATAAGTTATAAATTTAACAATCATTACAAAGATCTCTTTGTAGTCAATTTTAAATTGTTGTTCAAATTCTCTGACTACTCATCAAGTCTTATGTCATAAAATTGAGTTATTAAGTTCTCTTTTGTAATAATAGACTTATTTGTTCTTTAGAACTCATCAATTAGATAACAACATCTTTAAAGTTCATATAAAGTTAATCATTAACAAGTTATACTCATTATTCATTGCTTTCTTTCAGTCTTTTGACTTATAACTTGCAATTATCTATTTAAATGTCTAAAATTCATTCTCAGAGTCTTTTTTCTTTTTTATGACATCAATGATTGCATTAAACACAGCTGAGTAGATCATAATTACTTTAAGCTTTAGCTTTATAAAGAATTGTCTTTCTCTTTTAGAACATTGAGACTCAGCTAATACTAATTTATTAATTGTAAAGAGAATATTTATAACATTTTTTTTTTCTTTTTTCATTTCTTTTAACTGATTTAACAATATCAGTATAAGAAAGTATGATGACACATACTCTGAAGATGATGACAATGATGAGAGTTAAAAAGAAAATAAAAAAAATAACTGTACATCTTCTTGTTCTGCATTAACAGTGTAAGATTGAATGACTTTAGAAATTGAAACTGCAACTTTAACATCATAAATTGATGAATCTTCATTAAACTGCACATCTCTTGCTCTAATTATTTAGTCTGTCTTTTTCTTTTCAGAAAGTTATATTCTATATTGATTTTTTTTTTTATATTCAACAAGAATTTTCTTATTGCTTTAAGATTCAAATTTAGTTCTTGTTGTTTAGATCTTCTTTAAAATATGCATGTATGCTGTGCATTTAAAACATCAAAGATGTCTAAAATCAATGAGATTTACTGATTTATTTTTATTAAGAGATTCAAACAGTAGCTGAATTGAGATCTTGTTGTTTTCAAAAGCTGACATTGAGAGTCAATTAAGAAGATAGCATGCTGTTTTGACAGTTTTTAATCATAGAATTTCAAAGACTTCACTATTTAGAATTATAACTTTAACTTTTGTTGTCAAAAGTTTATTACTTCTTTTTGTCATCTCATTCTGCTTCAGTTCATAAGAAATTGTTGTTTCATAAATAATTCTGAGACTTCATAATCATTTAATAATGAGCTTATCTCTGAATTTCTTTTCATTATCAAGTTGTACTTATGCAATTCATAGATTCATCTAAATAAAAAGCATATTAAGAAATCATTCAATTTTGTCTTTTGCCTAATTGTTATGGCCATCATTCTAATAGGCTCATTGAACATGTAGATTCAGTGAACTATACCTTGAAGATATACAGCTTAGTGTAAGCTCACAGTGCTCACAAGTGAGCTGAGTAAGCTGACTCACAGTGCTTACAAATGAGCAAGATGAGCAGTCTGATATATATACAGATCATCTTTCTTAAAAAGATGAATATGTTCAATGCAATCATTATTTAACATATTACTAGCTATTGATTAACTCAATGTGTCTAAAACTCTCTTATATCACAAGCTTTAATTTCTAGTCTCTATATCAGAGAAATCTCTGATCAGAATGTAACACATTGAACATTCTTATGATATAAGCATGATCTTCAGCACACAGAAAGCAGTCTTCATCAATATGATCAATCTTTAGAATTTTGAAGATCTATAAGAGATGAACAACATATTGAAGATATTGATGCTGAATGTGTTCAGTGATGAACATAGAAAGTTGTGAAGCTTCTTAATAAAACTTAATTTATATATAGATTTCAATCAGAAGAAGTTCAACTTCAAAATGAACAAAGATCTATACACAGTAGTCTATCTCAAAGATACAGTATTCAACTGAATCAATCTTAAACTGCATGAATTTCTAGATAAATCATTAAAGAAATAAAATATTGATAAGAAATTGATTTTTAGTGACTTCAAGAAGTTCAAGAAAGAACTTTGAAAGACTTTTGAAGTGATTAATGAGAAAAGAGCAGTGAAATGATGACTTTATATGTTAAAGATGAATAAGTCAGCAGTTAAGTACTCAGTGAAGTTTCAGTGCATTGTGATCTTAACTGACTAGAATGATGATGTCTTAGTATTGCAATATTATTGAGAATTGAGTGAAGATATTAAAGATAAAATAGCTTAAAGAGACTGTTCTGAAGAACTTTAAGAGATGATAAATATCTTCATTAACATTGACAGTTGACAGTGAGAATGATGAATGAAGAAGATGAGATCTTATATAGCTTTAAGAATGTGAGAATAATGATTCATTATTAGAACACAAGAAGATCTGATGAATCTCAACAATATTAAGAAATATAATCAGAAGTTATGAGCTAAGTCAGTAAAGCATGAACATTATAATAGACAACTTATTAAGTCTTATATTCAATAAGTAAAGATTCATAAATGTTATAACTGTAATAAATCTGAACATCTTGTCAGGAATTGCAAGAAATCTTAATGACAGAGAAAAGAAGTTGCAATGATGAACTCAGTAATAATGCATAATTAACTGAGCTGAACAGTCTGCTATGATGATAACTGCTTTATGTACATAAGCAGTAAAGATAAAGCTGAATGATGATTACAGAAGCTTAAGAAGAGACACAGTACTGATTATGTTATGATGAGTGAATTGAAGAGATTAGCTATTTTAGAGAAAGTTGTCAGAGATAATTCAGATAAGATTGAAGAGATTGATATTTGCAGAACTCAGAAGATAGATATTGCAGAAGCTTAAGAACAAGAAGATTTTATCTAAATGTATCTGAATTTGAATGCAGACTCAGAGAATGTTGATAATTAAAAAGTTAACATGAAATTTAAGCAGAGCTATGAACATCTTAAGAACTGATATTTAGAATGATGTGAAAGTCTGTTAAAAGAATAGCAGCAAACACTTTAAAAAGAAGTCATTGTTAGTAAATGATACAAAGCAGAAATGATAGCTGTACAGTTAGAAGAGTTGATGACAACAGTATAATTTGCAATATGAGATTGAGAAATGTCAAAGTGATTAGAAAAAGATTATGAGATTGAGATATGTCTATTTACAGACTATGTAATGCTCACAGAAGAATGTTGAATGCACACAGAAGAATATATGTTATCTGAGTTTCTCAACAAAGTAAAAGCACTAAAGAATCTCATTTAACATGAATATGATCAGTATGAGGTATATTAACACTCAGAACAAATTGTCAGAAAAGAAATTGATGACTATATAAAATTGATTATAATTAATGAAGAATCAGCATGATTTAAAGAACTATGAAGAAAGTTCACTGAATCATAAGATGAACTTTGAAGCACAGGCAGAACTTAAGAAACTTTGATAGAAGTAAAGAGCTTAGAGAAGTCAAAAAATCTTAAGTTTTCTCAATGAAATTAAAGATAAAGAAGCTTCTAATGTCTTAATGAACTGACAATGATTAAAAGATATGAGTTGATGTTGAGATATTATTGAAGAAATGACTTTGAGTAATGATAAATTTGAGAGTAATCAATAACTTCATCTTGCAAAAAGCAATTAAACAGCTAAAATTAACACTGCAGTGAGTGCTTAAGCTCACATAAGTGTATATGGTCAACAGAGAATATGAATGAATTTATGAAGAAGTTTATATTAAAGTTATAATAAAGAATGATTCACAGAAGTTAAGACTAAATGTTCTCAAGTTAGTTAAGTATGATGTTATACTAGAAATGCTCTGATTATGCAAAAAGAATTTACAGATTAACTGAATCAATAAAGAACTTTATGTGACAGAGAATGTATATAATGTTTCTGAACAATCAGAAAAGAACTTATCAGAGTATAAGTCTTGAGATCATGAGATACTGCTACTAAAGAAAAGAGAATTAAAGTGAATGTTACTTTATTTTATAAGTAAGAATTAGCTGAAGAAAGTTTAGAACTATTTTGTTGAGAATTTAAAGAGAGAATTCATCAGATTATTAAAGTCATCAGCAGAATATTTAATTCTGTTTATATTAAAAAAGAATGACATCAAGCAACTTTGTGTTGACTATAGATAACTTAACAAGATAACTCATCAAGATAGTTATTCTTTATCACTGATAGAAGAGTTGCAAAACAGATTAGAGAAAGTTAAGTAATTTATGAGTTTAGATCTGAAGAAAGTGTATTATTATGTATGCATAAAGAAGAGCAAAGAATGAAAAATGACATTCTGAATAAGATACAGACACTATAAGTATATCATTATGTCATTTAAGCTCAAAAATGTCTCAGTTATTTTTCAGAGACTCATCAACAATATGTTAAGAGAATATCTTAATGATTTTGTGATCATATATTTTAACAATATTCTGATTTATTCAGACAATCTTGAAATGCATCACAAACACATGCACAAGATTCTAACAAAGCTCAATGAACAAGCTATGTATATAAAAAAGTTGAAAAGCAGATTCAAAATTAAGAAAATACAGTTTTTAAAGTATGTCATTCAATTTAATTAAATTAAAAAGAATCTCAAAAAGACAAAGACAGTTCAGAACTGATCTACACTGCAAAAGATTAAGAAAGTATAAGTCTTTTTAAAATTAATAAACTACTACTGAAAGTTCATATCTAACTATATAAGAATTGTGAAATCTCTTATGTGTTTAACATGCAAGAACAAGAGATAACATTGAGATAAGAAACAGAAGAATGCATTCTGCACATTAAAGAAAAGTTTTAATGAAACTGCACATCTGTGAATACTCAATTAAGTATGCAAAAAAATACTGAAAATCAACACATTAAATTTCATAGTTGAAGCATATCTATATCAGATTAAAGATGAGCAGAAAAAGTTTATTGTATATTAATTTAGAAAGTTGTCAGAACTCAAGAAAAGATATAAGATTTATAATAAGAAATTTCTTACAATAGTGAAAGCATTACAAGATTGAAGATCTTATCTTATGAGTATAAGCAAATCTATTTAGATCTTTACAGATCATAAGAATCTGAGAAACTTTGCAATAATTAAGTAACTAAATCAGTGACAGATTTGCTGAGCAGAATAGTTAGCAGACTTTGAATTTTAGATTCATTATAAGAAGAATAATGAGAACAGTGATGCAGATGCTTTAAGTAGATAATCTGATTACAAAGAAGTGAAAATGATTTATGCTGAAATTCTGCATAAAGACAAGAAGAAAACACTCATAAAAGATTTAGCAGCAACATTTAAGATGAAGAATGTTTTTTTAATGAATGATGAATTCATTAAAGTATGTTATGACAGCAGAACTGATGAGCATCTAGAAGTTAAATGTACAGAAGATCTTGTATGAAGAAGATGCAACATAGATGATCTTTACAATTGAATTACAGAATATATTATTAAATGCAATTCATGCTGACACAATAAGATTCAGAGAGATAAGCATTACAATAAAGTAACATAACTAAATGCATTGAATGCACTCTGAGAGTCTGTTATCATGAACTTTATCATTAAATTATTAAAGTTCAAGAACTCAGCATAAAAAGTCAGATTTGACAGCATATTGATTATAGTAAATAGATTAATGAAGTATATGATGTTCATTTCATTCAGAGAGACTGCAACAGCATCAGTATTAATGTACATTATACTGTGAAAATTGATTAACAATCATAAACTATTAAAGAAGTTTATTATTAATAGAGATAAGCTGTTCATGAGTAAGTTTTGAGAAATGCTTACAGCAGAACTCAGGATAAAACATAAGATGTTGATGATATATTATTTATAGATGAATGAACAGAGTAAATGAATGAATTAGACAGTTAAGATATATTTGTGACATTATGTCAATGTAAAACAGAACAATTGAATACAACTACTGCTGATGATACAGTTTATGTACAACAATGTATGAAACAAAATTACAGAAAAGACATCATTTAAAACAAATTATGAATATTATCTGAAGATTTAAAGAGACTTATAAATGCATGAATCTCAGAGTCAGAAAGTAATGTTGAACATTGTGAAGCTTAAGAAACTGCATACTGATCTTATAAAGAGAATTGAAGAACAGAAGAGATGAACAATAAAGATAAAATTATATGAGATTGATGAGAGAGTATATCTATGAATGAACAATATATGAATAAAGAAGAAGAGCAAGAAACTCATGAACAAGAACATTGAATCATTTATGATTAAGAGAAACATTAAGAAATTAAGCTATAAATTAAACTTATCTCAGAGAATGTAAATACACTTAATATTTTATGCATTAATGCTTCAACAATGCAATCAGTTCATATCACTTCAAGTTACATCAACATCTGTTAAATTTAAAACTGAATATGAAGTAGAGAACATTTTAAAGAAGAAAATGATTAGTGAGAAAGCTTATTATCTTGTTAAATGAAAAGAGTATAATGCTTTAAAAAGTATATGAAAATTCAAGAATAACTTACTTAACTGTACAAGAACACTTCAGCAGTTTGAGAAGAGAAGACTGTAAAGATAAGATTATCTTAAAAATTTAAGAATAAGAGATTTAAAAAATTAAGATTGTTTTTATCTTTAAAAACATCATTATTATCATCAGCAAGTTCACAAGCAAGACAGAGTGTCTTCTCAGTAACTTTATTTTTTATATATTTTAATGTCTTATAAAGATAAATAACTTTAGCAAAAGTCTGTGTCAGTTCTTTCTCAGCAACAGACAGATTAAATTTGAGTTTATTATGTATACAGTTTAAAGATTCTTACAACACATTAATATATGAATAACTGCAGCAAACACATTCAGCACACTTAAAATGATTCTTTATCTTTATGCAGAGAATTGAGAGACTGAAACAGTGAAGACAGACAGTTAATATTGAATTACTGTCTTTATTAATGAATTGATAAAGATAAAGATGATTGTGTGTTTTGAATGACTTCATCATGAAAAGTTTACAGATTATAAAGGCAGAAACTTTTGTTTAAATAGATTCTAGAGAACTAGTATCTGAAAAGAGAGAATGATGTTATGATTATTGTTTTAATAAATTCATTGAATGTATAGATTCAGTAAACTACATCTTAAAGACATACAGCTCAGTGTAAGCTCACAATGCTCATGAGTAAGCTGAGTAAGCTGACTCATAATGCTTATAAATGAGCAAGATAAGCAGTTTAATATATATATAGATCATCTTTCTTAAGAAGATAAATGTGTTCAATGCAATCATTATTTAGTATACTACTAGCTACTGATTAACTCAATGTGCCTGAAACTCTCTTATATCACAAGCTCTAACCTCTAGCCTCTATATCAGAGAAATCTTCAATTGAGATGTAACACTAATCTTTTATTTTTATATTATAAATGTATTGTCAGCAGATAAGATCATTCATGAAGACTATATATTACAAGAATTTGTCATATACTTTTAATGTAACAAAGCTGACAATATCAATGTAAATTAATTCAGTCATCTTTATGACTTAGTTTTGCAATTTTCTTAAGATCTTCTTCTTTTAATTTGCTCTCATGCAGACATCACACAAGTACAATGATGTTTTTGTAAGTTCTTATAAGTTAAGTCTCACTAATTTAGAATTTTTTGACATATTATTAAGACTTAAATTCTCTATATAATTAAGATGTTGATGTTAAGTAGCTTTTAAGATCTTATTATCTTTAATGACTAACATAATCTTATTCTTGTTCACAGAATTTCTTGTTATTAAAGTTTAAAGATAATATAGCTTGTCTTTACATACTGTGTAATTAAGCATATTCTTTACTTTATTCTTTAGATGTAGTAATCTGTTCTTGATTTTAACTGATATTTCTTTTGTTTTAACTGTTTCAATTGAGAAGAGATTGAGCTCTATATTAGATATAAAATAAATATTTATTAAAATGATATTTTAAGACTTTTCATTACTATTTTTTAGCTATAAGTTAATCATTTCTATCTCTTAAGCATACATCACTTCAGACACTTTTCTTATAGAAAATTCATTGTTGAATGTTTTGATTGAGCTAAATGCAGAGAGATTACAGCACATATATTGTATTGTGTTAAAGTTAACTATTTATGATATCTTATTAATCACAAGACTATAGTTCTCTATCACAGTTAAGATCACTATGTTTTCATTATACTGCTTTTTTTCTCTTTTTTCTTTTTAATCTCTTGTTTCTTCTTTAGCTCTTCAGACATCTTTTTTAAGTGTAATTTTCAGTAATTGTTCTTGAAATGAACTGCTTTCTTACAGTAAATGCACATCTCATTCTTATTTTTACTTTTATTAGCATTTCTCTTCTTATTCTTCTTCTTCTTATCTTTATGATTTCTCTTTTTACTCATTAAAGCAAACTTCTCATTTCTCTCTTTAAGACACTCTTTATCAATTAGTTCAGTGATTAAGTCATTAAGAAATAAGATCTCATTATAGACTCTGAAGTGTTTCATTGTTATTCATTGAGAATAGAAGAATTCTAGATTCAATAGAAAAGTAATGATCTTCAGAGTTTTGTTAATGATGAGATTAAAGATCATAATTTCTTATAAGAGTGTCTTATACTTTAGAGCATAAGCATCAACAGAGAAGTATTGATTGAGTTGATAGACATATAGATTGTTGAATAAAATATATTTAAGATTAAATTTATAAAATAAATAAAGATATATAAAATAATTTTACATCTCTTTTGCTGTTTTCATGTTGTCTATAATGACAGTGATCTTCAAGCTGATAATAAGAATAATAATAATTGTGATCTTGTTGTTTTATGTAATTTAGTCAGCTTAAGTGACATTGATCAAGACTGTCATTGTAGTTGTTATTGTTTTAGATATAAATTCTTCAATCATTACTGACTGACTCAAAACATCTAACTTTGATGAGAATTTAATGTCATCTTCTATTATTAAATCTCATAATTCAGCACTCATCAAACTGTATTTAATCAACATTCTTCATAATAAATAGTCTGCTGACTTCTTAAGTTTCATAACTTTTGAAAATGTGAGATCATATAACATTGTAGTCATTTTGTATAATGAGAACATCTAAATTAATGATGAAGTTATTTTCAATGTAAAGATCTAACTTTGAAATGATTGTAAGAATTGTTTTTGATCATTTTATCTGTGAATTTATAATGATTTAATGTGAATAACTTCTCATTATACATTGAATTCACTTTATCTCTTAAGACTCTTTCTAGCATTCATGAAATAACAATAACAATGAGATGTTTTTCTTTCATCATTTTGAATAGAAACAAATGACTTAATGAATAAATGAATATCAATATATATCTGAGCTCATAATCTGTCAAACATAGAAGAAGTAATTAATGAAATGAATGTGTAATCATAAGTGTTTAGCTACTCTATGGAAATGTGATTCTATAAGAAGGTCTTCAATTGATGAAAGAAAAAACTTTTATCCATAGCAAACTGTTTGCCCTAGCAAACTGTTTGCCCTAGCAAACTCCGCATGTTCCTGAAACCTCTGTAGGGCTCCGAACCACTAAGGTAAGGAAATGAGGCTGAAAGTTTGACAAGTTGGAACAAGCCATAGCCACCCCAGCCTCAGCCTTGCCCCAGCCGAAGGTCTTTCTCATGTTTTTCAGCTCAAAGGATCGTGGTAGTGGGCCAGTGAAACCGTCCCCTCCTCCATCTCATAGGCCCGGGATCTCCAAGGCGCATTCTTCGCTTGCTCTCGCAAGGCTTGTGGGAACTGTTTCGCGTTGACGCTTTCGGGGCTGGCGGGGGAGGGCTTGTTAGGACAGGTGTCAAGGCGTAGGCCAGCGATGTTGGTTTTTTTTTTGGCATATTCTGCTCAATCACGTTGTCCGATGGTATATGTAGATATGCTTATATATGCTGTGTTCCTCTGTTGAGGATGTTGACATTACTGCAACATTGTTGGAGATCTTCCCTCTCGGTTCGCCTTTGCTGTCTCTGCGTCCATATCGTCCCTTTCATCATCCGAATTCAATTGAGCCCTTGCAAGGCATAGGAAGGACTTGTTATTTAGTCGTTGCTCCTCATACCGCACAGCAGAATATAAGCTTATAGGCCGGGGAATCCTCCCATTCTCTCTCACACACACTCTCTCTCTTTCGTTCACACACACACAAGCACACACACCTCCAAAATCGGCTCCATTACAAACTCCCCGTGGTA
>JAABVA010004224.1_pt1 | contig 13365 bp, 27 predicted proteins | sample 5560331 | NCBI WGS metagenome assembly JAABVA01 (sample SAMN12812661, study PRJNA571458) | rock metagenome | isolation source: Antarctica rocks | place: Antarctica: Victoria Land, Mt New Zealand sud | collected 2016-01-07 | reverse complement strand
CCGGCGCGGCGGCGCCGACGGAGCAGCGGCGGGCTGGGCCAGAGCTATGCAGCCACGCCGTTCCACCCGCAGACTATAGCATGGTCTGTATCCTGACGCCACGCTGGGGCGCGCCGCCCCAGCGCTCGCACGCCAGTCGTGGTGCCAGAACCTGACCCTATGCGCTCGCTCATCCACTTACCCTATCATGGCAGCCTGCTGGAGACGGCGCGGCGCACTGCTCCAGCGCGCGGACGCCGTCCGCGTAGGCGGCCGCGCGCGCGGTCAGCGCGGCGGCCGCGCCGCGCAGCTGCGGCAGCGCCAGCTCGCGCAGCGCCGCGCGGTCAACGCGCGGCGGCGCGCGCGCCAGTCCGCGCCCGGCCAGCGCGGCCAGGTCCTCCAGCAGCTCCGTCACCGCCTCGGGCACCACCTGGCGGCCGGGCGCGCGGCAGGCTTATGATCGAGTTAATGTAGGGTTAGGGATACCCTATCGGCTCAGTGCGCAAGCCCGTGCTCGTGGCGGGCGCTGCGCGCCGCGGTCGTGCAACGTGGCGGCCTGGTCATCATCCGGCGGGCGCGCTGCCAGCAGCACCCGGTTGATGCGTCTGAGGTGAAAGCATACATACACTCACAGCGCATCATGCGGCTCGCGCGTCTGATGAGGCTCTGCCAGCATAGGCCCTGGTCGTTGCCCTCCCAGCATGGGCCGCGCGCGCGCCTGCAGCAGCCGGCGGGCGAAGGCGAGCAGCGCGGCCTGGTACACGGCCGCGGCGGCCGGCAGGTCCGGCGAACGCGAGCGCCGCAGCCGCGCCAGCGGCCGCTCCAGCGCGCGGCGCAGCTTGTCCAGCACGCAGCGCGCGCCGCGCACGGCCGCCGGGTCGGCGCGCACCTGTGCGGACCCCAAGCCTGGGGCTGCAAACTCGGGGCCCCAAACCTGGTGACCCCAAACCTGGGACTTGCGCGCATGGGGGCTTCACGCTGCGCGCTTGCTCCGCTGCCCCTGCTGGGCGACGCGCGCAAGCGCACCCAAGCGCCGTGCGCACCGCGCAGCCCCAGCTGTGCTCGCGCTGGCGCCGGCCAGAAGCAGCTTTGGGCTGGCGCAGCCGCGTCCTGCTTGCGCCGCGAGCCCAGCCGTGGGGCGGCGGCCCGCCCGCTCCGCCCCGCGGCAGCGGCCGCCCCGGCGGCGCACCGCGCTGGCATTCAGTCGCAGGGCGCGGGCGTGCTCCGGCCTGCAGGGCATGAGCTCGACCTGATTTTAGGGTTCAGGTTTGGGGCGCGCCTCTGCCTGCAGGCGCGCCACGTGCCCGCCCAGCAGCCCCCAGGCGTAGGAGAAGTCGGACACGGCGGCCAGCGTCTCCAGCAGCTCCTGCCGCACGTCCGCGATGCGCAGCGCATGCGCCAGGTGGCCCCTGCACGCGCCGCGGCCCACGGGCGTCCTGGGGTGGGGTGAGGGGATGACAACATGCGGAACACGTTGCTTGGCGCGTGTACTATCCGCGCGCCCGGTCCCGAGGACGCCCTACCACGCGTTGCCGTCCTGACCGCGGTTGACACGCGGAGTGTTGCGCGATTTGTGAGGAAAGTAGAGTGCTGCAGCCTCCGCTGGTCCGTGGGCTGCTCAGGGCTGTGCGCACGGGCCGCCAGACACTTTGCATGCTCTGTCAGATCCCCCAACAGGCGCGCCAAAGTTCAGACCTTCAACAAGCCGCCCTGGTGCTGCATCAACTAGGCGGCGGAAGGAGAAGGTCTGGTGCAGGGCCTCAGGATGTGTCTACGAAGCGTGCCATGTCATGACAAGCACGCCCGCATGCGTCGGGCGCCGGGCGGCACCGGATGGCGCCCAGCAGCTGCCGCGTCTGCAGCGCCGCCTCGGGCGGCGCGAAGCGGTCCGCGTCGTCCAACGCGGCCGCCAGCGCCTGCGCGCGGCCGGATGTCGCGGCTGCGTCCCGGAAGTCCATGGCCTCCACCTGCGGGGCGCCGGCGCCTGCGTCAGCGTCCGAGGCAGGCGCATGCGCAATGCCGGCGGCGCGGTGTGGCCTTGGCAGCAGGGAACGGTGTCCCTTGCCGCGTTGGTGCAGAAAACCAGTTGCGACAGGGGCCTGCTCGTCGAGCGCGCATGTCAGTGTTGGTACTGGGTGTGAGCAGTATAAACAGACGGCCGCAGGTCGTGAACGACCTGCGCCACGAGCGCTCATCAGCAGCGAGCGTTGTGCCGCGTGTGCGAACTGGCACAAGTGCGTCTCAGGCCTCTGCGTGATACATATCAGCGCCCGCCACACTTGCATGCACACTCACACGCACACAGACACAACGACTGCCAGGCAGAGCGCGTGCGCCGCGCGCCTGCTCCTCCATCTGGCGGAACCAGTCGGACAGGTCGGCGGTGGGCGCCGCGCGCGGCATCGCGCGCAGCGCCGCATAGAACGCCGCCAGGTCGCGCACCGCCGCGCCAGCGTCGGCCAGCTGCGCGCGCCAGCGCGCCGCCTTGCCCGCCAGCAGCGCGCGATATGCCTCGCGGACCTGGCGCAGCCACCGCCGCCGTTGGTCCTGATGTCCTGGTTCACGCACGCGCATGCACACGCATGCTGCGTTGGCGGCCAGCAGCGCCCAGCACGTTTGGGGACTCCGAACGAGCCGCAGCTGCCAGAACGGCATGGTGCGCGCGTGTGCGCGCGCACTGCTAGTGTGCCAGCTGCCAGCAGCGCCCAGTGTGCCTTGCACACTTGGCGGGGCGCGGTAGCTGGTGGATGTGGAGGTACTACTAGTACATGTAGCGATGCGCTTGGCAACACGAGCGCTGGTCCAGCCGTTTCCTGACACTGCGCTCCTAGTGCATGTACTGCGCAACCCAGCGCAAATGATTGCGGAGATGTCAAGCGAGCGCCGGCGTCAGGACCGTCACCTCGCTCTCCAGGACCGCAGTGTCGAGGAGCAGCGAGACAAGCTCGGCCGGCGACGGCGCGGCAGCCGTCACGGCGGCGCGCAGGCGGCGGTTGGACGCGGCGGTGTGCAGCAGGAGCCAGCGCAGCGCGATGTTGGCGCCGCGCAGCGCGTCAAACACGCCAGGCATGTGCTCCAGCAGGTACTCCTCCTGCGCGCGCGCGCCTGTGCTTCAGCGGAGTTGAGGTCAGGGTTAGGGTCACGACGGTCCTGTGCTCCAGCAGGTACTCCTCCTCTGTGCGCGCGCTGCGCCTCAGCCGGTTACCCGCGCAGAGCGATGCTGGTGGCGCGCAGCAATAAAGACACGGTGCGCTTGCGCGTCACCAGGTGGAACTCCCGCGCGCGCCCGCGCATGCCTCAGCGGAGGATGCGCAAGCGCATGCGCCTCGAGGGAATAAGCTTTTCAAGCGTCTCTGTGGCGCGCAAGCAAGGCCTCAAGTAGGGTACCTGCTTGACTCGCTTCGCTTAAACTCCGAAAGAGGCGCCCACCCTGAGGGGCCCCTGCGCGAGGTAGCCCCGCAGCTGGCCGCGCAGCGCGGGCAGCGCGGCGGCAAACGCGGCAGCGGCGTCGCGAGCGCGTGCCTGCCCTGCGCCGCCCGCCAGCGCGCCGCGCGCGGCGGCAAAGCCGCGCCACTCCACGGACAGGTCCGCATGCAGGCCGGGCGCCCACGCCACCATGAATGTGTCTGCAAAGTGCCTGCGCGCATCAGGCGGCCTGCTTGCACTGGCCATCTAAGGCCTGGCAGGGTCGCTGCAGGGCAGCTCTGTGTTGCAGGGGACACGAAGCGGCTGACTGAGCATGTACATGAAGCTGACTCGGGGGCCGGGGCGCGCCGGTCCACAAGCGTGCGCATGAGCGCCGCGTCGCTGTGAAGCACCTGCGGCACGAACCAGAGCGCCAGGTACAGGCCGGCGGCCTGCGCGGCCAGCGCTGCCGTGCGGTGCTCCGGCGCGGGGTAGTGTGCGGCCTGCGCGGGGGCATGATCGGGGCGTGGGCTTGGACATGGAGTCTGTAGGCTCACAGACATGCTGGGTGCCTGAGCGTGGTTGAAAGCACAGGCAGCATGTGGGAGTGCAAGGGGAGCAAATGAACGCCGTTCATGTCGAGTTCTGGCACTGCACACATCCCACTGCCTGCACTGCCAGACTCGGTTCAATAGCACACGTACCAGCATCGCCTGTGAGTGTGTAGAGTAGCCCCGCAAGCTAGCTTTACTGAGAGTTGCCATGTGAGCGACGTCCACGCGCCTGGTTGTAGATGTCGTCGGCGCGGCAGGCAGACACGACTGCCATCACAGCATCGGCCGGCAGCGCCAGGCGGCCAAAGTATGCTTCCGGGTAGCCTGCCCCGCATCATACACTGTCATACTTACCGAGCTGCTGCTGCTGTCTCCTTCCCAGGCACTTTCATTGCTCTCCAAATAGTGAAGATACCGTACATAGCTGTAAAATGACGCGCACCCTCGGGGTCACACAGGGGCACCTTGTCGTTGCTTTGCACGTAATGCATTCGCTAACTGAAAATGGAGCGCAACGCGCTTCATGTTCATGGAGCGCGTTGCGCTCCATGAACTTGAAGTCCTTCACTTTTTAAGGCTTGCTCACCAGGTGGCGTCCGTCCATCGCCGGGACGGACCCCGGTAGCCGCCGCAACCGCGACAACTGCATTAAAAGCAGGTCCAGCAGCCTGCAGTGCAGGACACGCGCACCATTCAGGGCCGCAGCGTGTCAGGTGATATCCGCAAGCGGACTTGTCTATGCTTACACCGTCCACACCACCAAGCATGCAGAGACGTCCGTGATTGCAGCCATAGTTGGGCGACAGAGCAAAGGACGCTGTCATTGGTGGGCGCAACAAGGAGCTGCCAGGCACCCAGCACCCTGGCGCCCAGGTCCCGGCTCTCTGCCCCCACACTGCCACCCACAACGAGACATCCTGCCTTGCATGGCCTCGAGCCGCCCGCGCAGACAGGTGCCGCTGCTCGCCTGTGCGCCGCCCCGGCGCCGCAGGTGCGCGACAACGGCGCGCTCGCGCGTCGGCCCCGGGATGCGCCGCTCCAGCGCCAGCAGCAGCGCGCCCAGGCCCGCCACTGCCTCCAGCAGCAGCTGCTTGCCCTCGCCGCTCTGTGCAGGCGCAGGACGGCACTCTCCTTGTTTAAAAAAACTACTTGCGCTTGACTGTGCGGGTACAGGTGGTCAGGGTGCGGCGATGCTTTGGAGCGGGCAGCATGCTCCCAATGCCCACTTTCATTGCCAGCGACATAGTTGAGTCGCAGCGCACCGCGGCCAGGCTGGCCAGGCTGCACTGCAGGAAGCCGCCGGCGCGCAGCTGGGCCAAGAAGCCGGCCAGGCGCGCATGCAGCGCCACCACGCCCCGCAGCAACTCGTACACCGCCGCGCTCACCTCGCCGTGCGCCTGGGCCGACCCCGCTACCCCAACTTTCGAGATACACAGGCGAAAGGTGCATACTTGTGCCAAAAGCATGCGCCAGATCCATGGCGGAATATATACGGTGATTCTCTGTACTTGGATCATGCTGAGTCCACATAAGAGAGAATACTTGCATGTCCATGAAAGAGCAGCATGCATGCCGGCTGGTGGAACCTGTACACATGTATGTTTGCGAAGTATCCAGCCAGTGAATGGCTGATTTTGGCTGCAGTCCGCAGACGCTCAAAAGAACGGCAGCGTAGTGCTCCCGTGAGCGCACAGCTCTGAACCAAGCGTGGGCGCGCCTGCCGCAGCTCCTCGTCGAGCGCCAAGAGCTCGCGGCTGGTCTCCACGCGTCGCTCCGCGGCCTCGGCCTCCCTAAAGTAGCCAAAGTCGAAGGCGACCGGCGCGAAACGCGCGCCGTCCGGCGTGCCCGGCACGAGCGCCGCCGGCAGCGCGCCGCCGAGGCGCAGTGTCTCTGCCAGCAGCGCCTGGCCACGGCAGACCTGCGCTGGCCCTCTGCGTCAGCGTGCGCTCTCGTGCGTGCGCAGAACGGGCCGCTACGCATAACAGTGAAAGCAAATTGTGCACTGTTGCAACACCGCTTTTTTTTTCAACTCTTTTGAGCTCGATAGTGCTACAGTAGACTGAGAGCGACCACCATATCAAGTTTGCTGCGTGATCATCAATGCCAATGCTCGCACCACGAGCAGCAGCAGGTCCAGCGGCGCGCCATCCACAACGCCGTGCCCGGCCTGTGCTGGATTGTAGAAGGCCAGGCTGTCCGTCATGGCACCAGGCCTTGTGCAAGATTACTTGCAGCAAGCTGCAAGTCCTAGGCAGGAAGCCTTCCCAGTGGCGCGCTCAACCACAACACCTTGACTACTCTGAGTGCCTGAGTAGGATGAGTGAGAGCTTTCAGATGTGTTTCTGAGGAAGGGCTGGTAAACCAGCACTTGCTGATGCCTGCAATGTGTACATATGCGCAGCCCTGCCTTTCGTCAAGATGGTCTGTTTGTTCAGGCAAGCTCACAGAGTCACATGGCGGGCATTGTGACTGAGCGCTGCGGTCTGATGGGAGGCAGCAGGCAGCAATGAAAAGCGGCCCGCGCGTTCTGGCACTGTATCGCGCCATCCTGAGGCTTGGTCGCACGTGGAGCGGCGAAGGTGGCCAAGAGGTGCCTTCCTCACATGGTGCTCGCAGCTGAAGCGCATGTGCACAGAGGTGCACCAGTGTGAAGGCTGTGTGTGCCTCAGGAAAAGGAGTACATACTCACAGAGACAAGGAGAGTGTTTAGAGAGAATAAGGCCGTGAGCTCTGAGAAGGAGGTGGCGCAGCTGGTGCGTGCGTGCATGCATGCAAGTACGCCCTTTTTCAGTTGCTGTATCTGGCCGCCAGCTGACGGCTGTCTGGTTTGGCAGATAGAGGAGGCAGAGCACCGTTTGAACTACGCACAGCACTATGGGATTGCGTACCCGCGGCTCCATCACGCAAGTCAATTCAAGCGCCGTGTGTACATGGACGTGCCTCAGCAAGGCGGCTCTGGCGCAAACATCTCACTGCCCAGGTGACTTGAAGTAGTCAATACATTGTGTGGTATTCTATGCTGGGTGGTCTTACTGACCAGCCTGACTGTCTCTGCAGCGATACAGACACGGCTGCGAAGCTAGCGGCAGCCATGCAGCGGCGAAGAGAGGTGCGTCCCTATTAAGGCAGCGCGGCATTATTGTCCAAGGCACTCTGAAGTCTGAGTCACAAGTTTCGTGTGAGCGCTCAGCAGAAGCTTGAGAGGAGGAACGAGTAGTGCCGGACCCGCTGACCCGCGTCCATGCTGCCTGCAACGTAACTGCAGCACACGGGCTTTGTGTGGCCCTTAATGCATGTGCTGAACGGCTCCATGGCCAATACATTACTTGGCACAAATCATAGACATGCATGGCTGATACGAGTGTGCATGCAGCAAGAGCTCAGAAACATGCATCCAATTTTGTTATTTGAACTGCCTGGAAAACCCGTGGAGTGCAGTGCGTTGTCAAAGCGTCTGCCCCTTGCTAGTGTTTGTTTTCGTTGATCAGGCAGAACAGTAGCCCTCGGAAGGACATCCGAGTCTGTACATGTGATGGTGCTCTAAGAGCTACTCTGCATGTGTGTCATTTGCCAAGTGTAAGACCAAGCATTACAGCATTTCATGATCAAGGCGCAAGGTGGGATGCTTGACCCGCCTCAGTATTTTTAAAACGTTTCCGTTTCTTCATCAATTCACCCTGGTACTGCCTCATACAGACAGCGGATGCAGATTTAACATGCGCAGCATGCAGATGCAAGTGTGATAAAGATGACACACTGAGCCCCCACCCTGCCACCACGTACAAAGCTGACAGACTACATGAGGGGCTGGCACATGCATGGGGCGCCTGAAACCAGGCGCCTGGCTTCAAGCAGCTTGCAGACCCGCCAGGAGCAACGACAGCACCTTCATCTATGCAAGCCCGCACTGCCGCTGAGCCGCACATTCCAGCCCGTTGGCCCTCAATACCTTCGCTTTTTGTAGCTCTTAGCAATGCTGTCCCCAGCATCTTCCTGGTCGTCCGCAAAGCCGCCACGCTGCTTCTTGCCGCGGCGGTTTTTGTCCGCCTCCCGCATCTGCGCAGCGGCCAGCGAGTTAATACCAACGCCATTGCCCTCGCTGCGCTCAGCAAAGCCGCAATGTTGATGTGAGGCTGCTTCGAAAATAGCTGACACTCGATAAAAAATGACGAACATGATGCACAGAAATTTAGCACTAAAGTGACAGCTACCCCACACTTTCCCATTTCTCTCAAGCACAGGTGAGGTCATATGAGCTCACCACCCTTGACCGGCAGTGTCGCCCTCAAGGCACCCAAAGCAAGAGGGACGCGCACAAAATGTTGCCGCGGTTGGTTGCTGTGTATTACTCAACCAAAGGCCTGGCTAGCAGAGACCAGCCCCGCGCCTGCATGGTGGCCATCTGCTGCGCCTCCGTTGTGCGCTCCAGCAGCAGCAGCGCGGCATCGGCCTCGACCTCGTACTTCTCCATGCGCAGGCCCGTGAGCGCCTCCACCTTCTGGAACATCTCCACATCATACCTGAAACCCCATCGGCGCCCTCAGCAGCGTAAAATTCCCCAGCTGTTGATGACCCCATTTTCCAATACGGAGTGGCCTGGCGTTGCAGGCTCTCCACCACAGCAGTGTGCCAGTGCAAATGGTAGTGCTTGAACGTGCCTGAAGCCCTGCTGAAACCCTGATGGGACCCTGCTGCATCGCGCGGGCGCGCACTGCGTGACCAGCGTGAGCGCGCGCCCGGAGCGCCCGGCGCGCGCGGTGCGGCCCACGCGGTGCACGTACTCCTTGGCGTTGTTGGGCAGGTCGTAGTTGACGACCACGTCCACGCTCGGGATGTCCAGCCCGCGGCTGGCCACGTCTGCGCGGCCGCCCGGCCCGGCCCCCCTCAGCGGGCAGGCGCCACGCGCCCACACGGGCTGCTTTGCTGGCTAATTTGCCGACCAGGCTGGGCGCAGGCAACGCGCGGCGAGCCTGCCAGACGAGCCCGGCGCATACACCGACTCTCACTGGACACTCCCTGTCAGCGCATGGCGAGTGAGGGCCCGGGCCCCCGTCCACCGCAGCCATGCAACAAGGACAGCATGGGCCAGCAAGGTGCTTGAACGGTGGCCAACTGCTCAGCAGTGCGTGTAGTAGCTGCCTGAGTAGCTCAAAACCCGTTCCTGCTGGCCGCCGGGTGGAAGGCAATAGCCGTGTTGACGCGTGACAGCCGTGCTGGAAGCACGCTAGGATGCTGGTGGCGCGGAGCGGCCGCAGGCGCACCCGTGGCCACCAGGATGCTGCGCTCGCCGGCCTTGAACTTGTTGAGCGCGCCCAGGCGCTTGGGCTGGCTCATCTGGCCGTGGATGGGCAGCGCGTCGAAGCCCAGGTTGCGCAGCAGCAGCGCAAGCCGGCGCGCGCCGTCGCACGTGCGCGCGAACAGGATCGCGGTCGCGCCGGCCAGCTCGGTGAGGTAGTAGGCCAGGTAGCTGTCCTGCGCGCGGCGCGCCCGCCGCGGCGTTGCCGCGCTCGCCGGGGTCGCGCTGGTGCGCACTCCACTTGCTGTTAAGATATCAACAGGGGCTGCAGGCAGCTCTGCAAACGGACTGCACAACGCATGGGGCCTGCATATTACAGCAGAGACAGACAGGGTCATCCTACAGCTCTTGCTTTTCACAGCGCTTCTGCATGTGCCAGGCTGCCTAAAACAGGCTTGCATCATTACTGACGCAGGCACGCCCCTCGAACATTGCATCAACAGACGACAGGAGGCCACAGCCTTCCAAGACCTCAACCTTCCAAGACCTCAGAAGACCGGAGACCGCAGCCTTGTGAGAACTCAGCGCACCTTGTGCTTGGCCGGGATGAAGAGGTACTGCTGCCGCAGCGTGTCCACCGTCTTGTACTTGGACGCCACCTCGATGCGGACGGGGTCGCTCAGGCACGCGCGCTGCAGCTTCGCCACCTGGGCTCATGACGCAGGGTCAGCTGCAGACCCCATGAGGCCGTAAAGGCCGTATGACCACCTTCTACCCATATGAAATCTCGGCAAACCCCGCTTCTGTCTGCGCACACCGCGCACCGCGCCGGTGCTCCCTGGGGCGGGCGAGACCCTTGACGGCTGACGATGTGCGGGCGCACGTGAGGGGCAGCCCGCGGGCAAGTGCACAAGCCACGCGCGCAGGCCAGCCAGCACAGCCAGCACACCAGACAGCGACGGGCGCCCCTGCCGGACACAGGAGCGGCAAGGAGCAAGAAGCAGCGCCCGAGGCCGCGCCTTGCTGGTCATGGTCGCAGAGAAGAGCTGCGTGCGGCGCTCGCGCGGGATGACGCGCAGGATCTGGTCGATCTCCGCCTCAAAGTCCATGTTGAGCAGCCGGTCAGCCTCGTCCAGCACCAGGTGCTTCAGGCCCTTGAGCGAGAAGCCCTGCCGCGCGGCGGCGCGCGCGCCTCGGCGGGAGGCGCGACCATGCGTCACACAACGGACCGCCGGCTCCCAGACGGTGACGCGCCACTGACAAATATGGGCAGATCACCGTCATATCATACCGACATACCACACCTCACCCGTTTCACCAGCACACCGCATTGCAGCCGTCTGCTGACGCACATGAACATGAGCTACTCCCAACCACATGCCCATGACACCCTAGTAAAGACCTAAGCGCGCCTTGGTGTTGGACAGGTGGTCCACCACGCGGCCGGGCGTGCCGACGAGCACGTGCGGGCGCCGGCCAAGCGCGATGGCCTGCGCCATCATGTCGATGCCGCCGACCAGGCGCGCGGTGCGCACGCCGACGCCCGCGCCCAGCGCCTCAAACTGCTCCGCGATCTGGATCGCCAGCTCGCGCGTCGGCGACAGCACCAGCGCGAAGAGCGCCTGCGGCGTGTCCAGCAGGCCCTGCCGCGCGGCGGTCACGCGTCCGTGCCTCGCATGCCATGGCCACACTGCAAGGTGTGGCCCGGACGGCTCGAGCCATTTTCACGGAAGGAGGATGGCAAGGGAGGTAGTCATCCTCACAGAAAGTCCTAGACACTCTGTACGCCTGCAAGGCGGACTCGCAGTCTCGCGCGCCGGCGGCAGTGCCAGCGCGGACAGCGCGAACAGTTGCCCCAGCAGGCCCCTCCGCGCCCGGACTCCTCAGTCCCTTGCACCGACATCACTTGACCACTGGCACAGCTCAAAGTAGCACGTGCACCCCTCCCAGCTCAGAATAGCTGCTGAACAACCTTAAGACAGCTGCTGAACGACCGTCGCCCCATAGCCTGGCCAGCAGGCGCGGCCGCTCTCTGCCATAGCTGCGGTGCACGGCTCTGCTCCTGCAGCTCTACCCGACTCTTTCGTAAAGGAGCCTCTCAGCAAGACGGGGTGCGCAACACACCTCAGGTATGCACCTGACAGCAGCCCGGAGAGCCGCGCCGCACCGCAGCAAGCCCGCACCCTACACACTGTCCCAACCCGCCCGCCCGCCCGCAGCGCGGCGCTCTGCAGCGGCGCCCGTGCAGGACACAAGCCGCCCCAGCCGGCGTGGCACTGCACCTCCAACTGCTTTGGCATGGGCGGCACAAGCTCTGCGCACCTGCAGTATGGGCAGCGCAAAGGCGCCCGTCTTTCCTGAGCCGGTCTGTGCCAGGCCAATGATGTCCTTGCCTGCAGCCAATGTTTGTTGCGTCTTACTGCCAATAACTTTGCAATGGAGGCTCAGCGCACAACAGTCTCGAACAGGAACTCGAATACAGCACACACAGCACACGGCCAAAGGCTGAAACTCTTCACTGCCATTGGATGTGCGAGTCGAACTGTGCTCAAACATAGCAGGCTGCGCTATCCAGCGCTGCATAGCGACGCAAAGTGCTTCAGCTGCAGGCGAGAGCGCGGCGGCCTACCGGCGAGCAGGTGAGGCACAGCCTGCTCCTGAATGCTTGTTGGGGACTTCCAGCCCAGGTCTGCGGCCGACACGGCCAGCTGCCTGCACACGCCCAGTTTCTCGAACGCGTCCGCGGCCTCCGCCTTCGACTTCTCGTCCGCAGACTCCATGGTGCGCAAGCACGTGCCCAACGTCCCTGGCGCCCACCTATGCCCTGTGTATCTCCGTCTTCGCTACCTGCTTGCTTCCTTTGCCAAGTTGAGCGCCGAGGCGCTCGAGGGTATAAGGCCCTCCGCAAACCTACCTGTGTCCACAGCAAAAAGACGGCTGCAGGCCGCACGGCTGAGAGGAGAGCAGGTTAAAGTTGCCTTTCCGGTCGAGTAGCCGGTCTGGCCCTGCTCTCAAGCTCGCAGCTTCGCAGCCACCATGCCGTCCACCAGCAAGCTCAGCAAGAAGGAGGAGGTGCGCGTCCACTGCTGCTGTCTGTTGCAACTGCGTGCTTGAGCAGATACGGGAGCTTCCGTGCAGTGTTGCAGCCAGCTCGCGACGTGACTCGCCGTGCGCGCGCAGTATGACTCCAAGCTCTGTAACCTGCTGGAGACCTACAACAAGTGCTTCATCGTGCACGCCGACAACGTGGGCTCCAGGCAGTTCCAGGACATCCGCCGGGTGCGCGCGGCCGCGCCCGCGCAGCAGCCTGCGTCCCGCCGCGCCTGCCACTGCACGCTCAGCCCTGTTTGTGTTGCACCGCAGTGAGTGCGTACGACTGAGGAGGCGCACTGCCCGAGCAGGGCCTGCGGGACCATGGCGAGAGCGTGGTGCTGATGGGCAAGAACACGATGATGAAGCGCTCCATCCGCCTGTACTGCGAGCGCACCGGCAACGAGGAGTGGCCCGGCATCTCCGAGTCGCTGGTCGGCAACGTGGGCCTGATCTTCACCAAGGGCGACCTCAACGAGGTGCGCCCGCCGCGGTCCTTCAGCGTCCCGCCCGTGGCAACCTGTTGTCTCTCTGCGCACTGGCCTTCTGCCTTGTAGTGGTACGGACTGATGTGGCTACGGTCTTATTGGCACAGGGCAGGTCCTGCGCTGAGTCAAGCCTGTGGGAAGACCTCAGATTGGGTAGTCGCCTGTTTTCGCAGCTCGCTACGGGGTGCAACTTGCCGGCTTGAGCTGTTACGTAACAGACGCCCTCGCGCGCGGCGCAGGTGCGCGACGAGATCAACAAGTTCAAGGTGGGCGCGCCCGCGCGCGTCGGCCTGGTCGCGCCCAACGACGTGGTCGTGCCGCTGGGCAACACCGGGCTGGACCCGTCGCAGACGTCCTTCTTCCAGGCGCGCCGCCTGGCCCCTCACCGGGGACTTGCGACTTGCAGGGTTTTGGGAGCCGCGAGCTCGGTGTGCTTGCTTCACGGTACAGCTGCAATTGACTGCTGATGCCTGTTTAGTACGAGGCGTGCAAGCTTGCGAGGGGTGGGGGGGTTTTTATATGCGTTGCGCTGGCCACTCACCCAGGCCGTGTGCATGTCGTGTAGGTTGCATCAGCCACCTGTGATACCACCATCGCTTCTGAAGTGACCAGG
>JAABVA010004223.1_pt1 | contig 13366 bp, 7 predicted proteins | sample 5560331 | NCBI WGS metagenome assembly JAABVA01 (sample SAMN12812661, study PRJNA571458) | rock metagenome | isolation source: Antarctica rocks | place: Antarctica: Victoria Land, Mt New Zealand sud | collected 2016-01-07 | reverse complement strand
GACGGGGAGACGGACGACGAACTCCGTACAACCGGGCTCGGAGGAGAAGAGGACGGTCCCACCAAACTGCTCCGCGATCCCTTGCACGATGCCTAGCCCCAGCCCTGTCCCCACGCCGACATCCTTGGTGGTGTAAAAGGCTTCGAAGATGTGCGGCTGGATTTCGAGCGGGATGCCGAAACCGTTATCCGCGATCCGCACGCAGACATCGACGCCAGCCTTTCCAGACCGCCTCTGCTCCATCCAGGTTCGCACGCTGACGCGTCCCTCCTGCGCCACAGCGTCGATGGCGTTGTCCAGCAGGTTGGTCCAGATCTGGTTCAGCCCTGAGCACATGCTGACGATCGGCGGCAGACCCTCAGAGAGATCCTTCTCGAGCGAGACCTGTTTTTCGCGCAGCTTGTGACCCAGAATTACGAGCGTCGCGCGGATGCTCTCGTTGACGTCTACCAACTGCTTTTGCCCTTTGCCCTCATACGCGTAGGACTTCACGGCGTGTACGAGGTCCGAGACGCGCCCGATGCTCTCCTCGATCGTGGTTACCAGTTGTACGCTCGAGACCATCGCCTCGAGCCAGCTGAGGGCATCGCCCAGGGTCTCCGCGGGGAACTGTGCCCGCGCACACTCGAGCTCCGAAGAGTCGATCCCAACCGCCACCAGGGTGGGCGCCAACTTCCACGCGTTTGGGATGTCAGCGCCGTCCATCCACTCCGCCAAGGCCTCCTCCGCGTCGCTCAACTCAAGCGAGCTCATCGTCTTCGGTGTTCTCGCGGCAAGCGCCTGCTCTTGCAGCTCCCACATGCAGCGCTTCTGATCCGAGCTCATCTCCGACCGGCCGAATTTGGCTGTGAGCGCGTGCATGCGCATCAAGTTGTCGCGCAGCTGCGAGGCCGCCCGGCGCGCCGCGGATCCGGGATTGTTCAGTTCATGCATGAGGCCGGCGGCGAGCGTTCCCAGGGACGCCATCTTCTTCTGCTGCAGCGTCGCATCCTGCACCTTTTGCAGACGGAAGGCCATATTCTTCAGAATGCCCCGACGAATATCCGGGCAGATGGTCATCAGGTTCCAGAACGTACCCTCGTCCAGCCGCAACATCCGACACACCGCCGTTGCCCGGACACTTGCCGCGTTCGGCATGTTTGCCAGCAGCGCCAGCTCACCGAACGCGTACCCCTTCGTATATTCGTGATAGACCGTCTCTGCCCCGAGCGACGTCGTGTCATAGATCTCAAGCGTTCCATCAAGCACAATCCAGAAGAAGTGAGCCGTATCGCCCTGCTTCGCGATGACCTCTCCCGGTTGCAGCCGCACGACATGGAGTTGGCCCAGGCAGCCGAGGTCTGCCTCTTTCAGCGTCGAGAGGATTGGCACCTCGCGAAGTTCTTGCAGCATCTCTGCGCCGACGAACCCGATCTCTTCTCCGGGGGCTGGCACGTTCACAGTAGGTATAACTTCGGTTGACATCTATTTTTCTTCCTGCCCGCGCCTATAAGGTCGCGAGATATTGGTGCACGAACTGAATTGCGATCGAACCCTCGCCAACGGCCGAGGCACAGCGTTTGACCGAGTTGAAGCGTACATCGCCAGCCACAAAGATTCCCGGCACGCTGGTTTCCAGCAGGTAGGGATCGCGGTCGAGCTTCCAGTCGCCCGCACGCTTGAGCTTCAGATCCGGCCCGGCGAGCACAAAACCTTTTTCATCGAGCGCGATCTCCTTGGGCAGCCAGGAGGTCTTGGGAGCGGCGCCGATAAAGATGAACAGGGAACTCGCAGGCCGTACCTCCACGCCCTGCGGTGTCTTTACCGTCATGCACTCCAGATGTCCGTCCCCGGACAGACTCGCCAGCTCCGTCCTGGTCTCGACGAGGATGTTGGAGGTCGACTCAATCTGATCGATGAGATACTTCGACATGCTTCTGGTCAATGACTCCCCGCGTACCAGCATGCGCACCTTCGAGGCATAGCGCGAGAAGTGCATGGCGGCCTGTCCGGCCGAGTTCGCTCCGCCTACGATGTAGACCTCCTCGTCCGTGCACGAGAGCGCCTCGGTCTGTGCCGCGCCGTAGTACATTCCGGCTCCACTGAAGCGGTCTTCGCCCGGGATGTCGAGCTTGCAGTAGGAGACGCCGGTCGAGATGACGCAGACGTGGCAGGTCACCTCGCGGCCGTCTTCCATCTGCACGATGTGGTACTGGTTTTCTGACCGGGTGGAGGTTACGCGCTGGGTGAGGAACTCGGCTCCAAGACGCTGCGCCTGGATAAAGGCTCGTTTGCCCAGCTCCTCGCCGCTCAGCCCCTGGGGGAAGCCGAGGTAATTCTCGATGCGCGAGCTCGACCCGGCCTGGCCGCCGGGCGCCTCGGCCTCGACGATCAGCGTCCGGAGGCCTTCGGAAGCTCCGTACACGCCTGCGGCAAGGCCTGCCGGACCTGCCCCGATGACCACGACGTCGTAGAACTCCTGCCGGGCCTCGGTGCGCAGGCCAACCTTTGCTGCCAGCTCGGTCGTTGAGGGCTGCACCAGCGCGGTCCCGTCTCCGAAGAGCACCACCGGGAGCTTGGCACCGTCGATACCTTTATCGCGCAGGAGGTCGCCAGCCTCGGGCGAGGTGTCGGGGTTAAGCCACTGGTAGGGGATGCGGTTGCGGGAGAGGAAGTCGCGCACCGCATGGTCGGTTGCCGACCACCGCATCCCGATGACCCGGATGCCCTCAAATGGGGGCTTGTACCCCTGCTTCCACGACTCGAGCAGGTCGTCCAGGACGGGGTAGAGCTTTTCCTCGGGCGGGTCCCAGGGTTTGTTCAGGTAATAGTGGATCTTCGCCGAGTTGATCGCCCGGATGGCCGCTTCCGTATCTGCATAGGCGGTCAAGAGAACACGTTTTGCCTCCGGGTAGATCAACATAGCCTGCTGGAGCATTTCGACGCCGGTCATGCCGGGCATTCGCTGGTCCGAGAGGAACAGGGCGACGGTGTCCCCGCGCTCCTTGAGCTGACGACAGATATCGAGCGCTGCCTGGCCGGAGGCCGCCCGGACGATCCGGTAGTGTTCGCCGTACTGACGGCGCAGATCCTGCACTACGGCTTCCAGAACACTGGTGTCATCGTCGATTGCAAGCAGGATTGGTTTCGGCATAGCTCTATTTATACGTAGGAAGGCATCCAGACGGGCTTCCGCTGCGTTACACGTATGATTCGATTGTGTTCGGCTCCTGAAAGTGCAGAAAGCTGTCTGCAACAAAGGTGTCATTCCGTCGATGCACCGTAACTGTCCGGATTGGGTACAGTCTTCTTGGCGCTCCCCAATACGCCGATAACGCAGGTGCCGGATCGTTCGCAGACGGCGGGAGGCTATACCAATGACACGACTTATCTTGGCCGACAATCAAGCTATCTTCCGGGCGGGTGCAGCGCGCGTTCTCGCCCTGGAGGATGATATCCGCCTTGTCGCCCAGTGCGACGATGCAGCAAAGCTGGCGGCGGCCGTCGAGGCTCACCACGGCGTTGTTGTGCTGTTCGCCTCGGGTATGAAGCAGGAGGCGTCAGTCCTGCTGGAGCGCATTATCAGCGCCGGCAGCCGGGCGATACTCATCGCCGAAAATAACGAGGAGATTCCTGAGTCGATTACGCGACTTCTTCACGGCGTTGTCTTCCGAAGCGTGGCGGGGAGCGATCTGGTCGACTGCGTCCGCCGCGTAACCCGCGGTCAGCGTTCCATTGCCGCTGCCAACGTGACCACCATCCAGAACCCTGACAGCGTTGGCGCCCGCGTTCGCGATCGCCTTACGCCCAAGGAGATGCAGATCGTTGCGCTGATCGTGCAAGGCTGCAAAAACAAGGACATAGCGCTCCAGCTGAACACCAAGGAGCAGGTCATCAAGAATTATCTGCGGGCCATTTACGACAAGACCGGCGTCTCCGACCGCCTCGAGCTTGCCCTCTTCACGATCCACCACAAGGTGCTCGCGGATGAGGCCGCAAAGGTCGGAAACCTGCTGCAAATGAAGAGTGCCTGACCTTTCTGTCTCGGATCTCTGGAAGCAACTAGGGTCTCCATACGGAGGCCCTTGGTGCACGCCAGGCTGGGTGCACTCCAAGCTGGGTGCATCCTGGGCTGGGTACATCTTGGGCCAGGCCTAAAGTCCCATCCGCTGCTCCTGCTCCTCCGCCTGCGGCCCAGCATAGCCTACTTTTTCCGCGATGCTCTTGCCCTGCGTGAACAGTAGCAGGTAATCGGGCCCACCCGCCTTCGAGTCTGTCCCGCTCATGTTGAAGCCGCCAAACGGATGCGCCCCGACCATTGCGCCGGTGCACTTCCGGTTAAAGTACAGGTTGCCGACGTGGAACTCCTGCCGGGCCTGCTCGAGCTTCGCCCGCGAACTGGAGTACACCGCCCCAGTCAACCCGTACTCCGTGTTGTTCGCGATTTCGAGTGCCTCGCTGAAGCTGGTCGACTTGATGACTGCCAGCACCGGCCCGAAGACCTCTTCCTGCGCGATCCGCGCCCCGGGTGCGACATCGCCGAATACGGTCGGCTGGATGAAGTACCCCCCATCTCCCATATCCACCGCCTCGCCTCCGGTCAGCAGCCTGCCCTCCGTCTTGCCTATGTTGATGTAGCCCAGCACCTTGCGAAAGGAGTTCTCACTGATCACAGGCCCGCCATAGAAGTTCTCCGCCGGATCCCCGACCTCCATGGTCTCCACTCTCGCTCGCAACCGGTCACAAAAGGCGTCGTACACGCTTTCGTCGACGATAACCCGCGAACACGCCGAGCATTTCTGCCCGCTGAAACCGAACGCACTCAAGGCCACGCCCTCGACTGCTGCGTCCAGGTCGCAGTCGGCCTCGACGATGATCGAATCCTTTCCACCCATCTCTAGAACCGTTCGCTTGATGAAGATCTGTCCCGGCTTTGTCCTGGCTGCGCGCTCATGGATCTCAAGACCGACTGCCTTCGATCCCGTAAAGGCTACGAACCGCGTCTTGGGGTGCTCGACGATCGCACTTCCGAAGCCCGGCCCGGCACCCTGGCACAGGTTCACGACCCCGTCCGGCAGCCCGATCTCCTCGAGCAGCATAAAGAAGCGAGCCGCAATCGTTGGCGCATCCACTGAAGGCTTCAGCACCACTGTGTTGCCGCACACGACGGCCGCCGCCGTCATCCCCGCCATAATCGCAAAGGGAAAGTTCCACGGCGAGATGACCACGCCCGTTCCCAGCGGAATGTACCGCAGTTGATTCTTCTCACCCGGAAACTGGATCGGCGTCGTCGCCCCCGCCAGCCGCAGCGCCTCCCGAGCGTAGAACTCCAGGAAGTCGATGCACTCCGCCACGTCCGCGTCCGCCTCTGCCCAGTTCTTGCCGACCTCGAGCGTCAGCCACGCGCAATACTCGAACTTCCGCTCCCGGATCAGCGCAGCCGCCCGCAGCAGATAGTCGACCCGCTCCGCCATCGGCAGCCGGCTCCAACTGGCAAACGCCTCTGTCGCGGCCTGCATGGCTCCGTCCGCGTGCTCCGGCCCTGCTGCCTGATGCACCCCGATTACCTGCGAAGGCCGCGCCGGATTCCTGGACGTGATCTTGTCGGTCGTCTTTAGCCGCTTGCCGCCGACCACCATGTCATACTCGTGCCCCAACTCGCTCGTGACCTGGCGGAGTGCGGCTTCCATCGAGCGCCGGTTGTCCGCCGTCGTGAAGTCGACAAACGGCTCGTTGACGAACGGCTGAAGAGAACGAACGGTGACCGGGGGAGCAGACGAGAGGGTTGCCATGAGTAGATTCTAGTCCGATCGAGCGGCCCAGAGCCCGCTGAAGCTTACGTCTCGGTTAGCTGCTCCGTCGCTCGCGACATCTGCGCCGTCCGGTCAAGCTTGTCCCAGTTGAACGGCTTTCCGTCGATCGCCCGCTTCAACGTCTTGAACAGAACGACTGAGAACACCTGTCTATACGAGAATCGCTGGATCCAGATGTGGAAGAGCAGCCAACCGTCGCCCTTGCTCGCCGGATGCTTCCGCTCGAGCGCAAACGCCAGCGCCGACGCCATAAAGTCGATTACTAGAAACGCCGCAAAGAAGGTCAGCAGTTTGTAAAAGCTCGCCGTCGAAGCCGCCTCCGGGTGAAAGTACCTGTCGACAAAGTAGTGGATCACGCCTGCAACAAACATCAGGTCGATCAACGGCGATACCAGCGGCAGCAGGATCTGGAAGATCAGGATGTTGGGAAGCGCAAACAGCCCCATCGCCCGGTGCTTCGTGATTGCTCCCTTGTGCTTGAAGACCGCCTGCAGAATGCCGAACGACCAACGGAAACGCTGCCGCATCAGCCCGTCCATGTCGACGGGAGCCTCGGTAAATGCCAGCGCCTGGTCCTCGTAGATCACGGAGTAGCCCTGCTCCAGCATGTTCATCGTCAGGTCCGCATCCTCGGCGACCGTGTTCGAGTGGTAACCGCCGCCCGCCTTCACCGCCTCGGTCCGCCACGCCCCAATGGCCCCCGGGACCACCATGACCACGTCGAAGAGATCCAGCGCGCGCCGTTCGAAGTTCTGGCTGGTGATGTACTCAAGCGCCTGCCATCGCGTCCACAGGTTCACCCGATTGCCAACCTTCGCGTTGCCCGCGACAGCGCCGATCTTAAGATTGGCAAAGTGGCACACCAACCGGCCGATCGCGTCATGCGCGATCACTCCGTCCGCATCGATGCCGACGTAGATCTCCTCGTCCGTCTGCTCGAGCGCGAAGTTCAGCGCCTCGGCCTTGCCTCCATTCGGCTTTGTCAACACAGTCAGCCGGCCAGACTTGATGTCCTCGGCATACGTCTCCTGCACCACGTCGAACGTCCGGTCCTTCGACCCGTCGTCGATTACCACGATCCGTATGTTCTTGTAGTTCGACATCATGACCGACCGCACCGTCCGCGCGATCACCTTCTCCTCGTTGTACGCCGGGATCAGGACGGCGACCCGCGGCTGAAACTCCGGCGTCGCAAAGTTCTGCCGCTTGCGGAAACGGTCGATGATTGCAAAGAGCCCGATGATGATCAAACGTCCGCTCATCAGCACATCGCCGACGAAAAACACGCCGACCACAAAGTGGTTGAAGAATGCGAACAGAAAGAAGGCGACCGAGTCCGCCCGTGCCTGCCAGCGCTGTCTCGGCGTCAGCGCCGGCATGACCTGCGCTCTGGTCTTGCCCAGCAGCTGCGACACCGGGACGATCTCGAAGCCGCGCGCCTTCAAGGCCTCGATCAGCATCGGGAGCGCAGCCACCGTGGCCGACCGGTCGCCACCGCCGTCGTGCAGCAGAATGATCGATCCGCGCGCCCACGGCCGATCCTTCATCGCATCGATCTGCTCGAAGACGCTGTCCGTGATCTCTCGCGGCGACTTCCGCGGATGCTCGTCCCAGTCGTTCGTGTCGATCTTGTTGCCGACGATGACATACCCGAGCCCCTGGATGCGATCGACCGGCGCCGCTTGGTCGTTTGTATCGGGCTCCTGGTCGATCGAGTATGGCGGCCGGAAGTACAGCGGCTGCAGCCCCAGCTTCGATCCGAACAGCCGCTCCGTCGCATTCAACTGGAGGTCAAGCGCCCTGTTCGAGATTTCGCTGATGTCCGGATGCGTGAAGGTGTGGTTGCCGATCTCGTTGCCTTCGCGATACGCCCGCTGCATCACACGGACATTGTTCTCTGCCTCCTCACCGATCATCAGAAACGTGCCGTGCACGTTGTACCGCTTCAGAATGTCGAGGATCTTGGGCGTCCACTCCGGGTCCGGCCCATCGTCGAAGCTCAACGCCACCTGCTTCGGGTGATAGCCGTACTGCTCCACCGTGTAGGAGAGCGGATAGGAGTCCATTAACTCATCCGTCACCGACCGAAACTGCGGCGGCACATTCTTGTCATCGTCCATCTCGACCGTTCGGTGGCCGAACTGCGGCTTCCGCGTCACGCGCAGAATGTCGCCCTCGCCCTCCACGTCAACGTCGTACCCGGGCTCGACCTGCGCCAGGTCCTTCGGCGGGTCCGACTTGGTCGGTGAGTCCCACACCTTCCACAGCGAATTGTCTTCCTGCCCTAGGCGCCACAGCGCATACGTCTGGATCCCGAGCGCCCGCGCCGCGCGCATCTCGTTCAGCGCCGTCACCGCATCCAGAAACCAGACCTGGTGCCGCACGTGCGCGTCCTCATCGTCGTAGGCGAAGTGTGCGTTCAGGGAGTCGCCGTCAAGCTCAACCTGCGACTCCGAATCCGACGCTGCCTGCCACGCGTCCTGTGTTGACAGGTTCTGCGAACGCAACACCTTCGGCGCCAAAGACGTTTTGGTCGGCCTCCGCTTCGGCGCACCCGGCTTCGTCTTAGCCTGAGCCGGTGGCATCTCCGTCACCCAGTCGTAGCCGTAGTTGCCCAGAGCGCAGATCACCTTGTCCTTAGGCACCACCTTGAGGACGTTCTGCAAGTTCTCGACAAACCAGTCCTGCGCCGCGATCGGTCCCGGCCCGCTGCCCGTTTGGTGCTGGTCGTAGTTCATCATCAGCAGACCGTCCGAGTGATCCGCCAGGAACTTCAGGCTGAAGCTGTCATCGCCTACCGGCGTATTCACATACAGCCGCAGCTTCCGCGTCTGAAAGTCCGAGTAGAGGGCCGCAATCAACGCGTCGAACCCCGGCTGGGCGGCGTCGGGAATCTCTTCAAGGTCGATCGAAAGCCCGCGATAGTCCGGGTTCGCCGCCATCAACCGATCGATCTGCCGGATGAAGTTCGTTCGCGACGCTTCGTTCGTCAGAAAATCGCCGACCGATGACAGGAACACGCCCTTGATCGCGTCGTAGTTGTTTACCAGCGGGAAGATCTCGGTATCCTGGCGCGACTGCTCGATCACCCGCCTGACCTTTTGCTCCCGGTCCACCTCGTGTACGCCCGCGTTGTCCACGACCGCATAAGCACGGTTGTCGATGGTGTACGACGTCAGGCCGCCATCCGGCGTCACCACATGGAGCCACTCCGGAAACAGGAGGTCGATCTGCTTGATGTGCTGCTTCAGCGACGAGTAGCTGGCCGGATCATCCTCCACGTAGTACGCCGCCCGCAGACCCTCGCCCGAGTTCAACGGAATATCCGATGGCCGGCTGTCTGTCTTTCGGTGCGCCGACCGGCGCAGCTTCTGCCCTGTCTTTGCAACCAGCGGCGGGTTCGAGAGCGTCCGGTAGTTCCGCTTCGGCGTCTCGAGCAGAAGCTCCGGCAACGGTCGGATTCTCAGGAGTCCGATCACGAAGATCACTCCAAGAACCAGCCCTGATAACGCCAGCACGTCAAAGATACGGCGCAGCCGTTTCCAACGCTTTCGTTGCGGATCGAAGAAAACCTGTTTGGTCATGAGCGGCAGATCAGAGCTCCGGTACAAGCTCTTTCACTGTAATCGTATGCACCCACTCCCATAGAGTCAACGAGCTGACGCAGGGCTTGGCGCGATCCTGCGCGTCCCTCGGCATCTTATAAGGGCTAGGCGCTGAGCGCTCGCACCTCCGGCCCAAGATCTCGCCCGGCAGTATCATGCTCTAGAAATGAGTCGAAACCGGGCAACACTCTGGATGGGCGCTGGACTCGCCATCGCGCTCGGCGTCGTGCTGCGTCTATGGTTCATCACGCACGCAGCCACTATCACCGGCGACACGTCCCTGTACGGTGACATCGCGCTCAGCTGGATGGAGCACGGCATCTACGGCTTCTCGCAGCCACCGCTTCCGCCCATCCCCACCCTTATCCGACTGCCCGGATATCCGCTCTTTCTCATGCTCTGCTTCCGACTTTTCGGACCGGAGCACTACCGAGCCGTCCTCTACGTTCAGCTTGTCGTCGACCTGGCGGGCTGTCTTCTTCTCGGTGCGCTGGCTCGGCGTCTCTTCGGCACGCGCGCCGGAGCTCTCGCTTGCATCCTCGCCGCGCTCTGCCCTTTTACCGCCAGCTACGTCGCCGCGGCGCTTACCGAGACGCTCACGCTCGCCTCGATCACTGTCGCCTTCTATGCGCTCGAACGCTGGAGCCCATGGGCAGGGAACTCGTCTGAACGGGCCGGGTTCACACCATCCTCTCCTGTTCCGTGGACACCCTGGAACCTCTGGCTCTGGATCGTCTCAGCGGCTCTCGCCTGCTCCATCCTCCTCCGTCCCGAGCAGGGCCTGCTCGCCGCCTCGATCCTTCCCGCTATTCTCTGGATCACCTACGGGCATAGCGTCCCCGCTGGCCGCCCCGCCCCTAACGCTGCCGGGCCCGCTCTGGCCGCGGCCCTTTGTGCCCTTCTCCCGCTTGTCCCGTGGACGGTCCGCAACGAACGCACCTTCCACGTCTTTCAGCCGCTCGCACCGCGCTCCGCTGTCGACCCGGGAGAGCCTACACCGGCGGGCTTCGATCGTTGGTACCGCAGCTGGGGCATCGACTTCGCCTCGACGGAGGACGTCTACTGGAACTACGACGGCGCTCCCATTCCCCTGAGCGAGATCCCCAGCCGGGCCTTTGACTCGCCTGCCCAGTTTGGGCAGACCGCCGCCCTGATTCGCGACTACAACGTCACGGCCAAGCCCTCACCCGAGCTCGAAGCTCGCTTCAACGCCATTGCCGCCGACCGCATCCGCGCACACCCGGTCCGTTACTGGGCTGCGCTTCCACTCGCTCGGCTGGCCAACATGCTCTTCAGACCCCGCGTCGAGATGCTTCCGATCCCGCTCGCCTGGTGGCGCGTGCACGAGAACCCCCGCGAGACCGCTTTTTCTGTCGCTTACGCCGCGCTCAATCTCGCTTACCTGGGGGCGGGAGTGGCCGGCCTCTATCGCTGGAGTCGCCGCTCACACGATTGCAGTACGGTAATTGCTTGGTCCATGATTGCTTTTATCCTGCTACGCTGCGCGCTCCTGCTGACTCTCGACAACTCGGAACCTCGGTACACCCTTGAACTCTTCCCCATCCTCATCGTCGCCGCCGGCGCGCTGCTCGGCCCGAGGCACTTACCCAGACTGAGAAACTGACATCTGCAGCACGTTCAACTCAATACGGGAACTCGAAAAGCTATCGCCGATCAAACGTCGTCTTCTTATCCGTCCTGATCGCGAACGCTCCCATGTCTACCTTTTCGTTGTAGCGAATGTGCGTGTACACGGCGGTACGCACATCCTCGGACGGCGTAAAGAACATCTGCTTCAGCGAGATACCCCGTACAGGATCGACCCAGATGGTGACATGGGTGAATGTACTTCGCGCATTCGGGTCCCTGGACACCAGATCCAGCTTCTCGACCTTTATGTTTGCAGAGCCATCGTTCATCTGCTCCGACCCCTGATCCGTGATGGTCCACGTCTTCTCGAGATCCTTGCCGCTGCCGCCAAACCCAAGCGTTAGAAAACTCTCGTACGTGGCCTGGTTCGCACCGGCGCTCATCTCCGTTACATGGTCCTGTGCCGGGTCGAAGAGTGTCAGCTTCGCGCCCTTGTACTCAACTGTCTTCGCCTCGGGCGGGGCCACCTTCGCCCCCATCTGCAGAGCGCTCCCGTTCTTCAGGAAGTAGATCGTCCCTTTCTGGGTCGTCGTCTCCCGGACCACTCTCTGGTAGAGATCCCACTTGAAGTTCGCCTCCGCCGAGCGAAACTTCCCGCTTGCCGCGTCCATCTGCCGCAGCACCGCGTCCAGGCCCGCCGAGGCCGTCTGCGCCTGGGCCCCGGCTGCTCCAAAGAACAACCCCAACATCGTCATCGCTAAACCGGAAACTCGCGTTACGCTCATGCTCATCCTTAACACCTTTCCAACCTCAATGTCGCTCTCGTCTTCCAGCAAAGCTCGGCCCAGCAAACTTCGGCCAGCAAACCATTACCGAACCACCCAGGCGTCGTACGCGATCACCTTGCCGCTTGCATCCTTGACTTCGTCATACTTTTCAAGCGTCACCTCGCCTGAGATCGGCTCGATCACTCGCAGCATGGCCGCTCGCTTTTCGTCCTCCGTTGCGGCCCGACCCATATCGTCCGCGCGTACCTGATAGCGGAATCGGCTGTTGCCATTGCTGTTTCCAGCCTCTCGCACCAGCACCTCGCTTGCATGGAGCGCGACCGTCTCCACCGGCTTGTCTTTGAAGTCGATCAGGCGTGGCGCGATAAAGAGAAACAGAAGGATCAGCGTCACCATCACGTCGTAGTGAAAGCTGCCCCGTTCATAAGTCCAAAACAGGTATCCGCGCAGTACCTTCAACATGGCTCAGCTCCTCTGGCGAACAGCGTGCCTGCCCGTGTGCTTGCCGATCACGGTCTCGCCATCCATATACGGCACCAACACCTCCGGAACTCGCACCGTCCCGTCCGCCTGCTGGTAGTTCTCGAGCACGGCCAGGTAGGTTCGACCCACGGCCAAGCCGCTCCCGTTCACGGTGTGTACAAACTCCGATTTCTTCGCACTGCCGCCCTTGGCTCCTGATCCCGAGGGCCTGTAGCGGATGTTCGCCCGGCGCGCCTGGAAGGCTTCGAAGTTCGAGCAGCTCGAGATTTCGCGGTAGAGCTCCTGCCCTGGCAGCCAGACCTCGAGGTCAAAGGTCTTTGCCGACGCGAACCCCATGTCGCCTGTGCACAGCAGCATTCGCCGGTACGGCAAACCGAGCCGTTCGAGCACCGTTTCGGCATCCCGCGTCAGCCGCTCGAGCTCCGCATCCGAGTCCTCCGGCCGCACAAACTTCACCAGCTCCACCTTCTGAAACTGGTGGTGGCGGATCATCCCGCGCACATCCTTTCCGTAGCTTCCCGCCTCGCTCCGAAAGCATGGCGTGTACGCCGCAAAGCTCACCGGCAGCTCCGCCTCGTCCAGCGTCTCGTCGCGAAAGAGGTTGGTCACCGGAACCTCCGCCGTCGGAATCATCCAGTGGTCGCTGTCTTTATACTCGCCCGGAACATAGGAGGGGCCGCCGTCCGCAGGCCTCTCGGTGCAGTTGAAGAGGTCCTCGGCGAACTTCGGCAGCTGCGCCGTGCCGTACAGACTTTTCGAGTTCACCATGAAGGGCGGCAGCACCTCCGTATACCCGTGTTCTTTCGTGTGGAGGTCGAGCATGAAGTTCGCCAGAGCCCGCTCCAGCCGCGCCCCTTGCCCGAACTGCACCACAAACCGCGCTCCCGAGATCTTCGCCGCGCGCTCGAAGTCGAGGACTCCCAGACGTTCGCCGATCTCCCAATGCGGCAGCGCAGGGCAGTGGAACCGCGGCTTCTCCCCCCACACCTTCTCCTCACGATTGTCGTGTTCGCTCCGGCCGACGGGGACCTCCGCCCGCGGCAGGTTTGGGACGGCCTGCATCAACTCCCGCAGCCGCAGATCCGCTGTTGCCGCTTGCTCCTCGAGC
>JAABVA010003772.1_pt1 | contig 13366 bp, 13 predicted proteins | sample 5560331 | NCBI WGS metagenome assembly JAABVA01 (sample SAMN12812661, study PRJNA571458) | rock metagenome | isolation source: Antarctica rocks | place: Antarctica: Victoria Land, Mt New Zealand sud | collected 2016-01-07 | reverse complement strand
TCTACGTGTTGACGTGGTTCCAGAGCCCAGAGTTGCGGCGGCGGGTGACCGGAGGGCTGAACAAGGGTGAGGCGCGGAACGCGCTGGCGCGAGCCATCCTCTTCAACCGACGCGGCACGGTACAGGACCGCTCCTATGAGGATCAGCGCAACCGTGCCAGCGGCTTGAACCTGGTGGTGGCCGCCATTATTCTATGGAACACACTGGGACTAGAGCAGGCCATCGAGGCCATGCGCACCGACGGCGAGGATGTGCCCGAGGAGCATCTTGAGCACGTCGCTCCGCTCGGGTGGGAGAAGATCATCCTGACGGGCGAGTATGTGTGGGATTGGCAGCAAGCGACGCGACTCCACGGCAAGCGCATACCACGCCCAGCGGACGAGTAATCTCTTAGCGTACAATTTTCCCGGATCGATCTAGTAACCCCAATGATGTCCAGGTCAACCGTCACCGTCGATCTCTCACCCGATGTCTACATCGAGCTGCTGGAGCGGGCCCGGCAGCACCAACGCCAGGTAGAGGAGGAAGCCAGCCTCGCCCTCGCCGTGGCTGTACGCACATCGTCCGTGCTGCCAGAGGATCTGGAGGCGACGCTTGACACCGTCGACGATGACACCCTCACGCGGGTGAGTTACAGTCAGCCAAGTGTGGACGATGGCATCCTCTTTGCGGCCCTCATGGAGAAACGTCGGCGCGATGGGCTGAACCCGCTTGAGGATCGGTGGCTCACGGAACTCGGTGAGCGGCATGACCGCGTGATGGTGCTCCGCGCCAAGGCGGTCGCGCTGCTCCACGAGCGGGGGGTCGATGTAGCGGAGCGTGTTGCTCGCGCATGAGCACGACGCGCGTCGGACAACGCCTCCGTCGCCAGGTCCTGAGCGATGCGGGCGGGCGCTGCGGCTATTGCCGTGTCAGCGAGGAGATCACCGGCGCCCCCCTGGAGATCGAGCACATCGTGCCCGAAGCCCTCGACGGCCCGACGGACCGGGCGAATCTGTGGGCCGTCTGCCGATACTGTAATCTGCTCAAGAGCGATCGGGTGGCCGCCCCTGATCCCGCCACGGGCGCCCCAACGCCGCTCTTCAATCCGCGCGAGCAACACTGGGCGCACCATTTCGCGTGGATCGAGGGGGGACGACGCATCCACGGAACGACTCCGACAGGGCGCGCGACGGTCGAGGCCTTGGCCCTCAACCGTGCTCTGCTCGTACGCGCGCGTGGATACTGGATCGCCGCAGGCTGGCGCCCGCCTCTGAACACGACGCAGCGCTGTAGCTCCTCCCCAGTAGCATATGATGAGTACTAACATCCTTGCCTGTCCCATCGTCTTGGGAATCGCTTGCCCGATGCCTTGATGCGGCCGAGCCGCGCGTATTTCAGCGCGGCTCGGCCGGAGCACGCGGCGCAACTGGCCCTCGTGCAGGATGGCGTGGCGCCCGGCGGACAACAAACTGGACGCCGCGTTTTCTCCAGGGCTACAGCCAGGTGATGGATTGGTTCTGGCTGCTCGATGTCTTGCGGGACACCGAGCCTTTCGATCGACAGTTCGGCAAGCGCGCGGCCAACGTCACGGGGCTGCTCGTGATCGGGCGGGACAGTGGTGTCAGCCCTACGGATCGGCTGCGGCTAGAGTGGCGGCGGGACCATACCGTCGTCAACTCAAGGAACATCTACTGCTGTACCCTCGATGAGTTGGCGCGCGACCTGCGCGAACGCATCGACGCGTGGCCCATCGTGCCACCACGGAAGTAGGAACCGTTTAACTGCTGTGAGTCGTCCTGAGCGTCGTCAAACAGCCGCCATCATTTCAGCAATCTCCCACGCTCGGCAACTCCCCTTGTCGCAGGGCCAATAACAGAGGCCGACAGAGCATAGGTTTGCGTTGAGCTCCATGTTAATGGACAAGCTAATAGTGATCTTAATATGCTATAAATAAGTACGCCAACTCTGTACCTAGTGATGGTAATACCGGTAGCGGATCGTAGATCGGGAGACAGTAGATGGATTACTCCCTCGAAAATCTCGGTCCAGATCGCTTTCAACAGCTCTGTCAAGCACTACTAGTCAAAGAGTTCCCCAAACTGTAGAGAAGCTGGAGGTTATTAAATGCTGGACCAGATCAAGGGCGAGATCGGTGTCGACCCCTACTATAAGCAAAACTATGCGAATGATGGACAGCGGTTCGTCGCGTGGTATCTACGCCGTGTTCTACTCCGTTCACCTGTTGAAGCACGGCAGGCGGTCACGGACGGCGCCGACGATAAGCAGATTGACGCGGTTCTTGTCGACGATGATCACCAGCGTGTCCTGGTACTTCAGGGCAAGTTTATTGACGCTCACATGGTTGACGGTGAGCCGCTTCGCGAGGTGCTCAGTGCCTGGATGCGTCTGAAAGACTTGCCGTCTCTCCAGAAGGACTGTAACGACCGCCTCAAAGAGCGACTCGAGGCCGTGCGTAAGGCCCTCGAAGACGAGTATCAAGTCGAGTTCGAGCTATTGACGACGGGATCTCTCACCGACGCCGCGCGCGACGATCTCGCGGCGTTCTCCGAGCAGATCGCGGCAAGCGCTGACTTCCCTGCGACCCTCCACCTCGTGGATTCAGAGGTGCTGGCAAGCCGACTCGCCGAAGCCGAGAGCCAGGAGTTGCCGACGATCGATCATCGAATCAAATTGGACGCGGGAAAGGTGATGAGCGCCGACATGCTGGGGACGCGATGGCCGTTTCGCTGCGCGAGTGCCTCAACATCCCCGGTATCACCGATGGGCGCCTTTTCCGCAAGAACGTGCGCCAGTTCCTTAGTTCGAACAACAAGGTCAACCGGGACCTGCGCAACACGCTACGCAGCGAGCGGGTGCGCGATTTCTTCTTTTACCACAATGGGATCACCGCCCTCTGCCAGAAGTTCGACTTGAACGATAACAACTCGCAGCTCACCGTCGAGGATCTGAGCGTCGTAAATGGTTGTCAGTCCCTTACCACGATTTACTCTGAGTCGGAACGCATCCGTAGCTTGCCGAATGGAGAGGGGTACGTGCTCTTCCGTTTCTATGAGATCCCGCAACGCGAACTCGCTGATAGGATTAGCATCTATACAAACTCCCAGAGTGCCGTAAAACCGCGAGACTTGCGAAGCAACGACCGCGTGATGCTGAGCCTCAAGAAAGCATACGAATCCGTCTACAAGGACGGTTTCTTTATCACTCAGCGGGGCACCAAGCGTCCGGCGGATTGTGATGTAGAGAAAACTGTGGATTGCGCCGAGTTCGGCAAGGCGCTGATGGCATGGCAATGCCAGCGACCGAACATCGCGTACAATGAGAAGCGTTTGTTCGACGAGTATTACAAAACATTATTCCGTCCTGACTACGATCCGCAGTCGATATTAGCACTTCAGACGTGGATGAACGCCATTGATCGAGCTTGGCCCAACCTCACACTAAACGACGCCCTCAAAGCAGGAAAGAGTTACGTGCGGTTCCATTTGCTCTACGCCGTGTCGGCTCTCATCGCGCAGGCGAGCGGGCACGACGACAAAGTAGCCCATCCCGCGGCAACCTTACCTGTCGCGCAGCATCATGCCACGGAGATTATTTCCCTCGGGGTCAATTGTTTGAATGAGGCGTTGAAGGGGGCAATGCTATCTGCTCAGGTCGCGGATAAGGTTTTCAGCCCACAAAACTGGTCTAAGAACTTGGGGAGCGTGCAGGCGGAAACGCTTGCCACGAGTACCGTGGTTAGCATGCTCGCCGGGTTTAGCAGTCAAGCGGGACTCAATACTCAGGACATTCTGACAAAGCTGAAGGTTCCGGCCCACGAATTCGGGCTGCGCTGGATGGCAGAGTAACGCACATGGAAGTGATGCGAGTGGCTTTCCCCCAAACGCGCGGGACCGGTGAACCGATGACAGTATCAGGGTCTCGCGCTTCTAGTCGCTGTTACACATCATTATAGGGCGCATTCGAGCCCCGTAGCTAACGGCGAACCCTTCTGGAGAGAAACGCAGCAGCAGGCCCAGCCGCATAACTGACACCCTTTGCCCCGCTGGCGTGGTACAATACCTCGAACGTTTGCGCTAGCTACGATCCGTTGGTACCGCTACGCAAAGGCGCGCCGACGGGTGGAGAACCTCGTGACCCCGACCGATATCGATGCCGCCGTCGCCGCGACCAGATGGGATACCCCTATTGAGTCCGTCAATCCCCTCGACCCCGATGTGCTGCTCTACGGCGCCGACCGCACGCCCGGCATCGTCTCGCTCGATGTGCGCAACGATGGAACCGTGACCGTGTGGCGGCGTATCGGCAGGGACGAGGTGGTGTGCGAGCGGGACACCTTCGAGCCCTGGTTCCTGGCCGCCTCACTCGATGTGTTGGCTCCGCTCGGCGACCGCCTCGTACGACTGGAGCGCGGGCAGCCGGTCCCCCCTGATAAGCTGGCCGGTTACGAGGAGTTGGCCGGCGACAACCATTACCGTCTGCTCGTACGCGCGCGCCGCATCGCCGACCTGCACGACCTGCTGACGCGCGGCTACGAGGAGCGCAACGACGGCTTGCAGGTCGCGGCGCTACGCGAGATGCGCGGCGAGATCTACATCCGCGCGCACGTCGAGCAGTACCTGATCGCCAGCGGGCGCACCTACTTCAAGGGCATGGCCTACGACGATGTGCGGCGCATGCAGATCGACCTTGAGACGACGAGCCTCTCGCCCGAGCACGGCCACATCTTCATGATCTCTATCCGCGACAACCACGGCTACGAAGAGATCCTGGACGCCATGCCTGAGCGCGAGTTGCTCCAGCGCCTCGTCCAGATTGTTACCGAGCGCGACCCCGACATCATCGAGAACCACAACATCATGGGCTTCGACGCGCCCTTCCTGGTAACCCGCGCGCGCAAGAACGGCGTGCGGCTGACCCTGGGCCGCGCGATCCCCGGCAAGCCGAACGGGGCCGAGTTCGAGGACTACCAGGACTCGCTCAAGCTCGCCGCGGAGAGCCAGCGCTTCCGCCGCTACGCCCTGCCCGGCCGCGAGGTCGTGGACACCCTGCACGCCGTGCAGCGCTACGACGCGGTGGTGCGCCACATGCGCAACCACACGCTCAAGAACGCCGCGCGCTACTTCGGCGTGGCGCCGACCGACCGCGAGTACATCGACGGTCCCCAGATCTACGCCGAGTATGGGCGCGACCCCGACCGCGTACGCCGCTATGCCCTGCACGATGTCGAGGAGGTCGACGGCCTCTCGCGCGCCCTGATGGGGTCGACCTTTATGCTGGCCTCGATGGTCCCGCGCCCCTACGACAAGATCGCCACCAGCGGGACCGGCCAGGGCCTGATCGAACCGCTGCTGGTGCGCGCTTACGTGCAGGCGCGCCACTCCGTGCCGCGCGGCGAGGGCGGCCGTGAGTACGAGGGCGGCGCCACCGGACTCTTCCGCTCCGGCGTGCTCTCGCATGTGGTCAAGGCCGACGTGGCCTCGCTGTACCCCTCGATCATGCTTACCTTTAAGGTGGCCCCGCGCAGCGACCGTGACATCAACGCCATGTTGATCACGCTCGAATACCTGATGCGGCAGCGCCTGATCCACAAGCGTGAAGTCAGGCGCCTCCCGCCGTCCGACCCGCGACGCGCCTACCACGACGCCTTGCAGGGCGCGGTCAAGATCCTGATCAACAGTTTCTACGGCTCACTCGGCAACGCCGTCAACCTGTTCGCCGACGCCGACGCTGCGGCCGAGGTGACGCGGCGTGGGCGCGAGATCCTCTTCAAGATGCTCACGCTGCTGCAAGAGAAACCCGGTGTCGCGTTGATCGAGGCCGACACCGACGGCGTGATCTTCGGTACGCCGGAGGGCTGGACCGAGGAGCAGGAGAAAGCGTTGATCGCCGAGGTCAGCGCCGTGCTGCCGGAGGGCATCAACATCGAGCACGACGGCCGTTGGGCGCGCATGTACTCCTACATGGAAAAGAATTACGCCCTGCTCGGCTACGATGATATGCTCACCATCAAGGGTTCGTCGTTCCGCTCCAGCCGCAACGAGTTCTACGGCGAGCGTTTCTTCCGCGCCGTGCTGCCGCTGGTGCTCACGGGCGACATGGCGGCGGCGCGCGGCCTGTACATGGAGACGGTGCGCCAGGTCCGCGCGCGTGAGATGCCGGTGGGCGACCTGTCCATCCGCGCGCGCCTGACCAAATCGCCCGAGGAGTACCGCGCGGCGGGCCGCAAAGAGGAGCCTTACGAGGTCATGAAGGCGGCCAAGCGGCGCTGGTCGGCGGGCGACCGCATCTCGTACTACCAGGCATCGCGCGGGCGCCGCAAGCTCGTCGAGGACTTCGCCGACGACTACGACATTGAGTATTACGTGCGCAAGCTTACCGACACCTACTGCGCGCGGCTGGCCAAAGCCATCCCGCCGGAGCACTTTGCCGAGCTCTTCGGCGAGCAACTGACCCTGTTCGCCACACCGCCCGCGGACATCAAGCCGCTTGTCGTGGTCGAGAACACGCTGGAGAACCTAAAGACGCGCATGGCATAATACGTGGAATGGAGGTGGAAAATGGCTGGAGAAACAAAACGCGCGGACAGCCTGGCGTCATTTATCGAGAATCTTTCCGCGACGGCGCTGGAGTTCTTTTCCACGGGGGAAGTGGATGTGCCGGTGCTGCACTTCCTGAAGGACGACGCGATCGGCGTGCTGCCCCTATTCCCGCAGCCCGGACTGGAACCAGCCCACATGGCCCGCCTGGTCGTGGGATTATATGACCCACCGGTCGCCGCCGTCCTCGCCGAGGGCTGGGCGACCAACCTGGCGCTGCCCAAAGACGTCGACGAGGCGCTCGCGGGGAAACGGCCCTGGGGCGAGGTGAGCGCGCGGGTACAGAAGCGCGTGGCGCCCGCGCTGCGCCACTACCCGGCGCTGGCCGAGCCCCTACGGCGCGGCGACGTGGAGTCCCTCCGCGGCAAGCATCGCATGGCGCTGACCTATGCCTGGCATGACGCGACGATGGGTCCGGTCGTGCGCGACGGCAAGTCGCTCAAGAGCTTGCCGGAGCATATGCGGCGCAAGATCATGACCCTCTTCGGCGAGGATCGGGAAGGCCGTAGTGAAACATTGCTCTGGCGGATCGAGCGGCGCGACGGCCGGCGTCACTTCGTGCAAGAGCCGCTGGAAGGGGCCGATCAGTACGCCTCGCGCTGGCGCCCCCTGTACCTGGCGACCGAGATGGCCGCGCGGGCGGGGACGCCGACGGCGTTCGTGCGCCTGCGCGTGCGCGAACTCTGCCGCGAGCAACTGAACTCATACCAGTTGGTCGAAAGCATCGCCTTCATGGACACGGCCAACTACTTCGGGACGCCGCCGCCTTTCAAGCAGTAATGTCCCGAGGGCCGGCGCCTAGTTCCGCTCGGGGTTGAGGCTCCACACACGCCAACTCAGGATCGTGGCGAAGAGGGTCCAGGCGCTGTAAACGCGGGTCGCGACATTATGCGCCTCCTCGCGCCTTGCCGCGCCTGGCGATAGAATTGAGCGGGGGACCGGATTCTACCACCGGCGCCGCAAGCGCATCATCATTCCATCGTGCCGTATTGGAGCGTAACCATGGCCACTTTCCGCCCGCAAGGGCTCACCTATGACGACGTGCTGCTCGTGCCCAAGCGCTCGGCTGTGGCCTCACGCAAGCATGTGACCACGACCGCGCGACTCTCGCGCCATATCACCCTGGGTATCCCCATCGTGAGCGCGAACATGGATACCGTGACCGAAGCGCCCATGGCCGTGGCGATGGCGCGCCAGGGCGGCATTGGCATCATCCATCGCTTCATGTCCATCGACCAGCAAGTGCGCCAGATACAGCAAGTGAAGCGCGCCCAGGGCTCCGTCATCGAGCAGCCCTACACCATGCTGCCCACTCAGACGCTGGCCGAGGCGCGGCGGCAGTTGTCCGAGTTGGCCGTAAGCGGCGTGCTGGTCGTCGACGACGGCGGCCATTTGCTCGGCATCCTGACCGCCCGCGACATCCGCTTCGCGACCGATCCGCTGCAGCCGATCTCCACCCTGATGACGCCGCGTGAGCGGCTGGTGACGGCGCCGCCGAGCATCGATGCCGCGCAGGCGCGGGCATTGCTCGACCGGCACAAGATCGAGAAGCTGCCCCTGGTGGACGACGGGGGCATAGTCCGCGGGCTGATCACGAGCAAGGACCTGCTGCAGACTAACCGCTATGGCGGCATGTCGCGCGACGGCAAGGGGCGGCTGTTGGTTGGCGCGGCGATCGGCGTGGTGGGCGACTACATAGAGCGCGCCGAAGCCCTGTGGCAAGCCGGTGCCGACGCGCTGGTCATCGACATCGCGCACGGCCACTCCGATCATGTGCTTGCGGCCGTCCACGCTCTCAAAGGGCGTCCCGGTTGCGGCGACGTGATCGCGGGGAACGTCGCCACGGCCGAGGGAACGCGCGCGTTGATCGACGCGGGCGCCGACGCGGTCAAGGTCGGCGTGGGCCCCGGCTCCATCTGTACCACGCGCATCGTCACCGGCTGCGGCATGCCGCAGCTGACGGCCGTGCTGGAGTGCGCGGAGGAGGCGGCGCGCGACGATATCTCCGTCATCGCCGACGGCGGCGTCAAGGCGTCCGGCGACATCACCAAAGCCCTGGCCGCGGGCGCGAGCACGGTGATGCTGGGCAGCGCGCTGGCCGGCACGCGCGAGAGTCCGGGCTACACCGTGACACGCAACGGCCAGCGCTACAAAATTTGCCGTGGCATGGCCTCGCTCAGTGCGGCTATCGGACGCCAGGAGCGCGAGCAGTCCGAGGTGGCGCGGGACGACGGCTTCAACGAGGTGGTACCCGAAGGGGTGGAGGCGGTCGTGCCCTACCGCGGCGACGTGGCGGACATCATCTACCAACTCGTCGGCGGCCTGCGCTCCGGCATGAGCTACTGCGGCGTGCGCACCCTGCCCGATCTGCGCGAGCACGCCACGTTCGTGCCCATCACAGGCGCCGGGATGCGCGAGAGCCAGCCCCACGACGTGCAGGCGCTCTCGTGAGCGCGCACGAGAGCGGCGGTTATTTTTGTGGCGTGCGGATAGGCAAACTGGGTTTGGCCCGCGGACCGCGCAGGGGCGGCCTGGGGGCGCGTCCACGCGGACGGCGCCCCGTCGCGCGCCGTTTCTGCCTGTACCACCACCCACGAAACAGAGGGCCCGCTTCTCTCCGATAAACTGTTAGGCGCCGCGGATAACGACGGGAGCTAGAACAGGAGGCTAAGGCTAACGGAAGAGGTCTGCAAGGAGATATGAAAAACCCAGTACGACATCCTCCCCGTCGAGCGCATCGCCAAGGCGCAGCCTGGTCGAGGGACGCATGTCCTGGTAGCGCGGCCGCAGGTCTTTGGGACGCCATACATCGACCTCGCGGCGCGCAGGCCACAGGACCCACGCCAGGCGCGTACCGCCCCGGAGGTAGATCCGCACCTTGGCGGCCATATCGCTCGCGTCCTGCGACGGCGAGACGACCTCGGCAGCCAGATCCGGGGCGAAGGGGATGGGCTTGTCCTCGTCTTCCACAAGCGCGTCCCGCGCGGCCACATAGAACCCGACATCGGGAAGCAGGCCTGTCTCCGCGCCGGGAAACGTGTACACGCCGTCCGCGCCCGTAGCAACGCCGAGGTTGTGTTCTTCGACGTAGGCAATGAGGCGACCACCTAGCCGCAGACCGATTTGTGTCGCCCGTTTCCCGCTTCCCGCCACCCGGACGAGTACCCCCTCCACCACTTCGTAGCGCCAGCCGTCGTCGGGCATAGTCAGGAGGGCATCGACCGTCACCGGACCGGCGCCGGGGATAATCTCCGCCCATGGAGCAAGTATATTCGACGGTGGGATAGCTCGCTGTGCGCTCATGTGTCCATTGTCGCGCGTTTGCTTTGGTTTCGCAACTGCTGTACGAGCCTCACTATTGCGACTATTGTGTGGGCACGACCCCAAAGCTGAATTGCGCGGGCTCGACAGGCGAGGCGGTGAGGGCGCCGCCGCATGCGTCGATGCCGCCTTGTCCGGCCCAGACGATCGTGGACGTATACGCGTTCGGCGGGGTGATCCGCACGAAGGAGGCCGTGGGGCAAGATTGGCCTGTTGTCGGGATGCGGGCCCAGGTCAGGGAGAAGTAGGCGTCGGCCCCTGGGGCGAGATAGACGAGCCGCCGAGGCGGAGTGTTGCCGCCACCCCATTGGAGGTGGGTGGGCAGCCCCCGATAGGCGGCGTTGAGCAACTGCGCGCCGGGATAGCCGTAGAGCGTGCACGTTTGCCCCGCGTGGTTGTGGACGAGGAAGATGAGGCTGGCGTGCCCCGCGGCGCCCTCGCTGTAGTCGGGCGCGATGGCGAGCTGGGCGGTCTGGCAGCGGGCTACGGCGGCGGGGCGGGATGGCGCCGCAGCGTGCGCGGCGCCACGCGGACTCGCCACGAGCGCGGCCAGCGCGCCAAGGCCGGTCAATTTTTGTCGCTTTGTCACAATGAGCTCCTTCCTCCCTCTTGCTACCCTATTGCCCTTGACGCGGAGCAGGTATAGGTCAGCGTCGGTTAAATGACGAATAGCTGTATGAAGTCGGACACAGCGCTGTACTCCAACCGATTTTGGTCCAAGCACAAGGCCATAATCGCGTCGCACTGCTTGGCCGGAAAGCGTGTGCCCAGATTGGTGGCGAACTTCCGCTCTAGTAGCGGGATGCCTTCCTCACGGCGACGGCGATGCCCGATCGGATACTCCACGATCACCTTTTCCGTACTCGTTCCGTCCACAAAATGCACTTGCACGGCGTTAGCAATGGAACGCTTGGCGGGGTCGAGATAGTCTCGACTGTACCGCTTATCCTCCACAACAACCATCCTGGCGCGTAAGGCATCGATGCGCGGGTCAGCGGCGGCCGGGTCTTCATAATCCTCGGCGGTCAAATGGCCGTGAAAGAGCCCTATAGCCACCATGTACTGCAGGCAGTGGTCGCGGTCGGCCGGGTTATGGAGCGGGCCGGTCTTGTCGATGATGCGCATGGCGGACTCGTTCGTCGTGAGCGTGATCAAGGCGACCTCATTGAGGTGGCCCTTGACCTCATGGTGCAGGGTGACCGCGCACTCTACCGCCGTTTGCGCGTGGAACTCGGCCGGGTAGGACACCTTGAAAAGGACGTTCTCCATGACATATGACCCGTAAGGACGCGCGACGACGAATGGCTTGCCGCGGAAAAGGACGTCATAGAATCCCCACGTCCTGGCCGTGAGGGCTGAGAGATACCCCATCTCCCCCTTGAGTGCCATCAGGGCGAGGCGTACCCCCCGGCTGGTCGCGTCGCCCGCGGCCCAGGACTTACGCGATCCGGCATTCGGGGCATGGCGGTAGAGCCGCAAACTGCCGCCGTCGATCCAGGCGTTGGACGTCGCGTTTATGATGTCGTCCTTGCCGCCGCCAAGCAGACCTGTGACGACAGCGGCCGACGCGACTTTGACGAGTAGGACATGGTCCAGGCCCACCCGATTGAAGCTATTCTCCAGCGCGAGCACGCCCTGGATCTCGTGTGCTTTGATCATGGCGGTCAGGACATCGCGCATGGTCAGCGGGGCTTTGCCAGCGGCGATCCGCACCCGGCTGAGGTGATCCGCGATGGCGAGGATGCCGCCCAGGTTGTCGGAGGGATGGCCCCATTCGGCGGCGAGCCAGGTATCGTTGTAGTCCAGCCAGCGCACGGCGCATCCAATGTCGAACGCCGCTTGCACCGGGTCGAGCTCCAACTGGGTCCCTGGAACACGCGCGCCATGGGGCACGATTGTCCCCGGCACGAGCGGTCCGAGGTGCTTGGCGCACTCGGGGTAGCGTAGGGCCAGTATGCCACAGCCCAGGGCATCCATGAGCACGTTGCGCGCGGTGGTATAGGCCTCGCCGCTGTCGACGACATACTCGGCGACGTAGCCGGCGATAGCGGCCAGCGCCTGGTCGGGTGCCTGAGAGGGGTTGGCGCTGCTAGTCGTCATGCGCCCGCCCCTCCGCGAATAGCCTATCCAGCGTCTGTTCGTAGGCCTGATAGCCCAGCACATCGTAGAGTTCCGCCCGTGTTTGCATCGCGGGTACGGCCCGCCGTTGTGTGCCGTCGCGGCGCAGCGTCCGGTACGTGTCGAGCGCGGCGGCGCTCATGGCGCGAAAGGCCGATAAGGGATAGAGCGCCAGGCGCACCCCCGCGCCGCCCAACTCCTCCGTCGTGAATAGCGGGGTGAGGCCAAACTCCGTCAGGTTGGCCAGGATGGGAATACCCACGGCGTCGGCGAACTGACGGTACTGATCCAGCGCGGTCAGGGCTTCGGGGAAGATCATGTCCGCTCCCGCGTCCTTGTAGCGGCGCGCGCGCTCGATCGCCGCGTCTAGCCCCTCGACTGCTAGCGCATCCGTCCGCGCCATCACGATGAAGTCGGGGCCAGGCTTCGCATCGACGGCCGCCGCGATGCGGTCGACCATCTCCGTGGCAGGGACGATGGTTTTATTGGGACGATGGCCGCAGCGCTTCGCCGACGCCTGGTCTTCGATGTGCAGACCGGCGGCGCCCGCCTTCGCCATCTCGCGGATGGTGCGCGCGATCATGAACGCGCCGCCCCAGCCGGTGTCCGCATCGACCAAGAGCGGCAATTGGGTGGCGCTTGTGATGCGGCGCACGTCTTCCAGCACGTTGTCCAGCGTCGTCATGCCGAGGTCGGGCAGGCCGTATGACGCGTTGGCGACGCCGGCGCCGGAGAGGTAGAGCGCGCGGAAGCCCGCGCGCTCAGCCAGGAGGGCCGTGTAGGCGTTGATTACGCCCACGACCTGGACGGGGCGCTCTATCTCCAGGGCGGCACGGAATCGGCCACCCGCCGAGATAGCAGGGTCACTTCCCATTAATGTACTGGCTGACGATCGTCGCCGGCACATGCAGCAACGTGTGCAGGGTGTTCCCGGTCGCGTCGAACTGGGCGATGTCCCAGTCACCGAAGACGTTGTGGTACGCGTTGAAGTCTTCCGGCCCGGTGGCCCCTTCGTAGTTGATCTTCTTGCCTGCGTTGAGCAGCGGGACGCACTGGGAATAGAAGTAGCACTTCGTCCCCGGCGGATTCGACACGCTAATGATCTTGTTGATCCAGACCGCGGGGTTCGTCGTCTTGGCCGCCGTCATGGCAAGCGCGGCGATGATCACCCCGTCGTACGTGTTCTGCGACAACTCAACCGGCTTAGGGACGCCGAAATACTACGTTGTTCCGCAGGGGAGTATACTGCCCGCTGTATGAGGGGCGACGGAGGGTGATGGAGGGTGTGGGGCCATGGAACTGACGGACGAGGTCAAGGTGTTCTTGAG
>JAABVA010004219.1_pt1 | contig 13372 bp, 14 predicted proteins | sample 5560331 | NCBI WGS metagenome assembly JAABVA01 (sample SAMN12812661, study PRJNA571458) | rock metagenome | isolation source: Antarctica rocks | place: Antarctica: Victoria Land, Mt New Zealand sud | collected 2016-01-07 | reverse complement strand
TACCAGCAGCACACGAACGTCGAGTTCCTGGCGTTCCTCAAGCGAGTCGCCCGCGCCTACCCCCGGGTCCCGCTGCACGTGGTCTGCGACAACTACGCCACCCACAAGCACCCCAACGTCAAGGCCTGGCTGACCAAGCACCCCCGGGTCCAACTGCACTTCACCCCGACCAGCGGCAGCTGGCTGAACATGGTGGAGATCTTCTTCGGGATCATCACCCGCCAAGCGATCCGCCGCGGCACCTTCCACTCCGTCAAGGACCTCGAGACCGCCATCGGGACCCACATCGACGGCTGGAACGAACGCGCCCACCCATTCACCTGGACCAAAGGCGCCGACGAGATCATCAGCCACGCGAAACCCTCACCCCACCAGAAAAAGACTTACAACCCGCGACACTAGTTGTCGTGCAACGTGTCGACATCGTTCTCAACCCTGACAGGCTGCCCAAGCACCGCGACCGCCTGGGCAGGGTGAACCCGCCGAAAGCGGCCACCTGGGGGATCGCTGCGACCCGAACCCGCTTGGCTTGTCACTAACGATGGCGTGCTCAGGGGTTCAGCGCATCACCTGCTCAGATCAGGGAGGGTGTCCCGGCCACCCGTAGTCTCGGTGCTGGATGCGGCCAACTCTGTTGGCCGTCTCCCTGCACGCCGGACCCCTCCCCCCGGGGCTGGTGTCGCAGCGGCCACCGGCCACACCCCCCTCGTGGTCGGTGGCCACCCCTCGCACTGGCCGCCCGTCTCTCATCACCGCGGCCACCTCGCCAGGCACTCCAGATCGCCGCCGCCCCCGTCGCCTGGGTCCTAGGCCTCCTCCTTGGCGTCCCGGTCCTCGGCAGTGAGACCAGGATGGCCGCGACCTGTCCGGTGCCAAGGCCGCGGGGCGCCGGGGCGGGCAGTCGGACGCGGTCTCGCAGATCACCACGACCCGGCGCGGGATGCGGGGTAATGATCGGTCTCGGCGGCGCCAGGCGCGCAACTCGGTGTCGGCGACCTGGTCGGATTGTTCGGCGTAGCGGAGCACGGTTTGCAGGTTGGCGTGTCCGAGGCGTTTACGGATGGTGGCCAGGCTCACCCCACCGTCGACCATGGCGGTGGCGTGGGTATGCCGCAGCTGGTGCAGCGTCGCGGCCACTCCCGCGGTGTGGCAGTACTGGGCCCAGCGGGTCTGGGCGGAGGCGTAACGCAGCGGGCCTCCGACGTGGTTTTTCTCCGCGCGGAACAGCGGCCCCGACCGGTAGCCGGTGGCGGTGAGGTAGCGGCGCAGGGTGGCGACGAGGCGGTCGTCGTCGAGCAGCACGGTGCGGGTCCGCCCACCCTTGCCCAGCACCCGCAGGTGTTCGTCACCAGGGGTCATATCGAGGTCCTCGAGATAGACGCCGAGGGCTTCGCCGGCGCGCAGCCCGGTCTCGGCGATCAGCCCGAACAGCACCCGGTCCCGCAGTCGGTGACGGGGAATCACGGCCAGGATGGCCGCGACCTGCCCGGCCGGGAGCCCGCGGGGTGCTGGGGCGGGTAGTCGGACGCGGTCGAGCTTGTCCATCGGGTTGGCCGTGATCAGCTCCTGGCGATACGCCCAGCGCAGCAACGACGCCAGCGTGGCCTCATGGCGGGCCCGGGTGGCCGGGGCCAGGTGGGCGAGGGTGGCGAAGTAGCCGCGCAGCACGTCGGGGGTGATGGACTCGGGCGGGCCACGGTGGTAGGCGGGGAACGAGGCCAGATCGGTTCGATAGGCCCGGATGGTGGCCGCCGCGCGGTTGGCGTGGGCCAGGTCGGCGAGGAAATCCGCAACCGCGTGGCCCAGCCGCAACCCGGGGACGGGTTCCCGCATCGCCGCCACGGTGGCCTCCCGATACCCTGATCGTCCTCGGTTCCTGCGATAACAGTAAGCCTGCTGGGATCGCCGCGGGGGCTGCCACGCTGGTCACCGCCGAACCGCAACCCTCTTTGCTGCAGTAACGATGATTATCACAGGTTGCCTGGGTCTAACCGGCGCCGGGATGTGCTCGGCTGGCTTCTTTCATGCAGCGGCGGAGCAGGGTGTTCGCGGTGTCGAGGTCGTCGTGTTGTTGCGCGGTGAGTTGGGTGAGTCGGTCGTTGGTCTCGGCGAGGCCGGCGATGTCGCTGACTCGGCGGCAGGCGGCCGCGGATCATGTCGCCGCGGGCGTGTCATCGCTCGACCGGCTGCCCGCCCGGCTCACCGCTGATTCCCGACCAGCCGGGTCGCGCCGCGAACCAGCGCGGTGGCAACCGCGGCCACGGTGAAGGAGAGCAGGGAGGCGCTCATCCACGGCTGGGCGGTGAAACCGATCGTCTGCCCCAGCTTGCCCCAGGCGGTGGCCCACCAGGAGACCTGCCCGGGGTAGATCAGCTGGTAGGTGATGAACCCTGCCGCCCACGGGGCCAGCATCGCCCAGCGTGGCCGGGCCGTCGGGCTCAGGTCCCATCCGCGGCGGCCGGAGAAGGCGAAGTAGTCCACGACGAGCACGGCGAACATCGGCACGAACAGTGACCCGATCAGGGACAGGAAGCTGGCGTAGCCGTAGATGTTCACCGCCAGCGCCAGCACCGTGATCGCCACGCCGATCACCACCGAGATCCACCGGCGGTCCCACCGCGGCCGCAGGTTCTGGGTGGACACGGTGGTGGAGTAGACGTTGGCGAAGGACTGGTCCACCTCACGCACGGCCAGCACCATGAACGCGAGCCCCCCGAGCGGCACGGCGATGAACGCCGCGAAGACGTGGTCGGCGTCGGCCGCCGCGGTGACCAGGGCGAGCAGGCCCAGCCCGTAGCAGGCCACCTGGGTCAGACCGTATCCCAGGAACGTGCCGGTGAACGCCGCCCTGGGGGTACGGGAGTGGCGGAGGTTTGCAGGTCGCTTCGGACGCCGTTGATCACAACAGTGTCGGACACGAACTCGTCGAGGCGGGTGAATTCGTGGGCGTTGCAGACTGTGAGGTAGCTGCGATAGAACCGCGCGAGCGGACGGCCGTCGGCTCGCGCGTCAGCCGACGACTCGTGTTCTGGGTTGTTGCCGGAACGGCCGGGGTCGATGTTCATGCCGCCGAGTACAAGATCGGGTTGATCGCCGTGTCGGGCACGGCTCCGGGTGCTACGCCGGGTCACGCACAGCGAAACCGGAATCGGTAGATCGGTGTTCAGCGGATGCCCCTCCCGCCGAAGCACCTCCGACCAGTGATCCGACGCGGACCGGCTTGTCCCGTCAGCACGGTCGGGCGTGAGGTGGTCCAGCAGATCCAGCAGATCCAGCAACTCCTCAACCGTCGAGATCCGCACACAACGATTAGAGCACGCGGCCACCACGCAGGATGCGGGTGCTGAGTGAGCGATCATGGCTCTCGCACATGCCTGTTGCTGTGGCCTTGAAGAAGGTGTACAGAAGACGCCGTCGGGTTGGGTTGTCGCCACTGCTGGCTGATCACCGATACCCGCCAGCGACCCCTTTCGACGACCGCGCCGACGTCCCGCCCCGGCTCCGCCGCGACGGGTGGCTCGCCGTAGTGGGAAGGTTGGCCGGTGCGGGTGCTCGTGACCTTCGTGGGCGGGAGTGGCCACCTCCTGCCGCTGCTACCGGTGGCTCGTGCCCTCGCCGATCGCGGGCACGACGTGGCCCTGAGCTGCCAACGCGCGATGCTTGATGGAGCGGAGGGCGCCGGTTTTCCGGCGTTCGACAGCGGTGGTGCGACGCTGGCGTACCCCGGTGCGCGCGGCCCGCTCCGCCCGGTCGACCGGGCGCGCGAGGAACGGGCGATTCGGGACGGATTCGCCGGGCACACGGCGACGGAGCGAGCCGGGCGTCTCGTTGATGTCGCGACCCTGTGGAAACCGCAGGTGGTCGTGCACGACGAGGTCGACCTCGGCGCCATCGTCGCGGCGGAGTCGCTCGGTTTCCTGCACGTCGGGGTTATCGTGCTCGCGGCAGGTGGGTTGCTGCGGCCCGACCTGGTCGCGGAACCGCTGGACGTGCTGCGCACTGCGCACCAATTGCCACCCGATCCGGGGCTCGTCGCGCTGCACCGTCACCTCACCCTGGTCCCCGTTCCCCCGAGCTTCCGAGCACCCACGGACACGCTGCCCATCACTGCACGCCACGTTCGGCCCGCCGCCCTAGAGCCGATGGGGACGTCCCTCGGCGCCCCGGGGGCCGCGGCCCTGCTCGACTGGCTCGGCCGCCGCCACGGCCAGCCGACCGTCTACCTCACCCTGGGGACGATATTCGGCCAGGAGTCCGGCGACCTCCTAAGCCGGGTGCTCGCCGGTCTGGCCGAGCTAGACGTGAACGTCATCGTCACCGTCGGCCGCGAGATCGCCCCGGCCGAACTCGGGCACCAGCCCACGAACGTGCGGGTCGAGCAGTACCTGCCGCAGGAAGTGCTGCTACCCCACTGCGATGTGGTGGTCTGCCACGGCGGCTCGGGCAGCGTCCTGGGCGCGCTGGCGTTCGGGGTCCCGCTCGTGCTGCTGCCGATGGGCGCCGACCAACCGCTCAACGGCGACCGGTGCGAGGCCCTCGGGGTAGCCCGCGTGCTGGACCCCATAACTACGACGAGATCCCTCATCACGGCCACCGTCCGCGAGGTCCTGACCACTCCCTCCTACCGACGGGCCGCGCAACGCCTGCGCAACGAGGCCGCCACCCTGCCCCCCGCGCAACAGGCCGCGTCCTGGGTGGAGGACCTGGTCGAGTCGGACAGCCTAAAGCACCGCCCCGGCACCGGTGGACCCTCCCCGCGGACTGGTCGCTGACCAACCTAATCCCGTCACGCAACTCTCCCGTCCAGACAAGTACCGGCCGCGGTGCCGCCTCGAACTCGGAGGCCGGGGAGTATCACAAACGATCTTGGTTTCAACCGGTCAACGCATCATTCGGCGACGGTAGTGGCTTGCGCAGAAGCCCCGTGCCCGGTGGGTCCGCCGTCAGCCGGGCTCTCCGGGGGCGATGAGGGTGAGTGGCGGCTGGCACCCGGGCTCGGTCCTGTGTGCAGAGCGATCCCCGGGTCGCGTAGCGCCAGGGTGCGACGATCGTCATCGTGGATCGCGGCGCGTGACATCAACTCGGCCTGCCGACTTCAGGGAACATTCGTCCTCCGATCGGGCCAGACATCGAACGAGTACTTCGACAAGTACTTGTTCGAGTCACAGCCCGTGCTGCTGCGGCGGGTAGCGGAGGCGATGGTCCCGTTGCTACCGCGGGACACCGACCTACTGGGGGGCTCGAGCTCGGCGGGGTTCCCATCGCCACGATGGTCAGCTCGCTGACCGGCCTGGCGATCTTCGTCCGCAAGCAAGCGAAGACCTACGGCACCCGCCGTTTGGCCGAAGGCGCCGAGGTCGCCGGGAAGTCGATCACGTTGATCGAGGACGTGATCACGACCGGTGGGGCAGTCCGAGACGCCACGATTGCCCTCCGAGCCGAGGGCGCTAGCGCCGCCGTCGTCGTCTGCGCGATCGACCGAAGCGATAGCCCCGGCGGGCCCCTCGACGACATTGGCGTCGAGACCCGAGCGGTCCTCACGCGGGAGCAACTCAGCGCATAGTGAGCCTGCGCGACGCGTTGGCCAACCGTCAGGGCGGCGGCAGGCTGCCGAAGAACTCGGCGACTATCCGTGCGATTACCCGCAGCACATCTCTCAGCGATACCGTCACTAGGTCCTCCGCAGGAGCATGAACGACATCAACGGAGGCTACGGCCCGAGGACGTGTCGCACGATTGTCTTGTTGGAATCTGACAACGCGGGCTCGTCGGGATGCACCAGTCGCAGCCTCTCCGCGATCTGCTGCGGCGACCAGGCCTCGACGAGCTTGGCGGTCACCCAGTCGCGCAGCACCGGGTCGCTCGCCAGCTTGCTCGGCTTCGGGCGACGAGCCCGGACGTAGGCGGCGGCATCGGCGTCGACGGCACGGTAGGCGTCGCGGCCACCGTTGCGGTCGATCTCGCGCGACACCGTCGACGACGACCGGCCCAGGTGATCGGCGATCGCACCGATATAAGGGGCTGTGGAGGAGGGAGCGGCCACCAGATCTGCCCAGGTACGTAGGTGCCGAACGACCACCGATGCCCCTCCGGGTCCAGCAACTCGTAACGGTAGTTGCCAGCCCCACTTGGTGCTGCCAGTCACCCTCGGCGATACCACTGCGGGCGCCCTTGCGCCACTCACTGTCTCAGGCGCTTACGGGCGTACCGCAGCACAATGGGCGAACGAGCCAGCCGGGGCTTTGCCCGGCCCCGGCTGGCTCATCCTCAGGTCACCGGTTGTACGGCGACTGATTGGTGGGCTTCAGCGACACACCCTGCTTATGCGCTTGGCTCCGAACTGCATCTTCGGTCCGACCGAGTTTGAGGCCCATGACTCGGGTCGGGGTGTTGCCTTTGGCAAGCTTGCCGAGGTCCGCCTTATCGGTACCCGACCACGCCTTGCCTCTGTTGCGGGTGGACTTGCTGGCCATGGCTGGCCTCCAATCTCGAGACCGCACGGCGACCCGCCGAAGTTGATCGGTGGCCCCTTGGCCCCGAAGACTTCGCACGTGTCCTAGGCTCGAGTCGTTCCCGTGAAGAACCGAATCGACCCCATGCCGTGTGCCCGCCCCACCGGGTAGGTCCCGCATGGGGTCGAGTTGTCTCTGCCAATAGGATAGGCCTTAGAACTACACGCATGTCGTTCACGTCGCCCCTGCATGTTGTAGGCGAGCTGCTCCATGACCCCAACACGTGGGGGATCGGTTCGCGGGCTGCCGGGGTACTGGGTATGCCGGATGGCGATCCTTGACGAGCGGGTCGGCTACGGACAGCATGCTGGCGGCGGCGTCAGGGTTGGCTTCAGGCGGTGCGTACCCGAGCCCGGAAGCCGATGTTGAGGGATAAACTCGGCAGATGGCCAACCCGACGGTCGTCGACCGCAAGGCAACCTCCCGCGAGGTGGCGTCTCACGCCGGCGCCATCCGCCAACTGGCGGCGAATCTGGGCCTGAGCGACCCCCGCCTGCGCAGTGACGGTGCCATGGTCGTCCACAGCGAGGAAGCCGGCTACCGGGCGGTGACTCGTCTGTCTGCCGCGGCCTCGGAGTTGGTCGGCGCCTACGTCCACGTCATCACTGACGATGTGCCCGGCGCGGTTGGCACTCGGGAGCTGTGACCGCTGACGAGTCGCTCGGTGCTCTGGTCGGCACACTTGAGCAGCTTCGCCAGATCTTCCCAAGAGACAAGGCCACGTGGGACAGCCGCCTCGTAGTCCGCCTCGCCGTCGAACGACTCTGGATCACGGCGGGCAACCTCGCCGAGACCTACCGCATCGAGCGTGGCGTCACCACGGGCGTCGAACCCTGGTCAGAGCTCGTTGGCTATCGACACCTGCTGGCTCATGCTCTTCCCGGTGACATCTCCTCGGACCGAGTGTTTGCTGACACCATCGCTGACCTCGAGCGGATCCTCAGCGCCGTACACGCCCAGGTCTCCTGACTGCTGAGCGCAGATCCGGAGCCGCAGGTGCGCGGCCTGGACCACCACATGGGCCGCTCTCGTCCCGGTTAGCCGATCCGCGCCCGGGCAGTGCCACCGAAGGACGGCAACTGCCGAGCCGGGGTTCGTCGGCGCTGCTGCTGGGTCGCCTCGCCGGCCGGGTCAGGTGCGGTGTTGGGGAAACCCGGGCGTGGATGATGTTGGCCGATGATGGTCTGGTGACAAAGCGGTGCGCGAGCGGGAGCGATGAGGCGTGGGCGCGGTTCGACGACCTGGTCGCGGGCACCGGTCTGCTGTTCGGCTCGCCGCACCGGGTGTTGGTCGCGAACTCGGCTGCTGAGGTGGTGCCGGTCTTGATGGAGGCCGAGCGGGCGGCAGGGCTGCTGGGCGTTCGGATACGTCGGCTACGAGGCGGCGGCTGGGCTCGACCCCTGCCTCGCGGTGTGTGCCGCGTCGTCGAACGATCCGCCGCTGGTGTGGTTCGGGGTGTGCGACGAACCCACACGGGTGCCGCCGATCGCGCCGCCGGGAGATGCGGGCAGGGCATACACCGCCGCTGCGTGGCAGCCGGGATGGACACGGGCGGGATACCGGGACGACGTCGCCCGTATCCGGAAATACATCGCCGCCGGTGACACCTACCAGTGCAATCTGACCGGCCGGCTCAGGTGGTGCGGGTTGGCCGCGGAGGGGTAGTACTGGAACGGTTCGTGGTGGGCGATGTAGTCGTCCTTGGTGCCGTAGTTGCTGCCCCCGCTGGTGGGTCCCGCCGGTGCCGCCCACCGCCGCGCCCACCGGGTGGGAGGCGTTGCACAGCCCCTGGTCCGAGGCGGGCTTGGTGGCTAATCGGCCCTTGAACTGATCCGGGGTGAAGGTGGCGGTGGGCTGCGGGGCGTTCGCGGTGGCCGTCGCGAAGCTGGTGGTGGGGGTGAACCCGCCCTGGAAAAAGCCCCAGCTCACGCCGGCGGCGTTGAGGTTGTCACCGACATTGCGTCCGGTCAGCGACACCGCGTCCCGGGTCGAGCAGTCGTCGTAGTAGGGCTGGGGATCGGAGATCAGCGACGTCCCGCCGGCACCGTCGGGGACGATGTCACCGTTGCTGGTCGCACCGTTGATCGCCGAACCCACGCCGCCGGTGTTGCCCGAGACGAGGTTGAGGGCGCCGGGGTAGAGGGGCCGAAGGTGGTGCCGAAGGAGTTGTCGCTCATCCACGGCTGGGCGTAGTTCCACAACCCGGTGGTGGTGTTGCCGTCGTAGTAGTTCATGACGTCGCTGCCCTTGCACGGCTTGCCGGGGCCGTTGGTGCCCTTGGCTGTACCCACGGAGGTGACGAACTTATCCATCTTCCCCCCGTCGAAGGCTCGCTGCTCCGCGGTGTAGTCGTGGTCCTGGTCGCAGGTCAGGACGTCGTTAAGATCCGCGGGGTTCAATCTGCGGGGATGGCCGGGTTACCGGCCAGGTCCCGGTTCGGGTTGTTGGTCAACAGAGTTCCCGTGCCGCCGGCGCCGGCAGTGTTGCTCACCTCGTTCACACTCGGCGTCCCCGGGGCCGGTTGAAACTTTTGACCAGAGCTGTTCGCGGCCTTCGGGTACCGAAGTAGTGATCAAAAGACACGTTTTCCTGGTAGATCACCACGAGATGCTTGATCGGGGTGGCCGTGGCCGCCGGGATGCTCAGGCTCAACTTAGCGCTGAGCATCCCGGCGGCCGCCTTCCGGATTCTGGACATAGGGACGGGTTCCTCATCTCATCCGCCCGCTGAGGGTCACAGCGAGGTCGCACGCACCGTATCCACCGCAGATGAACACCCACCGACACCAAAACGAACTCCACCCCCAGAGCCGCATGACGGCGGTTAATGTTTCGACGGACTTCAGCGAGGCGAGAACAGCTCGGGGGAACACGTGGGGGCGGGCAGCGTTGCACTGCCCTAGGTGACTCCAGCCCGCGTCGATGGTGTCGCCGACAGTGACGCCGGACCGGTCCCCGATGACCGACATCATGAGAAAGACATTGTAGGGACGCGAGGCGGTAAGGCGTCACATCCGGCCTGGCTGGAGGGCCTACGCCGAGAAAGCGGGTTGGCGGGTGTGTCAGCCGAAAAGACTCGTACCGGCGGGCTCTGGCCGAGCGGGCCGCTTAGCCGGTGATGCTGTTGGTGCCGTTCTCGAGGTGGCCGATGTAGCGCCGCAGCCATGTGTGGTCACCGCTGATCGTGACGGACAGGTCGTACCATCCGTTGCTGGACGCATGCGGCTTCACCCTGTGCCTTGCGCGAGCGTGCGCGGGCACGTGATAAGTCCTCGCGTGGTCGTTCGAGTAGTTGTTTGACACCACTGTGAACGTCACAGCCTTGGTGTCGTTGTTGATCAGTTCAAGCGCGAGTTCGGGCGTCCGGCCGTGATCATGCTGGTGGTACTGCGCCGTCGCCTGCGCAGTCGTGGCGGCGGCGTTGACGTCACCGGTGAAGTGCCGCAGGAAACGGTTCGGGCCTACGACCGTGAGGTCGTACTTGCCGTCGCCGTTACCCGCGCCGACCTCGATCGACCCGGCCACGGGGTTGGTTGAGAAAAGATTTGACGGGGCGACCGTGTATTGGCCCGGGAAGGTCCTCGGGTAGTCGGCGAGCGACTGAGCCGGAGCGGTGTTGTTGTAAACGGCGAAGTGGCTGGCCTTGCGGACGTGTGGCCCGTTATTGCTGAAGGACAGCACCGCCTGGACCGCACCGTTGCTGCCGAAGGTGAACCCGTCCAGGTTCGCGTTGGGCTGGTAGGGCAGTGGCCGCGCCCGCTTGGTGCCCGGCTCCTGCGCCGGCATGGTGTTGGTCGTGGCCCGCGGGTGGTAGGAGCCGCCCGCAGGGTCGCCGATTACGGTGGTTTTGGGCAACTTCGGAAGGCCGAAGATCGGCGCGGTGAAGTCAAACGCGTCGGTCAGGTCCCCGCAGACGCTGCGGCGCCAGTCGCTGATGTTCGGACAGATCGCCGGCGTCCCGAGCGCGTCGGTCCATTTCTCCAGGAACTGGATCACCGAGGTGTGGTCGGAAACCTCCGAGGTCACCCATCCTCCCCGTGTCCACGGGGAGATCAGGATCAGGGGAACGCGGAAACCGAGGCCGACCGGCATCGGCTGGGTGAGGCCGGAGCGCGCGAGGGTGCCCGAGGCCTCCTGGTAGAACTCGTCCTTCGTTCCGGGGGCCGGCACCGGCGGTGGCACGTGATCGAACTGGCCGTCATTCTCGTCGTAGTCGATGATCACCAGAGTTGAGTTGAACACGTCTGGATCGGCGTTGAGCGCCTCCAGGACGCCGTTTACGTAGTACGCACCGTCGTCCGGCGCGCCGTCGGGGTGCTCGGAGAACGCCTGGTTGGGCACGACCCAGGACACTCGTGGCAGCGTGCCCGCCGCCACGTCGGCCTTAATGGCGTTGGTGAGGTTGTCGGCGTTGGCGCTAAGACCGGTCAGCGGCTCGGGAACGTTCGCGACCCCGTTGTCAAACAGCGCGTTGCCCGGAGTAGGTCTGCCTCCCTGGGTGGGGTCGTACTGGGCGAAGTTCTTGAAGTACTCGAGTGCGTTGTCGCCGTAATTGTCAGCGCATTGGTAGACCTTCCAGCTGACACCGGCCTTCTGCAGCGTCTCCGCGTACGTCTCCCAGAGCAGGTTCTTGCCCAGTTCGTCACCGCCGTCGTAGGCGACGACGTTGCTGTACTTCTGCTGGGCGTCAATCGTTCCGCTGAACAGGTAGGTACGGTTCGGGCCGGTCGCGCTGAGCACGGAGCAGTGGTAGCCGTCGCCGACCGTGTAGGCGTCGGCGAGGGCGTAGTGGAACGGGATGTCGGTCCGGCTCAGGTATCCCAGCGTCGTCGGGCCGCCCTTGGCACCTACCCAACCGTTCATCAGTCCGCCGTACCAGGCCGCGTGCTGGTCGTCCCAGTTGTGTGCCGTCCCGCCGTAACCCTGTGCACCCAGCTCCGAACTGGGCGGCTGGTGACCGGCGGGGTAGGTCGAGGGCGGAGCGTCGCTCAGGCGCCACGGGTACTGGGTGGTCGTGATGGGCAGGCCGGGGCGCGTCGTCGGCTGTTGGAACACCGACAGGCCACCGGGCAGCGTGATGGTCGAGCGGTCCCCAAAGCCGCGGACACCTTTGAGACAACCAAAGTAGTGGTCGAAACTGCGGTTCTCCTGCGTCACGATCACGACGTGCTTGATATCCCGGATATCACCGCGACGGCCAGGCGCCACCGGTGGCTTTGGGGCAGCCAGCGCGGCGGCGGAGGGCAGTGTCGCACCAACCACTGCGGCCCCGGTGGCCGCTACGGCTGCGCCGAGGAAACCTCGACGAGAAAGATCGGACATGCACAAATCCCTTCGGGAGCGATGAACGCGGTGAGCAACCGCCAAAAGCTATGGGCGCCAGCTAACGTCCAGGCGAAAATTGACTGAACGCCGGCCGAAGCGATCAACAACATCCAGTCCGACCGCGGCGTGTTGGCTGTCTGGGCAGGGCATAGAGAACACGCTGGGCGGCATGACTTCATGGACCGATGATGTAGGTGTCGACGTCTTGGTGACGGCGCTTGCGGTGGCGATGCTGCCCGCTGTGGAGGGTTTCTATGCGATGTTGGTGCGATGGGGTGTGGCCCACGTCGAGCCCTGATCAGCCGAAGCCGAATGCGCCGGACACTCCGATGTGCTGAAATTGATCACGGCAGCGCTCCGGATCGAAACACCGCCCGACCCTCCGGGTGGGTACTTTTTGGCTGTCCAGGCGTCGAGCGGTCGCTGGCTCGCATGATTGTTACCAAAACGTGCGCATCCTCGTCAGCGCCGCCGCCAGCCGCTTGTTATGGTGGCTTTTTGGTGGCTTAGCCTTAGTGGCGGAATGGATCCGGTGACGGTGGACCGGTACGCATGCTGCGACCGCGCGGATGGACATTCACGAGGTGGCGCGTCAGCTCAACAGCCACCTCGGACCCACGCTGGTCGCTGCGCTCGCTGGCACCCCCGATCGCAAGTTGCCGATCCGCTGGGCCAAGTCCGACCGCCCGACACCGGGGCCCGCTTACTCGCGGCGACTGCAGCTCGCCCACCACGAACCGTTCCAGTACTACCCCTCCACGGCCAACCCGCACCACCTGCCACCGACGTCGTTGTCCGCGATCGGCACCGACACCCAGACCACCGCGGCGCGGTCCACCTGTTCGAGCCCAGCTGGAAAAAGCCCTACAGCACCCGCGGGATCCGGGCCATGCTCACCCGCTACGCCAACGCCGCCGGGCTCACCCACCCCATCAGCCCCCACCAACTCCGGCACTTCCTGTTCACCTGGCTCAAGACCCAAGGCATCGACGACGCCCTCATCCAGCCCTACAGCGGACACGAAAGCCGCCAATCCCTCGAGATCTACAGCCGCCTCGCCCTCGCCGACGCGCAGCAGCACTACAACGAAGCCATCACACGGTTCCCCGTCTGACCACCGCTATCTCACGCCCAAGACCTGCTCCGCCGGCTCAACCCCCTCTCCAGGCACCGGTGCGGGACCGGCGTTGGATGTTCACCGCTGCGGTGCTTGGTTGACGGCTGATCGTTGCCCGGTCGTGGTGTTGGGGGCCTGAATCAGGGGCGGGCGCAGCGCGGGCCCCTCACCCCGGGCTGTGCCATCCGCATCAGCCGGTCAGACAGACCGCGCACCGGACGGATCAGGCCATTGCCCACTCGTAGACGCTGACGTGACGCCAGCTGGTCGCCGTGAACGCTGACACCCACCGGTCCCATCGCTTCGCGCAGGCGGAGACCGGCGATGCGGGCCTTTCCCTGCTTGGCGGCAACCGGGCACCATCAGCGGCGGCTCATGCGGCCCCCCTGATGGCTTCACCGCACTGGCGCGGTGGAGCG
>JAABVA010004214.1_pt1 | contig 13375 bp, 17 predicted proteins | sample 5560331 | NCBI WGS metagenome assembly JAABVA01 (sample SAMN12812661, study PRJNA571458) | rock metagenome | isolation source: Antarctica rocks | place: Antarctica: Victoria Land, Mt New Zealand sud | collected 2016-01-07 | reverse complement strand
GGTCCAGGGTGTAGGTGCCGGTGCGTAGCCCGGCGGGGTTGAGGGCGCCGGCGCCGGCGCGGGCTGCCTGTTCGGCGTCGTTGGCGGCGCGGCGGTAGGCGATCAGCTGGCGGCCGCCGTCGACGACCAGGCCGAGCATCAGCAGGAGCGCGAAGCCGAGCACCGCGACCAGCACGCTGACCGAGCCGGCATCGCCACCTGCCGCCGTCAGGTCGGGGGCAGCACTGTCCAGATGGCACCTGCCGGTCGAGGTCAGCGGGGTGGTGTCAGCGGGCACGGTAGGGGTCCAGCGGCGCGGCGTAGCCGGCTGTCATCGTCGTCGAACCCGGCACACCGGGACCTGCGACGTCGCCCAGGGCAACCTGGCAGGTGAGGTGGACCGCGACCGTTGCGGTGGTTCCGACGGGGACGGCGAAAGCGGCCAGGTCGACGGCGACGGTCAGCTGGCTGCAGGTGAGCTGCTGACCGGCCAGCGTGCGTGCTGCGCTCTGCTGGGCGGCAGCGGTAGCCGAGGCGGCTGTTCGGGCCAGGGACGCGGCGCGGGCGGCGTCGCGGGCGGCGCCGTCGACCTGGGCGCCGGCGAGGGTGATCCGCATCGCCGCGACGGTGAGCAGCACGAGCAGCAGCAACACGGGGGCGAGCGCTGCCAGCTCAAGGCTGACCGAACCGCGTTCGCATCCCGCGCTGCGGCGAGGCACGCGAAGCGTGACGGCTCGGCCGGTACCGGCAGGATGAGCTGGCTGCCGGCGGGTTTGCTGGGTCATCCGACTGCCGGGACGAAGCGTTCGACGGGGCCGGCGGCGGTGCTGTGCACGGCGAGATTCAGGAACGGCACGACGGCGGTGGCGTGGCCCTCGACGGTGACAGTGGCTGTGGTTGGGCTGCGGGCTGCCGAGACCGTCGGGCTGGTCAGCAGCGTGCCGGCGGTGCCGGCGAGGAAGGCTGTGGCCGCGGCCTGCCCGGCGGCTGCGCTGCCGGCTCGGAGCCGGGCGGCTCGTAGTCCTTCTTGGGCTGCTGACTGGGACAGGTTGCGGGCGTGGGCATACAGCGCGGACTGCACAATCAGCAGGATCAGCAGCAGCAGGGCGGGCAGCACGACGGCGGTTTCGGCGCTGGCCGACCCGCGGTCAGTGCTGTCGCCAGCCGCCCAGCCCGCTCGTTGCCGGTGGCTGTACGGGGTCTGTCTGGGGTGGCCGCGCGGCGGCCGGCACCGGCCTACGAGCAGTTGGCGATCCGTGCTGATGATCGCCACCTACTTGATCTTTGAGCCGTACTTGGAGACCACAGCCGTGATCAGCACACCCAGGCCGACGGCTGCGACGACCAGGATGCCGGTGATCACAGCCTGCTCTGTGGTCAGCGACCCCCGCTCAGTGTCCGAGGACCACCGGCCGGCGCGGGATCGAGTCGCCGTCTGGAGGTGCTGAACGCGGATCGCGAGGCCGGTCAGCAGGGACAGCACGGCGAGTTGCAGTCGGGTCATGGTGGGCTCCTTCAGGGGCGTGGACATCGGGTGGGTGGACGGCGTCATGGGTTGGTGAGGGTGGGCAACGCTCAGCCGCCGGGGGTGAGCAGTCCGGCGACGGCGGGGTAGGCGAGCAGCAGCAGGAAACCGGTGAGCAGGACCGCGGTTGGTAGCGACATCGAGTCCGACCGGCTGTTGGCGAGTGCTTTGGCGTCGGTGAGGCTCTGGCTGCGCAGGGAGTCTGCTTTGACGACCAGTGAGGTGAAGATGGCGTTGCCGCCTTCACCTGCGGTGGCCACGATGTCAGCGAGGTCGGCGAGTTCGTCGACGCCCAGTGTCACCCCGAGCCGGGACAGCGCCGCCCAGGGTGTGCTGCCGGCGTACTGGGCGGATGCCAAGGCGGCGGCGAGGCGGCGAAAGACCCAGCCGCTGCCGATGTCGGCAGCTCGGGTCAACGCGTCGGCGGCGCCGCCGCCGGCAGCCCGTTCCAGGGCGACCAGGTCGAAGTAGGCGGTGAGAGCGGCTCGGAACTCGGTTCGGGCCCGGGCGGCGCGGTCCCGCGCCTCGGACGCCGGGACCAGAAAGAACAGGGCCGCGCTCAGCAGCGAGGTTGCAGCGGGGATGGTGAACGGCAGCCTCACCCCGACGGCGAGCAGCGGAGCGATCGCGAGGCTGGGGAGCAGCAGCCCGAACAGGGCGAGCAGGCCTTGGCGGCCCAGCAGGGTCTGTGCCGGCAGGCCGAGGATCGCCAGGTCCGCCTGGCGGGTCCGCCAGCCGAGCAGGGAGGGAACAGCCCGGGCCAGCAGGCGCCCCGCACGCTGGGTCCAGCCCGAATCAATTGCCGTTCCCGCCGGACCCCACGTTCCGGTCCAGCCCGGCGCTGGCTGGTGGGTCCGTTCGAGGGCAGCCAGCGCGGCGGTCAGCTGTGGTGGTGGTGCTGGCAGCAGGCACCTGGCGGCGCTGGCCAGTCCGCCGCCGGTGGCAGCGGCAAGGTAGCCGTTCACCATCGCCCCCGCCCTGTCGCAGGTCGGGTGGGAGTCTGTCCCGCCCGCTGGTGCACCTGGTGTTCTGCCGGGCCGGTTGCCGCCGAGGTTGGGGGTAGGAACCGCGGGGTGGGTGGGGTGCGAGCCAACTGGGCCATCCACCAGCAGCCGGCGATGTAGATCAGGCCGGCGAGGGCCAGCACCGCCTGCCCAGCCGGGGTGCCGTACCGTCCGGCATATCCCGGGTTCAGGACCCCCAAGGCGAGGGTGAACCCGATGGTGATGGCGATGACTTGACGCATCGAGTTGCGAGGCTTGGCCCGGTCGGCTTCGACTTCCCGGCGGGCCGCCACCGTCTTGGCGACCGTGTCTGCCAGGTCGGCTAGCACTGTGACTACTCCGCGGCCTTGGCGGCGGGCAGCGAGCAGCAGCGCGGCGGCGACCTGGTCGCCTGCTGCGTCGTCGACGTCGTCGGCGAACGCCCGCAGGGCCAGTTCGGTAGGAAGGTGCGCTCGTAGCCGGTGGGCCAGGGCGCCGATCTCGACCGTCAGCGGCGCGGGGGCGGTGCGGGCGCTGCGAACCAGCGCCTCTTCCAGCCCGGCCCCGGCGGTGATGCTGTCCGCGAGCCGGCGGGTCCAGTCCGCCAACGCCTGCAGCCGGGCGTTGTTGCGTTCGGCGGCTTTGCCGCCGCCTAGCAGGCGCGGCAGGCCGACGGCGGCTACCGCTGCCAGCACGGCTCCGACTGGCCAGCGAGTGACCCCGACGACGACACCTGCCGCCAGCACGGCAGGCAGCAGCCGGCGGAGCATCAGCGTGGCCGGCCGGGCGGTCGCCGGGCGGGCCCGTCGGCGCCTGCGGCGTTTGGGGGGCAGCCCCGCGGCCGCTGGGTCAGCCTGCGGTGCTGGCCTGAGGGTGACGGTTAGGGCGGTGAGGATCAGACCGAGGCCGGCCAGCGCACCACCGAGGCCGGCGAGGGCGCTCACCGGCCCCTGCCAGCAGCCGGCTGCCGGGCATCCGGCTGTCGGGTATCCAGCGGTGGCCACGAAGCCGGTGCAGGGTTGGGCGCGGCGATGGACACGTCAGGGCGGGACGTCCGTGGTCCGGTCGGCTGACGGCGTCGACCTGTCCCCCGCAGCGGGCTCGCGGCAGGGGCGGACAGGTCGCTGGGATCAAGCCCGGCGTTTACCAGGTCGGGCAGGCAGGCGATCGCACAGCCTGGAACCGCCCGCCTTTCGGTGCCGGGGACGAAGATTTCATTCAGAGCTGGAAGCCCGGCGTCGCCGACCTCCAGCACTTCCAGCACACTGCTGACCACCCGGCGCCGTCCGGCAGCCGACTGCTGGTCGGATAGTTCGAGGTGGACGATGAAGTCGACCGCGTCGCTGGTCAGCCGGTAGGCGGTGTCGGCAACCAGCGGGGCAGGTCCCATACCGGCCAGGGACACGATCCGGTTCAGTACCGCCCTGCCGGTGGCGGCGTGGATGGTGCTCATTGAACGGTTGCCCGCCGACATGGCTTGCAGCATCGGCACGATCTCGGCGCCGCGGGCCTCCCCAACGATGGTCCACTGCGCCGAGGTGCGCAGCGCGTGGGTGACCAGTTCGGGCAGCGACAGACCGCCGGCGGCTTCTGCGTTGTCCTGGATTTCTTCGTAGGCATCGACCCGGCCGTGCCGGTGGGGCAGCTGGTGCAGCGCCAGTTCGTACTCGGTTTCCAACGTTGCGATCTTGACGGTTGGGTCGAGCTCGTTCGCGAGCGCCCGCAGCAGCGTCGTCTTGCCGACGTTCATCGCCCCGCTGATCAGCAGGTTCTTACCGGCCCGTACACACGCCCGCAGAAACGCCGCCAGGGCGGTGTCCAGGGTGCCCAGCTCGATCAGGTCATCGAGGCTGACGTCGACGAGTAGATGTTTGCGCAAGGTCAACTGCGGACGGGCTGAGACTGTCATGGCGGCGGTGAGCCGATGGCCGCCGGCGACCCGCATCCGCAGCAACGGTGTTGCCGGTGAGAACGTGCGGGGGGTGTGCCCCAGATAGCGGGCGAAGCCTTGGATCAGCTCGACGAGTTCGCTGTCGCTGTCGGCGACCGGCTCGCCTTGTTCGACTCGGCCGTCGGAGTAGGACAACCAGACCGGGTCGGTTCCGTAGACGTCGATGTTTTCGACGTCGGGCAGGTCGGCGTAGGCCTGCAGCCGGCCCAACCCGAACATGGCATCGAACACGGCACGTGCCAGGCGCTGCTCGAGTGCCGCTGTTGGGGTGTGCCCGCTGCGTGCCTGCTCGGCTACCCATGCTCCGACAGTCTGGGCGATGCAGTCGGCTGCGAGCGCCTGCCGATGCTCGCCCGAGAGCCGGTCAGCGCGGGCGGACTCGGCGGTGGCGAGCAGCTCGGAGGCGGCGTCCCGAAGCGTCCGCACGACCTGCCGGTCGGCAAGCTCCGCCCCGTCCAGGCCGGCTCGACCGTCCGGTGGCCCACCGACCGGTCCCCCGATGTCGGCCGGTCCGCCCTGGGGCCGGTGAGCCCTGGGCAGGGCGGGCAGGTCAGCGGGTCGCAGACGCCTCGCTGCAGGCTGCGCGTCGCCGTCGGTCTGGGCGGGAAATGGCCAGCCGGTCATGGCTGTTCCGCCAGTACCGGCTCGGCTGCGATATCGCCTTCCGACGGATCCTGGTCGTCGGCCGTCGACTGGGGGTGGGCGTGGACGGCGTGGTGCAGGTCGGCTGCGACCCGGTGGGCGGTGCGGATCAGCGGTGAGCGTTCAAACCGGGAACGATGCCCGGCCAGGCCGGCCAGTACCGCGGCAACGGGCGGGTCGTCTGCCAGGACACCGGCGACGGGCAGGTCCATTGCGGTCGCGACCTCGGCTGCCGGATAGGGGCTGGTACCCACGAGCAGCAGCTTCAGCTCGGGCAGCGGCCCGTCGGCATGATCAGCGATTTGGCTGCGAAGTGCCGAAAGCCGACTGCGGGTGTGTGCGATGTGAGCCAACCGCGGCCGCAGCACCAGCAGGATCAGGTCGGCGGCGCCGAGCAGCCCCATCGGTGTGGCGGGCGCGAGCCGGCCGCAGTCCGCGAGCACATCCCACCCGCGGTCTACGACTGCTTCAGCCGAGCCGGTAGGTGCGGGCAAGTCGAGGGCGTGCAGCATGCGGATCAGTAGCGGCCACGCTGAAGTGAGGGCCGGGTGTTGGGCCGGATCGGCCAGTCCGGAAAGCAGCCGGACCGTTCCATCCTCGGACAAGGTGACGGTGTGGTCCCAGAACTGTGCTGGGGTCAGTCCGCGGCGGGTTGCCAGCGCGAGGTCGAGCAGAGCTCCAGCCGGCTGGGCGCCGCGCAGCAGACCGGCGTTGATGTCACCTCCGGCGGGGTCGCATTCGGCGAGCAGCACAGGTCCCGGCCACACGCCGGCTAGGGCGAGGGCGCTGGTGGTCACGCCGGCGGATTTGGATGCTGCCAACGCGATCAGGCTCATCGGCGGGGAAGCAGCAGGACGGCGATGTGGCCGGCGGCGGCGTCGGCCGCCAGGGCGGGGGCGGTGTCCTGTGCGGCGACGACATCAAGGATGGTGCTGCCGTCACCGGCGGCGGTTGGCGCACTGTCCTGAACGACGGCGCCATAGGTACCGAGACGGCCCGGTTGCGCCGGGTTGGCAGGGTCTTGCTGGCCGGGGGTAGCCACGATGAGCACCCGGTCTCCTCGGGACAGTTCCCGTGCCGGTAGCTGACCCGCTTTGAGGGCCAGACCGACAAGGACGGTACCGGCCGCAGGGGTGGCGGTGCCGGTCAGCTCTGCACTGGTTAGCAGGCTGCCGGCTTTGAGGTCGACTGCAGCCACCGAACCGACCACCGAGGGCTGGTCACCGGCGGGCACGGTGCGCAGCCCGGGATCGGCGGACACGTGCACCAGGGCCAGATCGGCGGGGGTGATCTGTTCTCCGGCGCCGACGTCGCGGGCGCCGACCAGGACCGCGCTCTTGTGACCGGCTGAGCGGGCGGCATCGACGGCCAGCAGAGCGCCGCCTGCGACAAGGGCGACGCTGAGCATCCACAGTGCTGGGCGACGCCGGGGCGCCACCGCGGCGAGCCGCGTCGAGTTGGCGCTGGCGCTAGCGCCGCTTAGGTCAGCGGCCGTAGTAGCCGGCGCGGAACCGGCGTGTCCATTGGGTGCGGCTGGTGCCGCGGCGAAACGGAAAAGGGTGGTGCGCATCCAACTCCTTCAGGTCAATCCGTTGCCAGAGTTACGAGTTGAGCGTTTGGACCTCGGCGACCCGAAGGCTGCCGGCCGCGGTCCGCGACAGCTCCGGTAGCACACCGGCCTGGCCGGCGCCGGCCCAGCTGATCTGCCAGCGGGTCGTCACAGTCACCGGATAACGGCCCCCGGGTTCCCCCAACGAAGGCCCCAGGTAGGTATGACCACAGTCCGGGGACGCAGCCGTCGGCGTCGTACCAGGGGTGTAGGGGGTGCCGGCGCCGGTACAGGTCAGCGTCGAACCGTCGCCCAACACCCAGCTGGTCGACACCGGCATCGCCCTAGCCGTCACCGACTCCCCCGGCACCGCCACCGTCCTCGTGCGCAGCGTGAACGACCCCGGGTCAAGCCACAGCCACGTCGGAAAGCCCACGACCTGATCCCGGTCGGCAGCTGGACTCACCTCAAGGCGAGGAAAGGGCAGCAACAACTGGTCCGCTGCTTCTCGAGCCAGCACCTGCGGCGGCGGGGGCACAGGCGGACGGGGTACCGCCGCCGGTAGCCCGCTTTGGGTTCCCGCATTCGGCACCCAGGTGGTGCCTTGCACTTCGCCCACGGTCGCGCCCGAGAGGGAGACCGTCTGGCAGTGGAAATCGTAGTAGGCGCCGCCCGGTCGAGACTGCGGAACGCCGGACAGCGCCGAGACACAACTGGTCGTCGACGTGGTCGAGGCGTCGCCCACCGGCGCCGTCCCAAATTGCGTACCCGCGCCAGAAGAAGTCGTCAGATTGCCAGTGGCTAGAGCCGCTGCTGGCTGTCGTGGTGGCAAACGCGAAACCGCAAGCGGCGATGAGGCCCCTGTCCCGACAATCAGCTGGGCGCCCGCAGGTATCGGGCTGACACTCCCCCATGTACCGGGGTCAATCCCGTCGTCCGCCAAAGCCGGCGCTGCCTTTCCCACAGTCAGCACGAGTGCTACAACCCCAGCAAGCCCAGCGAGCCGAGTCAACACGTTGTCGTGCCAGAGGAGGAAGTCAGATCACGAACCCGCCATCCGCCGCCTTTGCGAACTACTGTCGCAGAGAACGAATGCTTTCTCCCCGGTCGACCGTTCTTGAGTTCACCTGCCGGCCGCCGGCGTAACAACCAGTTCCTGGCGTCCAGGCAATCCGCGATCCAGACTTCGGTAGGAGTGGCCGGAGGAAGCGCGCTTTGCACCACAGGATGTGGGACCAGCTCGCCTTCCGTGAACTCACCGCTTCTGTCAGCGCGGTAGACACTGAGGATCTGTTGTTCAAAGGCGGTGCCGGTGGCATGCCTTGAGAACATGTCGAATAGAGTTCCCCCCGCTGCGAGGCTTGCTCGTGTGTCGGCGTTCCAGTAGCCGGCGTGGGCGTTGGCGTAGACAGCGTCGGCCCAGTAGTTCCGGTAGGCGGTGACTGCCGCTGCCGTCGCGTCGGCTGCAGGACTGGGAGGCGGGGGCAAGGGAATTTGACTCGGTAGAGCAGGCAGCGCGGGTGCTCGGGTCTTGATCGGCACCGAGCCTTGGCCAGAGTTCGCGCATCCGGCGACGAGCATGCATCCGAGGAGTACGGCAGACGAGGCCACACGACGGCGTCCGCCGGCGGCCGGCGTGAATCTCGCCTCCGCGAGCCGCAAGCCAATCACCCCGTGCGCGTGCTTTCGCTGACCTCCCGACCCGCTGAGTTCACACCCGCAGGCTCGTAGATAACAAGAGCAAATTTCCGTACGTACGTGCGGTTCAACCGTTTAATCGACGTCCGACGTCTCCGGGTGCAGGCTTGCCGCCTCCAACAGGCAGGCGACCATCGCCGGGGGATCCCCAGCGAGCCAGCTGATGCCAAGTTCGACGGTGGGAGTTTCCGTGCCGAGGCTTCGGTAGCAGACGCCGCGCCAGCTCACCGTTGATGTGACAGCTTCGGGCAGCAGCGCGACTGCGCCGCCGGCAGCGACGGCCAGGAGCACAGCCTCGAGGGAGTCGGCGGTTCGAACGTCTGCCGCTGGACGATGACAAGCCTGGCCGATGACCGCAGGGCCCAAGGCTGGACTGAGGGTAGCCGCGAGCGCTACGCAGACAAAGTCCCCCAGACCATCAAGCCGGACACAGTCCTGCCCAGCGAGAGGGCTCTCGGCAGAGACGGCCAGTTTCAGTTCGACGTCCGCCAACCGCTGGTAGCTCAACTCCGAGGTCTGCCTCGGTGCTCCATAGACAACGGCGGCGTCAAGCTCGTTGCCGAGCAACGCCTGGGCGTGACGCGCGGAATACCCGAGGTGTGCGTCAACCCGCAGGCCGGGGTAGCGCTCGCTGCACCTGCGCAGAACCGCGTTCAATAGCGGCGGATTGCCAGTCACTGGCACGCCAAGCCGCAACACACCAAGCTGGCCCTGAACGGCCAGCCGGACCGCCTCCTGCGCCCGGTCGAGGGCCGCAATACAGCGCCGTGCCTCAGTAAGTAGAACCTGGCCCAAAGCAGTAAGCCTCACCTGCCGGGTGGTGCGCTGAAACAGCTGACCCCCGAACTCTTTCTCAAGCGCGGCAATTTGTGAGCCCAGCGTAGAGGCAGTGACGCCTTCCCTTGCTGCCGCCCGGCGGAAGTTCCGCTCCTCAGCCGCCGCAACGAAGTACCGCAGCTGCCGTGACTCCACCTCGGCCTTTCGTCCCGGCGTCCAATACGAATGCAGTCTCATCGACACCGGGCGGAGCCGACTTGAGGTTTTTCCCCCTATTGGTAAGTACACGGTCCAAGGCGGACGCGATCGGCCGGATCAATAACGCTGCCCTCGAGCACCTCGCCGTCCGGGCGGCTACCCGATGCTTCGCGGGCGCGGTCGGTGTCACGGTCTCGGGCGGCGGCCAGCGCACCAACCGACGACCTACCTCGGGATCGGCGTAAGCGTCAACGGTGGACCCCACTCCGTGCCCGCAGGAGCCACTGATCACCGCGATGTCGTGGAAGAACCGGCCGGCAACGGGCACGAGGTCGTCAAAATGTGGCTCGCGGACCTCATTCGATACCAGGAGCCGAGGTGCCTTTGGACGTGTGCACCCGCGTCTTTCGCGGTCAAGAGCCGCGGGAACTCGGTGAGGGCTACCTGGCGCTTACGAGCGCTACACCCCGTCTCGTCGAAGTCGTTGCCATCGACCCAAGTGGTATTTCGTCGGACGGAGGCGAAGCCGTTCACGAGGTCAGGACACGCCGCCGGCTGGACCTTGTCAGCGAGATGCACCTTGGTGGGAAACGCGGCAGAAGAGTTCTTGTGACTCCGACTTGACAGGTTACTTATCGGCGGTTGACTTTGTGCTGGTCAGGAAGTGTTCCAGGTGATGCGCGGCATCGGTGGGCCTCGTGCATCCCGTGGTCTGGACGCGCTGTACGTCGTGCTGGTGCCTGCCGAAACAGCGGGTTGATGCCCACCTGGTCGTGCAGTTGACCCGGCGGCCCGCCTCAACCCCAGCGGGTACAGCAATCCCCGGTAGACAACGTCTGGTCGTGGCGGGAATCGCCTTCCGGGACGGCGAGCGCCGCCCCGGGCATGCCGTCGTCCCAGGACCGCAGTTTCATGCAGATGAACCAGCAGAGCAACCTCTCCGAGATCGGCGTCGGCCAGCTCGCCCTGCAGCGGGCCCAGCTCCCGGCGACGCGGGCGCTTGCCGGCAAGACGCTCAGCGACCACCAGCGGCTGAGCAACGAGCTGACCGCACTGGCCAGCCAAGACGGGGTGACGTTGCCGACCGTGCCCAACGCCGAGCAGCAGCAGCTCGCGCCACGCTGCGCGCCTCCGCACCGCCGGCGTTCGACCGCATCTATGACTCCGGTCAGATCCTCGCGCATCGCCAGGCCCTGGCTGGCAGCGCGACGGAGCTGGTGTCGGGTAGCGACAGCGGTGTCAAGTCCTACGCCCAGGACTACAAGGTGACCGCCACGCCGCACCTGACGAGGGCCCTCGCCAACCTGGCCGCGCTCAGCGGCAATGCACCGACGTCGGTGTCGGCGGGCCCGGGCGGGCTGGCCGCGACCAACGGTGGACCCTCCGACGCCGCACTCGCCGGTCTCGCCGGTGGCGTGGCGCTGATGGCCGGATCGGGGGCGCTGCTGGCCCGCGGCCGCCGTAGCCGGAGGGCCGCCGCCGGCTGACCCAGCGGCCAGCGACGCGCCGTTTGCAGGACGACGCCCGGGGACGCCGAAATCGCCCCGCCGGTCGCCGCGGTCGCAGCCCAGGCGTCAGGCGCTGCCCGGCCGGCGACGTTTCGTCTGTCGCTCGGCGCGGGACCGCTTCCGGGTAGGTTGCCGTGGTCGGTGGCCAGGGCGACCCAGGCGCATCCCGCCCAAGTCGTGGCAGATGTTTGCCCAGGCGTCGTCGAGGCCATCCTCGGGCCACGCGTAGCAGCCGCAGCGCCAGCCAGCCCAGCTGGACGTGCGCCCGGCGAACGAAGGAGTTGCTCTGCCGGACTACGGTCGGTGAGTGAGCCTGGTCGAGGAGATCGCGCGAGATTCTGAGCTATGGACCGCTGCCACCTGCCATGAGTTCCTCGACGCCGTCCGCGAGGGTCAGATCTCCGCTGCTGCTTTCGACACCTGGCTTGTGCAGGACGCGCTGTTCGTGGCCGACCTACTGAGGTTTCAGGGTCGGCTGCTGGCCCGTGCCCCGCGAAGCGCGCAGCGCGTCTTAGCCGGCGGTGCCGTGGTAGCCGTCGACGAGCTCGGCTGGTTCGAGCAGCAAGCGTCCGCTCGCGGCCTGGATTTGGCTGCCCGCCCACTGCCGGCCACCCGCGGGTATGCGGCACTGCTGCAGCGCCTGGATGAAGCGCCCTACCCCGTTGCTGTTGCTGCCCTGTGGGTGATGGAACGGGTCTATCTGAAGTCCTGGACCCACGCTGCCTCCGGCGACGGCCCCTACCGCGAGTTCATCGAGCACTGGACGACGCCCGAGTTCGTCGACTACGTCAAGGCACTGCAGGCGCTGGTGGAACAGCAACCCGACCCGGGATCAGCAACGCAGATCCGGGCGGTCTGCGAAGAGGTGCTCGTACAGGAACGGCTCTTCTGGGACGCGGCGCTCAGCTCCTGAACCTACCCGTGGTGCTAACGACGTCATGCCGAGCTCCGTGTTCTGCTGCCAACGCACAAGGCGCCACACCTGCGCTGTATGTCGACCCACCACCGGCACCCCTCCCCCACCATCTGTGAGGACGAGAAGCAGCCGGCCGCGCTGTGCCGTAAGCCTGGTCAGTGAACAGTGCCGGTGACCGCAGGTTGCACGGCACACTCCAGCCGTCGCTGAACTGAAGGCCGGCTGCGCCAGGGTCTGCACCGACGGCCAGGACCTACCCCACCGCCCAGCGCGAGGCGGGGCTGTGAGCCCGGCGGGTCGGCTCCTTTAAGCAGGGGCAGGACCAGGGCGTGATCTCCCGTCGTGCCAGGTCGCCCGCTCGGAGGCGGCATGCCCGCGGCTGGGCTGCACTTCCGGTCGCCGGGGTCCTTGGCGGAGCCGGCCTGGCCGGCGTCGCCGCCCTGAACCTGACCGGCGCCTTCCCCTCCCGGCACATCGATACGGGCACTGTCCCACTGGACGCCGGCACTGTCCCACTGGCCGGCAGCGTCGCGATACCGGCGCCCACGGCGGCAGCCTCACCCGCCGTGGTCCCGGCACGCGGTCCGCCAGCGGTATCGACGCTACCGTCCTACCGGTGCGGGTCAGCCCCCGCGGGGAGCTCGGCGTCCCCACCAATGTGAGCCGGCTGGGGTGGTGGGCAGCCGGGCCGCTGCCGGGCACCCCGGTCGGAACATGCGGTCCTGCGCCGAGGGCGCCGGCGCGGCGCTAGCTGTCCCCTCGAACGCGACGGCGCCCACACCGATCACTGCGGTCACATCCAAGCGCTGGACGCCGAGTACGCAGACTTGGGTGTGCGCTGCAACGCCATCCTGCCCAGCACCATCGACACCCCCGCCAACCGCCGCGCTGCCAACCAGATGCCGACTTCTCGCGATGGGTACCCCTCGAGCAGATCGCCGAGGTCGTGCGCTTCCTGCTCCGCGTCGGCGCCCATCCGCGGCGCCGCCGTCCCGGTCCACGGCCGCGGGTGAGCCCGGCACCGCTGCCCGCACCCGGATCCGGATAGGTCCGCAGCGTGCGCCGCCTGCTGCCACTGCCAGCCGCGGACCAGGTCGACCTCGACGCGCTCTACTGGGTGAAGAACCCCGGCCGCCAGCAGGTCCGCGCTGTGATGATCGCGAACGCAGTACGGGTGGAGGGCTACGGCGGCGACCGGCCATCTGAACAGCAGCGCGCCCAACGGCAGAAACGGGGCCTGGCCCGAGGCCGCCACGATCGCGGTGGTAACGCGCAGCGCGCTCGACCCGGCCGGTCCGCTGTTCACCACACCCTCACCCGCCCGCTGGTGATCACGTGCCGAAGTGCGCCTCCGAAGCGAGTCGCTGCCCTTGAGGATCGAGCGAAGATCATCGTCGTCGAGGATCGGGATGTGGACCCGCCCCGCGCGCTGGACGCCCTTACACACCGCGGGGGGGCCGTATCGTGACCGTCACGCAGCCCTGCCTGCGTCTTCCGCGTGGCAGCCCACCGCGGCTGCACGAGCCGGTTGCGCCTCTCGACGGCTAAGGAAGCTCCGTGACGGCTACGCAGTCCACGATCGACGCGGTGAACGGTGCCCTGGCAACCGTCAAGGACCCGGAGATCAACCGGCCGATCACCGAGATCGG
>JAABVA010004213.1_pt1 | contig 13378 bp, 12 predicted proteins | sample 5560331 | NCBI WGS metagenome assembly JAABVA01 (sample SAMN12812661, study PRJNA571458) | rock metagenome | isolation source: Antarctica rocks | place: Antarctica: Victoria Land, Mt New Zealand sud | collected 2016-01-07 | reverse complement strand
CAGCGTCCCCTGAATCCGCCCGTCCCCTCGGATATAGCCCATAAAGAAATGCCCCCGCTCCCGCGAGGGCATCTTCTCATCTCTGCCTGTTTAAATCTTAGTTCCGTAACAGCCTCCTGTGGCTGCCCCTTTGCGGTTGAGGGCGGGGGATCTGTTTAGAAGGTGAATTTACCCCAGAGGACGATGGAGCGACCGACTGGAACGGGGAAGTTTCCCCCGCTCGGGTTGGTGGCAACCCGTCCGTTGGCCCGGTTCAGGAAGCTTCCGCTGCCGACATCGCTGATGTTGGTGTCCAGGATACCGACATCGTTATGATTCGCGAGGTTCTGAATTTCAGCCCGGACGATGAAGGCTCCACGATCCAGATGGAGGTAGGAGGTGCCGAAGCCCTTCTCTACCGCGATATTGGTTGTTATTGTTCCGGGGTTGGAGAAGCTGTTACGCCCGATCTCCTGATGGAGGAGCTGGTTCTGGGGCTGGTAGGGGATGAGCCAGTGCACCTGGTCCGGAGTGACGACGTTGAGGCTGCCATCGCCGTTTACGGCAGTGGCGACATCGTAGTAGACCCCGGCCTTGGCTCCCACACCCTTGGGAAGAAGACCACCATCGATCCCGGCTGATTCCAGCGGGGCACGGACATTGCCGAGGACTGGGCGGTCGTTGAAGCTACTGCCGTCGCCGTTCTGGTCAAAGCCCGTCGTCGTGAAGGTACTATAAGCGCCGCTCTGGAGCTGCTCGATACCGGAGAGGGTCCAGTGACGGGTGAGTACTCCTAGGGCGGCGTTGCCGAAGGTGTTGCCGCTGTGAAGACCAGCGGGCGCCCAAACAGCTGAGACGGAGAAGAAATGACGGTGGTCGTAGGCGGACGGTCCCCATTCCTGGGCAAATCCGTTCGGGCCAAGGTCGGCTTGGTAGGAGGTGGAGGCTGCGCCCGTGGTGAAGATCTCCGAGCTGTTATCCAGGTTCTTGCTGAACTCGTAGTTCGAATTGATCTGAAAGCCGTGCATAAAGCTGTGATTGAACTCGACCTGTGCCGCGTTGTAGCTGGAGGACGCGAAGTTGCCGCGTGCACTGACGGCACCGCGCGTTGGAGTCAGGCGGGCTCCGTTGGAGAAGTAGTTGAACTGCTTGTTCGCGTAAAGTTTCTTGCCAAGGGTGCCGATATAGCGGACAGCGAGGAGGTTGGAGCCGGGAAGCTGCCGTTCGACACCGAGATTGTATTGATAGGTCAGCGGGTTGACGGTGTTGTCGACGACGCTGAGTACCGACGACCGGGGCGACAGCGTGGGAGTGATGGTGCCGATAAGGCTCGTGGCATTCTGCAGACCGTTGCCGGTCGTCTGAGTCAGGAGGCCTGCGACAGCATTTGGGGAGGACTGGGCGGCGTTGACGACGAAATTCGAGAACGCGCTGTCGTAGAAGATACCGAAGCCGCCACGCAGGACGGTCTTGCCGTCTCCGAACAGACCTCCCGCGTGAGGTGAGTAGGCGAACCCGATGCGGGGAGCGATGTTGTTGGTGTCGTTCTTGACCTTAAGGACGGTGTTGATGGGCTGGAAGGGGTTGTTCGGATCGACGGCTGGAAAGGAAGCGAGTTCTCCGGGTTGGTGAGGTAGTCGTACCGGACTCCCAGATTGAGGGTGAGGTCGGGATTGAGCTTAATGTCGTCCTGGGCAAAGACACCGCTCCGGTAGCCGTGTGGATCCGTGCGGGTACTGCCGAACACTTTGGTGGCGGAGCCGGAGGGCCCAAGCTGATTATTCAGGAAGTTGCCGAGTGCGCTGACGCCCGAACCGCCCTTGGCGAAGCTAAGGGCTCCCTTGGCATTAAGGGAGATGAGGTCCTTCTCGATGGTGCGGCCGATGTCGAAGCCGACACGCAACGTTTGCATACCACGGGTGATGGAGACGGTGTCCTGGAGCTGGTAGAGATCTTCGCTGCGGCCCTGGGGGAAGTTCTGGTTGGGGCCGATGGAGCCGGGGGCGATGTTGGCGATGCTAAGAGTTGGCAACGCATAGAGTGGGTTAGCGAGGGCCGAGGGTGTGGGGGCGAAGGCGAAGCTGATGCGGGTTTCCGACGCACGGAGTTCGTTGACGATTCTGGGTCCGAAGACATGCGTCCAGGTTCCGGCTCCGAGCTCGCTTGGACCGCCCTGCAGGGTGTCAAAACCGGGCTTTTTGAATAGCGGCCAGTGTTGCAAGACCGTTCACGTCCGGCAACTCGAGGCGGTTAGCGGTGACCTTGCCGTAGAAGCGGGAGATAAAGAGGCCGCCTGTGGCGAAGAGCTTGTTTTTGATGACCGGACCGCCAGCAGTGAAACCGAACTGATGCTGGTTGTAGCGCGCCTTGTTGAAGCCGGGCGACTGGCGGCTGACACCGTCGATGGCGTTTAGACCGGAGCCGTTGTAGCGTTCGAAGGCTTCGCCATGGAAGTCGTTGGTGCCGGCCCTGGTGACGAGGTTGACGACAGCACCACCGGCGCGGCCGTACTCGGCCGAGGCGTTGTTGGTGATGACGGTCTCATTCTGGAAGATGTCGGGTATTTGGGGCTGAAAGGCCTGACCACCGATACCGACATCGTTGATCTCCTGCCCATCGAGGAGGAAGTTATTCGCTCTAGGACGTGCGCCGTTTACTTCGATGTTGATGCCGTTTGAGAAACCGCTGTTCTGACTGACGGTCTGGACCCCGGGAACAGTGAGGGCGAGTTCGACCGGGTTCAGGGAGAAGATCGGGAGGTCCTGAAGCTGGCGAGAGGAGATGACGCCAGCCAGTTGTCCATTCTCAGTGTTGATGCCGGAGTTTGTGGCTTCTACCGTAACCGTTTCAGAACCGGAGCCGAGCGCGAAGGTGATATCGGCTGTCGTTACCACCGAGGCATTCACGGCGAGATTGTCGACCCGTGCCGCGGTAAATCCGCTTTGCATAGCAGTCACGCTATACCGGCCCGGTTGAAGGGCATCGACGCGGTAGGCACCGTCGTTCAGGGACCGAGTCGTGCGAACTTCAGCGGTGTCCTTATTGGTAACCGACACGGCGACGTTCGGGATTACGGCACCGGTGGGGTCGCGGATGACGCCGGCTAGAATGCCTTGCTGGTTTTGGGCTGAGACGAAGCTGGATCCGGACAGAACGAAGAAGAGGCCCAGGATGAGAGACAAAAGCGAGATAGGGGAGGATCGAAACCGCATTCAGTGGTACTCCGCATGCAGCAGGTTTGGGGGAGTGGAAGCGTAGTGTTGGCCGTCGCTAGCCAAGCCATGCGAGTTCTTATGCAATTAGGTTGCCACTTCCCATTTTGGTAAGGGATTGAAACACTTACTTTTGCGTGGGAAAGCTGGCCCGATTGGCTACAGAATAACGGATCTCCGCCTACTAAATTACGGATTCCGGTTTCGGTGTGGGTGGATAGGGCGAATCTCGGCTAACGAATCTCGGCTAAGAAGTCGGCACGGCAGTGTTATGGATTCAGGGTAGTGGGAGGGAAGCCCAGAGGTACCGGGCCGGGCGACGCTCCACTGAATTCATCCAGCAGTCGATCGTCGGGAGGCGAAAGGGCGTCCGAGACAGAACTCGTACTTAGGTGTAGGCTAAGTGCCACTCCAGCACGGGTACGGGGGAAGGATGGGTGATCATCGAGCGGTGGAGTAAATTCTGCGGCTCGGGACGCCATCAGAGTGTAGTGAGGTCGATTCGACAAGCGATGCCTCTTTTCTCGAATGCGGAACGGATTGGTTCAGGGTGTGCGGCCCACATTGATGGGTTCCGGAAGCTATGTGAGTTTCATAGTCTGAGGTCGGGGTCGCCGAGCGACTTCCTGCAGCTGGCGCCGAAGCTGGCGTTGAGCGAGGGATTTCGGCTGGACTTTTCGGATCTTGTGCGGACGATTCGGGACAGGGAGCGGGGGCGGCTTTCGGCGGCGGATATGCTGACGATTCTGGGTCTGGGGATCGGTGGTCCGGGGATCGCGGGGGCCGAGGCGGAGCTCTGTGAGTCGGCGGGGACGGTGCAGGTGCTGCTGGCTGGGGTGGGAGGATGGCGGGAGGCGGAGGCGGGGCTGCGTGAGGAGGTTGGGACGGAGGGGGAAGAGGGGGGATCCGGGGAGGAAGGGTCTGGCTCGGGTAGCCCTGGCGTGGGGGGATCGGGGGTGGAGAGCCACAGGCTGGGAGTGGATGGGGAGGCCGCGGACGAGTCGACGCAGGAGCATGTATGGGCATGGCGGGAACGGCGTGGGGGCGAGGGACGGGGTGACTCCTGAGATGAAGGATGCGCTGACGCGGTTGGAGCTGGCGAACATGCAGATGAAGGTGTACCTCGACGATATCGACCGGAGGATGGGACGGATCGAGCCTCACCTGGGGGGGCTGACCGCACTTGTGCAGACGGAGCGTGTCGAGCGAGTCGGCCGGGCTTCGGGACATCAGGGCGAAGAGCTGGGCGTGGACACGGTAGCCGGGGAAGCGATGCCGGGCGCTCCTGTGCGGTTGAAGCGGCGGCGGTCGGAGGAGACGATTGCGGCGGCCATGGAGAGGTCGTCATTTGCGAGGGATGGGTTTGGGGCGAGGTGGGACGAGAGGCTGCCGGACGGGAAGGATGGCGGAGAGGATGGATCGCGGGAGATTGCCGGAGGTGAGACCGAGAGAGAGCCGAAGGTGGCTGCGCAGGAGGTAGCGGCGGAGCCCAAGGTTATCTGGTATGAGGTTGCGAGGCGGCCCAAGCAGAGCGAGCCGGATGCCGTGACTCAGAAGGGAGTGATCGGGAAGGAGACGACGCCGGAGCAGAAGGAGGTTCGCGACGAGGCTTCGAGCAAGCTGGAGGAGACCAGGGGCGGAGTTGAGGCGGGGTCCCTAGGGATGAGATCGCCGACCGTTGTGCCGGAGAGCTCGGCGGAGGTGGTGGCGACAGCCGGGCATGAGAACGCTGGCGCCAGACCGGAGCGTATTCTTCCCCAGCTGCTCGTGAACCGCTGCAGACGGGGGAGGAGCGGATCTCCAATCGTGATCGGGCGCAGTCTGCTCGTGGCGTTGGCCTCCCTGCCGGTGGCGTCGGCCTCCCTGCCCGGGAATCGCTGTTTGCTGCGGTGCCGGTGTGGGAGACGTTTCCGGCTGACTTTTCCGGACCGAAGCGACGGCAATGGACGTTGGGAGCGACGGCCGCGGCGGTGCTGGTGGGCGCCATGCTGGTGACTCTGTATGGGCCGTGGCACATGTCCGGCTCCCGCGCGGCCGAGGTGGCGGGGTCACCTGAACAGAGTGGGAGGGTGGCGGATGGGAGTAAGGGTGTTCGCGCTGATCGGACGACCGTGAGCCAGGGTGGATCTGGCGGCGGGCTGAGCAGTGAGTCTCCGACCGAAGCTGTGAGCGGGGGAGGGGTTGGGAACGGAGTTGGAAGTAAGAGGCGGACGGGGGCGGGACCCTTAGCCGGAGGGCAGAGTGGACCGCAGACAGGTGCTGGAGCAGAGGCAAGCAACGGGCGCCAGAGCGGAGACCGCGGAGTGACGGATGCGGTGATGCGTAAGCCGTCGGCGGCGGCTCCGACCGAGGTGCAGGGAGATGGAACGGCAGACGGGACGAAGGCGAGCAAAGATCTGGTGGCTCCGCCGACGAGAACGGTGCTGGGGACAGCTCCGACCGGATCGGTCGACGGCCTCAAGAGTCAGGCGGGGGAAGCGCAGACTGATGCGCCCAAGAACCGGGTGGAGGGGGCGCGGGCGGAGGACACGTCGCGGGTGGCGCGAGTGGAGAATCTACATCCGGAGGATCTGACCGATCGGCCTGCGGCGGGGAACGGGCCCGTGGCACATGTGGAAACGGCAGGGTTGGCACCGGCGGGCGGTCCTGCCCCTGGAACGGGCGCGCCGGCGGCGACCAGGGCTCCTGCGGCACCGAGCGGATCGGCAGGTGTACCGGCGGCGGTTGCGACTGGTGGCGGCGATGTGCCGCGAACAACGGTGGGCAGACCGGAGTTGATGCCGGCGGGTACAGGCGGCACAGTGATCTCCGGGCCAGCGCCGATCTACCCGCAGCAGGCGCGGCAGCTGGGTTTGGAGGGACAGGTCGTTATCCGGGCGACGGTGAACAAGGTGGGCGCGGTGACAGGAGTCCAGGTCATCAACGGACCGGTGCTGCTGCAGCAGTCAGCGCAGGATGCGGTTCGGCGCCGGCGATACAAGCCGTTTCTGCTGCGTGGCGAGCCGGTGGAGTTTCAGACGATGGTGACGCTCAACTACCGTCTGGGTAAGTAAAGGGGGAATTCGGCAGAGAGCTGGTTGGAGATCCCTGTTTGTGGATGGGAGAGCGGCCGGGTTGGTTGGAGTTTAGGTGGACCTTGGCCGCTCTGATTTATATGCGGGTCTAAGCAGGTTATGGGATGAATTGGGCTTATGGGCTGACCGTCTTGCTGGGATCGGCGCTGCTGTTTATCGTTGAGCCGATGGCGGCGAAGGTTCTGCTGCCGGTGCTGGGCGGATCCTCGGCAGTGTGGCTGGCGTCCTTGTGCTTCTTTCAATGTGTCTTGCTGCTGGGATATGGATATGCGTATGCGCTGACGGAAGCTGGGGTGGGTCGAAGGCGGGTTCTGGGATGGGTGCACTGCGGCCTACTGGGGGCGGCGGTCGTCTCGCTCCATGCGATGCGCGGTGGTATTGGGGTGCCGATGGCGGGGGCGACACGGCATCCGGCTGCGGCGATCTTCGCGGAGTTGGCGCGGATGGTGGGGCTGCCGTTTTTGCTGCTGAGTGCGACGAGTCCTCTGCTGCAGGTATGGATGGCGCGGACGTCGGGGGGCGGTGTGCCCTACCGGCTGTTTGCGCTCTCGAATGTGGGATCCCTGCTGGCTCTGGTCGCTTATCCGGTGGCGATCGAGCCGTACTTCGCTTTGGGGATGCAGAGGCTGGTCTGGGCGGTGGGGTTTGCGGTGTATGCCGGGGTGTGTGGGTGGCTGGCCTTGCGGGGTGGTGCGGCGGCTACGGCAAGATCGGAGTACGCTGACGGCCGGCCTGAGATTTGGGTAGAGAAGCGGGTCCTTCGCTCCGCTCAGGATGACAAACAATGGGGAGGGGACAACGAGGGGGTAGAGAAGCGGGTCTCTTCGGTGGGCTCAAGACAGGCTCTTCGCTCTGCTCAGGATGGCAGTGAGATTGGTGCCCGGGGTGATGGGGGAGGAAGGAGGCGGCCGTGGCTTTGGTTTGGGTTGAGTGCGGCGGCCGCGATGCAGCTCTGCGCGGTGACGAGCCACCTGACTGAGAATGTTGCGGCGCTTCCCTTGCTGTGGGTGATGCCGCTGGCGGTGTATCTGCTGAGCTTTGTGCTGGCGTTCGAGTTTGCCGGCTTATACCGGCGGGGAGTGGTGGTGCGAGTGCTGGTGGTGATGCTGGCGAGCCTGGGATATCTGCTGTCGAAGACGGATGTGAGTCTGCCGGTGGCGATGGGTGTCGGATTTTTTTTGCTGGAGCTGTTGTTTGCCTGCTGGTTCTGCCATGCGGAGGTGTATGCGCTGCGACCGGCAGGGGCAAGGGCAGCGGCGGGGTTCTACCTCGTGGTGGCGGCGGGAGGAGCGGCGGGAACTATGTTTGTGGCGGTGGTGAGTCCGATGGTGTTTCGGGCGAACTACGACCTGCCGATGGCGTTTGCGATGACGGCGGCGATGGCGACGGCGGTGACGTGGAAGGACGGATGGCCGCAGCGGATGTTGTGGGGTGTGAGCACGGTGCTGTGCTGCGCGCTGGTGGGGATGCTCTACAACGGGTACCGGCTGCAGTCGATGGTGAATATGCGGAACTTCTATGGGTCGCTGCGGGTGAAGGAGAGTCATGAGCCGGTGGAGGCGGGGACATCGCGGACGCTGATGCATGGTTCGATCAAGCACGGGATGCAGTGGTTTGCGGAGGACTACAGGCGGGAGCCGACGACGTACTATGCGCGGGACTCGGGCGTGGGGCTGGCGATGGCCTCCTGCTGCGAAGGTCGGGCGCGGCGGATCGGTGTGATCGGGCTAGGTGTGGGGACGATGGCGGCGTATGGGCGGGATGGGGACACGATGCGGTTTTATGAGATCAATCCGCTGGTGGAGGGGATTGCGCGGGTGCTGTTCACATATCTGCGGGAGTCGCGGGCGCGGTTGACGGTGGTGGAGGGGGATGCGCGGGTGTCGCTGGCGGGGGAGACTCCGCAGGGGTTCGACGTGCTGGTGGTGGATGCGTTTTCGGGGGATGCGATCCCGGTGCACCTGCTGACAGTGGAGGCGCTGCGGGAGTTTCGGAGGCACATGAGGCCGGGTGGCGTGATCGCGTTTCATATCTCGAACCAGTACCTGAATTTGGCGCCGGTGCTGGGGCGGCTGGCGGAGGCGGAGGGGATGGCCTCGCGGATGGTGGACTCGCCGGAGCGGGATGAGCGGGGCGAGTTTGCGGCGCGGTGGGTGCTGCTGAGTGATGGGGACGAGATATTTGGGCGGAAGGCGTTTGCGGGGGCGGCGGAGCGGGTCCCTGAGGAGTCGGGGGTGCGGGTGTGGACGGATGACTACTCGAGCCTGCTGCCGATTGTGCGATGGGGGCGGGGGGCGAAGTAGGGGGTGCAGCGCGGCGGGGAGTTGAGAATCCGCGCCGCACAGGTGTGGAGGGGCTTGCCGCTGACAGGAGGCCTTCCCGCTTACATGAGGCGGACGGGTTTGGCGTTTACCCTGAGGCGGAAGAGGGTGTAGGGCTTGATGCGGAGGTCCTGGCCGTTGTGCATGGTGGGCTGGCGGTTGAGTTGGTTGGCAGTGACGTAGAGGTAACCGTCGCCGGAAAGGCTCATGGTGTCGGGCCAGAGGAGACGGGGGTCGTGGACGAGGGTTTCGGTGAGGCCGGTGGCCGGGCTCCAGCGGTGGATGGAGTCGGTGATGGGGTCGGACATGTAGACGTTGCCTTCGGCGTCGGACTCGAGGCCGTCGGAGGGCATCTTGCCTGTGACGATGCGGACGGTTGCGGCGACCTCCGCGTCTGATTTGGAGCGGTCGCGGAGCATGTCGGTCGACACCGCGTAGAGTTTGGTGCCGTTGATGGGGCAATAGTAGAGGGTCTTGCCATCGTTTGAGATGGCGATGCCGTCGGCGGCGAAGTTGACGGCTTTGGGCGGGTATCCGGGGGTGGTCTGGTAGACGGGGCGGCCCTCGGCGAACATAAGGAACTGGTCTTCGGAGAGGACGGAGGAGTGCTGATTCAGGCGTCGCTGACTTTTGCCGGTCGCGAGGTCGACGACGATGATAGCGTTGGGCCCTTCGCTCGAGGAGTCGGTGATGTAGGCGGTGCCGCGGATGGCAGAGCTGCCGGTGGCCTGCCCGGGTGAGCGCTCGGAGATGGGGTGCATGGGGTCGGGTGCGGGCTTGTTGGGGTCGGCAGCGGGGTGGCTACCCTCCGCGGTTTGGGGGTCCTGGGGGCCGCGGTCGCCGACGGTGAGGTCGAAGCGAACGTCGTTGAGGTAGGTGTTGGTGCCGGCGGTCTCGGGCGGGAGCAGGATGGTCTTGACGACCTGGTTAGTGGCGAGGTCGATGCAGACGAGTTTGGGGCCGCCAGGGACGGTGTTCTTGAGCAGGGGGGCGCCGGTGTCGAGGAGCCACAGATGGTCGGCCGGGTCGACGACGACGGACTGGACGGAGACGAGGTGAGTCTGGTTGGCCTGCTCTTCCTGGGCGGTCCTGCCGAAGGCGTTGGGGTTGGGGAGCTTGCGGCCGGGCCAGTCGTTGATCTCCACGTTGGGGTAGGCGACGGCCTGGCCGTGGACGAGTTCGGCGACGGTGAAGGGGACGTCGTCGCCACAGCGGGGGAAGTTGACGAAGATGCGGTTGCCGCGGGAGACGGTGACGCCGGTGGGCATGGGACCGGTGAAGGTGGCGACGGTTTCAAGGGCTCCGAAGGTGTGGTCGTTGGGGGTGGAGGGGCGATTGTCGGCGAGGGAGGACTGGCCGCCGGGGCGGCGAGAGCAGCGGAGGTGGTGGCGGCGAACAGCGCGGAGGCAAGGAGGGCGGCGATGGAGGTGCGGCTGTGCCGGATCATGCTGGCTTGGATGCGGGGCGTGCGCGGAGGTGTCTGGGGGTCGGCGGCGGCGGAGGTCGAGACGCCCTCGCGTGAACTGCGCCGTGTGGAGCGAGCGGGAGGTGCATCCACGTCTGGATGATGCATCTAGGTCTGGACGATGCATCTAACGAGGTGGGCACGATCGCACGCATATCAAATCGAGATTGGATAGAAGATGGCGAACCAGCTGGCTGTGGTAACGGGAGCTTCGAGTGGAATCGGGTACAACCTGGCGAAGGTATTTGCCGAGAACGGATTCGACCTGGTGATCACGTCGAATGGAGAGCGTCTGGAGAAGGCTGCGGCAGACTTCCAGGCGATGGGCGTACAGGTGAAGTCTGTGGAGGCGGACCTGGCGACGTATGACGGCGTGAAGTCGCTCTGGAGCGAGGTGGAGTCGATGGGTCGGCCGGTGGACGCGGCGGCGATCAATGCGGGGGTCGGCGTGGGTGGGCTGTTCGCGGAGGCGGATCTTGACGAAGAGATCAACCTGGTGCGGCTGAATGTGGAAGGGACGATGCACCTGACGAAGCTCGTGGTGCAGCAGATGGTAAAGCGGGGGCAGGGGCGGATCCTGATTACGGCATCGATTGCGGGCGAGATGGTGGCTCCGAGAGAGGCGGTGTATGCGGCTTCGAAGGCGTTCAATCTGTCGTTTGCGAAGAGTATTCGGGTGGAACTCGAGGGCACGGGCGTGTCGGTGACGGCGCTGCAGCCAGGACCTGTGGACACGGATTTCTTTCACCGGGCAGGGATGGATAACACCCAGGTCGGGCAGGAGGGCAAGAAGGAGTCGGAGCCGTACGATGTGGCGAAGCAGGGATTTGAAGCGCTGATGAAGGGTGAGAAGCATGTGTATGCAGCGAGCCTGAAGACCAAGATCGAAGGTGCGGTCGCGAACATCACGCCCGATGCGGTGAAGGCGGCGATGCACGATAAGATGGCCAGGCCGATCGAGAAGTAAGGCGGCAAAGTTAGCAGGAGATGGGGCGCGGCTTATGGCTGCGCCTCATCTCTTTGCAATGGCGAGAATCAGAGGCGGTCGGCGAGAAGATGGCCGGCGATGCGAATGGAGTTGGCGATGATGGTGAGGGAGGGATTGACGGCTCCACAACTGGGAAAGAAGGAGGCATCGACGACGTAGAGGTTGTCGAGGTCGTGGGCTTTGCAGTGGATGTCGAGGACGGACTGGGTGGGGTCTGCGCCCATGCGGCAGGTTCCGTTCTGATGGCCCACACCCTCAAGCGGGATGCGCTTCTTGAAATAGGCATGGAAGGGGACGGAGGTTTCGGCGTGGCCGGCGCGCTTAAGGACATCGATCCATCGGTCTTTGAGGCGACCGAAAGATTCGGTGTTGTTAGGGGTGTAGCTGAGGCGGATGTGGCCGGGCTGTGCAGCGCCGACGGTTGCCGACTCGTTTGGGGGAGCGGTGGCCGAGGCGCCGTGAGGGCCGGCGGGACCGGGCTGGCGGGTGTCGACCTGGCCGGGCGTGGTGTTGCGGAGGGTGACGCGATTCTCGGGATGAGGGAGGTCTTCGGTGGTGAGCCACCAAGGGACGGCGTGCTGCTTCATGGTTTCGAGGACGAAGCCGGGGGTGAGGGGCGGGGCGTCGCCCTTCATCATCTCGCGGTGGAAGCTGCCCACAGGCTGAACCTGACCGAGGGGAAAGGCGTAGGAGCTGTCGGGATCGCGAAGGTAGAAATCGTTTGTGCCCCAGGTCTTCATGTAACTGTCGTCGTTACGTTCAAGGGAGAGAGCCAGGATGGCATCGGCCTGGTGGTACATGAAGTTGCGGCCGACCTGATCGGAGGAGTTGGCGAGGCCGTTGGGGTGCTTGTCGTTCGCGGACTGAAGGAGGAGAGCGGCGGAGTTGACGGCTCCGGCGCAGAGGCAGACGACAGCGGCGGAGAAGGATTCATGGATGAGTTCGGCAGAGCCGGGTGGGGTGTGGTCGACTTCGACCGACGTTACGGCGGTGCCGGTTGAGTTTGTAACAAGTTTAGTCACGCGGGCATTGGTCAGCAGGGTGACGTTCGGGAGATGCATGATTTCGCGGATGCAGTTGATGTCGGCGTCGGATTTGGCGTGGACCAGGCAGGGATAGCCGTCGCAGGTGTCGCAACGGATACACTTGCTGGCGACGGGGTCGGCCTGGTCGCGCTTGAGGCCGAGAGGAATGGGAAAGGTGTTGATGCCGAGATTGCGAACGCCGGCCTCGATGGCGGCCATGCGGGGCTCGTTCGAGAGCGAGGGAAAGGGGTAGGTCCTGGAGTGGAAGGGCTCGGTGGGGTCGAAGGAGCTACCGTAGCCGCCGGCCACGGGGGGTGCGGACCCCCAGGTCTCCATGGACGTGGAAGAGATCTTCGGCCTGCGTGTAGAAGGGTTCGACGTCGGCGTAGGAGATGGGCCAGGCGGGGGAGATGCCGCACTTGTGGTGGATGACGCCGAAGTCCTCTGCGCGAAGGCGGAACATGGCGGCACCGTAGACCTTGGTCTGGCCTCCGACATAGTAAGCCTGCTGCGGGTGGAGCGGCTCGCCCTCCTTATCCTGCCAGACCTCTTTGGTGTGGTAGCGATTTTCGAGGAAGACGGCGGAGGTATCCCAGTTGAGCTTTTCCTGCGGGAGAAACGGGCCGCGTTCAAGGATGAGGATGTTTTTGCCTGCACGGGCGAGATGGAGGGCGAGCGGGCCGCCTCCGGCTCCAGTGCCGATGATGATTGCATCGCAGGGCTTTGAGCGGGTGGACATGCGGAGTTGGATGCTCGGCTCCCGGGGTGGAGCGGAGGGCAAGCGCGACAGTTCTTTCTTCGGGCGTTCTGGGGGGGTCGAATGGCGCTGCGTTGATGCGGTTGTGCGAGGGAGGAGTTCAGGGAGGTGAGAGCGGGGGAGTTTTCCCTTTTTGGGCACGACTGCCGGGAACGTTTTCTCTCTTTTGTGAATGCATTTGCTTCGATCCTCTGACTAGATGGCGGCGACCACCCAAGCAGGCGGAGAGCTTTAGAGGGCGTTTCCCAGTGAAAGGCCGCTTTTCTCGCTTTGGCATGCGAGTTGCAAAGTACCGCAGTATCGAAAGCTGACACCTACTGCTTAGCTTTGCGGAACTCGGAAGCGCCCTTCGCTGACAGACATTGCGATGGTGTGCGGGACCAAGAGGAAGCCGCTTGTTCTAAACCCAGGTCATTCCCTGGATACCTCTTGTAGCTGCAAAGTTGAAATGTCCGGTTTCTGCAAAGTTGAAATGTCCAAACTACCCTTCCGAGGAATGATCTCGGAGGCGGAGATTGGACCTTTTTACGATGAGCAGACACGAACTGCACCGGATA
>JAABVA010004212.1_pt1 | contig 13380 bp, 8 predicted proteins | sample 5560331 | NCBI WGS metagenome assembly JAABVA01 (sample SAMN12812661, study PRJNA571458) | rock metagenome | isolation source: Antarctica rocks | place: Antarctica: Victoria Land, Mt New Zealand sud | collected 2016-01-07 | reverse complement strand
GACGAGACGCTTCGCCCGCTCGATGGCCAGCTCCGAGACCGTGGTGTGGTCCGACGGCGGCCGGTCGAAGGTCGAGGCGATGACCTCGCCCTTCACCGTCCGCTGCATGTCGGTGACCTCCTCCGGCCGCTCGTCGACGAGCACGACCATGAGGTGGACCTCGGGGTTGTTCGTGGTGATCGCATTGGCGATGGCCTGCATCACCATCGTCTTGCCCGCCTTCGGCGGCGAGACGATGAGCGCGCGCTGGCCCTTGCCGACCGGCATCACCAGGTCGATGACGCGGGTGGTCAGCAGGTGCGGCTCGGTCTCCAGCCGCAGCCGCTCGTTGGGGTAGAGCGGCGTGAGCTTGGTGAACTCCGCGCGGCGCTTGGACTGCTCGGGGTCGAGACCGTTGATCGAGTCGACCCGCACCAGCGGGTTGAACTTCTGCCGGCTCTGCTCGTTCTCCCGCTGCTGGCGGACCTGCCCGGTGATCGCGTCGCCGCGGCGCAGCCCGTGCCTGCGCACCAACGACAACGACACGTACACGTCGTTCGGCCCCGACATGTAACCCGAGGTCCGAACGAACGCATAGTTGTCGAGGATGTCCAGGATCCCGGCGACGGGGATGAGCACGTCGTCGTCGCGGACCTCGGTGTCGTTCGGACCGGGGCCCTGCCCCTGTCCCTGCCCCTGACCTCGCTCGTTGCGGTTGCGACGACGGTCCCGGAAGCGGCGCCCGCGACGACGCCCGCCGCCGTCCTCGTCGTCGTCGTCGTCGCGCGACTGCTGCTGCTGCTGGGACGGCTGCTGCTGGGACGGCTGCTGCTTGCGGTCGTCCCGGTTGTCCCGGCCGTCGCGGTTGTTCCCCGAGCCGTCCTGGTCCTTCGCGGCTGCGGGCTGGTCCTTGGACCCCTGCCCGTCGCTCCGGTCGCGCTGGCGCTCACGACGCGAACGACCGCCGCCCTCGCGGCCGTCGGTGTCCTCGTCCTGCCCGCGACGACCCCCAGTGGAGGTGTCGCCCGACGCGGCGGTCGCGGTGTCGGGCGAGGTGCCGTTCGACGAGGCCGGGCGCCGGCCCGTGTCCTCGAACGGGGTGTCGACGGTGACCGCCGACGCCTCGGTGGAGTCGGTCCCCGCGGACTCGGTCCCCGTGGAGTCGGCTGCGGGGGAGTCGGCTGCGGGGGAATCGGCTGCGGGGGAATCGGCTGCGGGGGAATCGGCTGCGGGGGGCGAACCACCGTCGCGACGCGCACCGCGGCGTCCGCGACCACGCGACGACGGGGCGGCCGACGCCTCCGACGCGGCGGGGGTCCCGGTCGCGGCGGGGGCGTCGGCCTCCGAGGCGCTGGTCACGGCGTCCTCGGGGGCCGTGGTGGCGTTCACCGCGGCCGCGGCGGACGCCGGGAGGGCGTCGGTCGTGGCGGTGACGTCGGTGGCCGCGGGTCCGTCGTTCCCGCGGGCCTCGGCCGGCGCGCTGTCGGCCGGCGCGGTGTCGGCCGGCGCGGTGTCGGCCGGCGCAGTGTCGGCCGGCGCAGTGTCGGCCGGCGCAGTGTCGGCCGGCGCGGTGTCGGGCACGGCGGTCGGGGTGCGTCGGGTCGCTCGTCGGCGAGAGGCGGGCGCCGACGCCGACGCCGGGGCCTCGGCCTCGGCGGCCGGGGTGTCGGCCACGTCGTCTCCGAGCGGCAGCTGCGGGGCACCGTTGCCGATCGCGCTCTGCCGCTTCTTGATCTCCGAGATGAGGTCGCCGCGACGCATGCCCGAGGTGTCGGGCACGCCGAGCTCGGCGGCGAGGTCACGCAGCTCGGCGATCACCATTCCCGACACGCCACCGCGACGGCGCCGCTCGGGTGCGGCCGCGGACGGGGAGTCCGGGGAGGAGGTGTCGGGGGCCGCGTCCGGAGAGATGACGTCGGTTTCGGTCACACAGGTCCTTCCTGACCGGCCGGGGTCTGACCCGGGCCAGCGGACGTGTCCGTCCCGCTCGTGCGGGTACGGATCACCGCAGCGGGCCGGGCGGGACGTCGACGAGGACGAGCGGGTCCCGAGGAGGTCCGAACCACTGCGGAAGTTCTCGGTCAGCGATCAGGCGTTTGCCCGGTGCACCCGTCGGAGGAACCGTTGGGGAGGAAGCCGTCCCGGCGACCGGGACCTGGCACCGACGCGCATCACGTGGTCGCTGTCGAGGACCAATGTAGACCCCGGGTCCCGGGGCGGCAACAAAGGCCCCCGCGCGTCGCGCCGCAAGCACCGCTCACCGCTCATCGCCGTGTTCCTCACCGCAGGTCCGCCACGGCCCCGTCGGTGTCCACGGGCAGATCGAGCCGGCGGAATCCGACCCCCTGGATCCCGTGGACCGCGTCGACCGCGGACAGCGCGTCGGGGGACCCGGTCGCGTCGACGAGGGCGAGCACCGTCGGCCCCGCTCCGGACACCGTCGCCGGCACGCCCGCCGAGCGCAGGGCGTCGACGAGGGCGGCGGTCTCCGGGTAGGCCGGGCGCCGGTAGGGCTGGTGCAGGCGGTCCTCGGTGGCGGGGAGGAGCAGGTCGGGCGCCGCGGTGATCGCGTGCACGGCGAGGGCGGCCCGGGCGGCCGTGAACGCGGCGTCGGCGTGGGGCACGCGGTCGGGCAGGAGCCCCCGCGTCGCGTCGGTCGAGCTGGTCCGGTCGGAGACGAACACGACCGGCGTGATCCAGGGGTGCGGCTCGAGGCGGACGCTGCGGAACGATCCGGGACCGGCCCCCCAGCTCAGCGCGAGCCCGCCCGTCAGGCACGCGGCGACGTTGTCGGCGTGGCCGTCGAATCCCGAGGCGAGGTCGAGGACCGCGGCCGCGCCGGGCACGACGACGTCCGGGGTGTCCGGACCGGGACACGCCCGGAGCAGGGCCCGCGCCGCGACGATGCCGGCCACCGCCGCCGCGGCGGACGACCCGAGGCCACGACTGTGCGGGATCGCGTTGCGGCACACCAGCCGCAGGGGTGGGCGGAGCGCCTCGGGGAGCCCCGCGAGCTCGTAGGTCGCGCGGACCGCGCGCAGGACGAGGTGCCGCTCGTCGCACGGCACCCGTCCCGCGCCCTCGCCGTGGACCTCGACGACGCTCTCCCGGCCGGCGGGCAGCACCGAGAGCTCGACCTCGTCGTAGAGGGCGAGCGCGAGCCCGAGCGAGTCGAACCCCGGGCCGAGGTTCGCCGACGTTGCCGGGACGCGGACCCGGACGGTGGGCCCGTCGGGGCCGCCCACCCTCCTCAGCCCATGCCCAGGGCGTCGGCGACGGCGTGGACGTCCCGGGGGACCACGACGGGGTCGGGCACGCCCGCCAGCGCCGTGGCCGGGTCCTTGAGCCCGTGCCCGGTGACGGTGGCGACGACGACCTGGTCGCCCGCGAGCCGCCCCTCGGCGGTCGCCGCGAGCAGCCCGGCCACCGACGCCGCGGACGCCGGCTCGACGAACACGCCCTCGTGGGTGGCGAGCAGGCGGTACGCCGCGAGGATGGCGTCGTCGTCGACGGCGACGATGCGGCCGCCGGACTCGTCGCGGGCGGCGACGGCGCCGGACCACGACGCGGGCGAGCCGATGCGGATGGCGGTCGCGACGGTCTCGGGGTGCGGGACGGGCTGCCCCGAGACCAGCGGCGCCGCCCCGGCGGCCTGCGCCCCGAGCATCATGGGGGTGGAGTCGACGACGCCGTCCCGGGCGTACTCGGTGTAGCCGCGCCAATAGGCGGTGATGTTGCCGGCGTTCCCGACGGGCAGCGCGTGGACGTCGGGGGCCCGGCCCAGCTGGTCGCAGATCTCGAACGACGCCGTCTTCTGGCCCTCGATCCGCGCCGGGTTCACCGAGTTGACCAGCGCGATCGGGTACGCCTCGGCGGCGGCGCGGGCGAGGGACAGGCAGTCGTCGAAGTTGCCCTCGAGCTGCAGGATCCGGGCGCCGTGGGCGGTGGCCTGGGCCAGCTTGCCGAGCGCGATCTTTCCCTGGGGCACGAGGACGGCGCAGGTCATCGTGGTGCGGGCGGCGTACGCGGCGGCCGAGGCCGACGTGTTGCCGGTGGAGGCGCAGATGACCGCCTGCGCGCCGCTCGCCGCGGCCTCGGTGATGGCGACGGTCATCCCGCGGTCCTTGAACGAGCCCGTCGGGTTCGCGCCCTCGACCTTGAGGTGGACCTCGCAGCCGAGGAGGTCCGACAAGTGCGGGGCGGGCAGCAGCGGCGTCCCGCCCTCACGCAGGGTGACGACCTCCCAGCCGGGCTGGACGTGCGGCATCCGGTCCCGGTAGGCCTCGATGACCCCGGGCCACTCCACCCGGGGGCCGAGGAGCGCGGCGGCCGAGCCGGGGGCCCCGAGGGTGGTCACGACCCGCCGCCGGGCGCCGTCACCGGGCGGCCGAGGCCTTCGACCCGCAGCACGCTCGCCACCCTGCGGACCGAGTCGAGCCCGGCGAGGGCGTCCACCGTGGCGGAGAGGGCGGAGTCGGGAGCGGAATGCGTCACGACGACGAGTGTGGCGTCGGTGGCGGCGTCCGCGCCACGTCCACCGTCGGGAGATTCCGCCGGATCAGTGTCGTCGTCCCCGGCGGGGACCGAACCCTCCTGGCGCACCGTCGCGATGCTCACGCCGTGCTGGGCGAACACCCCCGCGACCTGCGCGAGGACACCCGCACGGTCGACCACGTCGAGGTTGATGTGGTAGCGGGTACGGGTGGCGCCCATCGGGACGACGGGCAGGCTCGCGTGCGACGAGCTGCGGGGCCCGTGGCCCCCGGTGACGCGGTTGCGCGCCGCGGCCACGAGATCACCGAGGACCGCGCTGGCGGTCTGGCGACCCCCCGCACCCTGCCCGTAGAACATCAGCTGGCCGGCGGCCTCGGCCTCGATGAACACCGCGTTGTACGCCCCGGAGACCGCGGCGAGCGGATGCGCCCGCGGGATCATGGCCGGGTGCACGCGCGCGGTCACCGTCGTGCCCGCGTCGGTCTCGTTCTGCTCGCACACCGCGACGAGCTTGATCGTGCAGTCCAGCGCCTTGGCCGCCGCGACGTCACGCGCGGTCACGCCACGGATGCCCTCGCGGTGGACGTCGGCGGCGGTGACGCGGGTATGGAAGGCCAGGCTCGCCAGGATCGCGGCCTTGGAGGCGGCGTCGTAGCCGTCGACGTCGGCGGTGGGGTCGGCCTCGGCGTAACCGAGCCGGCCGGCCTCGGCGAGGGCCTCGGCGTAGTCCGCGCCCCGGGACTCCATGGCCGAGAGGATGAAATTGGTCGTGCCGTTGACGATGCCGGCGACGCGGACGATGCGGTCCCCCGCGAGCGACTGTTGCAGCGGGCGCAGCAGCGGGATCGCCCCGGCGACGGACGCCTCGTAGTAGAGGTCGGCACCGGACTCCTCGGCGGCCGCAGAGAGCGCCGCTCCCTCGTCGCCGAGCAGGGCCTTGTTCGCCGACACCACCGACCGGCCGTTCTTGAGCGCGTCGAGCAGCAGCTCCCGCGCGGGCTCGATGCCGCCCATGAGCTCGACGACCACGTCGACGTCCTCGCGGGCGACGAGCTCCGCGGCGCCGGTGGTGAGCAGCTCCGCGGGCACCTCCCGGTGGCGCTCCGGGTGCCGGACCGCGACCCCGACGAGGCGCAACGGCACGCCGACACGAGCGGCGAGCTCGTCGGCCTGCTCGGTGAGCAGGCGGACGACCTGCGACCCGACGACCCCGCAGCCGAGGAGGGCGACCGAGACCGGGGTGCCGACGGGGCGGATCGGGCGGACGCCGGTCACGAGACCTCCAGGCGCGCGAGGTCGTCGAGCGTCTCGCGACGCAGCAGCGTCCGCGCCGTGCCCTCGCGCACCGCGACGACCGCCGGGCGGGGGATCTTGTTGTAGGCACTGGCCATCGCGTAGCAGTACGCACCGGTGGCCGCGACGGCGACGAGGTCGCCGGGGGCGAGGTCGGCGGGCAGCCAGCAGTCGCGGACGACGACGTCGCCGGACTCGCAGTGCTTGCCCACCACGCGCGAGAGCACGGGCACCCCGGCCCCCTCCGCGGCGACCCCCGACCCGCGCCTCGACGCGGAGCGCGAGACGACGCGGCAGTCGTAGGCGGCGTCGTAGAGGGCGGTGCGGATGTTGTCGCTCATCCCGCCGTCCACCGAGACGTAGCGGCGGCGGGCCCCGCCGCCGAGCTCGACGTCCTTGATCGTCCCGACCTCGTAGACGGTCACGGTGCCGGGGCCGGCGATGGCCCGACCGGGCTCGACGGCGATCCGGGGCGTCGGGATCCCGGCCCGCGCGCATTCCCGCTCGACGATCGCGCGCAGCTCCCCGGCGAGCCAGTCGGCGCTGCGCGGCTGGTCGGCGGTGGTGTATGCGATACCCATGCCGCCGCCGAGGTCGACGAGACCCAGAGCGTCGACGAGCGCTGGGTTCTCGGACCCGTGCTCGGACCGCAGCTCAACGAGCAGGGCGACGACGCGGCGCGCCGCCAGCTCGAAGCCCCCGGAGTCGAAGATCTGCGAGCCGATGTGGGAGTGCAGGCCGACCAGGTGCAGACCCGAGGACTTGAGGACCCGGCGCACGGCCTCCGCGGCGTCGCCCCCGGCGAGGGAGAAGCCGAACTTCTGGTCCTCGTGGGCGGTGGCGATGAACTCGTGGGTGTGGGCCTCGACGCCGACGGTGACCCGCACCATCACCTCGGCCACCAGGTCGCGCCGGCGGGCCTCGTCGTCGAGGCGGGCGATCTCGGCGAACGAGTCCAGCACGACCTTGCCCACACCCATCTCCAGCGCGGCCACCAGCTCGGCGACGGACTTGTTGTTGCCGTGCAGCGTGATCCGCTGCGGCGGGAAACCCGCGCGCAGCGCCGTCGCGAGCTCGCCCTCGCTGCACACGTCGAGGCCCAGGCCCTCGTCGGCCACCCAGCGGGCGACCTCGGCGCACAGGAACGCCTTGCCCGCGTAGTGGACCAGCGACGGGTCGCCGTAGGCGACGGCATGGTCGGCGCACCGGGACCGGAAGTCGGCCTCGTCGACGACGAACAGGGGCGTCCCGTGGGTCGCCGCGAGCTCGCGGACGTCGACGCCCGCGAGGCGCACCACCCCGTCGTCACCCCGGGCGGCGTGCCGCGGCCACACCGGGGCCGGCAGCGGGTCGAGATCGAACGGCGGCCCGGCGGCGCCTGGATATCCCGCGCGCTCGGGGATCACGTCGGCGTGGCGGGGCCCGGCGGGGTGGGCGCGGGTCATGACGGGTGGGCTCCGGGTTCTCGTGGGGTGGGGTCGGCTCGTGGTCGGGTGTCACATGCGCTCGGGGGCGCTGACCCCGAGCAGGCCGAGACCGTTGGCGAGCACCCGCCTGGACGCCGAGCACAGCGCCAGGCGCGCGGTGTGCAGCGGGCCGGGCTCCTCATCGCCCTGCGGCAGGACGCGGCAGGTGTCGTAGAAGCGGTGATAGGCGCCGGCGAGCTCCTCGAGGAAGCGGGCGACGCGGTGCGGCTCGCGCAGCTCCGTCGCCGAGGCCAGCACCCGCGGGAACTCCCCAAGGGTGCGGATGAGGTCGCCCTCGCGCGGGTGGGTCAGGAGCGCCAGATCGGGGTCCTCGGTGCCGATGTGCAGGTCGGCGGCCGCGCGGGCCAGCGACGACAGGCGCGTGTGGGCGTACTGCACGTAGAACACCGGGTTGTCGTTGGTGCGGCGGGTGATGAGGTCGAGGTCGATGTCGAGGTTCTGGTCGACCGAGGACCGCGTGAGCGTGTAGCGCGCGGCGTCGACACCCACGGCGTCGACGAGGTCCTCCAGCGTGATGATCGTGCCCGCGCGCTTGGACATGCGTACCGGCTGCCCGTCGCGCACCAGGCTGACCATCTGCCCGATGAGCACCTCGACCCGCGCGGGGTCGTCGCCGAACGCGGCGGCCACGGCCTCGAGCCGGTGGACGTAACCGTGGTGGTCGGCGCCGAGCATGTAGATCGCGAGGTCGGCCCCGCGGGCGCGCTTGTCGCGGTAATAGGCGATGTCGCCGGCGATGTAGGCCGGGCGTCCGTCGGACTTGATGACGACGCGGTCCTTGTCGTCGCCGTGCTCGGTCGAGCGCAGCCACCAGGCACCCTCGGCCTCGTAGAGCGAGCCCGCGTCCTTCAACGCCTGCACCGACGCCTCGACCGCCCCCGACGCGTGCAGCGCCTCCTCGCGGGCCCACACATCGAAGACGGTGCCGAACGACTCCAGGCTCTCCCGGATCTCGTCGAGCATGATCTCCAGCCCGAGGCGTTTGAACTCCGCCAGGCGCTGGTCGGCGGGCTGCTCCAGCAGCGACTCGTCGGTCTCGAGCACCTTCGCCGCCACCTCGGCGACGTACGCCCCCCCGTAGCCGTTCTCGGGTACCGGCCGGCCCTCGGCCGCGGCGAGCAACGACTGGGCGAAGTGGTCGATCTGGGCGCCGGCGTCGTTGACGTAGTACTCCCGCGTCACCGCCGCGCCCTGACTCGCCAGCACGCGCCCGAGGGCGTCGCCGACCGCGGCCCACCGCGTCCCGCCCAGGTGGATCGGACCGGTGGGGTTGGCCGAGACGAACTCGAGGTTGATGCTCGTGCCGGTCAGGGTGTCGGTGTGGCCGTAGGACTCCCCCGCCCCCAGCACGTCGCGCACGATGCCAGCCTGGGCATCGGCGGCGAGGCGCAGGTTGACGAACCCGGGACCGGCGACCTCGGCGGTGCTGATGGCCGCGGTGTCCTCCAGCGCGCGCGCCAGCCACCCCGCGAACTCCGCGGGGGCGACGCCCGCCTTCTTCGCGCTGCGCAGGGCGAGATTGGTGGCGTAGTCACCGTGCTCGGGGTTGCGGGGACGCTCGACGGCGACCGTGTCGGGCAGGGCGGCCGTGTCGAGCCCGCGCTCGGTCAGCACGTCGACGGCGACGGCGTGCAGGAGATCGGCGAGCGCGGCAGGGGTCACGTTCCCCATGGTAGGGACCCGACCGACGGCGTCCCGGCGCCGGGAGCCCGGGCGCACGCGGTCCCCACCGGCCCGTCTCTAGACTCGCGCGCATGGCGAGTGGTGGGTCGACGAGGACGCCGTCGGGCAAGAAGGGTCCGCCCGGCAGGAAGGTCCCGACGAGGAGGGCGGCACCGCGGGGGCGCTCCCCGGTGTCGACCGTCCGCCGCCGGGGTGCGGGGCCGGGTGGTCGTCAGGTCCCGTGGGGTGTGCTCGGCGCGGTCGCCGCGCTGGTGGTACTCGTGGCCGTGGTCGGCTTCTTCCTGTTCTCCACCAACGAGTCGGTCAGCGCCTTCCGCGTCTCCGACACCAACCGCGACCCGTCGCTGCAGATCCCCGGCATCGTCACCGTCGGCTACAAGTCGCAAGTGCACGTCACCCCGGCCCAGCGCGTCGCGTACGACCGGTCGCCGCCGTTCGGGGGGCCGCACGACGCCTACTGGGCGGCGTGCAGCGGCACCGTCTACGACCGCCCGGTCCGCAACGAGAACATGGTGCACTCGCTCGAGCACGGCGCGATCTGGATCGCCTACGACCCGGCGCGGGTGTCGGGCCCGGCGCTCGACACGCTGCGGGAGAAGGTCTCGGGCATCGACTACACGATGCTCTCGCCCTACCCGGGCCTCGACCAGCCGATCTCGGTGCAGTCGTGGGGCCACCAGCTCAAGCTCTCCGACGCCGCCGACCCGCGCGTCGACCAGTTCGTCATGTCGCTGAAGCAGAACCGGTTCGCCTACCCCGAGGTGGGCGCACGCTGCGACGCCCTCGGGCCGGGCGCGTTCGACCCGAGCGACCCGCCGCCGTTCGACCCGCCGCCCTACCCGGCCGACGCCGTGCCGATGAACTACCAGGGCGCCCCGGGCACCCCGGGCGGGGGAACGGGGAGCCGGTGAGTACGTCGTACGCGTCGTCCTCGTCGTCGTCCGCGGGTCCCCCGGTCCCGCCGGAGGAGCTCGACGACGCCGACGGTGACGGTGGCGACCGCGGTGGGGGCGGCGGTTGGTGGTCGCGGAGCCCGGGCTGGGCGCGGGCCGTCGTCGGCGGCGGCGTGGTCCTCCTGCTGCTCATGGTCGGCGGGATCGCCGGCGGCCTCGTCGGCCGCGACACCGCGACCAGGTACGGCCCGCCGGCCGGCTCGATCGATGTGGCGTTCCTGCAGGACATGAGCACCCACCACAACCAGGCCGTGCAGATGGCGGTGTGGGAGCGGTCGAACACCTCCGACCCGGTGCTGCGCCAGCTCGCGTACGACATCGAGTCGTCCCAGACGACGCAGGTGGGGAGCATGCAGGGCTGGCTCGCGCTGTGGGACGAGCCGACCTCGCCCCCGAGCGGGGAGTACATGGGCTGGATGGGGATGCCCGTGGCGTCGATGCCCGGCATGGCCTCCGAGGCCGACCTGGCGCGTCTGCGGGGCTCGACCGGCCCGGCCCTCGACGTCGTGTTCCTGCAGCTCATGCTGCGCCATCACCAGGGCGGGACCGGGATGCTCGCCGACGCCGCGGCGCGCGCCCAGGTCCCCGTGGTGCAGAACCTGGCGGAGAGCATGCTCGGCGCCCAGCTCGCGGAGGCGCAGACGATGACGCGGATGCTCGCTGACCGCGGGGCCGCTCCGCTGCCCTGACTCCAGCGATGGCGCTCCGCTGTCACTGGACGACAGGAACGGCGCGTCGATCACTCGGAGTCGGCCCAGCGATGGTCCCGTGCGTGGTCGGTGCGAGGGCGTCGACTACGCTCGCACCCGGTTCGCCCCCGTAGCTCAGGGGATAGAGCACCGCCCTCCGGAGGCGGTGGCGCAGGTTCGAATCCTGCCGGGGGCACCACCCGCTGACCAGCGAAAACGCGTTGGGCGGGCACGCGACGGCTCCTCGCGTGGCATGAGTCGTGGCATGAGTGGCTCGTACTCTTCGTTGCATGCCCCCTCGCAAACGCCGACAGCGCGGCCACATCGGCCAGCTCCCGAGCGGCTCCTACCGCGCCTCGGTATACGCCGGCACCGACCCGCTCACGGGCCGAGCGCGGCAGCTGCGCGAGACAGCAACTACCTACGCCGAGGTCGAGAAGGTGCTCACGCGCCTCCAGCGCCAGGTCGATGAGGACCAGCACCCAAAGTCCGACATCACGGTCCGGCAGGCCATCGAGCAGTGGATGGACGTGGTCGAACTCGAGGACACCACCCGTGAGCGCTACGAGGACCTGATCCGGCTCTACGTCGCCCCGACCTTCGGAGACCTGGTCGCCTCGCGGCTCGACGCCGAGCTCCTCGAGCGCTTCTACGCCCGGCTCCACCGCTGCCGGGATCTGTGCAGCGGCAAGCCCCGCGCCGGCCACGGATGCCGGCCGCTGAGCACCAGCACCACGCGCAAGGTGCACTACATCATCCGAGGCGCCCTTGACCGTGCCGTGCGCTGGCGCCAGCTCGGGGTGAACAAGGCAGCGATGGCCGAGGCGCCGGCGCCGCATCAGACCGAGCCGGACCCGCCGAGCGCCGACGAGGCCGCGCGCCTGCTCAATGCTGCCTGGAGCGACCCGGAGTGGGGCCTCCTGGTCTGGCTAACCATGCTCACCGGCCCACGTCGCGGAGAGGTCTCGGCGCTTCGCTGGCGCCACCTCGACTTCGAGCGCGGGCTCGTCTGGGTCCACCGCTCCAATGCTCAGACCCGCCGCGGGCTCAAGGAGAAGAGCACCAAGACCAACCAGCGCCGCAAGATCGCGATCGACGAACACACCGTCGACCTGTTGAACGCGCACCGCGAGCTGTGGCGGCAACGGTGCACCGAGCTCGGCGTTTCGCTCAGTGTTGACGCCTTCGTGTTCTCGCCGGCTCCGGACGGCTCGCTCCCCTACCTGCCCAGCGCGATTACCCAGCGGTATCGTCGACTCGCGGTGCGTTTGAAGCTGCGTAGCACGCGGCTGCACTCGCTCCGGCACTACTCGGCGACCGAACTCGTCGCCGCCGGCGTCGACATCCGCACGGTCGCCGGCCGGCTCGGACACGGAAGCGGTGGCGCCACGACACTGAAGGTCTACGCCGCCTGGGTCGACGAAGCGGACCGCCGAGCAGCGACGACTATGGCGACCGTGCTCCCCCGCCCGCGGCCGACCTCATCAACCCCGCCGAGCCCCTACGAGAACATCGCTGAGGGTCTTCGCGAGCAAATTCGGCGTGGTGAGCTGAAGCCCGGAGACGAGCTACCGACCATTGCTCAGCTCGCGGTCGCCAACACTGTTGCCGTCGGTACAGCGCACCGGGCGATGGCAGCTCTGAAAGCGGAAGGTATAATTACTGTTACCCGTGGGCGACGTGCCGTGGTCCGTGCGTTATCTCATTAGCCGACCGCGGGCCAATCAATTGGCAGCAGGCGCGTGTCGGAGCCAGTAGGGTTTCGCCCTTGAGCGCGTGACGACGCGGGCGCCTCGGATGGCCTATGCCGCCCCTTGCCAGGTGGCGGCGGCAATGTCGTCCTTGTGCCAGTCTTGCCGGTGCGGATGTTGTCGATGAGGCAGACCGGGGCGCCGGCGCCGACCCTGGTGAGCGGCTGGGCCCGAGGGTGCTCGCCGAGGTGTCCGCGGTCTCGGCGGACCCGCCGCGCCTACACCACGTCGACGCCACGCTGGAGGTCGACCCCGGTCTAGATCCTACCTGACCCTGCCGCCTCGGTCACGGCCCCTGCGGCGTGAGGGTAGGGCGGGTGTCTGAGCCGGCGGTGACGACTGCCATGAGCTGTTCGGCGGGGACGTTGTTCTCCTGTCGCCCGGTCCTGACCGGCACCGCCAGACCTCGCCGCGTGGCCCGCCGCGCAGGGTGGGTCAGCACCGGCGGCAGGGCGGCGGGCACTGCGGCCGGTGGCGCCCTGGGGCCGCAGCCCGGTAGTCGCCGTCACTGACCATCGACCGATACGCAGAGGGGGTCGTGAACGAATCCTGACCGGTCGCCCACGCGGTGGGTGCCTCGGAGCCGGGCTCGGCGGCACCTCGCCGCCGGGAGTCGAGCGGGAGGGACTGTCGATGGCAGTGCGTAGGCGCGCGGTGAGCCTGCACGGCGACGAACTCAGTTTCTGGGAGGGCGACCCCGGTGACGCGGCCGGCCCCGGCGATGCGACCGGCGCCGACGACGACGGGGAGGTGGTGGTGCTGGTGCACGGTGTGGCCTCGCTGGGGTTGACCTGGGCCCCGGTACTGGCCGAACTCGCCCGCCGCGGGGATCGCCGCCGGTTCATCGCCCCGGACCTGCTGGGCCACGGCGACTCGGCCAAACCTCACGGCGACTACTCGCTGGGCGGGTACGCCACGGTGCTGCGGGACCTGCTCGCCGCGCTGGGCCACGACCGGGCCACGGTGGTCGGGCACTCGTGGGGCGGCGGGATCGCGTCGCAGTTCGTCTACCAGTTCCCGCAGAGCAGTGATCGCCTGGTGCTGGTCGCCC
>JAABVA010004209.1_pt1 | contig 13384 bp, 14 predicted proteins | sample 5560331 | NCBI WGS metagenome assembly JAABVA01 (sample SAMN12812661, study PRJNA571458) | rock metagenome | isolation source: Antarctica rocks | place: Antarctica: Victoria Land, Mt New Zealand sud | collected 2016-01-07 | reverse complement strand
TCCTTCGGTCTAGACCGAAGGACCCGACCGTGGCCGCGCTCCCCTATCTCCTGGTATCCTACCGGCATGGCATCTCATGGCTCTCGATTGTCTCATGCCGGCTGAGTCCGGCGATAGCGTGCGCCTACTCATCGCACGGCATGGTGAGACGCGCGACAATGCGTCTGGCCGCTGGCAGGGTTGGAATGACTCGCCGCTCACCGAGAAGGGCGTCGCGCAGGCGGCGGAGTTGGCGCGGCGCTTGGCCGACGAGCGTATCGCCGCGGTCTATGCGTCCGACCTTGGGCGCGCCGCACATACGGCGCGCCTCGCCATGCCGCATCTGGATGTCGCGTCCCACTTGTCCCCGGCGCTGCGTGAGCGCAACGTCGGCGTCTTCTCCGGACTCACCGGCCCCGAAGTCGAGGCGCGCCACGCGGACGCGCTAGGCCGCCGCACAATCGACGGTGTGCTTGATTGGGCGCCGCCCGAAGGAGAGTCCTTCCGGCAGATTCTGGCGCGGGCCCTGCCGTTCCTGGAGAGTGTCAGGGCCACACATGGAGGGACTCCAAACGTGGACGGCGGGCAAAGCGTGCTAATCGTCACGCACGGCGGCGTAATCCGCCTGCTGGCCGCGTACGCCACGGACCAAGAATGGGAAGGTCTCTACCGGCGTCATCCCTCGAACTGCGGGTTGAGCGTCTTCACACTGGGTCCGCGCGGCGCGCTGACGCTGGAGCGGTTCGACGAACACGATTTTCTGCAAGGACCGGGCGCGCCGCCGTTGGCGGAGGATGGGGCCGGCTAACCAGTCGTGAGTCGAAAGTCGTGAGTCGTGAGTCATGAGTCGAAAGTTAGTTCGTGATTCAAGCACGCCGCCCAGTAATGAGAGACTTGTTTATCGCGATTATCATCGACTCACGACTCACGACTCACGACTTCCGTGAGCCAGTCATCAGCCCAGCGCGCGGCCTCGTGGATAAGTGGCGCGAGGGCGCGGCCCTTGGGGGTGAGCGCATAGTCGATCCGGACGGGCTTGGCTTCGGCGTCGACGCGGCGTTCGACGATACCGTACGCCTCCAATTCGCCGAGCCGTACCGAGAGCGTGCGGTCGCTCACCAGGCCGATACACGCGCCGATCTCAGAAAAGCGGCGTGGATGGCGCAATAGCGTGTAGACGATGAGACCGAGCCAGCGCTTGCCCAAGAAACGGTCGGCGCGCTGATACGCCTCGTTGATTGTGGCGGCAAGATCTTTGACGCTATCCTCACAGGTGGCGCCGCTTCCGTCGACGTTCGCGCTCATGGTGTAGCACCCTTTCTCGCGGCGTAGAGACGCGACAATGAGTCCCTATCCGCCGCGTTTTCGTGAGTATCGGCCGCTTCGACCGGCAGTTCGCGGGGCCGGTGTTTCGCACATCCTAACAAAATGCAAGCCGCTTGACAAACGTGAGCGGTTCGGCGTACTATAGACCCATTGATTCGGCTTCCACGGAAGGGGATAACGCGTAGCGGGCGGCCTTGGCGCCATGGTGTGTCAATGCCGCCCTGTTTTTTCGATAACGGCCATGCGCGCCCGGGGCACAGGCCGCCCCGCGGATGAGGAGGAGTCATGGTGATACCTGCCGGTGAGCATCAGGAGCAGAGCCCGTGGACCGAGCCGGCGAAGACGCCGGGGCGCGACGTCACGCCGGTGTCGGCGCACGCATGGGAAGAGCCAGAACCGCCTCCCAAGCGTGAGGTCGTCGAGCCCGATCTGATCGCGCCCGACGAAGGGCTGCCGATTTACCTACGCGAGATCGGCGCCGTGTCACTCCTGACGCCCCTGGACGAGCGGGTACTGGCCGAGGCGCTGGCCGTGGGCAAAGAGGCGCGGCGGCTTCTGGTCGCGGGAGAGGCGGCTCCAGGGGACCAAGGCGCGCTGGCTCGGCTGGTCGCACAGGGCGAGGACGCGCGCCGGCGTATGATCGAAGCTAATCTACGCCTCGTCGTGAGCATCGCGCGGCGCTATCTACGGCGTGGCCTGCCGCTGCCCGACCTCATCCAGGAAGGCAACCTTGGCCTCTTCCGCGCGGTCGACAAGTTCGACCACCACAAGGGCTATCGCTTCTCGACCTATGCCTACTGGTGGATCAGGCAGGCCATCACGCGCGCGCTCGCCGACTATGGCCGCACCGTACGTGTGCCCGTGCATATGGTCGACTTCGCCGCCCATGTGGTCAAGGTCGCCGGCGACCTTGAGCAGCGTCTGGGCCATGAACTCGACACCGTCGACATCGCTAGGGCGCTCGACGTGCCCGAGGAGAAGGTCGCTCTCGCGTTGGCCTCGGTGCGACAGCCGGCCTCCCTGGAGACGCCCGTGACGGAGGACGGCGGAACGCTCGGCGATGTGTTGCCCGATGACGCATTGCCGTCGCCTGATGAGGAGGCGCGCAAAAGTATGCTACGCTCGCACGTACAGGATGTCCTGGCCGAATTGACCGATCGCGAACGTACCGTTGTGCAGCTGCGCTTCGGCTTGCAGGGCAGCCGCGCGCATACTCTTGGCGAGATCGGCGAACGGCTCCAACTCACGCGTGAACGCGTCCGACAGATCGAAGCCGAAGCCCTGACCAAGCTGCGTCAAACCGACCTACAGTCCGAGCTTGACCACGACCAGGCGGATGTAGCCTAATACTACAACGTGACATTGACCTGCGACTGCAGTCGCAGGTCAATGTCACGTTGTAGTATCAGTAATTGATCAAGACACACAAGTGGGGCGTCCTCTCAGAGGACGCCCCACTTGTGTGTCTTGATCAATGCGACAATGTGCCGCCAATCGCATTCGGTTCAGACTAAGTAGAAAATCGTGAAGAGCAGCACCCACACGAGGTCGACGAAGTGCCAATAGAGGGCGACGCCACGCACGGGGAAGTGGTGCGCTGGGGTCCAACGGCCGCGCAGGTTCTTAACGAGAATAGTGATCCAGGCCAGGACACCGATCGTGACGTGCGCGCCGTGCAGGCCGGTGAGGGTGAAGAAGGTGGCGCCAAGGATGTCGGCGTGGCTGCCGCTCCAGGTCGCGCCACGTATATTGTGGTACTCCACTACCTGGATGCTCACAAAGACGGCGCCACAGATGATGGTCACGAGCAGCCAGAACGAAGCGAGAGAGCGCTTTCCTTTAGCGACGGCCGCCTCCGCGAGGTGACACCAAAAACTACTCGAGATGAGGATCACGGCGTTGAGCGCCCCGAGAACGATGGCCGGCCGCTCAACGCCCGGCGGCGGCCACGACGTCTGTAGGCCGCGCAGGTATAGGTAGGCAAAGATGAGCGACCCAAAGAGGGCTACCTCGGTGCACAGGAAGAACAAGACACCGAGAAACCCGTTGTTGAAGCGGGTATTGTGGCGCATGGGTGTGCCATGGCCCTGTCCGGCGCCGGGGTGCGGAATGCTGCTCATTGTAACTCCTCTCTAAAAGCGATCAGCGATCAGCTGTCAGCTATCAGCTTTTAAGCGCGATTGCCGGTACGCCCGAACGAGACATACCCTATCGCCGCCGACAAGAAGCTGACTGCTGATCGCTGATCGCTACTTAGCTAACTTTGCGGAAACCCTTCCGGCGTAGGATCTTCTCATCGAGCGGCTGCAACTCCTCGCTGCCAGGAGCCAGCGGTGGGCCGAAGTAGGGGGCTGGGACCGTGAAGTCGTAGGGGCCTGAGGTAATAACCGGCTCGCGGTAGAAGTTGCCGTGCGGCGGAGGCGACTGCGTCGACCAATCGAGCGTGCGCGCTCCCCACGGATTGACCCCGGCGGCTTGACCCTTGCGTAGGCTCCAAACGACGTTGACCAGGAAGACCACGTACGACGCCGAGAGCACCACCGAGGCCAGCGAGATGAACAGGTTGGTCCCCGCGTAATCGGGCGCGTACGCGTTGATGCGGCGCGACATGCCGAGCAAGCCGATCACATGCATCGGCATGAACGTGGCGTTGAAGCCGATGTACATCAGCCAGAAGTTCCACTTGCCGAGCCTCTCGTTGAGCATCTTACCCGTGATCTTGGGAAAGAAAAAGTAGATGCCGGCGAAGATCGTGAACATGGAACCGCCAAAGAGCACGTAGTGCAGGTGCGCGACCAGGAAGTACGTGGCGTGCTCGTGCAGGTCGACCGGTACGATGGCCAGCATGATGCCCGTCACGCCGCCGACCACGAACGTGGAGATGAAGCCCAGGGCGAAGAGCAGCGGCGTGTAGAGGCGCACGCGGCCCTGGTACATCGTGGCGATCCACGAGAAGATCTTGATGCCCGTGGGCACGGCGATGATCAGCGTGGCGAACATGAAGTAGACTTGCAGGAACGGCTGGATGCCGCTGGTGAACATGTGGTGCGCCCACACCAGGAAGCCGACGAGGGCGATGGCCAGGCTGGAGAAAGCGATGGCCTTGTAGCCGAAGATTGGCTTGCGCGAGAACACCGGAATGATCTCCGAGATGACCCCGAAGCCGGGCAGAATCATGATGTAGACGGCGGGGTGGCTGTAGAACCAGAACATGTGCTGCCACAGGATCACGTTGCCGCCATGCCCCGGAGCGAAGAACGGCACGCGGAAGACCTTGGCCAGGAACAGCGAACCCAGGCCGCCGGCCAGCGCTGGGGTGGCGACGAGCACAAGCGCCGAGGTCGCGAGCACCGCCCACACGAAGAGGGGCATGCGTGTGAGCCGCATGCCGCGGCAGCGCATATTGACGATGGTGACCAGGAAGTTGAGCGCGCCGAGCGTGGAACTCGTGCCGAGGACGATCAGCGCCACGCACCAGAACGCCTGGCCGACCGGGCCCTGTAGCGAGACAGGCGGGTACGAAGTCCACCCGGCCTGGGGCGCGCCGTAGAGGAAGGAGAGCATCAAGATGATGCCGCCTGGCGGGTACAGCACGTACGAGATCATGTTGAGCTTGGGGAAGGCCACGTCACCCGCCCCGATCATCAGGGGCATCGCGAAGTTCGTGAACCCGCCGATGAGCATGGGGATAGTGAAGAGAAAGATCATGGTCGTGGCGTGCATCGTGAACAGCGAATCATAGTCGGCGGGAGAGAGGAAGGACGTGCCGCCCCCATAGCCGCCCGCCGTGCCCGGCTGATAGGCCAGGTTGACGCGCATGATCTCGGCGAATAAGCCTCCGATCAGCATGAATATGATGGCCGTCACCATATAGTTCTTGCCGATCTGCTTGTGGTCGGTGCTAAAGATATATTTCTGAAGTAGCGACTGGCGCCCACGCGAGTGCTGCTGTTCCTCGTCGTGCGTCACGATTCCAGGTTCGGCCAACGTGACCATTATTACGTGCCCTCCTTAATTAGTAGTTAGCAGTTAGTAGTTAGTAGCTAGACCATGCCTCTAGTTACTAACTACTAATTACTGCGTCAATGCCGTATCAACTGCGCGGTCGTCGTGTTGGCGGACGGTAGCTTGCCGCCGTGCTGGACAACCCATTTCTCGAAGTTGGACTCGCTGACCACATTAAGCGTCGTGTACATCGTCGAGTGCCCGCTGCCGCAGAATTCGGTGCAGATGACGCGGTACTGGCCGATCCTGTCGGGCGTGAAGATCTCGTGTGTCGTGATGCCGGGCACGACATCCTGCTTGATGCGGAACTCCGGCACCCAGAACGAGTGGATGACGGGGTACGTTTCGTTGGTGTTTCCACCGCCCGTGGAATGCTCGGACACGTAGACCGGGCGGTTGGTGGGGATGCTGACGATTGGCACGTTCTTCAAGCCGTACTGCGGCAAGTCGAAGCTCCAGCCGTACTGGAAGCCGTTGACGCCAAGCTGCAGTTCATTCTTGTGGCGCGTATGCTCGTCGCCCCACACGCTCATGCCAATGAAGACGATGACGATGAGTAGGGCGGTCGGGGCAGCGGTCCAGGCCAATTCGAGGCGAGTGTTGCCGTGCATCTGGACGCCGATTTCGTCGTCGGGGTGCTTCTGCTGGCTGCGGTAGCGCACCACGAAGGCAACGATGAGGACCTGCACCAGGATAGTAATGGCGCCGCCGGCCGCCAGCATGAACTTGAACAGCCAGTCGACCTCGCCGGCCTCGCGGCTGCCCTCGGGAAACCACGAGGCGATTGGCGCGAATATGACGAATATAATCCAGGCCAGCGAAAGCGCGCTGGCCCACAACAGCGTGCGGGTGAGGTGCCCCATGCTGCCCCTGCTCCAATCGCCCCCTGGCTCAGTAAGCGGGGGCGGTGTGTACGCCATAGTACTCTCCTTTTCCTCAGTACGCGCGTCTATGCGATAGTACGCGGCGGTACTGCTAGTGTAGCAACACAAACATGTAGAGAATACCAGCGCGAGGTGCGGACCGAGGCTTCCAACCCGTGAGACGCCGGCGCCATTACTATACCATGCCGGCAAAAATATGCCAGTACTAGCTGACAGCCATTAGCCGTCGGCTGATGGCGGCGCTCGTGTGCTACAATCGTTGCAGCCCTCGACTAGGGGCCTGCGACTGCGGTCGCATGGCAGACCACGCCGACTGCGGTCGGGACCTGCAACCGCCCTCGGTCATCGTCCGGGCTTCATGGCGTAAGACCAACGCACATTTTCGGCATTCCTGGCGCCGCAGCGCCCGTATGCTGCCATGCGACCGCAGTCGCAGGCCACTGGAGCACAATATGCACGACGAGCGTTTCTCTTTTCTTAAATCCTTGGTCGAGTCGCCCAGCCCGTCGGGGTTCGAGGGGCCGGCGCGCGAGATCTGGCGGCGCAAGGCCGCGGGCGCGGCCGCCGACCTGCGCACCGACTACCACGGCAACACCATCGCCACGGTCAATCCAGGCGGCGCGCCACGCGTGTTGCTCGCCGGCCACATCGATGAGATCGGTTTCATGGTGACCTATATCGACGACGATGGCTTCATCTATTTCGGGCCTATCGGGGGGCACGACCCTGTCATCGCGCCCGGCCAGCGCGTCTACGTCCACGCCGCGTCGGGGCCGATTCTGGGCGCGATCGGCCGTCGCCCGGTCCATCTGATGCAGGGCGACGAGCGCGACAAGAAAGTCGAGCTGCGCGACCTGTGGGTCGACGTGGGCGCGCGGTCACGCGACGAGGTAGCGGATCGCGTGCGCGTCGGCGACCCCGTTACGTTCGCGGTTGGCCTGGAGCGCCTGAGCGACGACCGCAGCGGCAGCGGCCGCATTGTCTCGCGCGCGCTCGACAACAAGATGGGCGCGTTCATCGTGGCCGAGACACTCAAGGAGGTGGCGGCGCGCCATCCCGTGGCCGCGCTGACCGGCGTAGCCACGGTGCAGGAGGAGGTCGGGCTGCGCGGCGCTTATACCAGCACGTTCGCGGTCGACCCACAGGTCGGCATCGCGGTCGACGTGACGCACGCGCTCGATCACCCCGGCGCGAAGAGCGACAAGCAGCGACTGGGCGACATACGCCTCGGTAAGGGGCCGGTCATCGGGCGCGGACCCACCGTTAACCCCGTCGTCTTCGCGCGCCTCGTCGCCGCTGCGGAGGCGGCCGGTGTGCCCTATCAGGTCGAGCCCATCCCCGGATATTCGGGGACAGACGCCGACGCCATCCAGCGCACCCGTGGCGGTATCGCCACCGGCGTGGTCAGCGTGGCGCTGCGCTACATGCACACCCCGGTCGAGACGATCGAACTCGCCGACATTGAGGGCGCCATCACGCTACTTGCGGAGTTCGTCGCCCGCCTGGACGCGGATACGGATTTCACGCCATAGCTCGGAAGTCGGAAGTCGGAAGTCGGAAGTCGGAAGTCGGAAGTCGGAAGTCGGAAGTCGGAAGTCGGAAGTCGGAAGTCGGAAGTCGGAAGTCGGAAGTCGGAAGTGAACCGCGCCTATAGTGTTAATTGGTCGTAGCATACAGGGCAACTGCGTGGCGCGCGGCTTACTTGCCGCTCGTACCCACTTTCGACTTTCGACTTCCGACTTCCGACTCTGTCACGCCACGGCTTCGCCCAGGCCGGCGAGGTCGCGCGTGTACAGGCGCTGGTAGAGGCCGCCGTGCGCCAGCAGGCCGGCGTGGGTTCCCTCTTCCACCACGCGGCCGCGGTCAAGCACGATGATCTTGTCGGCGCGCTCGACCGTAGTCAAACGATGCGCGATCACAATGGTCGTGCGGCCGGCCATCAGGCGTTCCAGCGCCTCCTGCACCAGCGCCTCAGAGTGGTTGTCGAGCGCGGAGGTCGCCTCGTCGAGGATAAGCAGGCGCGGGTCCTTGAGGATGGCCCGCGCGCTGGCGCTGCCCGCCGGAGAGCTTGACGCCGCGTTCACCCACGACAGCGTCGTAGCCGTCGGGCAGCGCGGCGATAAACGCGTGCGCGTTGGCGGCGCGCGCCGCCCGCTCGACCTCGTCATTCGTCGCCCCCGCGCGCCCGTAGGCGATGTTTTCGCGTACCGTACCACCGAAGAGCGTCGGCTCCTGCGGCACGATCGCCATCACCGCGCGCAGCGACTCCTGCGTGACCCCCGTGATGTCATGCCCGTCGATCGTGATGCGGCCCGCCGTGAGATCGTAGAAGCGCGGCAGCAGCGACACCAGCGTCGTCTTGCCGGCGCCGCTGGGGCCGACCAGCGCGACGACCTGCCCCGGCGCTGCAGTCAAGTCGACCCCGTCGAGCACCACGGAGCCCAAATGGCCGTCAGCGCCGTAGGCGAAGGAGAGGCCGCGCACCTCAAGATGGCCGCGCACGACGGGCAATGCATAGGCGCCTGGCGCGTCGACGATCGCGGGCCGCATATCAAGCAATTCGAAGATGCGCGCGGCTCCGCCCAGCGCTTGCTGGAACTCGTTGTAGAGCGAGGCCAGGCTCTGTAGCGGCCCGATCAGCAGCATCAGGTAGAACAGGAAAGAGATCAGGCCGCCGGGCGTAAGCCGGCGCGCCAGCACCTCGTGGCCGCCGAACCACAACACGACGGCGACGGCCGCGAAGCCGGCCGTGGTCATGACCGCCTCGAACAGTGCGCGCAGCCGGGCCGCGCTGACGGTGATGCTGAACGAGCGCCCGACCGCCCCGGCGTAGCGCCCCAACTCGTAGCGCTCGCGCCCGAACGCTTTGACCACGCGCGTGGCGGAGAGCGTCTCTTCCAGTACCGTGCTGGCCTCGGCCAGCTGCTCCTGCGCCTGCTTGGAGAGCGTGCGCGTGCGCCGTCCGACCAGCAGCCCCATGACGACGAGGAGCGGCACCACGGCGAGGGCCAGCAGGGCCAGGCGCCAGTCGGTGACGAGCACGATGACCACGACGACAGCGAGCGTGAAGACCTGCTGGACGAGGGAGAGCAGGTTGTTGGTGATGACGGTCTGCACCAGCGTGGTGTCGGCCGTCACGCGCGACATGATCTCGCCAGTGCGGCGCTCATCGTAGAACGAGAGCGAGAGCCCTTGCAGGTGGGTATAGAGGCGCACGCGCAGGTCGGACACGATGCGCGTGCCCGTGTAGGCGAGCAGGTAGCCGCGCCCGTAGCCGAAGGCGGCGGTCACGACGACCACGCCGATTAGGGTGAGCGTGACGCGGTCGAGCGCCGCCGCGTCATGATGCACGAAGACGCTGTCGATCAGCGGGCGGATCACGTAGGGGATAGCCAGGAAAGACGCGCTCGACACGAGCAGGCACAACCCCGCCAGCGCCAGCCGCCAGAGGTGCGGCCGCGACAGTGCCAGCAGGCGCCGCGCCACCCGGCGATCCGCCACGCCTACTTTTACCGCATCCTGCTCAACCACGTCTTGCCCCCACGATCACGACAATCGATCCCATCTACGTCCACCTCACCATGAGGATTGGGACAAGGGCGCTACCCGTTTGACTAGTGCAGGATGAAGGGAGTTTGTTTGCAGCCGCAGAGCCGGCGGTCCCAGGGGATACGCCGCTACAAAGCAACATCTTTAAGACAGCACTAGGCTGTAACGCCGCACTGTATGTGTATATGAGGGTCATGCACGACAGCGTACCCTACTAGAAGCAGCGTGGGAGGAGGCAACGGCGCATGAACCGGGAGGGCCAGGAAGACGCGCGATCTCGCTCTACGCGCATGCCCCGCAGCGGCGACAGCTCCGCCAGCCCCGTGGACACCACGCTTGGCGTCGCCTTTCGGGAGAACGCGGCCAGGATCTTTGGCTTCATCTACGCCAAGGTGGGTAATCGCGAGGCGGCGGAGGATCTGACCAGTCAGGTCTTCGTGAAAGCGGCGCGTTGGCTGGCCGAGGACCGCAGCGCGGATAGCATCCGCTCCTGGCTCTACACAACCGCCCGTAGCGCCATCGTCGACTACTGGCGGGAGCAGAGCCACTACCCGAGCGTGCCGCTTGATGACGCCATGGCCCTCTTGTTTTGCGGGACGGATGGGCCGGAGGAGGTGCGGCGCACGCGTGAGCGGGCGCTGCGTATCCTCGCCGCTCTCCCGGAGCGCGAGCGCGAGGTGCTGCGCCTACGCTTCCTGCGCGGCTATACGGCGGGGGAAATAGGCCAGGCGATGGGGCTCACCCCCGGCAACGTGCGCGTCTTGCAACTACGCGCGCTGCGCCGCGCGGCGTCTTTCACCCCACATAACGACACGGCCGATACGGCGGGAAACGCCGTTGGATCACTGCTGGAAGCGGCGGCGGAGAGTAGCGACGAACGAGAAGGAGGGTATGACGATGAGCGATGAGCGCGATCAGGGAGCAATCGGGCGTGACGATGAGATCCCCTCGGTGGAACAAGTCGCCCGGCTCGACGCTTTCCTGGATGGGCTCGTCGACGAACGACGGCCCGCACAGCGCGATCTGACCGCCCAAGAAACGGCGGAAAGGATGCTGGCCGCCCAGTTGCGCCTGACCAAAGAGGGCGCGGAGACCCCGACGGGCGCCTACCTCGACACGCTGGAGCGCACGGTGGCGCGCGCTGTGGCGGAACACTCAGCCGACACAAGTCCCCGCCGCCAGCCACGCTTTAACCGAGGCGGCTTCCTACGCGTGGCCGCCGCGCTCGTCGGCGGCGCGGGGCTGGGTGTCGCCGGGGTCGAGGGCGCGGCGGTCGTGCGGGAGAACGGGCAGCCGCACGACCTCATCGTGGCCGGAAATGAGCGCTGGTACGACATCGCGGCCGAGGGTGAGGTGCTGCCGGGCGGGATCAAATCCTTCAGTGCGGGCGGCGTGCTGGGCTTCCTGCTCAACACCGACGGCTCCATTCACGGTGTTTCGGCGATTTGCACGCACATGGGCTGCCGGCTCAAGCCGGACGCCCCGACCCAGCAGCCGGCCGGGCTGCACTGCCTCTGCCACGGCTCGCGCTTCGATCGCCGGGGCGCGGTCACGCAGGGGCTGGCTCCGTCGCCCCTGCCAGCGATCGCCGTGCGCGTGGAGAATGGACGGGTCTATGCCCTGGGAACGCGCGAGACAGTGTGAGCCATGTAGCCATGTGTCACACCCACGGCAAAAAAATCCGCTGTAACGCGCATATGTGTCAATAAAGGAGATAAACGATGAGACAGCAGACTAGACGGCGTATCGTCCCAGGAGCCATCCTTCTCGTGGGGCTGGGCGCCGCCCTCAATGTGGGGGCCGGAACCATGGCGCCCCACACGATAGCAGCGGCCAATCCTACATCATCGCATGGGAGCGTCATGGCTCACATGACAGCCGGCGGTATGACCGGCATGCGCATGACACGACCAAACGCGCCGGCCGCCTCCGGCACGGTGGTCCGGCTACATCAGCGCCTGGTTCGCGTCACTATCCACAACTTCGCCTTTGGTCCGGCGCGCCTAGTCGTCTCGCCGGGCACGCGCATTGTCTGGACCAACCAGGATAGCGACCCGCACACCGTAGACAGCACGAAGAACCTATGGGCCTCCGACGCCCTGGACACCGGCAACCAGTTCGCGCGCGTCTTCAAGACGGCCGGCGCGTTCTCGTACTATTGCAGCATCCACCCGTATATGCACGGCACGATCATCGTCAAAAAATAGGATCGTCCGCCACGCGGACGACACAAGGAGGTTATCATGGGCGAGTATATCGAGCACGACCACCAGGACGACGGTATCGACCGGCAGGGATTTCTCAAATGCATGGCTTGGGCCGGCACGGGCGTCGTGTGGGCGCTCACCGGCGGCAGGGTGACATCCACCGCCCTGGCCGACACGGCGCGGGTCCCCGCGTCCGCTACGGCGGACTTCAGCTTCGTGCAGATCAGCGACAGCCACATCGGCTTCAGCAAGGCCGCCAACAAGAACGTCGTCGGGACGTTCGAGGAAGCGGTGGTGCGGATCAATGCCCTCCCGCAACGCCCGGCGTTTGTCATTCATACGGGCGACCATGTGCATCTGAGTAAGATGGCCGAGTTCGACACGACGAAACAGATCGTGGGCACGATCAAAGCCGACCGTACCTTCCACGTCCCCGGCGAGCACGACGTGTTCGTCGATCACGGCAAGCGGTATTTACAGGTCTTCGGCCGGGGGACGCGGGGAAGCGGCTACTACAGCTTCGACTATAAGGGCGTGCACTTCCTGGCCCTTGCCAACGTCCAGCAGGCCGAGGGGATGGGTGGTTTCAAAGGACTCGGGCTCCTTGGGCCGGAGCAACTCAGCTTCATCACCAAGGATCTCGCGGGCGTTTCGTCTGACACCCCGCTGGTCATCTTCAGCCACGTCCCGCTCCTGGCGGTTTATCCCGCGTGGGGCTGGGCCACGGAGGACAGCACACAAGTGCTTGCGCTGGTCAAGCGCTTCAGCTCGGTGACGGCGCTGAACGGCCACATCCACCAGATCATCAGCAAGACTGAGGGCAACGTCGTCATGCACACGGCGGCGTCCACGGCCTATCCTCTGCATGCTCCGGGGCAGGTCGCCCCCACGCCGCTCGTCCTCCCGGCCGGCAAGCTCCCCGCGCGTATCGGCCTGCGCACGGTCGGCTTCGTACGGGGAGCGTCATCGCTCGCACTCAAAGACGACACGCTGGACTAGTACCTTTCGCCTGAAAACCTTCCGCAAATTAGGCGGCCTGAGCCTGCACGGGTGGTGCCGGAGCAGCCGCCTGCTCCGTCGGTGTGACGCGGCCCGTGTACGTCCACTTAATAGGTTTGGCCAGCGCCCGATTGTAGTGCGCGATGAAAGCGAGGACCTGGTGGCGCAATGCGGTGGCGGAGGCATGGTCACCGCGCTTGAGCACGAGCCGACTCAACGTCCCGAACCAGATCTCCACTTGATTGAGCCAGGAGGTGTGCGGCGGCAGGTAGACGAAACGGATGCGATGGGCGGGATCGCCCAGGAAGGCGCCCACTCGCATCAAGCTAAGAAATGAGCAGGGGCGCTTCTTTGGCATCATAAGGGTGTAGAAGACCTTAGGAGCAAAGGAGCGTCCCTATGACCACGGTAGCAGATTTGACCCAGGCGCTGCAG
>JAABVA010004208.1_pt1 | contig 13384 bp, 12 predicted proteins | sample 5560331 | NCBI WGS metagenome assembly JAABVA01 (sample SAMN12812661, study PRJNA571458) | rock metagenome | isolation source: Antarctica rocks | place: Antarctica: Victoria Land, Mt New Zealand sud | collected 2016-01-07 | reverse complement strand
TCGAGGCGTTCCTCGAGAGAATCGGTCAAACAGGCGCGTAAGGTTGTGCCTCCCGCCGCATCTATTAGAGATAGGGGCGGCGGGCCGATATATGCAGGGGACGGATGGCATAGGCTCTGCTTATACTATTACTATATTTGAGATAGGGGTCGCGCCGGCGCCGGCGCAATGTAGTGTGTTAGGACAATAAACGGTGGCGCAACCCGCGACTGACGGCCGGAGCTGGGGCGATGTCCTCGGCGACGACACCCCCGATGCCGACCTCGTCGCCCGCTCGCTGCAGGGGCGACAGGACGCGTTCGAGGTCCTCTTCGACCGCTACGCGCGGCAAGTCTACAACATCGCCTATCGCATCAGCGGCAGCCCGACCGAGGCCGAGGACCTGACGCAGGACATCTTCATGCGTGCCTTCCGTACGCTCGGCACGCTGCGCCAGCCGCAAGCCTTCGCGGCCTGGCTTTACCAGATGGCCACGAACGTCTGCCTCGATGGGGTGCGCCGCCGCAGGGTCCCGCAAGCCGAGCTCAGCGAGGCCGTCGTTTCGACCTATCCCGACGAGTCGCGCTGGCGCTCGCCGGAGGCTGTCGCGCTGGCGAGTGACGACCAGCACGCCGTGTGGGAAGTTCTCGCCAGGCTTGCCCCAAGCCAGCGCACGGCCCTGGCGTTGCGCGAGTTGTACGGCCTGAGCTACGGCGACATCGCCGCGACGCTGGGCACGAGCGTCGGCGCCGTCGAGGTGTTGATCTTCCGCGCGCGCCGGCGCTTCCGCGAGCAATACGCCAAGGTGGCGGCCGGCGCCTCGGCGACCGGCGCGGCGAGCGCGAAGGCGGCGTCGGCGCCTTGCAAAGAGGTGCGGGCCTCGCTCGCTACAGTCCTCGACGACGAACAGGGTACGGGTAAGGAGCGCGCCGCGGCGCTCACCCACGTGCGGAACTGCCCCACCTGCCAGGCGGAGATCGCGGCGCAGCGTCGCGATCTCCGCGCCCGTGCGCTCCTGCCCCTGCTACCGCTTCCCATCGTCCTCAAGGGCCACGTGCTCACGCACGTAGCCTCGGCCATTGGGGGCGCCGGGGGTAGCGCCGCCGCGACGGGGGCGACGGGCGTGACGGGGGCGACGCTCGCCACGTCGTTGAGCGCGGCCACCGGCGCGCCGGCGGCGGCTGCTTCATCGGCCACCACCGCGGGGACAGCGGCCGCGGTTGTGACGACGACGAGCGCGAGCGCGGCCACGGCCACGGCCCTGGGAGCCAAAATAGGGGTGCTGGCCGTCGGTAAGGCGCTGCTCGTCGCGGCAGCCATCGCGACGGTCGCTGCCGTCGCCGTGACTCCACTGCTGCGGGGGCGGCAGGCCCACCCAGCGTCGGCGAAAAGAGCCGCTACCGGCCAATCGGCGCGGGGGACATCGGCGGGCGGATCGCGATTCACGGGGCAGAGCATTATCGGGACGCGCCTGACCCTGCTTGCCCGGTCGCTCAGATACGGTTCCACCGTCGCGCCTCGACCGCGTCTGCCGTGTCCCTCCGTCCGCGCCCATCCAACGCATGCGACGGCCAGGGGGCGCCGGCGTTCGATCGCCACGGCGCGGCAGGCCGGGGCGCGTGAAGTCAGGCCCCGCCTCGTCAAGCGCGCTCCCATTGCGAAGACGACGTGGCGGACCCGCGCTGCCCGCCGCCCGCACCCTACCTATCGCGCCACCCATGCCCATGTAACGAAGCGCGTCACCACGCCGCGTCCCGCCCTGCGCAAGCGGGCACAGTACCCCGTCGCACACAAGCAGGCGCGCCGCCTCGTCGCACACAAGCAGGCGCCGCATCGCCCCGTCGCACACAAGCAGGCGCCGCATCGCCCCGTCGCGCGCAACAAAGCTGTAACTACGCGGCGCGTCACTCATTGGACGGTGGTCCCCCGTCCGGCGCAGCACAAGAGGGTGGCGCATCGTCGTACTGGGCATAAGCCGGCGCGCCATGCCGCGCCGCGCGCGGCCCTATCGGTAACGTGGCGGCCGCTCGGCCGGTTCCTGCGCTTCGACCAGCGGCAGATGCTGCGCCTCCATACCCGTCCGGGCGCTCTTGTCGACGTGACGCTGCGGATCGTGCGCGTCGCGGACCCGCATACGCATAGCCTCGGGCCGCGTGGGCCGCGGATCTATCGGGTCACGATGCGCGCGCGGGCAGATCGGCACGGCGACGCGTCCGTGCCCCTGCGCTACTCCTACGTGCCCACGCGGCCGATGCCCGTCACCCTGACGGTGGCCGTCCACGACGGCCGGCGCACGACGCAGCGGGTCGCGCACATGACGCTGGTGCGGCTCTAGTCTTTTCTCGTCGCCAAAAAGTTGTTTTTGATGTGTAGTAACTCCACCCTCACCCTCGTCTTAGCTAATAAGGGGGAGCCTGAAGATGCTACTGTTCACCATCTTTCTCTTAGTGGCGCCGGCGTTGGCGACCCTGGTCGTGCACGCGTCCTATCGACGCGGCGTCGCGCGAGGTGAGGCTCTCATGCCGGCGGCGTGCGAGGATGGTGTCCTGCTCGACCCGGTAACGGGGCTAGGTAACCATAGGGCGTTCCGGGAAGGGCTGCACCGCGACTTGGCGCGCGGCCTGCAACTCGGCGAGCCGATCGCCCTGGCCCTGGTGGATGTCGACGATTTCAAGGTGGTCAACGCACACTACGGCTATCGTCAGGGCGATCTCGCCCTGGCCGCGCTGGCCGCCCTCCTGCGCCAGTACGTCCCTCTTCGCTACGCTTACCGCCTCGCCGAAGACCGCTTCGCCCTGATCCTGCCGCGCGGCGAGGCGCCCAACGCGCCCACGGCGGAGAACAGGCTGGAGCGCCTGCGCGAGGCTGTCGGCCACGGCGCGCCGTTCGGGCTCACCGTCAGTATCGGCGTCGCCGTGCTGGCGGCCGACGCCGGCGACGTGGACATGCTCCACGCGCGGGCCGAGGCCGCCCTACGCGAGGCCAAGCGTCGCGGGCGCGACACCGTCGTGCTGTTCGACGACATCGAGCACAGCACTCCCATCGCTTCGCCCGCCAAAGGCTACGCCGTGCGACGCCTGATCACCGAGCGGCGGGTTTCAGTCGCGTTCCAGCCCATCTGGGACCTGCACGACGGCGGCATCCTGGCGTTCGAGGCCTTGACGCGGCCGGCGCCGTCGTATGGCCTGGCCGGGCCACTCGAGGCGTTCGACATCGCGGAGAGTATCGGCCGCGCGCATGAACTGGACGCCGTTTGCAGGCAGGCCATCCTGGACCGCGCGCGGGAGCTCCCGGCGGGCGCGCTGCTCTTCCTCAACCTCTCGCCGCACACGCTCGGGCACGGAGACTTCGACGCGGTCGCGCTGGTCGAGGCGGTCGCGGCTGCCGGGCTGACGCCCGCGCGCGTGGTGCTGGAGATCACCGAGCAGTTGCCCGTGCGGCCCGAGATCGTGATCCGCGCGGCCAAGGGGTTGCGCGCGCTGGGATTCCAATTGGCGCTCGACGACGTGGGGGCGGGCAACGCGGGGTTGGAGATGCTGCGCCAGCTGCCCGTCGACTTCGTCAAGATCGACCGAGGCGTGATCGACGAGGCCATCGACGACATCGCGGCGCGGGCGGTTTTCATGGCCATCGTCGCCTTCGCGCGCGAGGCGCGCAGCCAGATCATCGCCGAGGGCATCGAAACGTCCGCGACATTCACCCTGGCGCAGCAAGCTGGCGTGCGCGGCGCACAGGGCTACCTGCTGGGCCGTCCCAATGCGGCCATCCCCACCGTGCTCGCCGTCCCCCGGGTGCTGACGGCCTAGACCCGGGAACTACAGGCCTCCAACGAGATTGTGCGGGCTGGGGCGCCGTCTCCCTGGCGCGACCGCCGTCGCCGTGCGCTGCCAGCGGGACCCCTCTGAGGAGGCCGTCGCAGGCCAGGCCCCTCTCTCCTCTCTCCCGCGAAAACCATCTGGAAGCATGTAGACTCCCGACGAGACCCGGTGATGGCGGTGGCACGCATCGTGCGGCCCCATCGGCTCGTCGCGCGCCATTCCGGCCAGTTGTGGGCGATGACCGGTGACCGACGACTAACGACCAATCGGGGGAGTGACATGAATAACAAGGACGAGTTCGAGCGATTGGAGCGCACGGGGGCCGGCGACGAGTATACCGAGGAAGACGCGATGACAGCCCAGCCCGGCCTGAGCGGGGGCGAGTTCCCCGGGGCTGAGGCGGTGGAGGAGGACATGGACGGCAACCTGACGCCAGGCGGCGAGGCGACGACGTTCGGCGGCGCGCTCGGCGGCTATGGCCCTGCAGGCACGGTGGGCACGATCGACGCGGGCAACGCCAGCGAGGCGAAACCGGCCCCCGACGACACACAGTTCGGTCTTGGGCCGGCCAGCCAATAGGGGCGCGGCAGGACTGATCACCATAACTCGCCTCAAGTGGAAATAGTCGCCCTGGCGCATTATGGTCATCGAGGGTCCAGCTTGACCATAGGACGGGTGCGCCGCGCTACGCCGGCCTGCCTTCCATCGTGGCATGCCTCGTGCCTAAGAATAGTTCCGGCTCGACCGGCGCTTCGCACATGGGGCCTCTTATCGGGCGGTGTAATCGCAACACCGCGGACATTCGGAAAGGAAAGCTACTCGATGAAACGCGCACTAATCGTCCTCGGCCTGTTGTCAGCCCTCCTCGTCGGCGCGGGCGCGCCGTCGGTGAGCGTCCGCGCCCACGCGGCCGTCCCGGTCGCGGCCGTCGTCGCGGTTGCCCCTCTGGTCAATACCACGCAGACGCGGCCGGCCCTCTTCGACAAGACCCGCTTCCTATTCGACGTGGGCGTGGCCTACTTCTGCATCCACCACGTCATCAAGAACTACCGCAACGGGGACTACCAGTCGGGCGCGCCCGGCCGCGTGCGCCACATTGCGGGCGCGGCGATCGTCCTGGTCATCGCCTACAACCGCCTCCAGGCGGCCTACAAGACGGCCAACAATAGCAACAGCGCCACCTTGCAACACCTGGTCTCCCCACTCAACGCCTTGATCGGGCGCGTGAATGGAACAGCCGTCAGCCTGCGCGGCGACAAGTACAACGACTCGAACCTGCAGGGGCTCAACAGCGCGGCGAACGGTTTTAGCTCCCTGGCCGGCCAGAACGGCTACAGCATCAAAGACATCGCCACACCTCTCCCCGCCGGCTCGTAAGCGCGGGATGGGGTAGGCATAATCTACCCCACAATAGGCGAGGCGCCAAGAACCATCCGGCACAGCGACGGGGGCGGCGCGCGCTCTCTTAGATTGCCTATCTAAGAGAGCGCGCGCCGCCCCCGTCGGTTTCTGCGAATCGCCGCGTCGCTGCCTTTACGCCGCCATGGGCCGGCCCAGTAGCGACGAAGCCTGCAACGACGTCGAGCAGCGAATCGTGACGTTCGATAGCCTCGCGGATCGCCGCCACGTCGTGCGGATCGAGAGTGTGCGCCTAACAACGCGAGGTCGTCCTCCAGATGGTCGCGCGCGACCTCTCGATAGCCACGATGCTCGCCCGCGAGGTGATCGGCCTCCCCGTCGTGTCGCCTGATCCACCCGAAGCCGGCGACGGGCACGCTGTTGATGGCAGCCAGGTCGCGGCCTGCCTCCACGAGCACCCGGCGTACGTCTCGCTCATCGCGACAATGTCCAACGTGCTGTCCCGCGATCTCGGTCGTCACCATGACCGAGCGCCCCAGCACTATGTCGCAGGCATCGACGTATATGACCTCGGGGACCTTGACGCCTCGCTGGCGCAAGAGTTCATGTACACCCGCCTCGGGGGCAAAGCTCGCCCCCTCCTCGGGCAGCACGCGCGCGTAACAGATCTTCCCGGCGCGCTGCACCTTGTAGACAGCCGTCGAGACGCCCTCCTCGACGCGTTCGACCGCGGAGTGCGCCGAGCGGGGGAGGATGCGCGTGACGAGATCTTCGATCGCGGATAGCTCGATGTGGTCCGTGCGTGGCATATACTCTATAACTGTAGCGGAACGGCGCCTTCGCGCACGGAATAGCCGTGCAGGGAGCGGCGATTAAGTGAGAGGAGCGAGTGGTGGCCCTGTCGGAGCTGCACTATTTCAGCACGGCCCTCGATAAGATGACGGCCGCGACGGTGATCCTGCCCGAGGGCCGGGGCGAGGACGGAAGCATGCCGGCCGGCCCCTACCCCGTCTTCTACCTGCTGCACGGTCTCTCGGACGACTATAGCGCATGGCAGCGCCGCACCAGCATCGAGCGCTACGCCGAGGGCATGCCGCTCATCATCGTGATGCCCGACGGCGGGCGCGGCTTCTACAGCGACGCCCGCGAGGGCTACGCCTATGAGACGGCCATCGCGGGCGATCTCGTCGACCTCGTCGACCGGGTCTACCACACCGATGCGTGCCGCGAGGCGCGTGTGGTCGGCGGCCTCTCCATGGGCGGCTACGGTGCGTTGAAGCTCGCGCTGGGGCGCCCCGACCTATTCTGCGCCGCGGTCAGCCACTCGGGGGCGCTGGCCGCGGCGCATTACCCCTTCAACGGGGGAAACAAACAGGAGCGCGAGTTCGCGCGTATCTTCGGCCCCGAACCGCGGGGCGGCCCGGACGACCTCTTCGCCCTTGCCGAGCGCGTCGACCGCGGCTTGCTGCCGTCCCTGCGTATCGACTGCGGCACGGAGGACTTCCTGCTCAACGCGAACCGCCGTTTCCACGCTCACCTCGACACGCTGGACATCGTCCACGAGTACGAGGAGTTCCCAGGTGGCCACACCTGGGACTACTGGGACCGCCACGTGCAAGAGGCCCTGGCGTTTCACGCGCGCGTCCTCGGATTCTCCGCGCGCCCCGGGCCGTGAAGGCGCGTCGGATGATATCTGATGGGTATTTCTGCCGGCGAGAGATAACGCGTTAGCTCGGCGAGGGCGTGGCGTCGGCATCCATGTCGGAGGGACCGCCGCTCGCCGCGCCGGCCTTCGAAGTGGCTGTCGGCGCGGACCCGGCCGTGCCACGATCTTCGGTCGACACATACTCGGTGTCGGGCGCGCTCGACTCGCCCGCGCCACCGCCGCCTGCCGGGTTTGTCGCGCCGGCCCCAGTTGTCCCGCTTGTCCGCTCGCCGGTGGACTGCGCCGTGATGGGGGTGACGGCTCCGTGCGCGTTGATCTTGATAGAGCGGGGCTGCAGCCGCGCCGCCTTGGGCATGGTCAGTGTCAGCATGCCGTGCTCGAACGAGGCCTCGACCTTGTCTGGCTGCACCTCGACAGGGAGGGTCAGCGAGCGTGCGACCGTGCCGTGGCGATGCTCGCGCTGGTGGTACCGCCTGTCCGCGCCCGACGGCGCGTGGTCGCGCAGCGCGGCCCGCAGCGTCAGGGTGTCGCCGGTCACAGTGATGTCGATGTCCTCCGGCTTCACGCCGGGCAGCGAGGCCCGCGCGGTCAGGGTGTCGCCGGTCTCGAAGAGGTCGAGCGGCATCTGCAAGGTCGAGCCTTCCAGGGAGCCTCCCGACACTACGGAGTCCTCGAGCAACCGGTCCATGGCCTCGCGCAGCGTCAGCATGCCGGACATCGGGTGATAGTCGCGCCTGTTCATCGTTCTCTCCTCTCGGTCTTCATGCCGCGACACGCGGCCTAAACTGCCGCTATTGTGGGGCGCTACAGAGTCCTTCTATGTGGGGGTGTCGATGCAAGAGGCGTGCCTATACCTCGCCGCGACAAGGCCGGGCGCCGTGCGCGCCGGCACAGGGGGCGGGTTTGTGGGGCGGCCTCGCGCAGCGGGGTCACTGTGTGGGACACTGGTGCAAGAGTGATGCACTTGTAGGGCGGCGATAGGCGATAGACGATAGGGAGACGGGGGATAGAGCGGATGTTGCAATGGATCGGCCCGGGACGGGTGCGCCGCGCCTTGATCGTGCTCTGCGCCGCGCTCGTCGCGCTGGCGGTGCTCGCCTTCTTCTCGGTGCAGATAAGCGAAACGAACCATGGGACGACCGAGTTGATCGACGGGCGGCCCGACACGTCCGCGCTGGTGTTGCCGCTCGCCCTCTTCGTGCTCGGCTGCGCCGGTTTGCTGGCCGTGTTGGGGTGGCGCCCTGATTCGCCCGATAGCCGGTAAGGCAGGCGCGAGCGGTTGGCGCAGCCGCGGCTACGCCCGGATGCCGGCCACGATCGCAAGCAGGTCGCCCGGATCGGCGAGCAGCAGGTCGGGGCCGAGGGCGCGCAACTCGTCCGCGCCGCCCGCGCCCCACAGCGCGGCGGCGACGGGCATGCCGGCGGCCTGCGCCGCCCGGACATCGTAGACGCTGTCACCGACGTAGAGCACGCTGGCGGGCGGGAGCCCCAGCTGGCGCGCGCCCGCCAGCAGCGGGTCGGGGGCAGGTTTGTGCCGCTCGGTGTCCTCCAGGGCCACGACCACGGGGAAGAGCGGCTCGACATCGTAGAGGCGCAGGGCGCGCAGGGCGCCCGCCCGCCGCTTCGAAGTCACGATGCCGAGCGGCAGGCCGCGCGCGCGCAGAGCGCGCGCGACGTCGAGCGCCGCCGGATAGGGCCGCATCAGGACATCGTGGTGGACCTCGTTGTAGGCGCTGTAGGTGGCGAAAAGCTCGGAGCCACGGCCCGGCGCGGTGTCCTCCAGCGCCTCGATCAGCGGCCGCCCGATCGTGGCCACGATAGCCTCACGCGACAGGGTCGCGCCGAGGTGCGTGTGGTATGTATGGTCGAAGCAGGCCACGATTAGATCGATCGAATCGACCAGCGTGCCGTCGAGGTCGAACAGCACGCCATGAACAGATGTCAAGTCTGTTTCAGGCCGTGCACGACAGCGCGCACGCGGTCCGTCTCGTACGCATCGGGTTCGTCGGGGCGCCCGTGGCGGTCCACGTAGGACTGCACGATGGCGGCGGCGACGAGGTGCTCGAGCAGGACGCCCGCGGCCTGCGCATGCACCAGAACAGCTGGCGCGTGCGTGTCGAGCGCCTGCACGCACAGGGCGTGCAGCGCGTCCTCGTCAAGGTGCGCGACGGGGGTGGCGTCCAGCAGGTCACCGATCCAGCCCCACAGCCGCCGCCGGTCCACGTGCCACGCGTCCGCTTGCTCCGCCGCCGACCCGCCTTGTCCCGGCGGCCATGCTCGATCCCGATTATTCCCGCTCATCGCCCGTCCTCGCTCCCTGGCCGCCCCGGTTTCAAATGTGTCTATACCCTTCGCCGTCTCGTAGCTCGTCACAGCCGGTTGTAATCGGTACGCATGACCTTACCGGAAGGGCCAGTGGGACGACGGCCCTTCCGGCGAGGCGCGACCAGTCGAACAGGTGTGACGGACCGTTGGTGGCATGCGGCAGAGGCGCTTACAGCGCCAGTTGCATCACGATGTCCTCGGCCTCGGCGGCGGTCGGCATCTCCACGGGCGCCTCGATCCCACCGGCCGCGACCTCGCCGCGGATCTCGCGCTCGATGGCGTCGCGCACTGCGGTGTTCTGGCGCAAGAACTCCTTGGCGTTCTCGCGTCCCTGGCCTAGGCGCGTGTCGCCGTACGAGAAGAACGCGCCGCTCTTCTTGACCAGGCCCATCTCGATGCCCACGTCGAGCAGCCCACCCTCCTTGCTGATGCCCTCGGCGTACATCAGGTCGAACTCGGCGATCTTGAAGGGCGCAGCCACTTTGTTCTTGACCACCTTGACCTTGTGGCGGCCGCCCATGACCTCCGTGCCGACCTTGATCTGGTCGATGCGCCGGATGTCCAGGCGGACGCTGGCGTAGAACTTGAGGGCCTTGCCGCCGGTGGTCGTTTCTGGGCTGCCGAACATCACGCCGATCTTCTCGCGCAGCTGGTTAACGAAGATGACGATGCAGTTGGAACGGCTGATAGCCGAGGTGAGCTTGCGCAGGGCCTGCGACATCAGGCGGGCCTGCAGGCCGACGTGGCTGTCGCCCATGTCGCCCTCGATCTCGGCGCGCGGGACGAGCGCGGCGACCGAGTCGATCACGATGGCGTCGACGCCGCCGCTGCGCACGAGCATGTCCACGATCTCGAGCGCCTGCTCGCCTGTATCGGGCTGAGCGATGAGCATCTCGTCGATGTCGAGGCCGCAGGCCTTGGCGTAGAGCGGGTCGAGCGCGTGCTCGGCGTCGATGTAGGCCACGGCCCCGCCGCGCTTCTGCACCTCGGCCAGGATGTGCTGGCAGAGCGTCGTCTTACCGGAGGACTCGGGGCCGTAGATCTCGATGATGCGGCCCTTGGGCACGCCGCCGACGCCGAGCGCCAGGTCGAGCGCGATCGAGCCGGTCGGGACCGTTTCGATGTCCATGTTGCGCGTACCGTCACCGCAGCGCATGATCGCGCCCTTGCCGAACTGTTTCTCGATCTGGGCGGTGACGGTCTCGAGCGCCTTGAGCTTGTCGGTGTTGGGCGTGGCGACCATGTGCTGACTCCTTCTATGCGTCCCTAAACTACCCCTATTTTAGCACTCCTGTGCTAATAGTGCCCGCGCGCAATCCACAATCGGGGCGCTGCGACGGGGTAGAGGCACCTATATCGTACTCACTCGCGGTGGCCTCGCGCAAACCGGAAAGGCTGCTCCGTCTCCCCTTTGTATCGAGTATAGCAATGCGGCTAGGCGCTCACGTCGCACGAACACGGCCATGCCGACGAGCTCAGCCACCGCTCCAGCTCGTGCGAGGGAAGTGGTGGACCCATGTAGTAGCCCTGCGCCAGGTGGCAGCCTAGCGCGCGCAAGATATCCCACGTCGCTCGCCGTTCCACGCCTTCCGCCACGACCTGGAGCCCCATCGCCTGCCCCATAGCGATGATCGACCGCACGATGGCCTTGTCTTTCAGGTTGGTCGTCGCGTCCAGGCTCAACACGAAAGACTTGTCGATCTTGACCTCGTGAACCGGCAGGCGCTTGAGATAGCCCAGGCTGGAGTAGCCCGTGCCGAAATCGTCGATGGCCATGCGCACGCCCATACGATCCAGGCGGCCGAGCACCTCCATCGCCTGGACAGGGTCGAGCATCAAGGCGCTCTCCGTGATTTCCAGGGTGATCTGACCGGGCGCGACACCGTGCCGGCGCAACAGGCTCTGCACGATATCGGGCAGGCGGGCGTCGTGCAATAGGCGGGCCGACAGGTTGACGGACACGCGGAGCTCGAGGCCGGCGCGCTGCCACGCGCGACACTGCCGGATCGCCGTCTCGAGCACCCAGTGCGTCAGCGGCACGATGATATCCGTGTGCTCGGCGAGGGGGATGAACTGATCGGGCGGGACGGGTCCCAGCTCGCGATGTGTCCAGCGCACCAGCGCTTCCACGCCCACGGCGCGCCCCACGGTCAGGTCGACCAGGGGCTGGTAGTGGAGCTGCAATCCGTCCCCGTCGAGGCTCTGGCGCAACGCCGTCATGAGCGCCAGGCGTCGCGGGTTGTGCCAATCCTGCTCCTCGCGGTAGACGGACGGGCCGCCGCGCGATCGCTTGGACACGTACATAGCGACATCGGCCCGGCGCAACAGTGTCGGGGCATCGGAGCCGTGCCGTGGGAAGAGCGCGATGCCGATGCTCGCGCCGATGTCGAGCGCATGGCCGTCGACGGTGACCGGCTGCTCCAGCGCGGCCAGGATGCTCCGCGCCACCCGCGCGGCCCCGTCCTCGTCGGTCGCCGGCAGGATTACGGCGAATTCGTCGCCGCCGAGCCGGGCCGCGGTGTCGGACGCGCGCAAAACCGTGCGCACCCGCTTGCCGACCTGTTGGAGCAGGATATCGCCGTAGTGATGCCCGAGCGTGTCGTTCACCTCCTTGAAGCGGTCGAGGTCCATTAGCAACAGGGACAGCGGCGCGTGCGTGCGCCCGGCCGTGGCCAGGGCCTGGTCCAGCCGGTCGTGGAGGAGCGTCCTGTTCGGCAGGCCCGTGAGCGGGTCGGTCATGGCGAGGGCCTGCATCTCCTCGTAGAGCCGCGCCTGCTCGACGGCCACGACGCAGTGGTCGGCGAAGAGTTCCAGCGCCTGGATGCGCGCGAGGTCGGGGAAGTCGCGATCGTGCGGCCGGTCGACCGAAATTAGGCCGACATAGCGCCCGTCGCGATCCACCAGCGGAACCGTGAGCGAGTCCTCCGGGTGCCACTGTCCCTCCTGCCAATCGGGGGGTAGCGCCGGGATGTTCATGGCGTCGTCGAGCTCTTGCGGGGAGGAGTGGTAGCGGTGGTCGAACAGATACGACCGGCTCAGACGCATCTCCGGCTGCATCATGTGCCGGAACACCGCGAGCGGGACGGGCGCGGCGCGCAGGCGCGCGTCCTCGTCCGCGTCCAGGCCCACGGTCGCCCGCGCGTGGAGATTATACTCCGCGTCGCACAGGTAGATCACGACCCCGCCGAACCCTCCCGCGTCGGCCATCGCGGCGGCGATCTGCTGCAACACCTCGCCGAGTTGCAGGGAGCCGCGCACGCTGGCGCTGGCCCGCAGCAGCCCTTCCAGCTGGCGTCGTTGCGCCTCGGACCCGTGGGCGCGCTCCCGCTCGGCGGCGCGCCCGCGGACGATGCGCAACGCGGTCACGGCCTGGTGCGCGAAGGCTTCCAGCACGGCGATCTGCCCGCGCCTCGGCAGCTTGCCGTCGACCGGATCGTCCGGGTTGAGGAAACCCAGAACCTCGCCGTCGAGATCGACCAAGGGTATGAAGAGGAGCGCGCCTTTCTGCCACTCGGAGGATGGCCGCGACGCCTCGGTCGGGACGAAGCACGCGGAGAGCGCCGGGTGCGCGCGGACATCGTGGCCGGGCGGGAGGTACAGCACAGAGCCGAGCGGCGTCGCGGCGGCGCGCAGGACCTCGAAGCCGGCGGACGACATCGAGAGCGTCCGCAGGTGACGGTCTTCGGCGGGGGAACACCCGACGGTCGCACGGTAGCGGAAGGCCCCCTGGTCGTCGCGCACCGAAACGACGCAGTTGCGATAGCCTAGGCAGCGGCAGGCCGACGATACGATGAGATCGAGCAGCTCATCCTCGTCGTCGAGCGCGCTGAGCGCGCGCGACACCTCCAGGACCGCGCGCAGCCGGTCGACCGCGTCCGCGAGGGTGTCGCGGCGGCGCGCCACGGCACGCCGCCGCGCCGGGCGCTGTCCCTTTATGAAAACCATGGGGCGAACCCTCTTCGTGGCGGCGAGGCGACATTTTCCTCGCGATGCGCGATATACTCTCTACTACCTACTACTATAGAGTTATCGCCGCATCGCCGCCAATCCCCCAATGAGGTTAGGCATTAGACGATATAGGCCCTGTCGTGGCACATGACCTGCACAGCATGGGGTATAGCCACACGTAACCGTGGTCATGCGGCTGACCGCTCTGGTGGTGCTGCTACTGGGTGCGGGAAGGGAACAAGGCGTCCGCGTGCGGAGGGCCGTCCGCGACGGGGCGCACGGGGCGCGG
>JAABVA010004207.1_pt1 | contig 13385 bp, 12 predicted proteins | sample 5560331 | NCBI WGS metagenome assembly JAABVA01 (sample SAMN12812661, study PRJNA571458) | rock metagenome | isolation source: Antarctica rocks | place: Antarctica: Victoria Land, Mt New Zealand sud | collected 2016-01-07 | reverse complement strand
CGTGCCTCTGAAGCTGCCACTGTGGCTGCCACAGAACCCAACATGCTGCCGTTTTCCATGCAGCCGAGCAGACCAAACCAGCCTCACCCTCGCAAGGCGGCCATCAGCGCACGCTTACGTGCCGCACCGCAACGAGGATGGGCCACGACAAATCATCGAGGCTTCTCGCCTCGGCATCTGTTTGATCACGAGACCAGCGAAACAATGCTCCGAGTTCGCCGGCTCGGTGTTGGTTGCGGATTAGGGTGCCGAGCCCGTGGTGCAGCCGGATGAGGTGGTCGCGGGGAAGCTTGGCCACCTCAAGCCGTGCCGCTGGTGCGATGGCGTCGATGATGGACTAGAGTTGCGCTCGCGCTTCCACATCCATGTCCATGCCGTCTTCAGTGTCCATGACCTATGATGATCCGGTCAGCCCCGAGTTTCAAACTGAGACACTACCCACGGGCGAGGAGGTTTGACGGAAAGGTGTTCGGTGTGCCACCAGGCACCACCTGGGCCGGCTCACGGTTTGCGCTGGGCTACGGCCGCACCTGGTGAATCCGGACATAGGCGTCCGGCCCTGGTTAAGCTATCCAGGGTAAGTGTTCAGGCCGGAGGCAGACAGCCGAGTGGAACCATCCCCGAAGAAGTTGCTCTTGCGCGCACTGGCAGGAGAGCGAACCGAACGCCCGCCGATCTGGCTGATGCGCCAGGCTGGGCGCTACCTGCCGGAGTACCTTCTCACTCGTGAGGCTGCCGGCGGCATGCTCGCCCTGTGCAACTCGCCGCAGCACGCGGCCGAGGTCACCCTCCAACCGATCCGGCGCTTCCAGCTTGATGCCGCGATCCTGTTCGCCGACCTTCCCCAACTCGCAGCCGCATTGGGACAGACCCTCGAATATAGGGGCGGCGATGGTCCTGTACTTACCCCGCCGATTTGCTCACCCCACGATATTCAGCAGCACCTGAGCCTGTCCCGTCTCCACGACGAACTGGCACCGATCTACGAAACTGTTCGGGTGCTCTCGGCCTCCCTGCCGTCCAACGTGACCCTGATCGGTTACGCGGGTGCGCCCTGGACCGTCGCGACCTACATGGTTGAGGGTAGAGGCGGGGGTGCGTCCGAACACGCCGCCATCAAGCAATGGGCGCTGAGCGATCCGGACGGGTTCCAACCTCTTATAGACCTGTTGACGACGGCCGCGATCCAGTTCCTGGAACGGCAGATTGAGGCTGGTGCGGAAGCAGTCCAACTTTTCGAGAGTTGGGCCGGCATCCTGCCGGAGCCGTTCTTCCAGCGATGGTGCGTGCAGCCGGTTGCCGCCATCGTTCAGGCGCTGCGGCTCAAGCATCCCACGGTTCCCGCCATCGCCTTCCCTCGGGCGGCAGGTCTCCTCTACAACGGCTATGCACAGGCAACCGGGGCGGCCTGCATCGGACTTGACAGCACCGTGCCCCTAAGCTGGGCCTCGCAAGCACTCCAGCAGTCCCTGGGGCGCTGCATCCAAGGCAACCTCGATCCGCTGATGCTCGTTGCCGGGGGCGAGCCGATGACGGCCGAGGTCGAGCGCATCCTTCGCGCAGCGAGCCAAGGACCATTCGTTTTCAACCTAGGGCACGGCATCCTGAAAACGACGCCACCGGGGCACGTGGCCGCGCTGGTGAAGCAGGTGCAGGCTTGGCGCTCATAGCTGTTTGTAGGTCCACAAAAGGTTGGGGGCCGCTGTGGCCGGCAGCGAACCCAGTCTATCACCGCCTGCTGAATAGCCGCCTGGGGTCGGGTGCTGCGGTAACGCCATCGGCAAGAGCCATGGCCGGGCCTGTGGGAGGTCAGACATTCGAGGATGTAGCAGAACCGGCGCTGCCTGATACTGATGGCTACGGGCATTTTTGCGGGATTTCAGCCCTGCGTCGCCCAATTTGCTTCCGGAGCCAAAGGCTGTCCTCGTCTAGGCTGGCTGCGCTCAGGCCCTGAGCAATCCATAGCAGGTCGTCCTCGCCAAGGCCCGCCGCCTCCATCTCCCCCAAACGACCGCGACGCCGTGTGTGCGCGCGGCACGCAGCAAGCGTCGGAGTGGTGCAGTGTGGTGCCCGTAGTCAAGCCAGGCCAGCGACGGGCGAACGCCGGGCATGAAAAGGGCGACGAGTTCCGGCATGATGGAAAGCCCTGACGCACCGTTCATCAGGAACACGAGCGCGTTCCGGTTCTGCACTGAGCCTATTGTGAATGCCTTGAAAGCGCCGTTGTCGCCCCAGTGGAAGAACGTGCCCTCACCCGGCTCCAAGCCCCAGCCGAGGCCCCAAGCAACGCCGGTTGCGGCATCGTCGCCGCCAGCGTCCAGGCGCTGAATGCCTGGGTGCCGAACAGCGATGTGGGAAGCGAGCCACAGCCGCGCGGTGTCCGGCTGCAAACATGAACCGTCCATGACGCGCAGGACGAAGCGGGCGAAATCGGCAGCCGTCGTCTGGAGCGACCACGCGGCATTGCCCTCACCGGGCTTGCCGCCCAACGCTGGCCGTCCGAACACGTCGTGCGGATAAGCCCGGTTCGGCTCGAAGCGCCAGTCCCAAACGAAGCTCGACCGGGCCATCGCGAATGGCCGTAGAACCAGCCGTTCCGCAAGGGTGTGGAGCTTCTCCCCCGTGATCGCTTCGACCGCCTTCTGTAGATAGAGGAAGCCTTCGCCGGAGTAGCTGAACCGCTCGCCAGGTTTGAAGTAGGTTTTGAGCGGCAGGTCGGCGTTGCGCCAGTTCGGTAGCCCTGCGCTGTGGCACAGCACGTTCCTGGCCGTGATTGAGGATGCTCGTTCGTCGGCAGGGATGTACTGCGGCAGGTAGTCGCCCAGCGGAGCGTCAAGCGCCAGGCGTCCCTGGTCGGCGAGTTGCAGGACGGCGTGGGCGAACACCGGCTTGCTCAGTGAGGCAGCCTCGAAAACGGTGTCCTCATCGACCGGAACAGGCGACTGCACACCTCGTACGCCGCAGCAGACGTAGCGATCCAGCCGGCCATCCCGGATGACGGCTGACGACATTCCGGGGACGCTTGCCTCCCCGACCAGGCGCTCAAACTCGGTTTCGGCTGTGGGCATGGGTGCCGCTCTACTGATCGCAAGACCGTTTCGGGAGAGCCTACCTTATGTAAGGCGCGGCGCGAACGGCGGCGTCGGGTCGCTTCCAAACACTCAGGCTGTGCCCGCTTGGGCTCGGTTTGGCGGTCAGCCCCCGTCCAGTTCCAGTATCGGCATCCGGCTCTCTCAACGCTTACGAAATGGCGGGCCGTAACAACAGTGTTGGGTTGGAGCCTTATGGAACATGGGTGGGCAACCCAATGCGCCTGCAAGACGGCGGCGGCGTGGCGGCGTAGAGCTTGGTGCCGGCCTCGGCCCACAACGCCTCGAATCGGTTGACGACGGCCGGCACTGTTGCCTAACGGCGTGCGCCGTGACTGATAGTTCCTGCGGATGTTCCAAAGCTGCGACTGTAGCAGCCGCACCTATAGCTCTGTGATACTCAGGCGGTCCGGACTGGAGCGCGGGCTATGAGGGCGCTAGTACCTCTGCACAGTGGTTTTGACCGGTTGAGGCCAAGTGAGCCATGAGATCATTGGTCTGATCCCAAGCTTGATCTTCTTGAGTTATCCTTGCCGCATCCTCGTCCCGAGCACCGTTCTGCCTGGAAACAGCCTTTGCCAGACCTAACCGCCTCGGGCGCCAACCGGTCAAAACCACTGTGCAGAGGTACTAGTAGTCCTGATCTCCATCGCTCTCGTCTCGGCACTTGTCTGGACCAAAACTTGGAGCGATCCACTCATAGCACAGCCTCACGCTATGGAGATCGCGGAAGATGTCGCGATAACAGACCCGGCCATAGGCGACGAGCTTGCCAGAGTCCTTGAACGCATCCTCCATTGTCTCAATCTTGTGCATGAAGGATGTGATGCCTGCCCCATCAGAGGACTCTCTGCTGAACGTGCGTCCGTCGCTGATTTCCCTTTGACGAGCGTCGTCTGTCCTGCAATCGAGAGGGCGATTTTTTAGATAGGTCACGACCTCTCCGCCACCCTCAATGAAAGCTTGGGTGGCAAAAACAGGTCGTAGACCGGCGTCAACCCCATGTTCTCTGCTGTGAACTCGACATAAGGCGTCGTGCCGTCGCGGCTCGTCGTCAGTTTTGTTTTGACGACAACGTAGGCCCGCAGCGTGCGGTGTTCCTGGTCCCGCGCGATCCAAGCCTGCCAGCCGGTGAAGCCCGCCGCGCATCCAGCAGCTATGAGCGTCGCGGCGAGGATATAGGTATTCGCCTTGTCATAGGCGTCGCGGCGGTTCTGGCTGCCTTTGGGTTGATTTGGCGTAGTGTCTGGCATGGCACTGTGCTGATACGGGACGGCAGGCCGCCCTACAATAATGTGGTCGCTATCGCCCTCGGCTTCCATCAGTCCCCACCCTACTTGCAATCTACCTTCGGCCCGAAAAGGATCACCCAAGTCTGGAAGTCGCTCGTGAATGTCTTAAAGGCGTGCGAGACACCAGCCGGGACGGACAGGACACAGCTTATCCACGCCCCAGTCCAGCAGAGCCGTTTAGGGCCACCTCGGCGCTGTCGCGGCTGCGACGCTCGCCTTCGCCGTCCAGCGCGATTGCGGCCAGCCGCCTGCTCGTGCTGCGGCGTCCCTGCGGCATTGCTGGCCGGCAAGGGCTGCGACCTCCGCCTCATGCAGGACGATCTCGGCCACCACGAACCCAGGCACACCGTAAGCTACACCCGCGTGGCAGGACGGTGCCTCGAAGAGCTTTGGGGGGATAAGCGGCAATCCAATCGCCACACTACGACAGGCACCCTGCGCAGCATCGGGTTTTTGGCGAGCGCACCGGCAGCAAGGTCTCGCGCCCTACCCTGGGAACGGGAACGTTCGGCACGTCGGCTAGGCGCGGCGCGGAACCCGAGGAGGCCGCGCGCGTCTTCAACAGCTACGCCGAGGCAGTTCGCCAGCCGTGTTCCTTGATTTTCCGTTCCCCTAAAGTTCGAACGTGTCCCGGATGCGCTCCGCGCACTCCATCGGGGTGGTAGCAGTGGTGTCGACCTCCAGGTCATACGCAAGCCCGAGGTGAACGCGGCTGTACTGCCAGCGGGCAAGTCCGATTTCCCGGTCCCCTTGGGCGCGTTCCCGGCTCTCCAACACCTCCAGGGGCGCGAACAGCCCAACCATGCGCAGGTCAAATGGAGCAAGAAGGACCCGGTACTCCTCAGCCTCGCCCGCGCCGACCATGATGTCGTCGACGATGAGGTCGTTGCCTTGCCCCGCCATCGCCGCGATGGCGCGGCGCATCCCCTTCATGGCCCGTGCCATGACAGGCCCGCTCCTGATCAGGGTTGATGGCTTGCCGCGGTCGTCCTGCGGCTCAAAGGTCACGCCGTCCGGATGGCCCAACATCCTTTCCGGCAGCATGCTGACAAAGGCGTCCATCGGGACGTGGAGGAACGGCGCGGCAGCGATTTGCTGGAGGGCGCGGGCGGTGGAGGTTTTGCCGACGCTGCCGACGCCATTGAGGATGACCACGCGTGATCGACCGTCCAAGTCCCGCTCCATCGGTTGCGCCGCCACGTTGACCGCTGCCCGACGGGCTGCCAAGGAGCGAACGGGTCGGACTTGGCGGCGGACGGCCAGCCCGGCAACCGGATCGAACCTTCGGCTCCGCTGCTGCTAGACCTCCAGGTCGCACGCGGGCTCGACGACCTCGTCCGCGCCGGCGGGGCGCTCTCTGCCGGCGTCTCGAACTTCCCGGCCTGGCGCGTCGGCGTCGCCGCGGCCCCCGCCGACCTGCGCGGCCGGGTGCCGGTTGCCACGCCTCAAGTCGAATACAGCCTCATCGAGCGCAGGGCCGAGCGGGAGCCGCCACCTACAGCGGCCCGAGGTCACCGGCGGTTCGCGCCCACACTCCATGGGGCCGCACATCGCGCTCTGCCTGCACCATCCGAGGCTGAACCCACGCTTTGGACGGGACGGGCGTGAGACCGTCCACCCCGGCCCATAGGTGTTGGCGCTCGCGACCGCAGCGGCATCTACTTGCAAACAGAGCCGACCTCTGCTCGGGTTGGCTGACAATGAACGCGCGACGCCGCTCACGATTTTTGCCAATGTGTTCGCCGTCATCCGGCGCTGCTTGCCAACGGAGTGGCCTGCCCACGCTTTGTGCCAATAGCGGTGATTGGCAGAGTGTTGTCCGTCCGCTTCGCGGCGGGATCGAGCGACAGGCGGTCATTGCCATCAGCGCGAGGTGAAGGTGGTTTTCCTGCAAGTGGCCCTGAACGGTGACCGGCAGCATGGTGCCGTTCCGAAAAGCCCCGAAGCGATGGGCGTTGACGCAGAAGCGTCGGTGAGGGCAGGCGCGCACTCCGTCCACGTTCACGCCTACGACGGGGCCGGAAGAGGGACACTGGGCGCGGCAGAATGTGGGGCGGCAGTAAGGGCGATCCGCGCGCGCTGCCCCGGCGTGCCGGTTTCACTCACCACGTCCGCGACCATCGTTTCCGATCCAATCCAACGCTTGGCCGTGGTGCGATCATGGACCGACCTTCCCGACCTCGTGACCGCCAACCAGGGCGAGGCGGGCATCGTTGAACTGAGCGAATGGCTCATGTCGCGCGGCGTAGGGATTGAGGCCGGCTTGTTGTCGCCCGCCGACGCCCGCACGTTCGTCGCCTCTCCGTTGCGTGACCGGTGCCGGCGCGTCCTCGTCGAACCCCTCGATCCCGATCCGGCCATTGCCTTGCAGGATGCGGCGGAGATGGAAAGGATTTTATCGGCAGCGGGTGTCACGCTTTCGCAGGTCCACCATGGCTTCGACGGATCATGTTGGGCGGTGAACCAGCGGGCGCTGGCACGAGGCCACGGCATCAGGACTGGAATGGAGGACGTGGTTGTCCTGCCTGACGGCAGCCCCGCGAAAGACAATGCCCAACTGGTCGAGGCGGCACGGGCACTGATCGAAAGCATCGCTGTTGGCGCTTGAATGGCAGGTTCTGGGTTCCAGTTCCGGGCATAGCGGTGCCCGTCATTGGCCGTTCCTGCCTCCGCGCGGGATCGTCGAGAACCGAGGTTTCTGAGCGCCTTCGGCGCGTGCTGCCCTGAGCCGTGCATCAAGGCACCTTCGCTCCTCAGAACTGTTCTTGGTTGCCTTGTCCCGAAACGCTGGGCGTTTGACGGCTTTCGAGAACAAAGACGCGGGATGCAGGTCGGCTGCGCCACTGCGTTCACCGGGCCGCTGAGGCCAAACACACCCAGATGTGCGACTTCCCGGCGAGCGCCGGCACCGTCCTGACCTCGGTTCGGCCATTGGCGCGGATTGTGAGCACAATCCTCCGTTGGCGAGCACGACGCGATGATGGCGAGCGCAGCGGCAGACAATGTGAGCGCGACGCTCGCCCCATTGTCAGCGAAGCCGAGCAGGAATCCGCTCCGTTTGCGGGCACGACGCCCGATGGTTGCAAGCGGCTACACACAGGTGCGCTTTTGGCCGTTTTTGATGAAGCCGGTGTCGGGGCCAACCTCAGCCTTCGGCTTGCATCCGGTGGCACACGGCCTCGATGCGGTTGCCGTCGGTGTCGAGCAGGAACGCGGCGTAGTAGGCCGGGTGGTAACCGGGTCGCAGGCCGGGCCGCCCGTCGCAGCGCCCGCCGTTGGCGAGCCCGGCCGCATGGAACGCTTCGACGGCCGCGCGGCTCGGGGCGCGCAGGCACCAGTGCCGGTTGTCGGCCACGACAGCGCCGGTGGACTGCCTGACGCTCAGGTAGGTGTGCCCGTCGTCCCCCGGACGGTTGCGCGCCCCGTAGCCGATCATCGCGTCCCGGCGCACCACGCACGCCACACCGAGGGCGGCCATGACCGCGTCCCAGAACGGGGCGGCGCGCGGGAGGTCGGATACGGTGACGGAGGCGTGGTCGAGCATCGCAAAGGCCGGATCAGCGTAGGGTCGGCCCAGCTTCTCAGCTTCACCAAAGGTTGCCAAGAGCCGGAACGTGGGCACGAACCGCCGATCATCTCGCGCCGGCCACCATTCGATCTCGGGCCGCTGCAACTACCGATGGGGCCGCCTTGGGTCTCGGGGTGATGGGCCACTCGCCCCTGGCCGGAGGGGTGCTGACCGGCAAGTGCCGCAAGGGCGAGCCTGGCCGGAACGGCAGTAGTCCCGGACGCCACGAGCAAGGCCGTCGTCGACGCGCTGCCGACCGTCGCACAGCAGACCGGCTGCACCCCGAGCGCCGCCATTGCCTGGCTCGTGCAGAAGGGAGTCGTCCCGATCATCGGGCCACGAACGCACGCCCAGGTGCTCGACAACCTCGCTGCGGCGTGGATCGAGTTGAACGACGCCCAGGTAGGTCAGCTTGATGACGCAAGCAGGATCGTACTTGGACAACCATACGACCTGCTTGCAGGCCAAGGGCAGCGGCTCGGGCCGGTTGCCGCCCGAACTGGCCGGGGGGCCTGAGTTTCACTGTTCGCATCCACGGCCCCGTGCTGCCGACATGTGCGGGTGGTTAGTAGCTCCCGCCGTTCCACGGCGGTCAGCGCTCGGTCGCCGTGACATGCGCGCCGGTTCAGGTGGGACAGGGGGAGCGGGGGGTATGTTTCAGCAGTACTCCTACAAGTGTCATACGCCAACATAGAGTCTACACGAATGACACCTTCCCCACTGCAACTGAAACATTCCCCCTATCCCCCTTCCCGTTCGCCTGCGGCTCACATGAAAAACGCAGGGCCGATCATGAGCCTCTCACGGGCAGCAATCTCCAGCGTGCCACCCCTCCCGTTTCGCCTGGACTGACGAACTGGTGCCCAGCGACCACCTTGTTCCTCTTGCTCCGCAGCCACCTCCCGAGCCGTCCAGGGTCCACCGCGTCGCGCACTCCGGCGACGGCGAGCAGGGCATCGCGGAACTCCGGGTGCTCGTCGGCCGAACCATGCCGCTGGGTCCAAGCGGTCGTGCTGTTCGCCCGAGTGATGGCGGCCTTCACCGTCACCTCGTCATCGCCGATGGCTTCGCTCCACCCGGCGATGACGGCCCGGACTGCCGCGAGGACCGGGTCACCGTCGCGCACGGCCTCCATCGTTGCCACGGGATCGGCACGGCCGAGCCAGATGAGCGCGCCGCGCACCCAGTTCGACCAGTCGACGTACGAACCCAGAGGCTCAGGCTTGCCCGGCATGTCCGCCACGACGTAGGCCCGGAGCACCGTCAGGGCGGCGCAGACGTACTTGCCACGGTCCGCCCGGACCACCCTGATGGGGTTGCGGTCGAACACCCGCAGGTGCGGGCGCTCGCACTCGGCGTCGAGCCGGCAGAGCAGGGTCCGCCGCGCCAGGTCGCCGACGATGGCCAAGTTGTTCCCGTTGGCCGTGATCAGCGCGCCACTCGGCAGTTCCGGAGTCTCCGACTTGCCCAGGATGCGCACTTTCACCACGGTTTGGGTCAGCACGGAACACAGTAGCTCGCCGCCAAGCTCGCGGTCGATGTTGTCGATGCTGATCACCGGGTCGCCAGCAAGCAGCATCGCGCCGAGCTTCTTCTCGAACTCCTCGTCGGTTTTTGCGCCCGACACCACCCCGGCCTCGCGCCCGGTTGCGATCAGGCTTGCGAGGTCGACCAGCATGCTTTTGCCGGACCCGGCCTCGGGCGCGGTGTAGGCGTGCATGGGCACGGTGGGGATGGCACCCGCACGGCTCCCGTCAGCAGGCACGACAGCGCAACGCTGCGGTCCGCCTCGGCCACGAAGGGGAACGTGCTGATCAGGTCCGCCAGCACCTCCATCGCGGCGAGCGCATCGTCGCGGCTCGGGTGGGAGGGGACCGCCGGGAAGGCGACGCCCCGGAAATCGAGCAACAGGCAGGTCGCTTCGTCGTAGCCCGGTTCCGCCAGGATCGAGCCGTCCGCCCGCAGCGTCGGGGCGTTGACGATGCCGGCCAGCACCGGGAGCCCCCATCGTCCGGCCCGGTCCCGGTAGGCTTTCACAACATTCTGCGGCGCGTCGGTCGCCACCCACTTCTGCGAGCGCGCATCATACCGCTTCCAGGCTGCTGCCGCCGTCATCGTCTCCGTCAGTGCCCAGTCGCCCATCCGCATGATGCTGGACACGGAGACTTCGCGGCCCCCCGATACGGCGATCCGCATTGATCCCTGCCGCACGATGAACGGCCCGCGCTGGTACACGTCGAGCTTCGCCGCGATCAAAGCCGCTTCCCCGGCATTGACGGTTTCGGTCAGCGCCCCAGGCTCCAGCCGGATTTCGGGCTGGACATAGCAACCAGCCTGAATGGCCTGAACAGCAGGCGTGGCGATCTGCACCGTCTCAACTTCAACAGGATCGGCCGGCAGATCATAACCGCAGCCGCCATGGGCATGGGACTTGACCCATAGGTGTCCGTCAGCATTCCGCAGCAGCATGGCTGTCGCACGCCCGTAGGTGCGCCCCTCAAGCGGATCGGCTAAGGGCCTGCCGACATACCGAGCAGGATCGTCGAGCACGTCAGCAACCGAAACGGCCTGTCCGCCAGGGCCATTGTCGAACACGAGCAGGCTTTCAGCCAGCAGCTTGCCCTTGATCTCGCTCAGGGCGGTCCGCAGGATTTCGGCGGCGGTCATGTTGGGTTTGCGGGTGCGGATTTCCCGCGTGCGAACCTCGACGTACCCGGCCTCCGCCATTTCGGCTTGCGGGATCAGCCGGGCGCGTTCCGCTGCCAGCAGCCCTCGCAGCGTGTCCTGTTCAGCCTCCGTCAGTTCCGGGCAGTCGTCGAGCACGAGCGTGCCACCATCGCCGTCGACAACCATGGGGGTCCGCTGCACGAGGTCTTGGGTGAGCAGCCCGCCGAGTTGGGCATTGGCCTCGAACACCAGCCTCTCGGGCAGCGCCACCGAGGGATCGACCAGCGATCTCTTATGGAACTTGCCCACCACGTCGATCATGCCCCAACCCAAGCCCGCGAGCCATGCGCGGGCGTCCAACCGGTCCAGGAACGCCTTGACCGTCCCGGCATCCTGAATGAACAACGGCACATAGATGTGCAGCCCGCCGGCATCGGCGAACACCTCTCCGGTGTCGGTGCGGGAGACGCCTGAACTCGTCGACTTGCGGACGACCGCCGCGACCGATCCCAAGGCAGGCACCAAGGACGCCAGCGCTTTCATCGGCCCGCCGAGCGCGTCCATGCGCTCGCGAGCAGCGGGCGACATTTTCTTCACGTCCACGTCGATCAGCATGAGCGCAAGCTCGCCGGCTTTGTAGGCAAAGTAGTTTGCGCTCCGGCTGACCATGTCGGGCGCGGCGGTCCCATTGAGACGGGCAAGCTGGCTCTTGGTCATCACCTCGCACAGGTCCGGCAGCCCGTCCAGCAGCCGACCAAGCCCTATCGCCTCGTTGCTCTGCAACGCACCGATGTAGCCGGCGAACTCGCGGGGGAAGCCGAGTTTCAGCCGTTGCACGCTTCCAGTGGCCATGCCGCACCGGCTGCCGTCACTGTGAAGTTCGCCGTTGTCCAAGAGGGTGATCCACTTCGTCAGCGTTGCATCGCCCGCCTTGGCGGCTGACTTCGTGAACACGCATATCTCGACCGGGACATCAGGCGGCACACGGCGGTTGTGTCGCTCGTCGGGGTCAACGTTGAGAGAATTATTCATGGTGGTCGCTTTCTGAAAGCGACACGAAAGAAAAGACTTGTCCTGTGGGCATCCAATGAGTATAAATAACAAGGATGTTGTGCTGGCCCCTGGCAGGGTTAGCTTTGATCGTGTCTGTTGATTGTCAATTGAACGGCCCCTTGGATTGCACCATGTGGGCCGTTTTCTTTAGGCCGCTTCGGCGATTTTCGCTTTGCGCTTCGAGCCGAGGCGCGTGCCGCTGTTGTGCGCGTTCTTCCGTTCGAGGAACGCTGCCAGCTTTGGCAGGTCGTCGCGGCGGCACCCCCACAGCCCCATGATCTGCACGGCGGGGATCAGGCCGGCATGAGCGCCGCGCCGCAGCTTGTCGTAGCAGCCCGGCAGTTCGCGCCCGCCCATCATCTGGCTCAGCAGCGGCCCCGCCTGCGTGAGCAACACATAGTTCTCCAGCATCGTAATCAGCCCTCCATGGTGCGGCCCATGCGCGCGACTGTCCTGTCCGCCCGCACCCGCAAGTATTTATCGTTGATTGGCCAAGTAGAGCTTTAAGGCCGTCAAAGTCGATATGTTTCGAAGCAGTGTGCTCCGGCCATGGTCGGGCGGGCTTGGCTTGGTATGCTGATGAACCCTCGAAACCATGCGGGCCTCCATCGCCAACGCCGCCCGCGAGGCCGTTGACCGGGCGGAGGGCTTACCGGCGGCCCCCTATGGGCAGAACCAACGAAACGTCCTCCTGGTGCGCACAAGCGGACAGATCGGAGGCATCAGACGGCTTTGGCGAAGGTGTCCGACGGAAGGCGCAGCGGCCTCGTCCCGCGCCTGCTTGACGGGTGCGGCACCCAGGGATATACAAGTTGTATTTCCAAGGAGAGCCGGCCATGTCCCGGACCACCCTGTTCCTGTCCAACAAGTCGCAAGCGGTCCGCCTGGCCAAGGACGTTGCGTTCCCGCCCGGCGTTCGCGAAGTGACGGTGCTGCGGGACGGCCCGCGCCGGGTGATCGTGCCGTCCAACGCCGTTTGGGACGACTTCTTCGATGGGCCTGGCGTCGACATCGATGTCGACGACCGCAACCCCCCGGTGCCGGCGCGCGAGGAGTTCTGATGCTGGGCCACATGCTCGACACGAACCTTTGCGTCCACCTGCTGCGGGATCGCCCCAAGGGTCTCCGGTCCCGCTTCAACGCCGAGGCGCACACACTTTGCGTTTCAATGATCACCCTTTGGGAGTTGCTGTACGGGGCGGAGAAGTCGGCCGACCCGGTGGGGAACCGACGCAGCGTGAACGAGCTTGCGGCGCGTCTCGACGTTCTGGCCTTCGACGCGGAGGCTGCGGCCCACGCCGCCGAGATCAGGGCCGTCCTGGAACGGCAAGGGCAGGTGATCGGCCCTTACGACCTGCTGATTGCCGGCCACGCGCGCAGTCGGGGCCTGGTCGTTGTGACCGGCAACCTTCGGGAGTTCCAGCGCGTGGCCGGGCTGCGCAGCGAGGACTGGCTGGCGTGAGGCGCACCGACCCCGCCAACATCGAATTGCAGCCCAGCGATTGCGCGCTCGTTGCATGTCATGTTGCAGAACTTGTGCGGCTCGCCTCACCCCCGCACGCGCCGGGCGCACGGTTGGCAAACCTCTCAGGCTCTTATTGGGTTCCGGGGTGGTGAGGCCGGGACCAGGAAGTTGGGCTGAAGGCATCTGGTGCGCGAGCAAGAGCGGGAGTAGCTGACCTGCTCGCGCGAGGAGCTTCTGTCATGGCCGCATCC
>JAABVA010004206.1_pt1 | contig 13385 bp, 13 predicted proteins | sample 5560331 | NCBI WGS metagenome assembly JAABVA01 (sample SAMN12812661, study PRJNA571458) | rock metagenome | isolation source: Antarctica rocks | place: Antarctica: Victoria Land, Mt New Zealand sud | collected 2016-01-07 | reverse complement strand
GAGCCGGTCATCGACCAGTCGCCGCGGCGGGGAAGAAACCCGCGTCGACATGACCCGAGACGATCGGCTACGGCCGCTTCAACCAGCTGCAGCGACACGCGGCAAGGTTCTGAGACCAGGTCTTAGTGGCGCTGCAGCATCGAAGCCAATGGTTCGCGCAGCCGAGTGGCAAGGATTGGACGATCAGGGCGCTGTTTACTAACAAAGAGCGGGGCTTAGGCCTCAACGTGGCCGGCGATGAGGCGACGGCGAGTGCTCTGGTCGGCGGCCTCAGCCACATATTGGACGAGAAGATGACGCGGCTACAGGGCCGCCACATCGACGCAGGCTTGCTCAACAGCCTCCTGAATCCGGACGCAGTTCGGCTGCTTCTTCGTTGGATCGACGACCCCAACAGCCTGAAGCAGGATCTCGGCCCGGCGGGGTGGGCGGCGTTCGTGCAGCAGTGCAAGTCGGACTACGGCTTCGACCCAGCTGCTGCCGGTGTGCTGGAGGCGGCGCTCCATCTGGGATTGGCCGAGGGGCAGTGGCTGCAGGTGTGGCAGCGGTTCCGCGAGTCGCCGTCCGACTATCGGGGCATCCCCGGCAGGCTCCGCGACGCGCGACCGCAGGAGCTCTTCACCGCCGCTAGCCTGGCGTGGCCCCAGGACAACGAAGCCGAAGAAGACCAGCTCCGAGCCCGCCTACGGGATCTGGCGGTCCTTAGCTCCGCCGGCGCGGGCGCGGAAATTGCTCGGCTGGAGCAGGCGCACCGTCCACGACGCGGATCGGTGTGGGCACAACTTGGTCATTCGTCGCTCGTACTCGCCCTGGAGCACTTGGCGGAGCTAGCTGAACGATGCCATCCGTTGCCGGTCGGTGGAACAGTCGAGCAGCTCTGTCGCGCGTACGAGACCAAAGGATGGAAGACAGATCTTGCCGCGCTGCGGGCGCTTGCGGAAGTCGAGCAGGACCGTGACGTGCAAGCTGTCGCAGCGGCACTGGAAGCTGTGTACCAGCCATGGTTACAGCAAGGCGCCAAAGCGCTGCAGGCAGCGGTAGGTCCTGCGGCGAATTCAGGAACGTGGCAAGCTAGTAGCTCGACGAAGCTGTCTGCCGGCGAGGTCTTGGTATTCGTGGACGGACTGCGGCTAGATATTGCGCACCTACTGGCGGAGCGGTTGCAAGGAGCGGGTGCTTCGGTAACCACGACAGTGGGGCTGGCCGCATTGCCGACGGTCACACGAACGGCCAAGCCGGTGTTAGTTCCGATCGATCAGTCACTTCTGGGGCCCGGCAGCGCGCTCGATGCCTGCCGAGCGTCGAGTGGTGCGACAGCTGGTGTGCAGGTGTTGCGCTCCTTGCTGGACGACGCGGGTGTACAGGTGCTTGGGCCGCAGGACACGGGCGATCCGTCGGGCCGGGCGTGGACCGAGACCGGCGAGCTAGATCACAAGGGCCACGACCTGGGTACTCGTCTTGCGCTGGAGATTGACCACGAGGTGTCGAGGATCGCTCGCCGAATTTGGGACCTGCTGGAGGCCGGCTGGTCGACAGTCACCGTTGTCACGGACCACGGATGGTTGCTATTGCCGTCCAGCTTGCCGAAGAACGATGGCTTGTCTGTTGCGGCGACCGTCTCGAAGAAGGGCCGGTGCGCGCGCGTCAAGGAGGGCGCGGTAGTCGACGTCCCGACGGTGCCGTGGCACTGGGACAAGGATGTACGGATCGCAGTCGCCTCAGGTATCTCCTGCTTTGAGGCCAACCAGACCTATGAGCACGGTGGGATCAGTCCTCAGGAGTGCGTCGTACCGCGGCTCGCCGTGACAGCGCTGCAGACCGCCTCGGCTTCACGGGCGGAGATTACGAGTATCAAGTGGCGAGGGCTTACTCTCGTCGTCGAGTTCACCGACCTCCCTGACGGTGCCAAGGTCGATCTGCGTCGTGAGGCCGGAAACGCAGGGTCGAGCATTGCTGACCTGGCTCGAATGACGGGCGGGACCGGCAAGGTCATCCTTCTTGTCGAGGACGAAGAGCTCGAAGGCGAACGCGCCCAGCTCGTGGTCGTTGCCGGCGACGGGACCGTCTTGTTGCAGCGCGAGACGACGGTGGCTCAGAACCGATGACGCAGCTTGACGACCTCGACCAACTCGCCTCCCAGGCCTATGACGGCTATCTCGTCCAGAAGGACCTCGCGCAGAAGTTCCGCGGTCAGTACCCCGTCCCGACGTATGTGGGCGAGTTTCTGCTAGGCCGCTACTGCGCGACTACCGACCCCGACGAGATTGCCGCCGGGCTGGACATGGTGCAGAAGTCCATGCAGGAGCGGACTGTGCGAGCCGGCGAGGAAGAGCTCTTCAAGCACCGTGCTCGCGACAAGGGCCGCGTCAAAATCATCGACCTGCTTCGCGCCCGTCTGGACTCGAAGAGCGACTCCTACAAGGCGGAGCTGCCGAGCCTCCAACTCAACGCCATCCACATCTCCGCCGAGCTGGTCGATGAGCATCAGCGGATGCTGACCGGCGGGTTCTACGCGGAGGTGACTCTCGAGTACATCGCCGCACTGGCCCAGCAGCAGGGCGGTCAGCCATTCCGGATCGAGGCCATCCGCCCGATCCAAATGTCGACCCACGATGCCCTAGGAACGTTCGTCGCCGGTCGCAAGCTGTTCTCCGTCGAACAGTGGCGCGACCTGCTCCTCCGGAGCGTTGGCTTCGCACCCGAACGGTTCACACCCCGTCAGCAAGACATCCTCTTGCTGCGGATGGTCCCGTTCGTGATCAACCGCTACAACTCCGTCGAGCTCGGTCCCCGTGGCACTGGTAAGTCACACCTGTTCCAGCAAGTGTCGCCGTACGCCCACCTGGTCTCGGGCGGTAAGACGACGATCGCCAACATGTTCGTGAACATGAACACCGGGCGTCGCGGGCTCGTAGCCCAATATGACGTCATCTGCTTCGACGAGGTCTCGGGTGTCTCCTTTGATCAGAAGGAAGGTGTCAACATCCTCAAGGGCTACATGGAGTCCGGCGAGTTCAGCCGAGGCAAGGAGTCAATCCGAGCCGATGGCGGCATCGTGATGGTCGGCAACTTCGACGTGGACGTCTGGCAGCAACTCCGCACCGGCCATCTTCTCGCACCCTTGCCGAAGGAGATGCGAGATGACACGGCCTTCATGGATCGCATCCACGCATTCATCCCCGGCTGGGACGTCCCCAAGCTCGACCCCAGCCACTTCACCGACCACTTTGGATTCGTCAGCGACTTCCTAGCGGAAGTCTGGACTCGGCTTCGTCGAACGCCCCGCCTCGACGTGATCCAGGGCCGCCTCGAATGGGGGACCGAACTCAGCGGTCGCGACCGCAAGGCGGCGAACAACACCCTTGACGGCCTCCTTCGTCTCCTCTACCCCGATCCTGACATGGAGGTCCCCTCCGAATTCATCGCTTGGGCGGCGGCTATCGCCCTTGAGTCACGCCGGCGGGTCAAGGAGGCGCAAGCGTTCATCGGCGCTGACGAGTTCGGCCAGACCGGCCTCGCCTTCAGCATTGACGACGGGCGTGAGATCGCCGTCTTCTGTGACGAGTCGGTCAAGTACCGGGCACAGCTTGAGAGTGAAGATCGGGAGCGGCCAGCCAACCGCCCCCAGGCTGATGGTGAGGCGCTTCCGGCTCCTCGCACGGAGGACGTTTCCTCCAAGAGGCCCTCGCACGCCTACGCGGTGGGTGACAGGATCGGCGGACGCTTCGAGGTCGAGGAGCTGCTCGGCAGCGGCGGATTTTCGAAAGTGTACCGAGTTCGCGACGCCGTTGAGGGCGAAGAGCGGGCGCTGAAGCTGTTTGACAACGCTGCTGGGTACGAGGCCGTCCGACGCGAGATTAGTGCGTTGCGCAAAGTAAGTCACCCGAACGTTGTCAAGGTCATCTGGGCGGACAGCACTGACGGTGGTGAGTGGTACCTCGTGCTGGAGTATGTCAACGGCGAGCTCCTGGCCGACTACGCGAGCGGACAGAAGCACCTGCCAGATCGCGCCGCAGTCGACGTTGCTATGGACGTGCTCGATGCACTTGTCGCGATTCACCCGGACAGTCCTCGGCTCGATGCACTCGCCGAGAAGAAGCGGAACGGCGAGCTATCGGAGAGCGAGTTCGAGGAGTACATGTCGATGAGCGAGAACGCTCTCGTGCACCGTGACATCAAGCCGAATAACATCATCCTCACCCGATCTGGCTCCAAGCTCCTCGACTTCAACATCGCTTCCCGGGTAGGCGACCCGGTGATGACGGTTTCTGGCACCCCCCCGTATCAACCGCCCGACGCAGATCTCACACTCTGGGACGTGACCACTGACCTCTTCGCCGTAGGGGTGACTCTTTACGAACTCCTGTGCGACGGAGAGCACCCCTACCCTCAAGCACGGCCGATGCGGGGCACCACACCACGAGATCCTCGAGCTTTCCGGAAGGACCTCAACGAGGCGCTGGCGGACTTCCTGACCAAGGCCTGTGCGAGCGGGCGCGCTGAACGGTTCGCCACGGCATCCGACATGAGGGAGGCGCTGGCATCAGTGCGGACTCAACTCTGAGGGGCCCGACTACGTTAGGTCATGACCGCCTTCATCTGTAGCCCACCACGTGTAGCCACGCGCTCGCACGAGCCCACATTCCACTGCACGTGCGTGGACGACACCAACACTCTCACCTGAACGAGTGGACCGAGACACGCGACGGACCCTTCACTGAACTACAAATCAGACGGTGCCGCAGCTCGGGATTCCACCGGCCGTGCCCTGAGGATGGGGCAGAGGCGCTGGCCTGCCAGTCCCAGCAGCAGGCAGATGCTGAGCCCGACTGCAACGGGTGGCGTGAGAATGACGAGTCCGACTCCGGCTGCGTCGTCTTGTCCTGGCGCCTGGCTGTTCGAACTGACCATGGCGAAGACGTAGCCGACATCACCAGGGCGGTGCCGACCCCGATGGACCCGAACAGCAGGCGCTTCACCCGCTGAAGGCCGACCAGCCTCTCCACACGACGCTGACAGACGCGCTCGCCGAGATCGCGACCAAACGTCCCCGCAGGTGAGTCACTCGCATGGCCGTCTGCTGCGACACCCCTGTAGACGCCGGGGCCAACAGCGCAGCCGCCCAGAACGCCGCAGCGACGGGCGGCAACAGGGGCAACGCGACCCGCCGGGCTGGGACCCAGCGCGTTCCGTCGAAGCGCGATCGGCCGTCCAGGCTGTAGGCCGGCATCCACCCCTGTCCGTTCCACCACCACCGGCCGTCGTCCGACAGCTTCGGCGGCTGACCACCATCGCCCAACGTCCGTCCCGCGCACGAGCTGCCGCACGAACACCGGTCCTCGAGCGACATACTGGCTCAAGGGACCCGAGCCGGAAGGCGGATCCGCCAGCGTGACCGGACCGGTGCTTCCCGCCGAGCTTGCCGCAGCCCTCGACGCGGACGGCGACGCTCGCACCGGCTGGGAGCAGACCCCACCAGACGTCCGGCTGCTCTACGTCGATTGGATCGCCAGCGCGCGCTCACGCCGGACGCGACGAGCAATGGCCGCCGACACCGCCACCTGGGCCAAGGGTGGCCACCTGCAAGGACAGGTCCAGAAGCCCACCGGGGTTGACGCGGCTATCAGCGTCGCAGGAGGTGGATGCCTCATGGCCCTGCTTCGGCTCGGCCTGTGAAGTTCCCGAAGCGCTCGACTGCCCGGCCCCCGGAGGCGGCGGCGAGGGTTGCTCGCCTCCGCCACTGGCTCACATCTGTTTGGCCGGCTCCCATCGAGACCTGTGCCTGCCTACGCTGCGGAGCCGCCGTCAGATGCGCCGGTCACACCGGACGCACACCCCTCGGACACCTCCCCTACACGCCCGCAGAAATCGTCGCCCGCTGCCCCGTCGACGGCCATCCGCCCTGGAACAGTCCAGCAGTCCGGCGCGCCGACGGCGACCCGCTCGCCTAGACCCACCGCGCCATGCTCCTCAGCGAGCAAGATCCCGTGGGGCCAGATCTGGGGGCAGCCGCCTCAGCGAGTCTCACGGAACGGCACCGTTCCGAACAAAGACCTAGCCTTCTGACCAGCGCGGATGAGACTTTGCCTGCTCAGCGAAGCGTCTTCAACCAGGTTCAAGTCCTGCCTCTCGTGGCGCCAGGCTCGATCACGCAACGCCCGCTTCTGCCCATGAGCGGACGTCTTGAACTGTCGCTACATCAGCACCGGACGCTCCCGGCCGCGTACGCCGCCGTCGTGCGCCAGCTCTGCCTGGCCCGGGGCCGGCTCCCGTCCACGGCCGACGACGACTGGCCCGGCAGCGGCAGCGGCCGCCGGTGACGGCGCGCGCGGATACGGTCGGCACGTGATCGTCGTCTACACCGGCCGGCGCCCCAGCGGCGTCGACGGCGCATTCCCCGACGTGAACGTCGGCTTCGTCGCGGAGCGGCTGGAGCGCCTGCTCGCCGGGCTGCGCCCGCGGCTGGCCATCGGATCCGGCGCGGCCGGCGCCGACTTGCTCGCCGCCGCCGCCGCCGCCGACGCCGGCGCGGACGTCCACCTCGTTACCGCGGGCTCGCTGCAAGCGTTCGAGGGCGCGTCCGTCGCTGATAAGGGCGACGAGTGGACGGCGCGTCTGCGCGGGCTGGTCCGCCGCAATCGTGTCCGCGTCGAGCACCTCGACACGGGACCGGACGACGAGGGGTTCGCCGCCGTGAACGTGGCCGTCCTCGAAACCGCCCACGCTGCCCTCGCCGCCGGCGAGGAGCTCGTCGTCATCGCCGTGACCGGCGGCCGTCGCGAGGGGCGCGACCACACCGCCAACCTCGCGGACGAAGCTGGCGCCGCCGGTCACCTCGTCCTGCGCGTCGACCCCTCTGTCTCCCGCGACGCCGCGCCCGTCGCGTTCGTCGCGATGCCGTACGGGCTGCGGAAGGACCCGCTGCCCGGCCGGCCCGACTACGACGCCGACCTCACCTGGCACCGCATCCTCGTCCCCGCCCTCGTCGACGCCGGCTACCGGCCCGTCCGCGTCGACCTGGAGGCGTCGCTGGAGATCATCGACGCGAAGATGGTCCGCGGCATCGGCCAGGCTCGCCTGCTCGTCGCCGACCTCGCCCACCACAACCCGAACGTGTTCTGGGAGCTCGGTGTCCGCCACGCGTGGATCCCCGCCGGCACCGTCCTAGTCGCGCCCGACGGAGCGCCGCGCCCGCCGTTCGACGTCAACCACGTGAGCGTCCACAACTACGCGCGCGACGCAGCGGCCGTTTCCGACGCCGACACCGTCGCCGCCATCCGGATGCTGCGCCCCGTCCTCGCATCCGCAGACGGCGCCGTCGATAGCCCGGTGTTCGCCGCGTTGCCGGGCCTCGCCCCGCAGCAGCTCCCGCCCGCCTCGGACGCTGCCGCGGACGCGGCCATCACCGCCGCCGCTGAGCAGATCAGCCTGCACGCCGACCTCGGTCGGGTCGATGACCTCCTCGCAGCCGCCGCCGCCCTCTCAGGCCTCGGGATGACCGCGGCGCAGGCCGACGCGCTGCGCGAGCAGGTCGCGCTCGCGCTGCTCCGGCTGGACCGCGCCGACGACGCGCTGCCGCTGCTCGCCCCGCTCGCCCACGCCGACCCCGACCTCGATCGCGTCCTGCTACAGCAGCGGTACGCGCTCGCGATGATGAAGGCATCCACGCGCGCCGAGGCCGTCGACGATCGGCTCCGCGAGACCGAGGCTCTGCTCACCCGCCTCGATGAGCGCCACCCGGGGTCCGGCGAGACCCTCGGACTGCTCGGCAGCGCTGCCAAGCGCATGTTCCGCCGGTCCTCCGGCGCCGTCGCCGACGCCCACCTCGACCGCGCCCTCGCCGCCTACCTGCGCGGGTTCCACACCGACCCCCAGGACTACTACCCAGGCGTGAACGCGGTCGCGCTACTGCGCGCCCGCGCCGCCCGCACCGGGTCCACGGACGATCTCGAGCGGGCGCGGGCGCTGCTGCCCGTCGTCCGCTTCATGGTCGAGCGGCCCGGGGTCCCCGACACCGTCTGGCGCCGCGCCACCGCCGCCGAGCTGCTGCTGCACGAGCACCGGCTCGACGGCAGGCCGCCCCTCGACAACGCCGTCCGCGCCTACGCCGACGCCGCGGCGACGGCTGACCCGGACGAGATCGGCTCGATGCGCAACCAGTTCGAGCTGCTCCGCGACCTCGGCGACCCGCCGGAGGTTGTCGACGCGTTGCTCGCAGCCCTGCCCGCCCGGTCGTGACCGGCGTCAGACCACGTCGAACAACGGCAGCGACTGCGCGCCGCGCCCGGCCCACTTCGGCGGGCAGAACAGCGGCGGCAGCGGATCCCGTCCCCGGGCGTCGAACACCTGCTTGATCCGACTGCGGCCGCTGCGCCCGGCGAACTGCGGATGGCTCACGCGCGCGTACTTGTCCGTCTCGCAGAAGAGGTTTTGGCAGTCGATGGGCTGCAGCCGCCGGCCGAACACCGGGTCGAACCGCAGGCCGAGCCGGTCGAAGTGCTCCTCCTGCGTGTCCGCCACCCACAGCAGCGCGTCCGCCTCCGCGCCCGCCGGCAGCGCCGCGAAACACTTGCGCAGGCCGTCCACCGCGCCGGGGCCGGCGACGACGAACCCCGCCTCCCCGCCCGCGGTGACCCGCGAGTAGTTGATGTCCACCGCGTACTGGAACGCGAGGAACGGGCCGAGTGACGGCACCCGACGCAGCACCTCGAACAGCTCGCGCAGCCCGCCGGCGCCGACGAGCCGGTCCACGGTGCCGTCGTCGAGCATCGCGGCGAGCAGCCGCAGGTGGTTCAGGTGCTTCTCGGGCGCGCCGAACGGCGGGTTAGGCACGATGTACGCCGGCGAGTAGATCCGCCGGCCCCGCGCCCGCGCGTCGGACAGGACCCGCCCGTACCAGGCCGGGTCGAAGGACGCGACCGTCGGCTCACCAACCTCCGCGATCAGCAGCTGCCACGTGTCAATCCGGTTGAACACCTTGAACAGCAGCGTCCGCAGCACCAGCGTCGCCGGGTCCCGCCCGGCGGAGTACTGCACTGCGGTCAGCAGGTGCTGGCTGACCCGGTCGGTCATTCGGTACGGGTTGGTGAACCGGTGCCGCGCGACGATCGGGTCGTCGCTCCACGGCGGCGGGTCACCCGCGAGGCGCCGCATCAGCACCGCCTGGCGCGCGGCCGCGAACCGCCAGTACACGTCGAACACGGGGGTGGCGCCCCACCGCTGCATCTGCGCGCGCAGCGCACGCGACTTGGCAGTCGCCGGCCCCGTGGGAGGCGAGGCCGGCCGCGCGGAAGCCGGGGCGGCGATCGGCAGGTCCAGCTGCACCGGCAGGCTCACGCGGCGAGCGTAACTGTGACGTGGACACGACCGTACCGGTTCACCACGGCGCCGCGCCGTGCATTCACCGGAGGCCCCGGGCGATGGCGGCGCGCGCCGCGTCGGCGTGCTCTGCGCGCTCGTCGCGGGCCAGCGGCCGGTGCTCGATCGTCCGCGCGTCGAGGTCGCACGTCACCAGCCCGCCGTCGGCGTGCCGAAGCGCGCGCCAGCACGCCATCCCGCGCAGAACCGCCTGCTCCCACTCCAGCGGCGTCGCCGTTCGCACCTCCAGGCCCCGAGTAAGCCCGCGCATCGTGTTCAGCAGCGCCGAGTCGACGGCTGCGACGCTGTCGAGCCACCGCCGCCGCGACGCGTACTCGAACACGGCCGCGGAGATGCCCTCCTCGATCGCGATCGCGCGGCCGCCGTCGTCCACGTCGTCCACGACCGGGTCCGCCTTGCGTTTGCGGCCGAGAAGCATCCGCACGACCGGCGACCACCCGAGCACGGCCGCGTGCGCGAGATGGATCGCGTCGTGCCACCGGTATCCGTCGTCCCCGTACGCGTTGTCGCCGAGCAGGTTTCCCAGCGCCGACCCGTCCTCCAGCACCCCGACGACCCGGGCTGGGTCCTCGGGCAGCGGCGCGAGCGTGACCTCGAAGCGGCGCGGCAGTCGTTGCGCCTCGGGGAATCTGTCGTCGCGGACGGCGGCCGGCGGCAGGGGCACCTCCAGCCGGCTAGTCGGTGGCCGCCCGGCGGGCGGCCACCGGTCCGCGACCTTCGCCAGGTTCGCCTCCGCGGCATCCGCCAGGTCCAGCCCGAGCGCGGACGCCGCCGCGGCGAGATACCACAGGATGTCGCCGACGTCCTCCGCGACGCCGGTGGCCCGGTCGTGCGCGTCGCCGTCGCGCAACCACTTCTTGTGCTCGGACAGCAGCGTGCCGACCTCGCCCGCGAGCCCGAGCAGCGCGACGACCAGCCGCCGGTCCGGGTCGCCCGCCTGCTGGTCCGTCTCCGCCGCCCGCGCCTGGTACTCCGCAAAGTCCACCAGCGTCCTCCCGCCCGATCAAGCCGTCTGCGTCGTGCGCACCCTGGCGCGGACGTCGGAAACTGTCTTTGGGTCGAACTATGCTCCGGATATGACCGCCGAAGCGGCGTCGCCGGACCCTCGGCCGCCGAACGCGCCATGGCTCGACCTGCGCGACACCGGCCGCGGCTACCTGTCCTACTACTACAGCGACCCGCTGGCTCGCTACGCGGTCCGCGAACTCACCCGCCCCGCCGACAACAAGAGCGACCCGAACATCGAGACGCTCACCTACGGGCTGTTCTCGACGTGCGAGCCAAAGATGCGCAACCGCGTCGTCGCGGACGGCGCCGCCACGCTGCTGTTCGTCACCCGCCGCGCCAAGCGGCGAGTCCTCACCGGCTACTACCACGTCGGCTGGTACGCCGAGGGCGCGCTCGGAGCCGACCAGCGCGACTGGGCGCTGGCAGCCGACGCGGCCTGGTTCGTCGACCCGATTCCGCTCGACGACCTCGCTGCCGATGTGCCCAGCTGCGCCCGCGCGTTCCGCACCTACCGCCGCCTCGACCCACCCGACGTCGCCGCGCTGCGCGCCCACGTCGACACCCGCCCGGACAAGACCGCCGCGTACCTCTGCGAGCTCGCCCGCATCGAGCGGTTCGCCGCCCGTCGCACCGGCTACGCCTACCCGTCGTGGGGCCGCGAGGACGGGTTCAGCTGGGACGTCGCCCCTGACTTCTACCGCCGCCCCGACGCCGTGACCGCCGCTGCGCCAAACAGCAGCCGCACCGGCCGGTGGTGCTGCACCGCCTGCGATGCCGTCGTCCCGAACGGCGCCCTGCTCAAGCAATGCCCCGCGTGCCGCGCCATCGGGACTCTCACCCCTGACGAACAGAAGGTCTAGACATGCCGAAGCGCCGCGTGTTCATCAGCTACCAGCACCTCGACCAGATGAAGGCCAAGGGCTTCAACCTCATGCGCTACAACAAGAATGTCGACGTTGAGTTCGTCGGGCGTCACCTGCTCGACCCGGTCCACAGCAACGACAAGGCCTACATCACCAGAAGGATCAAGGAGCAGCTCGCCGGCTCGTCCGCGACCGTCGTCCTCATCGGCGACCAGACCTCCGACAGCGACTGGGTCGACGACGAGATCCAGTGGAGCATCGACAAGGGCAACGGCGTCCTCGGGATCCGCCTCGACCCCGACGCGGAACTCCCGGAGGCCCTCGTCGACGCGGGCGCCGAGATCCTCGACTGGAGCGAGGTCACCACCGAGTTCAACGACGCCGTCGAGCGCGCCATCGCCGCCACCAGCCGAGGCCGGAACATGCCGCTGAACAACTCCAGCACCTGCGCCCGGACCTGACCCGCAGCCGCGGCGACCACCCGACGACTGGGAGCCATGGCGCACAGCGTCTACGTGTCATTCAAGGCTGAGGACAGGGCCGACAAGGACGCCGTCCTCGACATGCCCGGCCTCGACTGCATCCACAAGTCGCTGAACACGCCCATCGACCCCGACGACATCGCCTACATCGACTACATCCTCCAGCGAATCCGCGGCGCTACCTCGCCGGCTCCACCGTCACGATCCATCTCATAGGCGCGTATGGCGCTGAAGACCGCGGCTGGACCGAGCCGCGGTTCATCAAGCGCGAGCTGCAGGCGTCGCTGTACGACGGCGCCGGGAACACCAAGAACGGCATCCTCGGGGTCGTCCTTCCGGACACCGTCTCGAAGGTTTTCCGCGGCAGCAGCACCTGCAGTGCGGTGGCGCCCACAGCGTGGTCGTCATCGACGACACGAGGACCATCCGCGAGTTCAGCTACAACTACTACATCCCGCAGGGTGGGTGCGCCTGGTCCGACGACGACCGCTACTGCGTGCTCGCCACGTGGGACGAGTTCTGCGCGAACCCGACTCCGCTGGTCGACCAGGCATTCGCGAAGCGAACCGCGCCGATCGCCGCGAGGACCCGAGTACGCCCTAGCAGCGCCCACGGCAGCGGCGGCTGACCGTCACCGCGGCGGCCGCACCGCTCGCCTGCCCTTCCGCTCACTCGTCGGTAGAGCCGCAATCGGAGGCTTGGGGCTGCCCGCTATCACCGCGCGGCCCGAATGCACTGATCTGCCGCTTACCGCGCTCCTCGAGGGGCCTACGAAGAGGCTGCCACGCGACGCTAGCCCGCTGCCTCCCCAGTGACCGGCGCCGAAGGTGTGTCCGTTTGTAGCCACCGCTGTAGCCACGCGGTTGGACGGAGTCGGATTCACGCGGACGTCTCGAGACGTCGCCCGCCGTATGACCTGCACAGATGGCCGAACATGGACGTCTCGGGACTGCGTCTCCCCGAACTACGGATCAGAAGGTTGGGGGTTCGAGTCCCTCCGAGCGCACACCGAACGTGCAGGTCAGGGCCCTGACGGCGACAGTGACCGAACGCCGAGGGCCCTAGATGCTGCCAAGATGCTGCCACGCGGTTCGATCACGTTGGATGAGACGCCCCAGCATGGTCTTCTAACCTCCTGCTACGGATCAGAACGTTGGGGTTGGAGTTTCCCCCGAGCGCACCACATAGCTGGCGAGGGCGAGAGCGCGGGCGGACAGAAGGGTGCCGGGGTGGGTCTCGGACGGAGTTCCGTCTGAAGGTCCGTCCCGTAGCCGGGCGCTGTCCCCCGGACAGCGAGGGTTCAAAGTCAATGAATTGAACCTCGTGCTCAAGGCAGGTCACGCAAGCTGCGGGCGTCAGTCCATGCGCGGCAACTGACCGTCAGGTCGGCAAATTGCTACTTCACGATCTGCAATTTCTCTAGCCTCTAGTGTCGCGTGAGCGTGTTGACTTTACCTTTGCTGGTTGTTTTCGGACAATGACTTATGTCGTTGACTGTTGCTGTGCAGGTGCCGCCGAGCGACCGCGCTGAGCTCGAGTCCTGGCTTCGGGCGCCGTCGATCCGGGCGGGTCTGGCTCTGCGGGCGCGAATCGTGCTGCTGGCCGGGGACGGGTTCGGGACCGGTGAGTCGTGCGCCGGGTTGGGGTGAGCAAG
>JAABVA010004202.1_pt1 | contig 13401 bp, 16 predicted proteins | sample 5560331 | NCBI WGS metagenome assembly JAABVA01 (sample SAMN12812661, study PRJNA571458) | rock metagenome | isolation source: Antarctica rocks | place: Antarctica: Victoria Land, Mt New Zealand sud | collected 2016-01-07 | reverse complement strand
TAGTGGCTCCACGACTTCCCATAGCTCGTCTGTCACCAGTTGCTTCTTCTTACTCATGTTCTCGACTTACCCAGATGCCCAGGTTTTGAAAGGCTTACTAAGTTTCGACGCCCACAGCCAGACCGAAAACGATGGGTACCGAAGAGAGCGCAGGAGAAAAAACCAATCATGCCTTTCCTTCGGGGCAACCTCCTCCGCCCGGTGCTCGCGCTCCTCCACCTCTTCCCGGCTCAAGAATTGCTCCTCGGAGCTGAGGCGCTCTATCAACTCCCTGCGCCCGGCTTCCCCGCGCCGCCGTACCCCTTCTTCGCCGGTCATCGCCGGAGTCCTCCTCTCTCCCGGGTGCCTCTCCCCGACCTGGCGCATGGTTCATTGCACGGATTGTAGCCTACGGGCATCTAACGGGAGAGAAGGGTGTCCACCGCCATCCTCGCCTCCTCGCCTCCTGTCTCCAGGGCGCGGGCGAGCTCGGGGACAGCGGCGGCTCCCTGGCCGGAGCGGAGTAGGTGCCCGGCGGCTTCGAGGTGGCGGCGGTAGTCGTCGTGGTCATCGGCTCCCTGGAGCGCGGGCTCCTCGCCTCGGATGAGGGCGAGTATCTCTTCTCCGTAGCGAGCGGCGCGCCTCAGGCCGATACCTTTTACGGTCCCGAGCTCTTGGACGCTACGTGGTTTGCGGCGTGCTATCTCTTCGAGATGGGAGTTGTGCAGGACGACGTAGGCGGGGACCTGCTGGCGCCGCGCCTGGTCTCCGCGCCATGCCCGCAGCCGCTCGAAGAGCTCTTCGTCGTGGTCGGCGGGAGGGGCCTCTGGGCTCGCTGGCTGCGGCATGGTCGGGAGCACGTAGGAACGGGGGAGGTTGGATCCTTCCTTCGCGGCCCCGTTAGTCTCTCCGAGGCAGACGTCGCAGCCGGCGCAGGGGGCGACCTCCTCGACGTCGCCGAAGTGCCTGAGGAGGTGTTCCCGGCGGCAGGTGGTAAGGGTAGCGTAAGTCTCTACGAGCCGGATCTGGTCATACGCCGCCTTCGTCCTGCTCTTTAGGCGGGCGGTGATGGACCGTCGGCTCCCCTCGTCGAGGCTCTCCCTCTTGAGCAGGATGTTGGCGAGGGAGCCACGGGGCGAGGCCTCGACAGTCCCGTCCGCCATGAGCCTGAAGAGGGCCGTCTGGGCGACGACGGGCCGCACTCCCGCGCGGCTGGCCAACTCGGGCAAAGAGATCTCCCCCTCCCCGGGCAGGGCGGAGTGGACGCGGGCGACCTCCTCACGCAAGCCCTCCCCGGAGGGGCCTCCTGGTTCCTCGTCGACCCGGCGCACCTCGACCTCGCCCCACAGGTCGTAGCCACGCGAGAGCAGCCCCGCCTCCTCCAGCCCCCCGAGCAGGGTCCCAGCTATGTCTTGCTCCACCCCGCCAAGAGAGCCCAGAGAAGCGGGCGGTACGTGTACCCGCCCCCCGTTCGCCACGCGCGAGAGCCCCCGGAAGAAAGACTCGACCTCCTCCGCACCGGCGGCGCCCACGGTCACGAGACGTTTGCGCCGGCCGAGGTCGGCGCTCCGGTAGAGGACGACACACTGGCTCGGCTCACCATCGCGCCCCGCGCGGCCAGCCTCCTGGATGTAGGCCGGCAGGCTCCCTGGAACGCTCGCGTGGATCACGAAGCGCACGTTAGGCTTATCTACCCCCATCCCGAAGGCGACCGTGGCGACCACGACGTCAACATCGTCGGTCATAAAGCGCTCTTGCACGCTAGATCTCTCCTCCGGTCCCAGCCCGGCGTGGTAGTAGGCTGCGTTTACCCCGGAGTGTTCTAGGCTCGCCGCCAACTCCTCGCACTCCTTGCGCGTGAAGCCGTAGATTATCCCCGGCGGCGGCGAGCTCCTGATGACGTCCAGGATGCGGGGCAGCTTGTCCTTCTTGTCCTTCGCCTCCAGCACCCGGTAGGTGAGGTTCGGCCGGTTGAAGCTCGTCACGACCACCTCGGGCTCTCGCATCCTCAAAGTACGCAGGATATCCTGTCGAACGCGCGGTGTAGCGGTCGCCGTCAGCGCGAGGATCGGCGGGCTTCCGAGGTCTCGCACGACGCGAGGCAGAAAGAGGTAGTCCGGGCGGAAGTCGTGGCCCCACTCGGAGATGCAGTGGGCCTCGTCGACGACGAACAGGCCGACGCCAGCTCCGCGTAGGGTGAGGACGAACTCAAGGGAGCGGAGGCGCTCCGGGGCGACGTAGAGCATCCGGATCTCCCCGGTACGGACCTTCCTCTCGACCTCCCAGCGCTCCTCCGCACCGAGACCGGAGTGGAGGGTCGCCGCTCCTTCGACCGAGCTCTGGATCAAGGAATCCACCTGGTCTTTCATTAGCGAGATGAGCGGTGAGACGATCACCGTAAGGTCCTCCCGCATGAGCGCCGGCACCTGGTAACAGAGGCTCTTCCCGCCGCCGGTCGGCATCACGGCCAGAGTATCCCGCCCGCCGAGGACAGCCTTTATTACGTCCTCCTGCCCGGGCCGGAACGAGTCGAAGCCGAAGATCTCTTTGAGAACGTTTAGAGGCACGGAGCTATTTTAGCTGCCGGTAGTCGTTTGTCCGTTTTGCTAAACGCTCACGGTATACGCTCTCCTCGAGGCTATCTACTAACAGGCCGCCCTCTCGCCGTTTGCGACTTGTTGGCTACTGAAACCGATTGCGGGCGACTACTCGTCGGAGGGTTGGGTGAACTTCGGGATCGGCTTGAGACCCTGAATCTGGCCGGGCTTCCGGTCGCGGGGCTGGTCGGAGGGCCCTTCTCTAGGGGGCCCTGCTTCAGCAGCGTCCAGGAGACTGTCCAGCGCCCGTCGGATGTCAGCGCAGGACTTCTGGTAGGCGAGCCGGAAACCGGCGCCGGGGGCGGCGAGGGCCGGTATCACCGCGAGGAAATAGAGCCAGTCGTAGACCCCGGCTATGGCTAGAGGGAGCGCGAGCGTGGCACCCAGGATGCCGCCCAAAGAGAGGTACTCGCCACGCTGGTTGGAGACGTCCGCAACGAGCTTGGCCCCCGAACGGCCGTAGCCTACGTCCTCTACCCGGAGCTCCACGGAGCGAGACTTCAGGAGCGAGTAATGCCCCGAGATATCCAGGGCGCGGCGAACCGTACTCAACGCATCCCCCGCGTCCCACAGGGAGATAGCCTGGGTCTTTTTCCTTAGCTTGAGATTCTGCTCCCGTCGCAAGAGATCCTCCAGGTGCGCACGCGTGGGCTCGGCGGGGCTCTCTATCTCCCTTACGGTCTTTACGCGAGCCGGGCCATAGAGCTTGAACGCTAGAGTGTCGGGCTCGGCGGCTTTGTCGCTCACGAGATCGGAGAGAGCACGCCGGGCGTCACTCTCGGCGATGCCCAAGGCGGCGGCTACCTGCACGAGCACCTCGGGAGAGATGGAGTTGGCTAAAGTATCGGAGCCTCTACGCCGGGCGCTAAGCTCGGCGGCACGCCTCAGGACCATCTCAACCTCGGCGGGGGTAAGCCGGTCCTCCATCTGCGATGGCTTTCCTCGGGGGCCCATCAGGGTCTCTCCCTGTCATGTCCGGAGGAGGCGGCGAGTATCCTCGGGGTATCCTTGAGGTACGACCAGCCCGAGAGCAGCGTGAGCGCGGTGGCGAGGAGCATTATCCAGTAGCCTAAAGATGAGTAGTTGAGCAGCAGGATAAAGACCGCGAGGCTCTGGGTGACCATCTTGGCCTTGCCCCAGCGGTTGGCCGCTATCACCTCGCCACCTTCGAGAGCGACCATCCGCAGGCCCGTCACGGCAAACTCACGCACGACCATGATCGCGGCCATCCAGGCCGGCATCGAGCCTTCGGCGACGAGGGCGAAGAAGAGCGAGACTATAACCGCCTTGTCGGCGATGGAATCCATGAGCTTTCCGAAGGCCGTTACCTTGCCGCTCCTGCGTGCCAGTATGCCGTCCAGATAATCTGTCAGGATCGCCGCTGCGTAGAGTACGGTAGCCGCGGTGCGGTTGCCAGGGAACTGCACGTACAGGGCCGCCATCACTGGCACGACGGCCACGAGCCTCGCGAGGGTGAGCTGGTTGGCGTAGTTCATTGCACCCTTCTACTACGGCTAACTCCGCTTCTCTGGCTGGGGACCGCATTGACCATCGCCTCCCGCCCGCTCAAGAGTCTGCGGATATTCTCGCGGTGGGCAAAGAAGACCAGTAGCGACCAGAGAACCGACGCGGCGATGACCAGGTTCTCGTGGCTCCCCCCAACGTCGAGGGCGGCGAGCGCGAGCGGAGAGACAACCGCCGTGACCAGCGCCGCCAGAGAGGCGTAGCGCCAGGCAGCGAGCGCCGCGATCCAGACCATCGCGAGTATGACTACGACTACCGGGTAGACCGCAAGCAGGACCCCGAGCAGCGGAGCTAGTGAACTCGACCCCTGCAGGCGGGTGAAGAGGGGAAAGTTGTGCCCGATGAGCGCCGCCGACCCCCCGCCTACCGCTCCAGCGGCCCCTAAAGTCAGGTAGCCCGCTAGCGTCGGCACGAACCCCTTGGCAAGCTCCAGGCAGAAGGCCAGCCCGGCTGCCCTCCGGTCCGAAGCGGAGTGGTGGTAGAGATCCAGGGGGGCGACGTTGGCGGAGTAGTTCGCAGGGCCCTTCTTCAGGCTCCGCCGGGCGGCGTAGAGGCCGAACGGGATAGAGCCTATAAGGCAACTTGTGGCAACCAGAAGAGCGTACCGTTCGATCACGCTTGGAGAGCCCTATCCTTCCCACCGGAGTTCGCCTTCAGATCCCGGCTAACGTAGCACCTTTCGGGGGTCGTCTCAAGGGGCGTCGGAGCCCCGGGATTACTCCTCGGATTTTCTGCTGTGCACCTGTGTAACGGCGGGGCGGATGAAGAGGCCGAGGATCCAGTCAGCCGCCTGCTGCGCCTTGCTCTGGGGGCTGCTGAGCCGTGCGAGGTAGGCCAGGCGCCAGAAGATCGCCGCGAGACGCCCGCTGAAGCGTATCCCCATTACCTCGTTTACCGCGAAATCGCTCCCGAGCTCGACGAGCTGGCCCATGGGCTTGTACTCGAACTCCTCGAGATCCTCCTCCCGGCCGTCGATGGCGGCGAGGACGTTCTTGGCGACTGCCTTGCCCTCCTGAGAGGCGGCCTGGGCCGTCGGCGGGACGCCACGCCCGTTCTCATCATTGACGTTATGGATGGCGGCGCAGTCGCCGATAGCCCAGATACCAGGGTAGTCCGCGACCTGCAGGTAGGAGTCCACCTTTATGCCGTTTCGCTCGTCCACGGGGAGGTCAAGGTCGTTGATCGCGACGTTCGGGCGGTTGCCCGCGGTCCAGATCACGTTCTCCGCCGCTATCTCCTCGCCGCCCTTGAGCCTGACGCAGTTGGCCGTGACCTCCTCGGCCAGAGTCCCGGTCTTTACCTCGATGTGCTGGTTGGCAAGCCGGGTACGCGCGGCCCGCCTCAGGACGGGATCCAACTCTTGCAGGATGTCGTCGGACCCCTCGATAAGGAATATCCTCACGCGGTGAGAGTCTATGTTGGGGTAATCCGGCGCCAGGGCCTCGTGGACGAGGGTGTGGAGCTCCGAGGCCACCTCGACTCCCGTGGGCCCGCCGCCGATAACCACGAAGGTGAGCTTGGACTCTGGGATATCCCCCCTCATCAAGGAGACCTCCTCAAAGCGCTCGATGACCCGGTTGCGGATGCGTTCGGCGTCCTCGATGCCCCTCATATGTAAGGCGTGCTCCTCGACGCCCGGGATGCCGAAGAAGTTAGGCTGGCCGCCGAGTGAGATGATCAGATGGTCGTAGGGGAACTCGAGCCCATCGTCCACCTTGATCTTCTTGTTCTCATGGTCGATACCGTTGAGCTTCGCCCGCCTGAAGCTGGCTCCGGCGGTGATGAGCGCGCGCCTCAGCGGCTGGGCGACGTTGCGGGTGTCTATATCGCTGCTGACTATCCCCGCGACCATCGGCCAGAAGGTAAAGAAGTTGTCCTTGGCGATGACGAGCACGCCGATGTCCTCGCGGTCCTTTGTGTGGTCGCAGATCTCTTTCGCCGCCGTAAAGCCGCCGAAGCCGCCGCCCACGACGAGCACCTTTTTCTCGAACTTCTCGTAACCGGGTTTCTCCCAGGCAGCGTACCGCGGCGAAGGGTTGAGCGCCCGCCTCAGCGCGCCCAACGCAAGCACGGCCCCACCGGCGGCGAGCCCCCCTTTTAACAACCTGCCCATGATGACCTCCCTAGTATTGGCTTTCCCCTGATAAGGTGCAACGCACGTTCCGTACGTATCTTACCTAATCGGGGCGGCGAACGGTGCCTAATGCCCGTAGACGGCGACGCGCACGGTCCTGCTCCTCGGACCGTCGAACTCGGCCAGAAAGATACCCTGCCAGCGCCCGAGGTCTGGCTCTCCGCCGCGCACCAATATCTGCTGCGACTGCCCGAAGAGGCTGGTGAGTAAATGCGAGTCGCTGTTACCCTCCGCGTGCTCGAAGGAGACGTCGAGAGACCCGATCAGCGACCGGCACGCGGCTGCGAGGTCACGCGCCACGTCCCGGTCGTAGTCCTCGTTGAGCGTAACAGCGGCCGTCGTATGGGTCGAAGAGACGAGACAGACCCCCTCCCCTACCCCGGACTCCCGCACGGCCCTCTTCACCTCCCCGGTAATGGAGACAAACTCATAGCGCTCGTTGGTCTGTACGCTTATGTCGCTCGTCTTCATAAGCCTCCTCTACAAGTACGGCTCTATTAGCTCCCTGGAACAGGCCCTCTACGTTCAAAAGAAAAAGGCGCCAGACCTGAAGTCCGGCGCCTCCGCGTTGGTCCGTTCTCTCTATCGGCCGAAGAAGAGCTTGGCCGCGGGGCTCATCATCTCCGGGCTCCACATCGGCTCGAAAGAAAGCTGGGCGTTGACGGTCTCGACGCCCTCGATAGAGAGGGTCTCGGTCTCGACCTGCTCCTGGATCATATCCCCAACCGGACACATCGGGGTCGTCAAACTAAACGTCACGTCCACGTGCCGCCCCTCGTCGTGTACGCCGACATCGTAGATGAGCCCCAGTTCCACAAGGTCCATCCCGATCTCCGGGTCGATAACATTCCTCAACTGGTCCCTGACTCGCTCCTCATTCAACACTCTCTCACCTTTCAATATGCCAATCCATTCTGACACTCTAATTGTAAAGCCACCCCCACGCTTTTACACTCCGGTCCCCTCAACGGTAACGTTAAGAGATATAGTGCAATGTTAAGCTCTTGTTACACCTATTCCACTTATCCACCATCCCCTCCGCCGTTATCCACAACATGTTGTGGATAATTGCTTTTCGTGTCTACAAACCTCCACATCTTTGACTGCGCGGACTCGAAGCTTCGTCCAGACGAGACAACGACGCTCGTTACGGGAAGCTCTCTCCCCGGAGGTCCGGCAGTCTCTGTCCGTAGAGGGCTAGCGGCGCGTCACTCACTGGCGACCTTCTTCCGCGCCGGAGCCCGGGCGCCAGAGGGAGCGGAGGTAGTAGCTCAAGGCGAGTAAGAGGCCGCCGAAACCGAGGAAGAGGAGTACGCGCCAGATGGCTTCGACCTCCGCCAGGTCCACGAGGAAGAGCTTGCCGACGACGAGGAAAAGCGTTGTCAGCCCGCCACGGACGAGCCAGGCGCGGTCGAGCCGGAGCCCGACGGCGTAGAGGCCACAGGCGACGGTGACTTCCTGAGCACTCACCCGGCAGGGTATATCACCCGCCGGGCCCAGGCGCCGGGGGAGGCCTCACTCTACCGTCGCATTCTCCGGCTTCCAGCCCAGGCGCGCGAGGAGACCGGCGGTTATCGCGGCGGTGGCGCCCCAGATCTCGTGTCCCCCGCCCGCGAAGACCGGCACCTCGTGCGGGCGGCCTTCGCGCTCCCAGACAACCTTCTTCAACGACCCGGGGGACATCAACTCCTTCAGAGAGGTGCTAAAGATCGCCTCTACCTCCTCCGGGGCGAGGATGAGATCGGCCGCGCCGTCGCATAGAAGCCCTACGAACGGGCTGACCAGGAAGTTCGATGGCGGTATGTACAGCTCGTCCAGTTCGCCCACGACCTCAACAAGGTCCGGGCTCAGATCTATCTCCTCCTCCGCCTCTCTGAGCGCTGTCGCCAGGGGAGAGGCGTCGTCGGGATCTATGCTCCCGCCGGGAAAGGAGATCTGGCCGGCGTGGTCACGCAACTCGCCCGTCCTGAGCGTGTAGACGATGCGCGCCCCCTCGTCCGCCGGCAACACCGGCACCAGCACCGCCGCCCGTCTGCTACCGTCCGTCGAATCCGGGACCCAGGGCCTTCGCTCGCCCATCGTTAGATCCAACGGCGAGAAGCTTTCGTACAGCTCGCGCCAGTCCGCGAGCGGCCTGGACAGCGCCTCTCTCAGGTGTTCCACGAAGTCTACGTCCCGTTCCATCTCGTCCATCTATACAACCGCCCGGTTCCGTGGAGACGCCGGTTCATCCGGCCTCCGGTTGCTCCACGTTCGCGCGGTTGCCAAGCTCCCTGTCTAAGAGGAAGAGCGCCTCACTCCCTCCGCCGATCATCCTGAGCGTCTCGAGGACGTCTCCGGTGTTCTTCTCCTCCTCGACCTGCTCCGTGACGAACCACTGCAAGAAAGTCTGGCTCGCGTAGTCGTTCTCCCCGGCAGCGAGGCCGTAGAGCGCGTTGATCTGGGCCGTCACCCTCCGCTCGTGCTCCAGCGCCTGCTCGAAGACCCCTAAAGGCGAGCCGAACTCGACGACCGGTCCCTCCATCGCCCCGAGCACGACGTTGCCGCCCCGGTCCAGGATGAAGTCATAGAACCTCATCGCGTGCTCCATCTCCTCCTGCAACTGGGTACGCATCCACCGCGAGAAGCCCGACAGGTTCGCCGACTCGAAGTACGCCGCCATCGAGAGGTACTGGTAGGCGGCGTAGAACTCGTTCTTGATCTGCTCGTTCATCGCGTCCTGGACCGTCTTGCTCAACATGGTCGTCCTCCCCCGTCTTTGCGTTTTATTCCTCGCTTCACTATAGCGTCTTGGACCTCACCGCACCGGACGCATCGGTCCGGCCGACGACCGGGAGCGAGTTACTCTCGCGGTGACAATTACGATATCAAACGCCTCGACTGTCAGGGTATTACTTACCCTCGGCCCCGGCTTCGAGTGCGAGTGGTTGCTCCCGGCGAGCCTGGGTCAGGCGGGAGAGTCGAGCAGTTCCCTGAGGTGCCGGTCTATCTGCTCCATATACTCCGGTTCCAGGCCGAACAGACCGAGGTGACCGCTGATACTCTCCACGACGCGAAGCTCGCTGTTCGGGACCATCTCCTGATCTGCCTTGCAGTCGCGCACCGGGAAGAACATATCCTCGCTGAGCGGCATGACGAACGTCTTCGCCGTTATGCGCCCGAGGGCCGCTTTGAGATCCCCGCCGATGTGACGGCTCACGTCGCCCCGCTGCCACTTCCACGCCATGCGCAACAGGTCGTTCGGGTCCATCGGGGAGAAATACGCCTCCATGAAGCCGACCTGAAAATCCTCCAGCGACGTGAAACCCAACGTGCGCCAGTGCTCCCGCTTGAAGAACTCCGTGGAGAAGCTCATGACCGACCAGATCTTCGCGTGTCTGGCGAACCCTTCACGTACCTCCGAAGGGGAGCCGTAGAAACCATTCTTGAAGCCGGGGTCTGACGTGAGCGCCTCTATGAGCGTATCGGTGTACAGGAAGTCGTGGGGGGTGTTCTTCGCGGTGCCCGCTATTGGGGCCGCCCGCTTAACCTTCTCCGGGAACCGCACCGCCCACTCGTAGGTCTGCTGCGCCCCCATCGAGCCGCCCGTCACGAGCTGCAACTCCTCAATGCCGAATTGCTCCCGGAGTAGCTGCTCCTGGGCGCGCACGTCGTCGCCTATCCTCACGTACGGGAAGCGACCCATCGAGAAACGCCCGTCCGTGTTGTGCGGCGAGGTGGAGAGGCCGCTGCCGATCTGGTTGGCCACCACTATGAAGTACTTCTCAGGGTCGAGCGCATGCCCCGAGCCAATGTAGACGTCTGCCCATTTTTTGTGCGTCCCCGAATACCAGGTGGAAATGAAGATCGCATTATTCCCAGCCTCGTTCAGCTCTCCAAAGGTCGCGTAGGCGAGCTGGCAACCCCGGAGCGTCGGTCCCTCTTCGAGCGTGAAATCTCCGAGGTCGAACATCTCGTACGGCCCATGTATCTCCGATGAATAGTAGGCATTTTCGATCATTCCCGAGCCCTTCCCATTCGTCTTAGACGGAGCATAGTAGTCTACGCCGCGTCTGCATTAATCCTTTCATCTCTCCGCAGGCAGACTCTCCCTGCTCCGCGGACCAGGGGCAACAGCCACGTTGTTAGCGGTTGGAGCGCGCGTACAGGTTGCCAGGCCGTAACGAAGCAGTATCTGATCCTACGGCAGCGCTCTCGCACGTACTCAGAAAGTCGAGGTTGCTCATGCACGCCGCTAAGGAACAGTTACCTTACGCTCTTCCGCAAAAGTGTTACCGGACCGTGGCCTCCTCGGCGACCACGGCCTCCTCCTCCGTCAGCCCATACAGCTCGTAGAAGAAGCGATCTATCCCCCGGTCGGTGGCTGCTATTTGATGCCCTATAACTTGGCCCATAAACCTTCGCTCTTGCCCTACTGGGAACTGCGCGGCAGTTATCTGGTCAGGCAACCTCTACGAGCCGGTGGTGCAGAACCATTAGCTGCCCGGCGTGCAGGGCCAGGATAGCGTAGGTGCGTCCGTCATCGTCGCTGAACTCGACCTCGAAGACGCCGGACGAGAGAGACTCGACCACGGTCCCCACCTGCCCACGGTACAGGCCCCGATCCTTCTGATCCTCGGTCAGCGCCACCACGTCTAGCATGTTTGGTCCTGTGCTCACGCTTATGATTCTACCTCAGAGCACATAACAACTCGTCAGCCTGGGGAAGTCTTCTCCGCTTCGTAAGATCCAGCTACTACGCACCCTGGCAGTTCCTTCCTTCCGGACCATATCGAAGTCCAGAATATACCTCTGTCCGTGCTCGTCTCGTTCGGTGGCGTACGCCTTGTCGGAGCGGGCAGCAAACAGCAGCGCGTCGCGAAGCTCCGTGGCGTCATCAGCGCCGAGATCCAGGGCGGACGCGAAGACACGGGCCTTTTGCCGTCCTCGCGGATGCGCCGGGTTCAAACAGTAGTCGCGTAGCTTTCGAAGGTCCACGACAGCCCGCTCGGAATTCGGCAGCTTTATCGGACCGTCGCCTCCTCGACGACGCGGATCTCCTCGTCGTTCATCCCGTACAACTCCCTCATCTCGCGCACCAGCGTACTTAATTGTACGAGAAGTCCCGCTGCCTCCAACGCCCGGCCCTAGAAAGGTTCCGGTGGAATGCCTCCGTCCTGGTACGGTAGGGCGTCCGAGCTACCGCCTGCCACGCCGCTGGGAACCTCGGGTGGCGGCGGGACTGGCTCGTTACTAGGAGCATCCGGCATAGGCGGCCCGCTGCTAAATACGAGATCGACACCGCTACCGGGCTCCAGGGCTTCACCTGAAGTTGGATACTGCGAGATCACCGTGCCCGTGGGGATGTAGATACTCTGTACCTGAGAGCGCTTGCCAGACTCCAGGCCCGCCTGGACGAGCTCGTCCCTGGCCTGCGGGAAGGTCAGACCGACGAGGTTCGGTACCTCGGAAGCTTCGGCGGTCGTGAGTGGCTGCTCCTGATCCCCGGCCTCCGGCTCGCCAGAGCTTACCTGCTCACCGGAGCTTGCTGGCTGGACGGAGGCTGCCTGCGTTCCCTCTTCTTCAGAGTAGCCCCATCCCGCCAAACCCCAGATCGAAACACCGCCCAGCAGGAGCGCCAACAGGAGCGACAGCGCACCGCTCCGGCGGCGCTTCCGAGACATATCACCGAATTTGGCTTTACGGCGCGCCCGTGTCTTCGGGCGCTCCACCAAAGCCGGAGTGGTATCTGACTCGTAGGCTGGCGCATTGGGCTCGTCCTCCGTTGCAAGGGGGGATCTTTCGGGACGGTCGAGAGAGGGCCTCTGGTCGCGAGCCTCTTCTTCCGGGTCTGTGGGGCCGGGTGATCCGCTAGAGCGGCCGTCCGTGGCCAAGCCTTCTTCGATCCTCTCGGCCAGACGGTGGACGGTCCGGTTCAGGGACCTCTGCCCCTCCAAAATCTCTCGTAGGGCGCGAGAAGAGGATGAATCATCCGCGGGCTTGAAGTTATCCCGCAAGCTGTCCAACGTCACGCAGAGCCGGTCGAGGCGCTCGGCCAGTCCTTCAGTATCGGCGGGGCCGGTCTGCTTCATTCGCGCGCGAACCGAGGAGGTGCCCAGACCCTCCCTGTGCAACTCGCGCGCCTCTCGTATCCGCTCCAGCGACTCCACGGGAATGGAGATCTTGCCCGCCCGCCGCTCGTGCAGGATGGAGTACTCCCGCAAGTAACGATAGAGGGTCGGCCGCGGTATCTCTAGCAGCTCACTAACCTCGTCTACCGTGTAGCTCAAGCCCCCTCCCAGCTTATCACAAAGTACTTCATAAATCTTATTTTGTTGACATTTATCGTACCATGTCTCTGTTCTGGTCTCATATCGTGACGAAGCACACTCTGATTGGCTTTTTCATGGGGCTTCCAGTCTCTCGCGGTGATGATTACCGTGTCATGGATCTGCTTCTCTCTCTGTGCCGCGATAGAAGCCTGATAAAGCGCGAGACGCGCTTGAACGCAGACCCAGAGGTCCCGATACTGGGTCGCGTTCTACACGTTGAGGGTCTACCTCACGTATATGTATACGACACGTAAAGATAGGGGAGGATACGTGTTGCTCAGGTTCAGCTTTGCGCAACTTCTTTGGGTCGTGGTTCTGGCTGCGGGTCTGCTCGCGCTCGGTAGCAACCGGGCGGAAGCGGATACGGCGCTGGCCTCCTGGTACGGACCAGGGTTCGATGGTCTGTCGACGGCCAACGGCGAGCACTTCGATGGGTACGGCAACACCGCTGCCCACAAGACGCTTCCACTCGGGACCGAGTTACTGGTGAGCTACGGGGGGAACACCGCGCAGGTCGTCGTCAACGACCGCGGTCCGTATATCGGTACCCGCGACCTGGACCTCTCGCAAGGGGTGGCGCAGCAGTTGGGGCTCACCGAGACCGGGGTAAACTACGTAGAGGTCACCTATCTGGGAGGCCCGCTCGGTCAATGTCTCGAAAGTTGTGGGTTTGGTTTTCGGTAATGGTTCAAGGTAGAGAGGCACGGTACACTCACGATCATGGTTACGAGAAGTCATCTCATAAACATTTTCTGAGCAGTATGATGATGCACCCGAGTTGCACCAGGCCCAGAAAGTTCTCCGCCTTGTATTCGTAGCGGACCACCAGTCGTCTGAAGTTGAAGAGCCAGGCGAA
>JAABVA010004200.1_pt1 | contig 13403 bp, 14 predicted proteins | sample 5560331 | NCBI WGS metagenome assembly JAABVA01 (sample SAMN12812661, study PRJNA571458) | rock metagenome | isolation source: Antarctica rocks | place: Antarctica: Victoria Land, Mt New Zealand sud | collected 2016-01-07 | reverse complement strand
CGACCCGCACCCCTACCAGACGCTCCTCACGCCCCTGAGGCGGAATCCCGGCGCTCATCGGGAATCGGTGGAGCGACGTGGATAGCCCACTTTCGAAATTACTCCCAATTTGCCCAAGAAAAAGCCTCGATTTCCGAGGCTTTCTCATAGCGGGGGCAGGATTCGAACCTGCGACCTTCGGGTTATGAGTTGCCCATATGCCGGTCTTCTCCACCCTGTTTGCAGGTCTTAGCTGCTCTCAGGTGCGCCCAGGTGGGGCCAGATTTGCGCAGTTCGGGACAGATTTCGGGACAGACACGTTGCGCAGAAGCGGCAAGCTCACGCCGCCCTGCGGGGTGCCGGTCACGCTGCGCCTGATCGCAGCGTCCTCCATCACCCCGGCGCGCAGCAACGCGCGCAGAAGCTTGTGGACGTGACGATCAACGATCCGCTCCTCGATCGCCGCCATCAACCGATCATGCGGAATTGCCTCGAAACAGTCGGCGATGTACGTCTCCACCACCCGCCGCTTGCCGCTCCACGCCTCATCGATGAGGACCTGGAGCGCATCGTGCGTCGTGCGCCGCGGGCGAAACCTGAACGAACTACCCGAGCATGCCCGCCTCGAAGACCGGCTCGATCACCGTCTTAAGGGCGGTCTGCACGATGCGGTCGCAGACCGTCGGGATCGACAGCGGACGCTGCTCCTCACGGCAGGGCTTCGCAATGAAGACCCGGCGCGCGGGAAGCGGACGCCAACGTGACCGGACCCGGCTCATCGGTCCACCCCTTCTGAGAGTTGGGGTTGACTGAGCCGTTCGTTGTTTCCATTCGCTGCCAGCTGGCAGCGAATCGGCTCGGCTCGGCTCGGCTCGGCGACATCATGCCAAGCGCCGTGCGGGTGCTCGTGGTTGTAGTCGCGCTGCCAGTCGGCGGCAAGGAGCCGGGCCTCGGCGATGCGCTCGCCGGGGCGTCCGCCGGTCGGTCGGTTGGAGCACTGTCAGCGGTTCTGGGTGGCGATCGTGGGCGGCTGTCGAGTGAGGATGCCGCGGCGCAGGCGGGCGTCTCGGCCGCGGTCGGCGTCCGGTGGTTTTCGGGAGGGTGGCGGGATGCCGTCGGTCCCGCTCGCTGCGCCATCGGGGCGGTACCTGTCGTTTGCCGAGCGCGAGCAAATCGCCCTGCTGCGGGCTGCCGCGTGCGAGCCCGGTTCGCCGTAAGCTCTACTCGATGAGGCTTCGGGTGTGTACGGCGACCGTCGCGACGGTCGCTCTGCTTGCGCCGGTGGCGCACGCCGCATTTTCTGGACGGCGCGGCCTCATCGCCTTTAGCGATGGCGGCGGGAGCGTGTACTCGCCGGGGTCTTGCGATATGGACCCAGCCTCTTGCGAATTTCCGTCCGGGCATCTGCTCACGATCTCGGAGCGCGGACGTCACCGTAGGATCCTTGATGTCTGCCAGAGGAAAACGGCGTGCGCCGAGGCAAGCGCTCCGGCATGGGACCCACACGGTCATCGCCTCGCGTTCGACACCGACAAGGGCGTCGGAATCACCGACGCGCAAGGACGCAACCTGCGCCTGCTGTCATATGCAGGAAACGGTACGTCCCAAGCGCGTCCAGCTTGGTCACCGGACGGACGCCAGATCGCCGTCGAAGGAGTCCACCGGCACCGCGACAACCTGTTCATCCTTGATGTAGCGACCGGGCGGTCGAGAGAACTACCGGTGTCACGCGCGATCAACCCGGACTGGTCAATCCGCGGCTGGATCGTCTTTGAGCGCTATTCTGCAAGCTTCGATCGGAACAATGTGTGGATGGTGCGACCTTCGGGGCGTGGCCTCAGACGACTCACGTTCACCGGCGGACACTCTCCGTCCTGGTCACCGCACGGTACGGAAATACTCTACGTCCGCCCGCCGCGGAGTACCGCGGGGTACGGCGCGGACGAAGGCGATCTCTTCGTGCTCAATCCACGCACGCGACGCCGGTTCCGCGTCACGCGGCAGCACGCCGCCGACGGCACCTGGTCACCCGACGGCAAGTACGTCGCCTTCGTCTCAGACCCCTGCTCAAGCATTGACTTCAGCTGTCCCGACATATTCATCAGCTCCACTCGAGGCGGACATGTACGCCAAATCACACGAGACGGCAACAGCCAACAACCCGCATGGCGGCCAACCCACCGCTAGGAGCGTGGGTCAATAACCGCGCACGCGGGGTCGTCCGATCGTCCGAAGGGTTGTAAGAGCGCGTCGCGGTTGTCTCGCTGACCTGCCCAAGTCAGACTCGCTTTGCCTTCCGGACCGCTCGGGAAGCATCGCCCGCGCCCAGGCTAGCCTTGTCGCCAACTCCCCGGGCAGCAGCGCGCGTCCAGCACGCCAATTCTCGAGCACCGCTTGCTGGAACCAGCTGTCCGTCAGATTGGCGTGGTCGGTGACGATGATCTGCAGCGCCCCACCGAGCGTGTCGACCACGCGATGCAGGAGGTCAAACGGCGTCAGCGCCAATGTCACCAGGAGCAACCCGAGTCGCTCCGCGTTTCCGGCGGAGCCCAGGTGCGCGGCAGGGCATCCACAACGGCTCGGACTTCCGACGGCCTGCTAGCCACGTCAGCTCAACAGCGCCCCCGGCGTACCCGTGGGCGCCGCGTGAAACTCCGTAACCCACTCGCGGGGCACGAATGTCGGACGGTCGCGATTCTTGCTTGCGCGGTCGGCAAGCCAGAGTGCCACCAGAACGAACCCCAGCAGGATCCCAGCGACCTCCGGGGGACGGGCAACGACGTCCGATCCGTCGGGGAAGACGACCGCGATCGGTCGACGGTCCTCGATCGCGCGAGCGATCAGGACGGAGGCGTCCGGAGCATCCGACGGGACTCGCCGCCGGCGATGAGCCAGTGGATGCCGCCAAGGTCCAGTCCTTCGAGCGGACCGAGCAGCGGCTCGGCGCTGGTGAAGCGGACCGCTGCCGGCACCTCGCGTAGGTAGTCGGCGCGGTGCACGAAGCGGCGGTTCTCGATGGTGACGCCTATCAGCTGGGGCGCGAGCTCGGCGAGGCGCTCGTGTCGCTTCGTGAGCACCTGGAACGTGTGCTGCGAGGCCTCCGCCATCACCTCGAACACCTCGGCGCATAGGCGTCCGGGATGTCCTCATGGAAGAGGTCGCTCATCGAGTTGACGAAGACCATCCGCGGTCGGCGCCAGCGCAGTGGGATGTCGAGCCGCTCAGGCCAGAGCTTGAGCCGGAAGCCCTGCTCGTAGGGATGGCCGGGCACGCCCTGGAAGCGCTTCGCGAACGTCTCCGCGTAGCAGTGGGCGCATCCGGGCGAGACCTTGTCGCAGCCGCTGACGGGGTTCCACGTGGACTCCGTCCACTCGATTGCGCTGCGGTCGGACATCGCGCGAGACTACTTCGACTGTGTTTCCGCCGGACCTGCCGACGGTGAGTCGGAGGTGCCGCGTCTCCGCAGCCGCTCTCGTGCCCAGCGCATCGCGGTGTAACCAGCTCGCCGCAGTCGTACGCGTTCGACGGCAATGCGAGGCGCTGCCCGGTATCGCGTACGCGTGAACAGGCCATAGCTCAGCACCTCATCGCCTCGCTCAACCGCGCGCTGGGTCTCTACGTAGGCGTTCGCAGCCTCGTCTGTGAGCTGAAGGAGCGCCGTGAGAATGAGAGGCGCCGACTCGCCCGTCTTGTACGTCAACAGAGTCGTGGTCACCTGCGTGAGAGACAAGAGAGCGCACTGGCCTGGGTCCGCGAGGCCAGTCGAGCCCGGTCCTGCCAGCAGTACCTCTGGCTCACTTTTCAGAGCGTCGGGGGTGAAGAGGATGCCCTTCGGGTTCGCGTGCGTGCCATGGCTGGCCATCCTGTAGTAGGGGCGCAGGTGGTCAAGGCTCACCGCCTCCTCGATGGATCGAAACGTGACCGTGTCCTTCTCGTACTTCGGGTTCTCCGCTGCTAGCGCTGCCTGCGCCCACCCATAGGGGCTGGCGTACTTCTTCCCGTAGCGGTCAACCAGCTCCTCGTAAGCAGCCTTGGCGGTGTCGAGTTCATCCTCGGTGAACGGCTCGTGGCCCAAGCGGTCCACGCGAGCCTGAAGCTCCTCCATGCCCTTCCAGGCCTCGACGTTCTCGTGCAGGAGGTATCGCTCGGCTGTGTCTCGGTCGTGCTCCTTGATGAAGAAGGCAACGACCGCCACTTCATGAAGTGCTCGCCACCGAGCGAGCGCGGCCTGCCCGAAGCCCGCCTTGAGGAGGACCAAGACCTCCTCGGCTATGCGGCAGGCCCGCGCGTGCAGACGAACCAGGACAACAAAGACGACATCGTTCTCCCCTTCCGCTGCCTGCCAGTGCTTCTCATTGAACGCTTCGCCTGCCTCGTAAGAGACCACCATCGCCATCTGCGCGAGGTCAAAGGGTGGTGCCCACCTTCGGGCCAGCCGCTCCTCAAAAGCGCGTCGTTCCGCCCGCCGATGGGCGAGCATCGCGGGGCCGTCGTCCTTCAGCCGCCCGGCTAGCGCGCGGCCGCTCGCCTCAGTGGCCTTCTTGATGGCCTCGGTGAGCAGCTCCGGCTGCTTCTCCGTGAGTTCGAGCGCGCGCTCTAGCCCAACTTCCGCGACGAGGGCATCGGGAAGCTCCTCAAAGGCTGCGCGTATATTCGCGTCGAAGTCCACGCGTCCACGTTACGTCGCGCGGCGGTGGAGTGGGCGGCTTCTTGCGGCTTCAGAGCTGTTCGAGCCGCTCCGCCACCTGGTCGGGCGTGTAGCCGAAGTGGAGGAGCGGTCCCCGGTGACCCCTGGCCTAACCGCGTGAGCATTCTCGCGGTCGGCCGGTGGAGCGGGAGGAGCGGCGAAACGGCGTTGGGCTGGCGCATGATGACAAGGCCCGCAGCCGGGAGCCGCGGCGTTAGCGCGCCGCGTGGAAGCACCCGGGCGGCGGTGCCTCGTCGGGAGCGGGCGCCATGCACGCGTTTCAGGCCCTTCACCTCCTCGTCGTCCTACCGACTGTCGCCGGAGTGGTCTCGCCGGTCCCTGAGCTCGGGTTCGTGTTGCAGCTCGCCGCCGCGGGCAGCGCGATCGGAGGCGCGGTCGCGCTGCGCGCCCGCGCACGCCGGCCCGAGGCCGACGTGTGGCAGATCACCACAGCATGGAGCCTCGTGGGACTAGTGATCGGCATGGCCGCGGTGGTGGCCGCCGCGCTGCTCTAAAACGGCAGCATTACCCCACGCGGCTCAGAGTTCGAGTTCCCGGCCGCGGTCGGCTTCGCGGGTGATGGACTCGCGGCCATGTCGGATCTCGTGCCGGAGTTGCCGCCAGTCGGAGCGTTGGCGTAGGTCTTGGGGGTTCTCTCCGAGGGCACGGTCAGGGTCGGTGATTCCGTAGTGGTCGCGGTAGCGCTCGATGCGCTCAGCGGTCTGCTGCCAGCGCTCCCGCGCGTCAAGCCCCACAGGCACAGAGCCGAGGGCAGCCGTAAGGTGCGCGGGCGGGTCGATCACGAGCGCGAGGCGTTGCACGCGGTCGCGGCGCTCGAGCTCGTCGGTGATCGCCGCGTAGCGCACGAGCTCCGCTTCGCTCGGGGCCGAGGGGTTTTGTTCCCGTTGGTTGAGCCCGTGGATGTGCGCGTCGAGCTGGTGTAGGCGCTGATTGGCGTGGTCGGCGATTGCCTGCTCGCGCGCGGCGGCGGGCCGGTCGCCCCGCTGATCGGCTTCTCGGGCGCGGTGGCTCGCGGAGTCGAGGGCGGCGTGCGCCTGGTGGCGTCGGCGCTCAAGGGCGGCTCGTTCGCGTTGGTCGCCGCGCGTGTTCTTCCCGCTGGCGTGGCGCTGGGTGAGCTCGGCGTGTTCGCGGCGCAGGAGCGCGGTGGGTTGGCCGGCGAGGTCGGCGTCGCGGCTGGTGGTGTCGGTGGCGAGTTGTTGGGCGCGGCTGCGTTGGAGTGCGCGGGTGAGGGTGGTGAGGCGGTCGTTGGGGGGTTCGGCGGGGGCGATCTCATCACGGTCGTTGGTGGGGGCGGTGAGGTAGAGGTGGTTCGAGGTGCGGCCGCGGCTGAGCGCGACGTATCCCCACTCGCGGTAGAGCTCCTCGCTCCCCAAGACGAACGCGCGGCCGGTGGTCATGCCCTGCGCCTTGTGGCCCGTGATCGCGTACCCGTGGTCGAGCGTCGGGCCGCCGCGGTCGGTCCGGGCGTGCAGGTAACTGGCCGGGAGCTCGAATGTGCGGCCGTCGGTGGTCTGGACGGTGAGGGAGCGGTGTTCGAGGTTCACTGCGGTGATGGTGGCGCGGGTGCCGTTGAGGACGTCGAGGCGCCGCGCGTTGCGCAACGCCACCACCCGGTCCCCGACCGCAAACACGCGGCCATCGACGTTGAGCTCGGTGTCGCCGAGGTGCTCCCCTGCTCGCATGCGTGCGCGGGCGCGGGTGTTGAGATCGGCGACGTCGTCGCGGCGGGCGGCGATCATCACCGCCTCCTCCCCGTTTGGGTCCTGGGTGGCGTGCCACCAGTCCTCGATGAGCCGCTCACGCACCCCGCCCGCGGTGTCTGCCAGGACGAGCCGGCCGTGGCGGGCGTAGGCGGCGAGTGCGGGGGCGGCGGCGCCTTCGCGTAGGGCGGCGAGCGCGTCGCGCTCCCACCCCTCCCCCTGACGACGATTCTCCGTGAGTTCGATCGCGCCACCACGGGCGAGCAGACCGCAGAAGACGCCGCCGGCGTCGATCTCCGGCAACTGACGATCATCCCCCACCAGCACCATCTTCGCGTGGGCGCGGGCGGCGTGGTCGAGCAGCTCCCCGTAGGTCCGGGTGCCCACCATCCCCGCCTCATCGACCACCAGCACCGTCCGACCCTCGGCGAGCAACCCGTGCTCACCGCCCTCCCGGAGCTCGCCGAGCAGCGCGGCGAGGCTGGTCGACGGGATGCCGGCGCCGTCTTGGAGCTCGCGGGCGGCGCGGCGCGCGAGCGCGGCGCCGATGACCCGGTAGCCCTCCGCCTCCCACCCCGCACGAGCCGCGTCGAGCGCGAACGTCTTGCCTGTGCCCGCCGGGCCGACGACGACCTGCACCCCCTCCCCACCCCTGAGCAGCCGACGAACCATTCGGGCCTGCTCGCCGGTGAGCTCCGGCCGCGCGCTGAGCACGGCCTCGACCCGGTCGAGCGCAACGGTCCCGGCCTGATCGTCGCGGCGGGCGCGGGAGCCGTCGATGATCCGACGCTCGAGGGCAAGCAGCTCCGGCGTCGAATAGCGCCGCTCCTCCGCAGTCGCCGCGACCACCCGGCCGTCGGCGCGGCGGACCACGTCGCTATGAGTCAGTCCGCGCACGTCCGCCGCCAGCGGCACCACTCGATCTCCCGCGAGCAGCTCGTCGGTCAGACGCTCGACCACCTCGACGTCGGCGCCCTGGGGCAGGCGCTCACACCACGCCTGCAGCACGTCGCGGCGCGTGAACGTCGACCGCCGCCCAGTCAACCCCTCCGGCCCGGTGAGCTCCTCGCCAACCGCGGTCACGGCGACCGGGTCAAGCTCACGCGCCCGCGTCCGGCCGAGGAGGTCGTGCAGCTGCCCGGGCCCCAACCCGAGGGTGCGGGCGCGCTCACGCCACTCCTCCCCGAGCGTCTGCGCTGCGACGCTGTAGTCCTTCGCGCGGCGGGTGTCGAGCGCCGCGATTTGCGCGGCCCGTGAGGAGCGCTCCCCCCGCTCGGCCATCCGCTCCTCGAGCTCCGCGCGGCGGCGACTGAACGCCCGCAGCACCCCCACCGGGATCCCGGCGAGGTCGGCTTGGCCGCGGCGGACCGGCCCCCACTCCACTCCCAGCCGCCGCGTCAGCTCCGCCCGTAGTTGCGCCTGATACAGGTAGCCGCCGGTCTTCGCGTTGACGTAGAGCCGGCGCGCGTCGAGCGCCGTCCACCGCCCATCCGGCCCCCGGGTCATGTTCGCCACCAACACATGCGTATGGAGCTGCGGATCCCCCGCCCGGCTCGTGCGATGCCGAAACGCCGCCGCCACAAACCCGTTGCCGAGCACACTCTGCGTGCCGCCGTGACCGCGCCGAGCGACCGCCGCCTGGCGCTCCATGTAGTCCAACGCCGCCCCGACGGCCGCTTCATGGGCATCGCGCAGCTCGTGCGAGAGCCCAGCGTCGCCGAGACCGAAGAGCAAGCTCACGCTCTTCGGCGCGGAAAACGTCAGATCGAAACCGGGAACGCGAACACCGCCGCCGGGCGGCTTGGCCAGCGGGTCGCCGGTGCGCGGATGCTGCCCCGACAGCGCGCGGTGCAGCAGCTCGCCCTCGATTTGGCCCGATAGCTCGAGCTCCCCGGCGGCGTTGCCGGCCCACGAGCCCGGCGCCTCACCCGCGCCGGCGTAGTAGTCCTCGACCCCCTGGCCGACCGCCTCCAAGTAGTAGTCCGCCTGCCCGGTGCCGAGCTTCCCGATCGAGAGCACCCTCCCCACTCCGCAGCGTTGCCTGGTTCGGGGGCACCCTGGTGCAAGTGTGTGAGAAGTTTTCCTTTCGCGGGTAGCGCAGCCACCAACGGGCCGTCCTTGCCAACACCGGTCGCGCTGCCACGAAGGGAAGCGGCCCGAAGGGACGCGACTCGTCGATCGTCAGATCGACGAGCAGAAGAGCGGTGACGTCGCAGTTCGGCATGTAGCGGTCCAGATGGCGGGCGCTGGCCGCGACGGAGGAGATCGCGGGGAGCGGTCGGCTCCTGCGACGCTCCGGCGGCCCGGTCAGCCCCGACGCCCGCCACCGTATAGCCGGACGGTTTGGTCATAACCGTATGGTTGTGTATGGTCTCGGGGATGAGCGCGGCTGCACCAGTGATGACGCCCCGTGAGCGACAAGCGGGCGGATGCTGCGTTGCCGCGGTCGTGCCTGACTTAGGACCACAGGAGGCGGTGAGATTGGCAGCGGTGCTCAAGGCGCTGGCCGACCCGACACGGCTGCGACTCCTCGACGCGGTCCGCAAGGCTGCGCCAGAGGCGTTGTGTCAGTGCGAGCTGCTGCCTTTGTTCGAGATGTCTCAGGCCGCGGTTGCCAAGCACCTGAAGGTGCTCACCAGCGCCGGGGTTCTCGGCGCCGAGCGGCGAGGGACTTGGATCTACTACTACTCGCGCCCTGAGGCGCTTGAGGAGCTGACGGCATGGCTGAGCTGACCGACCCCGAGACCCTGCGCGAGACGGTCCGCGAGAAGTACGCTGCCGCCGCCCGTGCGGCTGCCGCGGGCGCCGCGGTCCCGTCGTCGTGTTGCGGTCCCTCGGAGGTTGCGCTGACCGACGCGTCGGGCACCCAGGTGTTCGGCGACGCCCTGTACGGCCCTGAGGACGCCGCAGGGGCCGGCACCGCGCTCGAGGCGTCGCTGGGATGCGGCGTGCCGACCGCGGTCGCCGATCTGCACGAAGGCGAAACGGTTCTCGACCTCGGCTCGGGCGCTGGCGGCGACGTCTTCATCAGCGCGGGCCGCGTCGGACCGACCGGCCGGGCCATCGGTCTAGACATGACCGACGAGATGCTCGAGCTCGCCCGCGCCAACGCCACGGCGGCCGGTCTGAGAAACGTGGAGTTCGTCAAGGGGCACATCGAGCAGATCCCGCTCGCGGACAGCTCGGTCGACGTAGTGATCTCAAATTGCGTGATCAACCTTTCCGCCGACAAGCCCAGGGTGGCGCGGGAGGTCGCGCGGGTGCTGCGCCCGGGCGGACGCTTCACCGTCTCCGACGTGATCGCCGACCCCGACATGGGGGCCGTCACGCGGGCGGACATGTCCGCCTGGACCGGGTGCATCGCCGGGGCGCTCACGCGCGAGGAGTTCGAGCAGACCATCGCGGCGGCCGGCCTCGTCCTGGTAGAGATCCGCGAGACGCATCGCGTCCACAAGCACGCCGCGGCGGCGATCATCCGCGCGACCAAGCCGGCTGATGGTGCCTGCTGTGAACCGGCCGCGCTGGAGGCGTGCTGCGCGCCCGCCGAGAAGGCGGACTGCTGCGGCCCCGCCGACGGTGCCCCGTCGAGCTGCGGCTGCCAAGACGGCGCGTGACGCGCACCGCGATCAACGGCTCCGGCGCATCGGCCGGCTGGCGCTGCGTGCCGGCAGTCGCCCGCGAACGAGCGAGCGAGCGAGCGCCGTGTCGCATCCGATGCAGCAGCCGCTCCTCTCAGAACCAGCCGTGCATCGCGGGGTAGTCGAGCTTCTGGCTCTTGGCGATGTAGTCGCTGACCAGTGCGTCGAGGGCGCTTTTGCTTTCGAGCTCGGACTCGACGAGGTAGGAGCGCCCCTGGCCGACGGCGGGCTCGTCGGTGACGCGGACGTCGCCGTCGACGCGCTGGCCGACCAGGACGCGCTGTTCGAGGCTGGTGGCGTAGCGGGCGAGCGGCACCCGCGCGCCGGTGGGCTTCTCGTCGCCGGTGGTGGTGGTGTGGGCGGTGTTGGTGGTGGTGTGGGTGTTGGGCATGGGCCGCGTGAGGCGGCCGGGCGGCGGCCCGGAACCCGAGCCCGCAGGGCGAGGGCCCGTCAGGGAGCCCCGTCGCGACAGCGACCAGCCGCAGGCTGGCCCCAAAGGGGCGGGGCTTGCAGGGCCCAGACCGCCCGGCCGCAGCATCCGGCCCGTGTCCCGACCCCCGGCACCACGCAAACCCGCCCGGCGTCAACGGCCGCTGAAAGCTCGGATCACGGCGACCGCTCTGCCACGCCGTCGGTCGCCGCCCGTGCGTTCTGGCAATTCGCGCTGCGGCCCAGGTGCGCCGGGATCTGTCTCTCGCTCGGGCGGGTGGCGCTGTGCGCCGCGTTAGGCGGCTTCGGCGAGGTCGCGCAGCGTTCGACGAGCGCGGGCCAGGTGCTTGTTGACGTTGGTGTACGTCGCCTGCTCGACGTGGGCGATCTCCTGATAGCTGTGCCCCGAGGCCAGCAGCGTGAGGTACCGGCGCTGGCGGTCGGGCAACGTCGCGAGTGCGCGCAGCGCGCGCCGCGCCTCGAGCGCGTCCTCGAGTTGGTCGGCGGGGCCCGCGAGCACCGGCGATTCGTCACCGTCGATGTCGGTGAGCTCGTCGAGCGCGACGCTGCGGCGCTGGGTGCGTGAGAGCGCCCATGCCTCGCGGATGGCGACGGTTCGCAGCCACGCGAACAGTGCGGGGCCGCGGTCGGGCTGGCGGCGCAGGAGGATGATCCACGCGCGCTGGCAGGCGTCCTCGATCAACGCCTCTGGCGCGTTGACCTGCCGGGCGACCGCGCGCAGCAGCGCTTGGTGGCGGCGGCGGTAGAGCTCACCTTCGTCCCCACGCAGCGCCGGGAGAGACGCGGTGGTCGGGGCGGTCACGGCGTCACCGTCCGCGAGATCGGTGAGGTCAACCGCGGGCATGTCAGGCGGCCTCGGCGAGCTGGCCGCCGCGGACGGCGAGGTCGTCGAGGGCGACTCGAGCTGCTCGCTGACCGGACGCTTCACGAGCGCGGCGATCTGGCCGCTGGCCTGCCGGCGCGTCTTGGGCAGCGTGAACGTCGTGCCGGTCTGGTGTGCGAGGCGGCGCAGAAACGCGAGCTGCTTGGGGGTCGGCGCCAGCGGCGACTGGGTGGTGGCCATGACAGGCTCCCTTTCGGTGGTCGGGGTTGCGGTGCGCCCCTCCACACGGCCGGCCCCCACGGCCCGGCTCCCCCCTCCGCGTCGCACGCTTGCCCCGCGTTGGCTCTTTCGCACCCGGTGGCGTGACCGTGGGCCGGCCGAAAGTGGGGCGCGAAGACCGCAACCACCGACCACCGCGAAGACCAGACACGGCAACCTTGAACCGCCGTTGCCCGACCCCTGCCGGGTCCTCGTGAGACGTCGAGAGTGCTCCGGACCAGCTACGCGGCGAGTGCCGCCGGCTCGGTCTCGCCGGCATCGGCGTGCTCGGCTGCCGTCAGCACGGTCTCGATGCGCTTGGCGATCTGGTCGATCGTCTTTGCGTCGTTGTGCACGGCGTCGAGCTCGCCGCCCTCACCCCACCCGGCGATGTACGGGACCGTCTCCCCTGCGACGTCCAGGCCGACGGAGCCGAGGACGACGTAGGTGACGCAGTCGACGATGACTTCGGCGCGGGCGCGTCCGTGGTCGGCGTAGCCGATGCCGAGGGCGCGCGCGATCTCGTGGACGAGCACCCGCACGCGCGCGTTGGCGGGCAGGGCGGCGTTGACGACGATCCGCTTGGCGGTCGCGTCGCACCATCCGTCGGCGGCGCCGTCGAGCCGGCGCTGCTCGACCCGGTAGCCGAGCTCGCCGGCGAGCCGCTCCAGCGGCGCGAGCAGGTGGACGTGGCTCTCACCGGTGATCGGATCGGAGGGCGCCTCGAGCGCTACCGGTTCGCGGCCAGGCAGCGGCTCGGTCTGGGCGACGTCGAAGACGGCCACGGACTTAAACAGCGTCCGCACGTTCTCCCCATCCTCGCGGCCGGACGACGTGTCCTTCCTCGGCGTCTCGGCCGCGGAGGGGCATCGGGGCGAGGATCCGGATGCCGCGCTCGCCCTTGCTCACCCGACGCCCGAGATCCTTCCACGCGTGAAAGCCCGCCACGAAGCGAGCGTCGGGAGCCTGCAGAGCGATGAGCAGCTGGTTGCCCAACGAGTAGCGCGCCAGCCCGTTGCGGGCGCGGACTTCGATCCAGCGCCGCCAACCGTCGCTTGAGAGCAGCTCGCGGGCGGACTGCTCGAGGCGCTCACGGTCCTGCGCGCGGCGCTGCGCGCGCTCGTCATCGGTCAACCACCGACGGGTCGTCTTGGCCATCACGGCCACCTCCTTCGATTCACGGATACTGGGCCGCGGCCGGCCGCCCCGCGCGGTGGCGAGCCGACCGGCCGCGACCGGGGACTGGTCAGGCCGCCTGCGCAGCCGGCTCCTCAGACGCGTCCGCGGCGTCCGGCGCGGCCGGCGCGGCGGCCTCGAGCTGCATTGCGCAGCCGGTGCCCGTCGATGCTCTAGCGGCCGTCGACCGCCTCGACGTCGGCCAGGGCCTGCTCGCGCTCGGTGTCGCTCAGAGTCCCTAGCGGTTCGCGGGTTGAACTCCGGGCCAGGGCTGATGCGGCTCAGCGCGATGATGCGCACCTCGCCGACCGCGGTGTGATGGGTGTCGGGCATGCTTCTGCCTCCTCAACTTTGAGGACGTGGGGCCCGCCCGTTGCGGGCCCGCTGGACCCCCGGCGCCGCACGGCAAAGCCGTGCCAAACTGGGCGCCGGGTCAGCGGACCGCAACCGGCGCACCCACCAGCCCCGGCTCCGGTCACGCCGCCTCCCGCGCCGCGTCCTCGCGGACGGGGATGCCGGACGCGCGGTAGGACTCGAGCGCCACCTGACGACCCAGCCGATACAGCGCCTCACGGCCGGCGCGCAGCGTCGACCCTGGCACCGCGGTCTCCACCACTATCCGCCCGTCAATCACGCGCTGGTCCTGGAAGAGCGTGTAGGGGCGAAGCGCG
>JAABVA010004193.1_pt1 | contig 13418 bp, 18 predicted proteins | sample 5560331 | NCBI WGS metagenome assembly JAABVA01 (sample SAMN12812661, study PRJNA571458) | rock metagenome | isolation source: Antarctica rocks | place: Antarctica: Victoria Land, Mt New Zealand sud | collected 2016-01-07 | reverse complement strand
TGGTTAGAAGGGGTGGATGTGATGTTGAAGGTAGGAGGAAAGGGGGGAGGGGGTGGGGGGTGGATGTGATGTTGAAGGTTGGGGGGGAGGGGAGGGGAGAGAAAAGAGTGATGATTATTTTTCCTTTTTTTGTGGGGGGGGATAACTGGGAGGCAGAGAAAGATTAGGTTTTTGAATTGAGAGAACGTCATGGTTATACCTTCCCCCCCCTTTTTCCTCATCTATTTTCTCTTTCCTTTCTCACCCTTACAATCCTCCATCCTCTATCCTCCATCCTCCATCCTCTCTCTTCCCCTATCCCCTATCCCCTATACCCCTATCCTTTCCTCCTTTCCTTCCATCTTCCTTCTCCCATCTATATCCCCCTTTTCCACTCCTCACTCCTCACTCTTCACTTCCACTTCTTCTTCTTCTTCTTCTTCTTCTCCCACCACCACCACCGGTCCACCCTTCCCCTTCTTCCTCCCTCCTCTTTCCCCCTTCTTCTTCCTCTCTCACACACACACAACCCACGCTACGCAATATCTCTACAATCTTTTTTTTTTTATAAAAGAATATGGCACATTTAGCATACATACCCCGCAACTTGGTTCATAAAAAAGGTAGGAATGGGATTGAAGGGGGTGTGAAGGGAGTTTCAAGGGAGGGAGGGGGGTTGGGAGGGTTGAGAGATAGTTGGGGGGGCGGAAGAGTGGGTGGGTGACTGAAGAATGATGAAAGATGGGAAGACGAAAAGCTAAACCACCCCCCTCCCCCCCCACAAAGTTTTTCTCACAAACTTCAATCCTCTTTTCTTTCGCACCTGAAACGAAACCACTTATCAAGATCGAAAACCCTAACCCTAACCCTTTGGACTTTGGATGAATATATAAAACTTGGATTTGGGTTGGTTGTGTGATTTCTTCCTAGTATGCGTTTGTTTTTTCCATCGTTTTATTGTTTTATAGTTTAGAGTTGTGTGGTTTGGTGGAGGGGCGGTGGTGGGTTGTAGTGAGGATGGGGATGGGTGAGGATGGGGATGGGGGTGGAGGGGGAGGTGGAGGGGGTTTAGAGGGGGGGTGGGGATTGGAGGGGGAGGAGGAAGGAGGAAGGAGGAGAATGGTGGTGGGGAAGAAGGGGAAGGGGAAGGGTTGGGGGCGGTGGTTGGTGTTGGGTTGGCAGTTGGGATAAGGGTTAGTGGTTGCATTTATGGTTGATGTTCAACCATTTTGGTACATTCTTTTCTTCGTCTAAAACCCTAGCCTACATATAGACACAGCCTCCACCTCCACCCTAATGCGTCTCCTTAACCATACTCCCCACCTTATCGCTCGGACTGATCGGAATCTCCCCCTCCAACGAGCCACCTCCACCTCTCGCTTCCGGCTCCGCGGCGAATTTCTTCAGCGCGTCCATTGTGATGCCGTTGGAGAGGGCCGATTCGTCGCTTGCGTGGAGGAAGACTCTGTATGGCGGAGGGGGCGGATGTTAGTTTGCATGATTGAGGAGGGATTGGATGAGTTCACGCACTTTGGCACAACAGGATCATCCTTGCTCTTCGCCGCCTCCATTGCCTCTTTCCATCGGGCGGTGCATAGACACCATTTGCAGCCGGGCTCGAGACCGATGCTGCGGAGGTTGTTGCCGCGGGAGGCGGAGAAGTCAAGGAATTCTTTGGTGAGGACGCCTGGATAGAGGTTAGCTAGAGGTGGAGAACGGAAGATGAGTGACAGGGGGGTGGTTGCGCAGAGAGAGCATGTTTTATAAAAAGGGTTGAGAATTGGAATTCTGTGAAGAGCACATACCAGCAACGGCGTGATTCCCCTTGTCCTCGGGGCCAACTCGACAATACCCGTCGCGGTAGAAACCGGTCATGGGCTGTTGGGAGAAGAGGGCGAGGGGTTTTTTGAAGACTGGATGTTAAAAATGTTAGCATGACTAGGCAACTAACCATACAGCCATTAGAACCAGGTGGAAGACGACGGGCTCAATTGAGCCCGGGCAAGTCTCAATGGCCAACAGATTCAAAAAGAACAGATCTGAAGGAATTATTCAATGACACTGGCCCCGCAATAGAAGAAAAGAAGAGCACCACATGGAATATACTCTCTGCAAGAACAAACCCAACCCACCACCAGCAACACCGACGACACAGCGAGATGTTCAACACCAACCGTTCAAATTATGATTACTGGGTTTCGTAGCCATCTTTCCCTTTCCCTTTCCCTCGAAAATCGTCGCAACGTAAACCGCAACCAACACAGGTACGACAGCGTAGATGAAGAGTCGAAACACTGAAAATCTTGCGGACATGTACTGTTGTTCACTCAATTGGAAGACATCAAAGTCGAAAAGCTTCAATGCCTTCTATGACACATTGTCACAGCGATGGTGACGCAATTCGACATCGGAGCTTGAGCGATGCCGAACCGACATGAGATCCCTGCAGGCCCTCACGCCCTAAGTCACTAGCCAGGAACGGCCGGTTCCTGCCGTAGGCGCAGTCGCTGTGCCACAGCTAACTCCTTTCAACTATCTGAAAATGTCAATTGTTCCGTGAGAATAGCAGGTGGTAGATGTTATCTAAAACCTCGATTTATTCAGCTGGGGACAAGCATATCACGACTATCCACTAGTATCCCGACTGCTTCCGACCGATTTACCCTGAGAAGATCCAAAGAGATCATAAGAAGCCAACACCATGAATCGTTTGGCGTGCAAGTATAATACAAGCTCTTTACCGTCTCCGTGATATTACCTCGTCATCGTTCCCAAGTTCCAGCGCCTCGCTAAGTGCCGTAGACAATGAGAAAGCAGGAAGAAATCAGTAATGCCTGCCGGTGCAAAGTCAAAACTCCCTTTTGGTCCACGACATGTTCACGTCCCTCTCTCAAACTCAGCCTTCATAGCAACCAGTCGTTCGTGCATTCTCATCACCGATTCAATCTTTTCCTTCGGAGCATCGGGCCAAGCAGACACCTCTTGATATAGTTTCTGGTACCTGGCGTAGCAAGTTTTGAAGTGTTCTGCTTTCTTCAAAGTTTCTCTGTGAATTGGTGGAGAGATGCTGCTGCGGCTACTGTCGGAGGTTGGAGGTGATATCGGAGACGCTTTGGGACGCTTGGTAGAGTTTACATAGCCATTCGTAAGGCCATTGGTATGGCCATTGGTTTGGGGCATAGCGTGGTTATGGATTTCCGAGTCGACGTCATCGTGTTTCCTTTTCAGAGATCGTTCCGAGGTGTTTTGTGGCGTCCCTTGACCTGGTCGAGCAGCGCCGGCGCCAGCGGTAGGCGTGGCGTTACGGTTACGCACCTGCGAGATCAAAGGCGTAGATGAGGTAGAAGATGCGTGCATAGAGCCACTACCATTATCCAAGTCCGAGGCATTAGTAGGTGGTGACGACCCAAGGGGCGATGGCTTGTGAGGTGAACTGGTAGTTCTCTGTCTAGGAAGAGATTTCGTCATTGGGACCGAGCTTTGACTGTTATCCGAGAAACGATGCTTTGATCCAGAGCTGGAGGAGCTGGACGGTAGTGTCTTCTTTTCGGGCGCCTTTGCTGGCGGTGTAGTAGTCTTCTTCTGGATCTTGATATCCTTCAGTTCCACAGGTTTTGACTTTTCAGGGATATCAGGTTTGCGTGAGGAAGTTGGCTTTGGTAGCGGTTTCATAGGCTTATCGTCAGCCTTGGGCATGGATTTGGCGTGCAGAGTAGCGACATCCTCCATGTTTTCGTCCTCGTCGGAGTCATGAACGAATTCCGTTGATTTGATGGTGCTACTGGCACCGGCTCCAGCCTTCTTACCCGCCTTCTTTACCCCAGAATTGGCTTCTTTGGTTTCCTTGACTTCTTTGGTTTCCTTGGCCTTTGGCCTTGGAGCTGGAGTAGGCTTCTTTGGGTTCTTCGACAACAGGCGCTTTGACAGCTTTTCTTTCTCACTGATCTTCGTCTTCTTGATTTGGTCCTGCGACTTGGACCGAGCCATAGGCTCAGCATCGCTGGGTGCAAGCCGATCTTTCCCACCATCACTGTCATTGCCAGTCATGTGGCCTCCATTACCCGCATCATCGGTTGCTTGGACATTGATTCTCGGTGTGCCGCTCCTCTGTATTGGACCTTGATGCAGATTGAGGTTTGAGAGAACCTTGCCCTTACCTCTCTCCTCTTTGGGCAATAGCATTTGCCAAAGCTTATCTTCGCGAGACAAGCGCATCCGGTCGAAAGCCGAAACGGTTTTGTCAATCGCTAGTTGCCGGTCATCTTGGCATGGATAATTGAATTTCCAAACATCCAATTCTTTAAAGCTTCTATCAGATAAGTCCCACTTCGATGTGTCCAAGCGAGCCTGTTTCCCGACCTTCTCCAAGACTTCCCGGCATTCTTCCTGACTGCAGGCTATTTTCTGAGCAAGAAACTTTTCGGATACTGGTCGCACGGCAAGGAGATGGATGAGAGGGGTCCGCAAGGCCTGCAGCTTTCGAGTCTTCTCATTGTGTACAATAGGGGCGGATGTAGAGGCGGCCGCGCCAGGAAGGGGTGAGCGAGCAGCACCGAGTGCAGGACTACCGGGTAGTGAACTGGTGGTCGCATTGTTCAGGAGGTTTGAGCGATTGAGTTTCTTAAGGTAAGGGTTCGAAGCTGGTTTTGCTGAGGACCTCTGCTGGACAGGAGGTGGTAGAGATTTGTCATCAGGAACAAACTTGATTCTACGAACAACTCCATGTTAGTGGGATTTGATACAACTGGAAAGGAACGTGACAGAACACGTGCACGTACTGCTTGGATTGTTTGGACTGTTCATGTGAAGCCATTTGACTTTGTAGCATTGCAAGGGCCGCATCGGTGCCGGCAAGGTCGACTTTGACTTTGTTCATGGCGAGGTTGTGGCTCAAAACCCCAGCGAAAGCGGGCTCATCTTCTTTCGAGGGTGAATAACTGTAGAGCTCAGCGGGAGAAGGCTGAGCTGTAGCGAGGAGCTGGTGGGATTTGTTGCCAATGTGTAGGGTCTGCATCAACGATCGGATTAGTTATGTTACTGAAGCCCGAAGGGTATTGCTCATCTTCACATACAACCGCCTTTCCAAACGACATGTGAACCCCCTTCCCACCATTGCGAGAGGCTCTCAAGATTTCTTCGAGCACTCCATCTGCTAGGTCCAACCGCATGGCCTGCGGTGGCTTTGTCCCGGCAGAGGAAGCATTTGCGTTGCTGGAACCGGGGGCTCCGGCGAGCATCAGACCACCCTCCGGAATGGCGAGCTGAGCCATTTTGAGGGTATCAAAAGCTCATCGATGTATGCAGCGTTGTGTAGCGGACGACGCGGAGTGTTTGTTCCGGTGACCACTTGTGGGTTCTTACTACGGCATATTAGGGAGGAGTGTGGAATGTTGTACACATCATTTAGCAAACAGCTTGATGAATAGTGTTGAAGCTGCAGTGAATGGCAAATGGCGTTGTTGTCAAAAGACAGTAACAAAGTACAACGGTAAGTGAATGTTGGTCAGCTCTGGGGAGTAGTAGTGACAATGGGAGAGCGGGCAGTTTGGAAGACAAAGGCGAAGGGACTAGGAGTCCCCCACCTGCAAGGAGCCCAGTCATTGTTACGCTAGAATACCTTACTATCATGCTAATTACTATGGCTACTTACAACAAACAACAGGCGAGCTTCACGTGCGAATTATTGTGTTATCCAACCAAAGAAAGGTTGCATTTCCATCATGCATGCTAAAGCCGGAATGTACGAGTATTGGGGCTCGATCATGTGAGAAACGAGTGGATGCGGATGAACGCTGGGCGCGCAGACCTCCCGCTGCTACCTGTATTCTATCCATCAGAAAGCTCTCCCCTTCACACCCAAAACATCCATCCAGTACCCAAAGTATTTCCCTCCAGCTGCTCAACATGCTCGCGTCTCGATTGGCGGTCCTGGGGAGCGGGATGGACTGGGGGCCGCTGTGACTTGACCAGGATCCCCCATACGCCTTGCTCGTTATTAGAATTCGACCCCATGCGAACACAACTCATGCTTTGGTCAGCCTCGTGTTCGTCTTTCTTTCCACCTAAGTACCTACCTTACGCCCCCCCTGCGTGGCATAAGGCTTGCCTTGATACCGTGCTTCAACACCTGATTGCGCATATAAAAGTATTAAAGGATACAAGTCTCGCATTGACTTCAATAATCGATAACACCAACGGTGATGATTCTCAAGACAGAAGACTTGCGTGATTCGATAGCCCCAGATGCTACTCTGCTACTTTAGTCCACTTTGTCTCGGGTACACTACTAACTACTACGGCAAGTCCGACTCAGCGCGCAACATGGCGAGTGGTGGAAGTGGTACTGGTGGTGGAGCATTGCTAGATCGAGGACATGTCCAATCGGGCCCGGATCACCAGCCACTTCCGCTCCACTTGGACTAGAGGACATCGTTCCGTCTATTCGTCTACTCGTCTCTACAGAGTCGAGGAAGTGCACCAGTGTCACAGTGTGTCTTGAGCAGCTGACCGACGCATGCTTCGATCGTTGTACAACAATGATAGACTCCATGTGGGTTTTTGTTTGCTAATATATGTATTAATGCTAATCCGTATGTGGTAGCACAACACCGGCGGAACAAAGTCTGTGGTTCAACTTGGCAAGGCAAACAACCGCAGGAAAGACAGAAACCTACTTATAGACTTAGGCAAGGTGGCAACGCTTGGGGCAAGTGGAGAGTGGAGAGTTCCTGTGAAGCATGGGCGAGAACTGGAGAAACAGGCACGGAAACGTGCTTCGTTTTGTACGAGTACCTGCGTCCTGCCTCTTTCCGAGGAGCGGCTGTGATTTGCCTTTCCAACCATCCGGCCAGGATCTTGAAACCAACATCGGATCTTACCGTCCGCGTTGCGAAACTGCTTTCGTCGAGATTCCATTGGTAAGGAGATACCGAGATGCTACAGTACTCTTCTGCAGGAACTGGCAGTGAGCCAGGCGACTGTAATCACCGATGTGCTTGAAATGCGTAATCTCCATTCCCTAGGTGGTGTCACCCGAGCTTCCGCTCAAAGCGAATGTCAGTGGTGTGTGCACCTTGGTGGATACAGTAGGCCTGTGTCAGGTCCCTTGTACTGTTGTCTCATTGCATCGCGCCCTCATCGCGGCCCAATGCCTTGGAGTACAGAGACTGGAGAACATGACGCAATAGGAAGTGTAACCCGAGACTGATGTTGTACAAAGGTGGTAGCATAAAGCAGCCTGGGTAATGGTGGGCTGTTGTTTATACGGGTGAGTCCGAACAACAAAATTGCAGTAGCCCAGGTGAATGCCAAAGAGGAAGAATACCACGCCATAACAGCCTAAAGATTCAACCGGAGAGGATTCAGAAGCTGCAGTTTAAGCATGGACTTGTTTCTGTAGAGAGTTGTAGAAAGAATAATCCAGACAGGACAGTGATACCTCTCGCCTTGTTTTGGGCCCCCCCACCAAACCCCACCCCACCCCCATCTTCACCGCCCTTCAACTAGCGCCGGCAGAAAAAACAACTCCCGCCCGCACAAAAGCATTTTGACTCAGAAGACTCCTCCCTTCCTCAAGCACCATCTCCACCACCGCTGCGTTTCTTTGCTCACAAACAGATATCTGCCTCACCGCAAACATCACCACTTTGCAAATGAGAAATTCGGAGTAATCTTCACCAACCCCCACACTTGCCCCCCCCCCTCTTCCCGTCAGCTCAGAGGGGGTGTTGCACAGAGTACCGCCCGTGAGGGCCCGGCGCGCAAGCGCCCGCAATTGGCATCAGAAACGCAGGATACTCGGCCCACTTTTCTTCCTCTGGGAGTGAACGTGGGTACGTGCTGTTCCTATGGGAGGGCCGTTGCGAAGATTGTGTGTTTCCCTCCTCTTTTCCCCAAGGGGAAAGGGGGGGCGGGGGACGACACTTTAGTGCAATACGCAGCGTGCTCCGAGTCTTTCTTTGGGAGATGAGGGGCACAATTCGATTCCGATTACTCTGGTGGGGATGGTGCTTCCATCTTTTTTTTTTGGCAGGTGAGTGCTTCTTTCTTGTGTTGGTGGTGTTGGGGAAGGGGGGGGGGGGGAGGGGGGTTGAGGTTGGGGATACTGCTAATTGGTTGGTGTGCCGGCGAGGGAGGTTATGAGTAAAAGATGGCGGGAACGTCGGTGTACCTGTATGTTGATCCTTTTTCTTTTTTCCTTTTTCGTGAACCCCGTTTTCCTTTTGTGTAGATGTACTAACATCCTGATCATGTCAGGTTCGTCATTGGGACATTATGATATCCCTTCTCACTCGATCAAATGCAGGTGGCCTTTCTTAGTTTCGGGACGTCAAGCATGGTCTTAACGATAGCGATAGTTATACGTGGACGAAGGGAAAGGTCTCTCAAATGGACTGGCATACAGTCCTTCTGTCGGCTGTCACGTTATTACTTACGGAGTACCTTGGGGCCGATGTCTTGGATGTAATAGCTGGTGACTTGCAGAGCCTGTCTCCTTATAGCATGTTTCGTAAACTTAATAACAAGGATTCGACCAGGAATGTAAGGAAGGACCAGACCATGTGGACTAAATCACGGCTTCTATTATGCCTAACATTGTGTACTTTGGGTACTACTATTAGACAGGTAGGCATTATGTACACAATGTACACCACCCCCAGATATCTCGCTCAAACATTCCCCGTAACAAAAAGCAGAAGATCTCTGAACACTAGCTACAACAGCCATTTGGACGTATCCAAGACGTCGATGTGGACCTGGCAAAGATTTCGCCGAACATACATTCCTCGTGAAAGTGTTACACTGCTAGATCGTGTAACCTCGTTGCAACCCATGCCGATCTCTGATCCGTTAGTGTCGGTAGTTTTGAGCACAGCGGATGAAGGTGCTAAAGTGGAGAAGAGGTATGGAGGCCGCTTATCGGGTATTTGAACACGCCATGATACTCCTAGGAACTCCCGTAACGTCGCATATGGTATCAATTCGATTAAGTTGCTGCTCAAAGCCGGTGGCCTGGCACAAAGATGAAGAGAACAATAATGGCCACGCCGATGAGGATGGTGACGAGCAAGACCATCATGGCGCGCTTGTTCAGGAGGTCCCGGACGTATGGTTCGCGGATGCGTGACCAGTTCATGAAGGTATACTCGCTGAGGCCGGCCAGAGCAAGGACAGGGTCGATGGAGTATTGTTGCGATGAAAGGCAGTAGACGCCAATGGTGAATGGTAAAATGAGCTATAGAGGGAAGAAAGATTAGCTGAGGAGAATGAGGTGAAAAGGGCCAAGTTTAGACTAACCCAGCAACGGATGTGCTTCGGCTTATTTAGCAAGATGCAAGCAAAGCCTGCCCAGAGACCACCAAACATGCCGAGCAAACCCAGGCACAATCGCAAGAATGAGCTTGGAGGCACCAGATTTCCAAGGGCCTTTGAACGTAGGAAGCCTGGGAAAGCATCGCGCTCCATTGCTTGGAATGTGTAGTCCTTTGCTGCGTCGAAGACTTCTGGGTCATCACGACCGTCTTCTTCGATTGAGGTTGTGATGTCTGTTAGGATACCCTGAGGTAGGATGATCTCGCGCTCTGAACCCGGTAGCAGGAATGTGTACAAAATCTTCTCCGCGCTTGCCCTAATATCAGCCCTGGCGACTGTGTGCGCTGGCGAATCGGAGTTTGTAGGCGAGAGATTGGTCATGAAGCTAGCTCTAGGTGGGCGGTCCCTGTCTCGATATCGGTCCCCAGATGCGCGAAGACTAGAGTACTGGGAACCCAAGCTGCTGTGTGGCGAGTGTGTGGCTAGACCGTTACCATTACCGTTACCGTTATCGTTACCATTGCCATTGCCATTGCCGGTTTCTTGTCGCAGGTAGGCCGAAAGGTGTTGGTCCTTGGTCTTTTCTTCGCTAGTAAGGTTTACAGAAGGTCCCGACGGTTCGTTCATGTCACCTATGTGGTCGAGTATGTACGATGAGCGCTTTGATACTGTTTTCTCAAGCTCAGGAGTCTCAATAAGGACAGAACGTCGAAGCTCACGGACATAGTGACGACAAAGTGACATGTGCTGGGAGACGTCGAGCCTGTACCGGTAGTGTAAGTAATAAGATCGCAAGAAGAAAATATTGCAGTAAATTCTCATACCAGAAATCGAGGTAGTCTACTGATCGTTGCTGGTCGCGCATAAAGATATAGAACGAGAAGAGGTCCACAGGTGCCAATGTTTGGCGGCTTAGAACCTCGTAGAGGGTTGGCAAGCGACTCCGATTTAAATCGGGATGCGGCGAAGGGGTCTCCATGTTTGACATCTCGAGCGGTTGAATTTTTCCACAGCGGAAATTTATTGAAATCGTCTCAACTGGTATTAGGCGCGTTGGAATCGCGGTTTTATGGTGAACTTTCGGTCTCGTCCCCTTTCTGTGCAGGAAAACCGAGAATACTGTACCAGTCAGCCTTTGTTCCTAAAGCAAATCTTCCTAACAATATGGGCAGCAGAGTCTCACTTGGAACAATACCCAAATGTGCCCACACAATGGACCGACAGTCGTGGTGCGATAAGAAATATGAAGACGAAGTGAGGTCAGTGGTCGCTTGGTGTTCCATCTCTGTGGAGAGGATAGTTCTAGCGCCGGGAATTGCCGGTCGATCATTATAAGGCGGCCTCGTGGTATTACTTCTGAGTACTCAAGTTTTTCCATCGATGACATGCTCGTACCGGGTGTTGCTAAGATATCAGGGCTGCAGCACAAGCTGACAAGGACCTCCGCCTCAAAGCGTATAGAGGAATGGAGAGCGTAAAGTGACTGTTCCTCAGGTTATCGAATAGAAGAGGAACCGGGCTTCATGAAGAAACCGAGACTAAGCCACGCGCACTGCACGGAAGTTGACGATTTCTCTTGGAGATGTCAGTGTCATGGTGAGTATGGGACAGCATGACCATAGCAGACATTGTATCGCCTTTCAAATTATCTTCATGGCCAACCTCAAGCAGAGCTACAAGGAACGCAAGAGACATCTAAGAGACCTTCGACAAGACCATGCACGAGCACCATGTGGTATTGACTTGGGAACTGGCATAAAGTCAAGAGTTTTATAGGAAGGAGCTCGCAGAACCCCTGCAATAGGATGTTTCGTCACGTGTTCACACACAATATCAACATGGTCAAAGTATTGCTCTTCAGAGCGCTGCCATGCGGACACCGATAGTTGTTCACTCTAACAAGTATACCTATCATGCCATAATCGACCCTCGTTCTCACTGTAATCAATACGGTACCTCAGAGATGCCTGCATTGAGAGACTCAAAGAGTATTGGCCTATATCACGATAACTCGAGCTCCTGTGGGACAAAAAGCAAGACTGGAATACACTCTTCCCGATGTCTACCAGGCTAGAAATTGTAAGGTAGAAGGTGGGCAATCAATGCTCTTGTCAATGACTATTAGAAGATTCAATGCTAGAAAAAAACTTCCTTATGTTCAGCTTTTTAACTGGTAAGGTCCCTTGATTAGCACGGTATGATTCAGTATCTAGGAGTTATATAGATGTTCTTTATATTCAGTCTTTCAGCGGATTCCGTACCCACGATCGGAACGGTATTATCAACAGTCTTGATACTATGTTCTTGTATTCAAGTTTCCAATTAGTACGGTTGCAATAAAACGTCTCGACGGTCTCAGATGTCTGAAAAGAAGTTCGCGTTTAGAGGCCCCAGTGGTAGACAAAGCGCTGCACGTGCTCTTCTATTCACTTTCAATAACACCACGCGTCAAGCTTCACACCTCAGCCCAACCAAATCAACATAACTTTACATCCAACCACCAATACTTGATCTCATCTACTCACAACCATTCGAAATATTCAAGCACAGTCAGACCCAAATTGATACCGAGTGTCATGCCATAAAGCAGGTATGTCTTCATAGTTTCCTTACGAGAAATCCCCCCCTGCTAATATTTATTCAGCTCAACCGCAACTGATTACAGACAAATACAAAGTATTTCCGCCGTTTCCTAAAATTTTACAGTTTTCAACCTCCAAAATGCATCTACTACCGGCACGCTCTGCCCTCATCTCCATGATCCTTCTCCTCTTGGGCTTCATTGCAACTGCCGCTCCTCTTGTTGATTACTGCTCCAAACCCGCCGATCTCATTGTCACAAAAACCGTTTACACTACGATCACTTCCACCGCCACAAAATATGCTGTCGCCATCACTACCACTCGCACCTTTCATCCTGTCTCAGTCTCTCAGCCAACCAGTCCTCTGTTTCAGAAGACGGTGTACGTTACCGAGACCGAGATTCTCACCACTACAAGTGATCTTTGGCCGATTGTCACAATTACGATCCCTACGATTCTTGCTACGACAACAGCCACCGTCACTGAGACGATCGTGGTGGTTCCAAGCACCAGCAGCGAGCCCCCAGTCACTACCGTAACTATTCATGTCACACAGTCGGTTACGAAATTTACGATGGCATGTACTTATACGACCGTCACGCTTAGCCCTATCTCAACTCCTTCACCAATGAGCTCCTAGATATTTTCGAGCACGCCAGCTTCAACGCGGATGAAATTCTAGAAATCTGTAGGGCAGGAGCGGTGCAAGAAGGTTATTAGGTGCTTTATGCTGGAGATTACGCAATCGTCGAAGTTTAGATGAGGGATCAGTGGTTATTGCAAAATGGATATTGGCTAACATCGTCGCCGATAGACTTGACTAGAAAGGCTTGTACTTGCTTCATTAGATCGAAGAACAAACTAATCTGCTCACCACCAAGTCCATTTGCTTTGGTGACCTCGTATCATCTCTAATCTTCATCAGGCTTTGCTGAGTATCTGTGAACACAAGCATTTGCCTCTCCTCCAGTTCACTTAATATTATGCATGCATAAAGCTTACCTTATGCAAGTGGCTGTGTCAAGCTCAAGGATTCGCCGCTGAAGCTCCTTCACCCAACCACATCTTCTCACAACCCAACTCATCCTCCTCATCCACTCCACCCATCCATTTCCTCAACCACACTCATGGCTTTCTGCATCACCTTCGGCACCCATGGTAAGTTTCTACGCCACCCCCCCCCCCCTCCACCACAACCACAACCCTCAACTCGAACCCTCAAACTCACCCACGCCGAAAGACCACCCAAAAAAAAAAAGCTAACCAAGACTGCGCGCCCCCCCCAGAATTCACCTCCCCCCTCCCCGGCCTCGAAAACATAACCGCGCAATGCCAAAACTGCGGCAACTGGAGCGCGCACTGCATAACCCGCTGGCCCTGGTTCACGCTCTGCTTCGTCCCCGTGCTACCGCTCGCCACGCACAAGTACCAAGAGCTCGCCTGCCCAATCTGCCATTTCATGCAGGATCTCAGCCAGCGGCCTGATGTTCAGGGGCAGGGACAGGGACAGGGGGCGGGGCCGATGCCTGTGCAGGGGCAGGGGGG